>FZPS01000175.1_pt87 | contig 165409 bp, 167 predicted proteins | sample 1817821 | NCBI WGS metagenome assembly FZPS01 (sample SAMEA104158645, study PRJEB21678) | metagenome | place: Germany | collected 2015-04-21 | reverse complement strand
GAGTATAGGTTAGAGGTTCGGATATGACGTGCGCCCTCAGTGCGTGGTCTAGGTCAAGAAGGCATGCGTCCTTTGGCTTATCGAACCTCACTCCCCTCGTCCTTCATGTCAAAAACCCAAGTTTAACGTAATTGACATCTCTACATAACAACTTGTTTTGTGTTCAAATTCTAACATGGGAAATTTGGAAAGTAAATCCATTTATTCCGTCCTCACATTAAAACTTTGTAAACGCATGGTCGGGTTGCTGACCAATAGGCGATTCCAATAGGATACAAAAAAGCCCCTCATACGCTGATGAGAGGCATAAGCTCCATAAAGCAGAAAGGACAACTTATGGCTGGTAGTAGATGTCGTTTGGACTGTTGTTGACAAACTCATTACGGCTGTGAGGTGCGGTCAAAGGCCGATCCCAATCGTCCTTTAGCTCCGACCCTGCGGAGATCCAAGCCGCTCCACCGGTAGTATCAGCCATGTTCTCCCAAAATTTGTTATCCACTAACTCAACAATAGTCCGGAAAACATAGAGACCTCCGCCATTTGAAGCTTGGTTTCCTGAGATGACGTTACTACCGATCGTTTTGCGACCGTAACCGTCTACCAGCACTCCACCACCCTTTTCGGCACTGTTCGCATCAAATGTATTGCCCGTGATGGTGTGAGTACCGCTTGCTACCAACAAACCACCACCGCTTGTCATGGCCGTGTTATGGGTCACAATATTGTCGGCAATGATGTTCTCAAAGCCGTGTTCCGCGTATGTGTGCAAGCCTCCACCGGCAAGAGCGGTGTTGCCGGTTATGCGGTTACCGACGATGTCCAGATTGCCGTTGCGTATCTTGATACCGCCACCCCCACTGCTTGCACTGTTTTGATGGATGTCATTATCCGTTAGGGTGCTATAGCTGCCGTCAAAAAACAGGCCGCCGCCCCCAGTACTGTGATTGTCACTGACCTCATTCTTCTCAAAGTGATGACTGCCATAGAGCACATGCACCCCGCCGCCTCTGCTGTTACCCCCCGTGGTCAAATTCCCAATGATTCGATTCTCCTCAATCAGGCAATGGGTCGTCTTCAGATAGATACCTCCGCCATAGGAATAGCAGCTGTTTTCACTGACGAGATTACCCACCATGGTATGATAGCCGCCTTCTACAAGTAAACCACCGGCGAAACCTTGCGCTGAATTGCCAGTGATAATATTATTCTCAATCGTCGATTGCTCCAGATTCTCCAAATGCAATCCTCCGCCCGCTTCGGTGGTGCTGTTTTCCATGATCGAATTGTGACTGATCGTGACAGCAGACTTCTCGATGTAGATACCGCCGCCAAAGTCCGCTGTATTGGCCACAATCCGGTTATGCGAGATCACTTGGTTGCCGCCATCGCCGTAGATGCAGATGCCGCCGCCCCGTCTCTCACCTTTTGTATAGTGCCCTATCCCATTTGTTATGGTGAATCCGCTAATGGTTACACTAGCTGGACCGTCAACTGTAATCACAGCATCGTTTTCCCCGCCGTCAATGATCGTAGCTGCCACTGTGTGGGGATCCTCAGGCTGGGTACTTCGGATGGTAATACTCTTTCCGCTGAGGTCCAGGTTTTCCTGATACCGCCCCCTGGAGACGATGATACAATCACCATCCTCCGATGCGTCGATGGCCTCCTGGATCCGGCCGTAATGATCGGGCACGAGGAGGGTCAACCCACCCAGAATGACTTCTGGCGATTGAACCGGTGCGCTGATTGGCCCTGGCCACCCATTGATATTATAGGCTTGCACCCAGTACCAATAGACCTCCCCTTCCCCCACATCATAGTCTTCGTAGCTAACTTCGCCCACCAGATGATCGGCTAGGCACAACCGATCGTTCCCGGATTGATCCGATCCCCGGTAAACGATGTACCCGTGGGCATCTGAGCTCTCGTCCCAACTTAATTGAACACAGTTGCGCCCCAAAACCGCAGATAGGCCCGTAGGTTGCGCAGGCAGTGGCGCTCCTATGCGAAAAGAAACGGTGAGGTAAGCTTGTTTCCCAGCGAAATTTGTGGCAATAATTTCCAGAGTGTATTCATTGTGATCTGTGATGGGCGCGCCTAAAGTGTAGGGTAGACCATTGAGCACAGCTGTGATCGTGTCCCGATCGCTTTGGGTCGTGATTTGGGGGGTAACGGGCTCTGTATAATACCCTCCGTCTTCGACGCCGATGACATCAATCACAGGAAGACGATCTTGAAACTCGTAATAGATATCATCGGGTTGGTTGCCTTGATAGTCGTTAAACTGCCCGTCTGGGATGGGCAAATCTTGATCGTGAGCATCTCTGACCCGTGCATGCTCACTGACCCAGACCGCTCCGCCATGCCCCCAGCTGGCCTTGTTGGAGATGAAGGAGTTTTCTCTCAGCTCAAAAAACGCCTGCACGAGCAAGTAGGCTTGTCCACTTCGAGTCAGGTAGAGACCGCCGCCATCATGATCACTTCGATTTCCCGACACAGTGTTTCGGAGAATCTGGCAGCGGCCGCCCTGCATATACATACCGCCCCCATAGGAGGACGAAGTGTTGTCGCTGATCAGATTGTCAGTCATCGTGTTCACTGTGTAAGGATCCGCGTTGAACTCGGACCACTCCACATAGGCCCCGCCACCAACAGGGGCACTATTCCTGCTTATTGTGTTGCTCGTCAGATGATATTCTAATGCCAAGAGGTACAAACCGCCGCCTTTATCCGTGGCCAAATTGTCTTCTATCTGATTCTCTGAGATGGTGCTAACACCTACACTATGAGACTCGGCGTAAGCGGTCACATACAGGCCGCCGCCGCTGGCCTCGCCGTCACTGCCCAAGGCTCTGTTTCCCAGGATCCTATTTAGGGTGATGGTCTGACTGCCTCCCCCCGCATAGAGGCCGCCGCCGTTGCCAGAGCTCGTGTTATGACTGATTGTATTATCGGTAATGCTGTTGCTGCCATTGAGCGCACACAAGCCGCCACCCCTGGTCGAGGTGTTATACATGATGGTATTGCCAACGATGTCGGCATAGCCCCAGTTGACAAAGAGACCGCCGCCACTTGTGACCGCTGTGTTCTCCACAACCGTGTTGGCCTCAATTACGCCTTGTTGATCAGCACTTACATAAACACCTCCACCGTCCAAAGCAGAATTGTCACTCACCGTATTGTCGGTAATGACGGGAGTGCCTCCTTCGGTATAGATGCCACCACCGTATTGTGCTCTGTTGTCCCTAAATGTATTACCCGCTATTGTTAAGATACAGCCGTCAGAAGAGTTCATGTAGGCAGAGAGACCACCGCCGTAATCTGCCTCGTTGCCTTGGAACACATTGTTAGTTATCGAGAATTGAAAGCTGCCGGGGGAGTTTACGAAAATGTCTATCCCGCCACCACGCCGATCACCTGTGGGCCTAGCTGCACCAATTCCGTTCACGATGGTAAACCCGGTGATTACAGCATCTGTCTCTCCCTCGTAGATCCGAATGACCGCATCTTTTCCGCTGCCATCGATGATCGTGGCGGCAACGATGTCAGCATCAGTGGGGTCTGTACTTTTCAGTATAATGTTTTTGCCGCGCAGTTGAAGGTTCTCCGCATACCTTCCCGGGGCGACAGTGACGGTGTCGCCATCCTCTGCAGCATCAATAGCCTCCTGAATCGTGCCATATTGATCTGGAACTCGCAAATCAAAGGAAACAGGCGGAGATGCTACAGGATCGCTTAATATGCTTGCCTTTTCATCTGCATACGCTTGAACCCAATACCAATAAACAAGGCCTTCCCGTACATCGTAGTCTTCATAGACACTCCCATCCAGCAGACTGTCTAGCAGGGGAGTTCGATCGGTCCCAAACTCGTCACTGCTGCGAAAGACCATGTAGCCGGTAACATCCAGGTCATGATCCCAACGGACGATGACACACTTCCTGCCCAAGGTGGCAGATAAACCTCCGGGCTGAGCTGGACCCGTCCGAACTGGCTCTCCAATCTCAAAATGAATCGTCAGAGTCGATGCTATTCCCGCCTCATTGGTCGCGGTAATGGTAAGCTCATATTGCCGAATACCTGCTATGCTCGTACCCAACGTATAATCGGTATTGTTCAGTGTAGCAGTGATGCTATCCGTCTCATTGTCCGTCTTGACCACAGGAGTCACTGGTTTTGTGTAATAGCCACCATCTGCAACGCCGGTAACGATAATGACAGGAGGTGGAATGACGATGCTGAATTGAAGTTCGCCATGCGCGGTAACACCGTCCTCGTTTTGCACCCTGATTTCCAGGAGATAGGTGTTCGGGGCCGCGATTTCGGTGCCACTCTCATAGGGATCACCGTTTAGGGTTAACGTTTTCAGAAATGTCCCTTCACCAAGGATGATCACAGGTGTCACAGGGCGATCGTAGATCGCTCCATCTTCAACGCCCTCAACTTGAAACGTGGGAACAGCGCCTGTTGGCGGAACCCCAATCTCAAAATCGATGATCACTGTTGACGACTTGCCTGCTATATTGGTTGCAGTGACGATCAGGCTATACTCTCCGGGTCCTTCGATAGGCGTGCCTAAGGTGTAATTTTCGCCGTTAAGTGTGGCGCTGATCGTGTCGGTTGCATCTTGTGTTGCGGCCTGAGGAGTCACAGGTTCTAGGTAGTAGCCTCCATCTTCAACACCGGTCACCGCAATCACAGGGGCTTCGAGTAAAAGAGTAAAGGATAGGACGCCCGTTACACTTGCTCCTTTAGCGTTTTGCACCAGGACTTCAAGTTTATAGCTTCCTGATTGGGCAATCTCTGTACCACTCTTGAAGGCGGAACCATTTAATGTGAGTTTCTTTATAGTCGATCCTGGGCCAGGGGTAACCTTAGGCGTCACAGGATGACCATAGATCTCCCCATCCTTTACACCATCAATCTTGAAGGATGGTTGACTCGTACTTGATGATCCGCCTAAACATCCTGACAATATCAAGCTAAACAGCACAACCCAAACAATACCCTGCAAACCGAATCTGCGAGACATCTTTTTCTCCTTCCAGTAATGGGATTCTTACTTCCCAGAAAAGCACATTCCACGTCCCAATGGGCGCGGCCATGCCTTCCCGGCACGTAAGTTACAGCGATCATGACTCCAATAGATCGAACCAATAAACTGCAAAGCTACAGTCTCGTTTCAGTTATCATCCAACTCGAACTTCGCTCAATTCTCGAGAAGTCCTTCATCATGACGACGAAAAAGCACAAGAAACACCCTAGAAAAGGGGAGTTCTCGTGCTTCTCTCGACCCTCCGCCCTCAAACGACGGACTGCACCGATTCCAGGGGCGATAGGATCAGGGCAGCTTTTTGTGCGGGGATCTCCTAGTTTAGTTAGGGCCCATACACATCAGCAATCTCACCTGTGACCCTCTCCCCTTCAGCTGTATAGAACCTGGAAAGACGCCGCTCAATTTGCTCACCAGCGACAAGGGGGCGGGAAAGCGAAATACGAATGGTGTACTCGTCCACCCAGGTCTAGGTGGCATTCAACGGCTCATCCAGGATGCAATGGGTGACAAGACCGCGCGAATCGTTCTGCATCCTCATGGGTGCAAAGAAACCTATCTCGATTGAGGCTGCGCCCCTCTGCAACTGATGGGAGAGCATGGGTAAAGTCGGCTTACTAATCGCACCGGTGCTAGCAGCGACTAGGACAAAAACAATGAAAAGCGGTACTAGAGAGCCTGCCACAGCCACGTGCCAATCCCATTTGCTTCTCCAGTTTCCGTCCACCACGCTCTCCCCAAGCCGATCTCTCCACAAAATAAGGGCTATAGTCCCGCAGAGTACTCCGGAAAGATGCAATACATTCGAGATGTGCCAGCCCTACAGGGAGTTTACGATCGTGATAACACCCCACGCACAGAAAATGACCAGCCCGAACAGGTAGGTCAGAACTTCTCGGCGTCGCCCAAGCGTGTGCTCTTGATGTTGTAGCCACAGAATATAAGCGGCCGTTGGCCTGTGGGACCAGGCAATTGTTGAGGCTCCATTCCCCACAACTCCCAAGAAACGGGCAGCCGTTGCTATGGCCAGAGCGGCCACAGATCTCAGGAAGAACCTGGTTCTACCCAAGACACGTTCGGACAGCACACCGCATGTAGCGATGACGGATAGGTTGACGAAGAGGTGAACTGGCGCAGGCAGCCTCGTTGGATAGGGATGTCCGTGCTCCAGGTTATGTGTGAACAACCGCCACCAAAAGTTGTAAGACCCCATGCCGCCAAATACTTCATACCACATAGGGTTGAAGTAAGACGGCACAGTGACTAAGAGGCGACCTAGGATAAAAGCAGTAGACAACAGGGGAAATCTCCGTTTTTGTCGGAAGTACAATTCAGCAAGCACAGAGTCCCTCACCCTCCTCGTTCTCCTTACTGTGCCCGCTCCCTTGAGATTTACAGCGCAAAGCTACCCTTCTGTCAGTCCCTCTCTCGCACATCCACTCAACGGAACGCACGAAGTCTGGAGCCCTTGATCATGTTGCCTTTGATCCTAACACGCTAAGCCCCGAAAACAGATATTGTCAGGGATTGTTGTATCCAATATTTTGTACGTTTTCGGGAGACGCCACACTGCGAGACATTGTGATGTGGTTGACTGCAAATCATAGAGTTGCGATACACCCTTAAATAGAATCCAATCGTCAATGAGCTCTATTGGTCAGCCAAGTAACAGGCGTACTCAAGGGGCCTTGCCAAGATCCTCTTGATTAGTTCTTCATCCCTTAAGGCGAAAAAGAGGTTCCTGTCGGGCTTACCATTGACCTCGATCACCCACACCCGACCCTCCGTGTCCAGGGCAAAATCCACGCCGATCTCCCCTAACATGACGAAGTGTTCTTCCAGGAGTTCGGCCACCTTGCTGCTGATCGACTCCAATCTGGGGAGAATCTCTGCGGGATCCAATCCCACCTGGACCAAGACGTCTTCTGCGAAGCAAATCTTCTTGCACAGATTGGTGACGAAAACCCCTGGAACCGCCACCCGGCTGAGCTCTCCGGAAACTTGCCACTGGCCGTTTTTGTCCTTTTGCATCAAGATGCGCATGTCAAACACGCTGTCCTTCCACTTCAGCATGGAGATCTCCTTTTGAATTATGTGTGAAACAGACCAGCGATCCCGATCGTCCGGTAAAGCGGCCACTGGTCTCAGCCCAAAACCCTCAGACACCTCAATTTCTCCATGGGCCCTTCGTCTCAAGCGATAAATGCCCTTCCCACCCTGCCCACGGCGGGGCTTGATTAAGACCCCGTTCTTCCCATCCACCATCTGAGCCCAGATTCCCTCCTTGAATGGGAAGGTCTCAGGCAAGTACCCACCGAGCCCGCCCCGGCGGAGCACTCGGTCAATCTCCCACTTGTCAAAACGGGTGACATAGTTAAAGACACGCTTCTCCCCGATCACTCTCTCCAAGCGCTGGATCAGGGAACGCTGTTCAGAGTAGCAGCGGTTGTACACAGCTTGGGGAAATGTTGTTCTTCGCTGCACCCACCGGCCTTCCTCTAGGTGCAGGCCGAGCATGGTCTGCCCTCTCCAATCGATGCCAGACGGTGCAAATAAGGCCAAGCTCACCTGGTCCAATTCGATCATTCTTCCCAAAGGCCAAGGCGTCAGTGATGGAATCATCATGGCAATTCGTATCATGCCCCCCGTTCACCTCCGACCAAGTCTAACATGCTCTATGCTATGCCCAAAAAACCCAGGCCGTACCGGGAATCCACAATCAGGAACACCGTCCCGTTACGGATCAGGGATGATAGACATATTTTCGTATCAAGAAGTCTTTGTTAGTTACAAACGAAAGGAGCCTTATAGTGGGACTATGTGAAAGAGTCTTCGTGGATAGGGTAGTTTGTGAAGATTGCTTTACTATCCGTGGGATCGACACGGGGGCCGAGATAGGGGGGATACCGGTACCTCCTGGGAGCGCCATCTCCGGCACCGTAGAGGTAGGGCTGCTGCGTTGCACGCCCCAGGTAGACCTGGTCGAAAACACGATCCGAGCAGAGCTTGTCTTCATGGTTCAGCAGGAACTCACCATCATTACGCCAGATCAAGAACGCATTCCTCTGGAATATGCATTTCAAGCATCCAGAACAGTGACCTTTGAGGACTGTACACCATGTGAACTGCTGGAACGCGATGCGGACATACTCGAGGATCTGGAATGCAGGGTGCTCCAGATCCAAGGGAAAAACAGGGTTACGTTGAATCCATCCAATCCGCCAACCGCTGCCAATGCTTCCTTTGACGGACAGCTAACAATCAAGCTCAAGCTCAAACTCGTTCAGCAAAAGCAGCTGACCGTGGCCCTGTGTTCACCTCGCAAGCGAACGGTGTTCCAGATATCAAAATGAGAACCGGGTACTGACGCAGATTCGTCCTAGCTGTCGTAAGATGCGGCAAAGGAGGTGACACTAGATGCGACTCGAAAAAGTCAAGATACCCCGAGTGTGGGCCGATGAGTATTTTTACGAATCCGAGATAATCCCTGTCACAGGGATTGTTCCACCGCTAGGTGTTACGTTAACCCCGGACACCATCATCACAGGTGATGCCACTGTTGCCGTCGCAAGCTGCACGTTTATAGGTCTTGGGCTTGTGCAGGTGGAGTATATTGTGCAAGAAGAACTCACCGTTGAGACTCCCGGCGAGGACTCCTTCCCCCTGGAGTACACTTTCCGCTTCACACGCGACTATCAGTTCCAGAAGTTCTTTGTGCCCGGCGACGTTCTCGGATTCCTGTACTGTGAGGTCTTCCGTTTTGTCGGGACTGTAACGATCACTGACATCGTAGTGAACGAGGTAGCTAACACGTTAAGCTTCAACAACACCGTAAGCCTCCAGACGAAGCTCAAAGCGTTGGAGGACATTCAAGAGTTCGTGGCCCTCGGGACACTGCCAAATGTGTTCACATTCCCTGTCACCGTAGTAACAGCAGACTAAAGACACCGCACTACCAAAGAACACCCTAACTTGGGTGTTCTTGTCTGTTCACTTGGCCACCGGTCCTCTGCCAGCGATTGACTGCACCGATTCCAAGGGCCACCAGAAGCAAAGCGACCAAGAGGAATGGATTGAACTGCTCCCCCGGGAGAAAAAGGGCAGACAGGATAGCCCCTGAGATCGGGATCACAAAACGATAGAAAGTGACTTCCCCGGCCTTATTGTGCTTGAGCAGCATGTACCAGATGGAAAAAGCTGCCGCAGACAACAGGGCTGAGTAGATGAACAAAACCCAGAAGAGCGGGGTCGGCTTGAGACTACCGTCCAATATGGTTGGAACACCCAGCACCAATAGTAAAAAGGAACCCAAGGTCAGCTGGTAGGCATTGATGGCGATGGGACTTAATGTCTTAGCCATACTCTTCGCCCAAAAGGTCCCGATGGCGCTGGCCAGGCCAGCAAAAATCAAAAAGCCCTCGCCGCGCCAAGTGAACTGCCAGCCTATGGCGGCGTGAGGCTGCCAGTTGACAAGAATGATGCCGCCAAACCCCGCCACTAGACCTAAGAGCTTGCCGAAGTTGAGGCGATCATCTTTGTAGATGAAGTGTGCTACTATGACGACAAAGAAGTTGCCAACAGCATTAAGGATGGCGCCCTTGATTCCGCTTACTCGAGCCACTCCATTGTAGAAGAAATAGTACTGCAAACCTGTCTGGGCCAACCCCAACAGAAATAATGGCAGTAGCTTAGACCGAGGAACTCGAAATTGGTGACGCAAAATAAGGCCTTGAAAGGCGAAAACCATCACTCCCGCGAGGAAAAACCGCGCACCGGCGATGAGCATCCTTGCCGAGACATCGGACTCGGTCAGCTGCAGCTCAGCATAGCTTATTTTCAAGACCGGAAACGCACTACCCCAGAGGATACAAGCGAAAACCGCCATGAATGCCACCAAGTATTTGTTCGTCCAAATGCTGTCTTGTATCAATGAGTTCATTCCTTATGTAATTCTCTAGCCAGGTTGGCCCACTAAGGCCTCTTCTTCCACGACCCGAATGATACCGATGGGCGTTTGTTCCGACGATTGACCGAGGGGATTATCCTTGAGAAGTTTTGTGAGCAAAGAGACATCCACCTCTGGACCTGAAACTCCCAGGATGTTAACACCAAGGTCATTGGCGTCTATGATGGCTGCTTTGCAGCCCACTTCCTTTTTAATCTGCTGGGCCACCAGATCGGGGTCTTTTGGTCCCAATACAGCGTAATCATTATATGGCGGGATGGTGTAATCGCAAGGTCCATCAATGGCCCTGGCTTTAGGACCGCAGATCCGATAAAACAAACCCCGCACGCCAAAAAGCCGGCCGATGGCCCCCACTATACTGGCAAAGAGAATCTTCAGGACTCCCACCTCGCGGATGGCAAGTTCCATCGTATGGGGAGAGCCTAAACCAATCCCATAGGGTGATTTGTAGACAAACTTGCTCAAAAATGTGGCCAGCCGTGAGGGTTTGATCTCACTCATCCGAAACGCTCGTCCCTGGGTAATCGCCACCACCTTTTCGCTCACCACAAGCAAATCACCATCCTTCAGATGGCCTGCGGTGAATTCTTTGACCACCTGCAGAATGTCGTCAGACGCCTTGATCAGCTCGGTGCGCACAGGGATGCGGAGATAGCTCCTACCTTCGACCGTCAATTCAAGTTCTTTACCTGGATTTGCCTGCATCTTCTGAACTCCACCATTCTTTAGTTCATGTTGAAAAAACGCCACAATTCATCTTCTACATGGGAGACAATAGGCACTCTCTCTCCAGTCGTTCGAATCAGTACCGGATGATCACCCGCAGTGACCTTTCCCACCGCAAAAGCTGGGATGGCAATTGCCTGTAGTTTCTTGATTAGTGCCTGACCTTCTGGTGCCACAATCAACATGGAACCCGACGACAGAAGCTTGAGGGGATCCAGTTCAAAGTGTTCGCAAATGGCCTTGGTTAACTGGGGAATGGCAACATCTGCCTCTCGAATCTCCGCTCCCACCCGGGAGGCGTAGCAAATTTCCCTCACCGCGCCCAGTAGACCGCCTTCTGTAATGTCGTGCATGGCATGGACACCATGCTCCGCGGCCACAAGGCCTTCAGCGACCACAGAAAGTTGCTTCGCAAAGCCTGCGATCTCTTCCGCATCAATGGTGAAGGGGAGACGATGGCCAAAATCCCTAGCCAAGATGGCGGTAGCCTCGATGCCCACTCCCTTGGTGATCAGAATGTCGTCGCCCACTTTGGCGCCTTTGGAGGTGACATAACGGCCCTTCGGTGCTCGACCAATAGCAGTGATAGAGACAATGGGATCAACCACTTTACTGGTAATTTCTGTGTGGCCTCCCACAACCTCCACCCCTAGATGGGCTGCGGTATGTTGGATGTCTTCCATAATCCGGTGAACTTGCTCCAAGGAGGTCTGTTCAGGCAGGAGCAGCACCACTTGAACCCCAACGGGAGTACCACCATTGGCCGCCAAATCGTTGCAGGCTACATGAACCGCGAGCTCCCCCATACCCTCCAGAGCACCAGTGATGGGATCGCTCGTGACCAGACAAACCTCGTCGCCAAAATCAATGACGGCACAGTCTTCTCCCAGTCCCGCATGGACCAAAACGTCTTCACGCCTGAACTCGATGGTGGATAGTACCAGCTGTTCGAGCATCTCCCCAGATAGCTTACCGATCTTCAACGATCTCAACCTCTCGTACCTGCAGCATGTTTGTCTTACCTGGTATCCCCACGGATAATCCAGTAACAATGGTGACAATGTCACCGGGCGCAAGCAAGCTGCGACGCATCGCTTTCTCTATGGCGGTACTGATGGACGTTTCAATGTCGGTGTCTTTCTCCTGAAATACGGCGTAGACGCCCCAGGACATGGCCAGCTGCCTCACGACACGCTCATTGTGTGAAATGGCAAAAATGGTAGCCTTGGGACGCTTCTGTGACAGAGATCTGGCAGTGGCCCCAGAGTAGGTGGAGCAGATCATGACACCAAGCTCCAAGTCATGCGTCACCTGACAGGCCGCCAAGGTCACCGCTTGATCGATGGCGTTGCGCGCTTCGTTCGTCTTCTCCCTTAACACAGCTGCATAATCGATAACTTGCTCCATACGGCAAGCGATCTTGTCCATCACCTGCACCGCGCGAACAGGGTACCGTCCCATCGCTGTCTCACCAGACAGCATCACGCAGTCTGTGCCTTCGAAAATAGCGTTGGCCACGTCTGTCACCTCAGCCCTGGTGGGTCTGGGATTACGGATCATGGAATCGAGCATCTGAGTGGCAGTAATCACAGGCTTACCCGCCCTATTGCACTTACGTATCAGCATCTTTTGGGCTAGGGGAACTTCCTCCGCAGCGATCTCCACACCCAAGTCACCTCTGGCTACCATGATGCCGTCAGAGGCAGCCACGATCTCGTCAATATTCCGCAGCCCGGCGTTGCTCTCAATCTTGGCCACAATGTGCTGGGTTCCCCCGGCCTCTCGCACAATCTGCCGCACCGCCTCCACGTGTTCTGCTTTCCGGACGAAAGATGCAGCGATAAAATCTACATCATGCTTGACGCCAAAACGAATGTGTTCCGCGTCTTCCCTTGTAATGGGCGGCAAGTCCACATCGATGCCAGGTAAAGACAGACCCTTTCGGGAGAGAAGCTCCCCTCCCACCACAACCTGGCAGACGACATCGGACCCTCTAATCTCGGTGACCAAAAGCTCCAAGAGTCCATCATCAATGTACACAACGGACCCGGGACGGAGATCTCGATTGAGATAAGGATAGTCAACATGGACTTTATTGCTGTCACCTTCATAAGGGTCCACAGTGAGTATGTACTCCTGTCCAGGAATGAGCTCAACGGGTTCACTGGTGAGACGCCCGATGCGGATCTTCGGTCCCTGAATGTCCAGGAGCAGAGCCAGATTAGCACCTAGCTCGTCGGCGGCTTCTCTAAGATTCATTATCCGCTGCCGATGCTCCTCAAGTGCTCCATGGGAGAAATTGAGTCTTGCCACATTCATGCCAGCCCGGATGAGTGCTCTGATAGTTTGCGGACTCTCACTGGCCGGACCGATCGTACACACGATCTTGGTTTTGCGCATTTTCGACCTCCTAGATCGATGACAATATGTTCGACAAGTGATAGTAGTCAAGGTTCAACTGTTTACCCTGGGCCAACACATAGGCCAGATCAAAGGACTTCACAACCTGGTCCACTTCGCCCAGCATTTTTCCACTCTTGCCTTGGTAGACCAGTTCAATCCCGTGATAGGCTAGACGGCTGGCCAAAAGGCGATCACGAACAGTAGGGGCGCCTCCTCTTTGAATGTGCCCTAGAATCGTAATTCGAGTATCAAAACCCGCCTTTTCCTGAATATAGCGTCCAATCTGCACCGAAGGACTCTCATCGCCCCTCTTACCGGTGATGGGCCTGACACCTTCGGCCACGACCACAATATTATAGGTTTTCCCCAGGGCGTTAGCCTTTTGAATCTGCTGGCACACCTGTTCTAAATCATAGGGAACCTCGGGGATCAAAATAACATCGGCCCCGCCGGCTAGACCCGAGTAAAGGGCGATAGAGCCTGAAGCTCGTCCCATCACTTCGACCACATACACCCGCTCATGGCTGCTGGCGGTATCACGAATCTTGTTAACCGCATCCATCACGTTGTTGACAGCCGTATCAAAACCAATGGAGTAATCGGTGCAGGCAATATCATTGTCAATGGTTGCGGGGATGCAGATCACCTTCACGCCCTCTTGTTCTAAGCTCAAGGCGCCTTTGAAGGAACCGTCACCACCGATCACAATCAGCGAATCGATATCGTGTTTGGCCAGCATGTCCACGGCTTTGGCTCTTCCTTCCGGGGTCATAAACTGGTCAGAGCGGGCGCTTTTCAAAATGGTACCACCACGCTGAATAATACCGGATACGGCCCGGCTGCCCATGGGCTCCAATTCGCCTCGGATCAAACCATGATACCCGCGATAGATGGCCCAGGGCTCAAGATTATAATGCAAGGCCGCACGCACGATCGTACGAACCGCGGCGTTCATCCCCGGGGCATCTCCCCCACTTGTCAAGACACCTACTCTTCGCACCATATCCATTCCATCTCCTTCAATACCCTACAAATCTGCCAAGGACCGCTCACTGAACTTCCCTATGCTTCGAAACCGAGCCAGTCGCTCTTCGACCAGGCGGTCTACGGGAATTTTCAAAATAGTGGCTAGATAACGCCGCATAAACGAGCGGATCTGCATGCCGGTAAAGGCATGATCCCGGTGGGCGCCGCCCAGCGGTTCCGTAATGACATCATCAATAATTCCAAACTTCAAGAGATCGGTCGGAGTCAAACGCAAAAGCTCCGCTGCTTCCGCTGCTCTGGACGAGTCGCGCCACAGGATCGTAGCACACATTTCAGGCGAGATCACGGAATACCAGGCATTTTCCAACATTAAAACCCGGTCCCCCACGCCTAGAGCCAACGCTCCCCCTGATCCCCCTTCTCCTGTAATAATGGAAAGGATGGGGGTCCTGAGAAAGGACATCTCCTCGATACACTGGGCGATCGCCATCCCCTGTCCCCGTTCTTCCGCCTCAATACCGGGAAAGGCTCCCACCACGTCAATCAAGGTTATAATCGGTCGACCGAATTTCTCCGCCTGCTTCATCAAACGCAGTGACTTTCTGTAGCCTTCGGGATGGGGAAGTCCGAAATTCCTGGCAATATTCTCTTTTGTATCCCGACCCTTCTGGGGTCCGATCACGGTCACGGGCAAACCCTCGAAGAGCGCCAGACCACCAACAATGGCCCCATCATCCCGGAAGGTACGGTCGCCGTGAAGCTCGGTAAATTCATCAAACAAGAGGTTGATATAATCCAGCGTTGTGGGCCGTTTAGGATGGCGAGCCATCGTCACCCTTTGAAACGGCGTCAGGTTCTCATAGATTTCCTTACGAAGTTTGGCTGCTTTGCGCTGAAGATGGCTGATCTCTGCACTAAAGTCCATCTCGGCGCCATCGACAAACTGCTTGAGCTCAGCAATACGTTCCTCCAAGGCTAAGACCGGTTTCTCCCACTCAAATGCCTGCAAAACACATCACTCCTACCTATGCCACAGCAGAAGACGCCCCACATAATCCACCATCTTGGAACGGGGCACAATAGCGTCAATCATGCCATGGGCGAGGGCATATTCGGCCGTTTGGAAGCCTGTGGGCAGCTCCTGCCGAGTTGTCTCCTGCACAATCCTAGGTCCCGCAAAGCCAATAAGGGCACCGGGCTCCGCTAAAATCACATCCCCTAAGGATGCGAAGCTCGCGTAAACTCCACCCATGGTAGGATGCGTCAACACGGAAATAAACAAAAGACCGGCCCTACTATGCCTGCCCACGGCCTGGGCGGTCTTCGCCATCTGCATCAAGCTGAAGATCCCCTCGTGCATGCGGGCACCGCCTCCGCCGCCGGAGAAAATGACCACAGGCAGCCGCTCTTTCAGGGCCCTCTCGAAGCCGCGAACCAGCTGCTCACCGACGACCGAACCCATGCTTCCCCCAATGAAGGAGAAATCAATAATGCCTAGAATACAGGGCGATCCTTTAACGGCGGTTTTCCCCATGATGGCCGCATCATCCAGTCCGGTTTGCTCTTGCGCTTGCCTAATCTTTTCGGGATAGCCTGGAAACGCCAGGGGGTTCACTGCCAATAGCGGAGGAAGGGCCTCAAAGTCCTTCTCCTCAGTGAGCATAGCCAATCGTTTACGTCCGGTTAGCCGAAAGTGATGGCCACAGTCCAGACACAAAAAAGCGTTTTTTTCCAGCTCTTTGTTGAAAATCATCCTCCCGCAAGAGTCACATCGAGTCCACAAATTGTCTGGGAAGTCTTTGCGTTCGCTTCCTTCTTGCGGCCGTACCGTCGCATACTTCGGTCGACCCTTAAACACATTTAACATTCTACCCCACCCTAGCCAAAGGAAGCAGCAATGATTTCATTGGCTTCGTCCACTTCAGATTCTGGAACTAATATCTCTACACTGGCGGAATCACCTAAGTGAGGAGCACCCAAAGATCGTAACATTGTTAAGATCCCGTCGCCCTCCAAGAGCTCTTTCAGCATTTCTGCTATAGGTCGATTGGGGGCAATGTAAACCACCTTCCACATCATACTTGCCCTCCTCCTTTGTCCCTGTGATGCCTCTTCCCTTATTTTAATCGTACACCTTCCACTACGCTAGACTTATTTCTTTAGTGGTGAAAGAATCCCTTCTAGGGAACGTTTTCTTTCCAAGGATCCAACCAGGTGTACACAATACGCTCCGCCTTGAACCTCTCGTTAATCCTGACCGCATTCGCCGCCCAAAACTGTTGCGGCAGGAGATGATAGGCGTCTCCAAAGAGGAGAATGGTGGGTTTGGCCCCTGCTTCGTCCTCCAAAACAGCCTTAATTGCCTGCAGGTTGTGGGGATCCGGTGTAATCAGCAAGGTGGGTCCCAAAGGCAAAGCCCAACGCACCCTAAAAACACCGTCCGGAGAGCTTTTGCCAAAGAGGGCGATCCGCATCTTAGGGACAGGTTTTATGCCTGCGAAGCTGTCTGCGGCAGCCTCGAAGGCCGACAGGCCCCCAGGGGTATCCAGCACCCCCTGCCACATCTTTCCAATGGCCTTGACCTGGCATATTTCACCTGCAACCGCATGGTCCCCACCCTTGAGGTTTTCCACTAAAGGTAGAAAGGGACTGCAGGGATGTTGACTGGCGTAAACCCCCAGGAGCTCTCGCTCTGCGTTCAGGAGTTCTAATTGACGTTTTGGCTCCAATCCCAATTCCTGCAGATGCCGGTTCCGTTCCCCCAGATCATCCAGGGCGCCACAAAGAACGAGCCTCTCGAGTGGCTCCTTCTCCAGGGGAACGGCCCTGCGAAACTGGGCCAGATCGGACCAATTCCGATCTCCTTCCGTAATCCGCCTCACGCCCAGCGGAGGTAGATTCAAACCTGGGATCGCCAGTCCGAGACGCAAATCCCGTCCTTCCAAAGAGGTCCGAGTTCCGCTCTGAATCACGCTGGGGGCCAGCACTTTGACCCCTAATCCTTGAGCATCATAAAGGTAGGCACTGCGCACTTTTGGCGTGCATCCCTGATTGAGCAGGGTTTCGAAAAACTCCCCGGGATAATGGGTTTTGATATAGGCCGCTTGCCACGACAGAAACGCATAGCTCACACTATGAGCTTTATTGAAAGCATAACCGCTAAACTCCGCAATCATGGCGAAAAGCCGTTTCGCCACACTAGACGAGAGACCAGATTTGGACGTGGCCCCTTCCACAAACCGCCCTCGCCACACTCGGACCGCTTCAGGATCGTTTTTCCCCAGAGCACTCCGGAGCAAGTCTGCCTCACCTAAGGAGAGTCCACCTAACCGGTTGGCGATGAGCATGACCTGTTCCTGGTAGAGGATCAGTCCATAGGTTTCCCCTAAAATGTCCTCTAAAGCGGGATGGAGGTACTGGACCTGACCTGGATTTTCGCGCCTGCTCACAAACTCCGGAAACATGTTCAAAGGCCCAGGCCGACCTAAAGCTAAAAGGGCTACCAAGTCCCCAAAGGATCTCGGTTTCAGCTTTCGCATCAACTCCTGAAAAAGCTCGCTCTCTAATTGGAAAATCCCCAGACTCTTCCCTTGGGCCAGAAGGGCAAAGGTAGCGGAATCGTTTAGGGGAATCTCCTTGAGGGAAAAACTCTGATCTCGTTGGGCCACACGTTCTTCCATACGCTGCAGCAGCGTCAAAGTTCGCAAAGCGAGGAGATCGATTTTCAATACGCCCAGTTCCTCCAGGGCATACATATCCAAGTGCGTTACGGGGATCTCCCGATCGAGATAGACTGCACTGATTGCCTGCGTCGGCCTGGCGGTAATAATAACGCCCGCGGCGTGGGTTGATCGATGTCTTTTGAGACCTTGCAGGTCGCGCTCCACGGCGGGATTGTCTTGTCCAAGGATCCGCCGGACCTCCTGAGCTGCAGCCTTAGGCCCAAAGGTACCGTAGGTTCCAATTTGAGCCACGTGTTCCTGCCCAAAACGCTCTAACACATAGGAGAGCACTTCGCCGCGTCTTTCGTAACAAAAATCCAAATCAATGTCTGGCCTGGTCCTGCGTTCTGCATTCAAAAAGCGTTCGAAAAGCAGTCCCCAAGACAGGGGATCCACTTCCGTAATTCCCAAGACATACGCAACCAGACTACTAGCAGAACTGCCCCGTCCCGGACCGACCGCTATCTTAGCGTCCTTGGCAAAGCGCACGATATCGGCGACGATCAAAAAGTAGTCCTCGTAACCCAAGTCTTTGATGATGGAAAGCTCCTGATTCAGCCGATCAACGACCTCCTCTGTGAGATGCCCAAAACGCTCTTTCGCTTTCTGCCAGGTCACGTCCGGAAGACTAGCGCCGCTGGGGTGCGGAGGAAGGGTTCGTTCCCTGGGCAGTTTGGCATTACAGCGTTTGGCCAGCGCCAGTGTCTGCTGCACCACTTTGTCTGGTCCTTGAAAAGCCTTACACAACTCCGGCCAGCTCAGAAGGGGATGGGGCGGCAAACTGCCTTCCCCTCCCTTAATCTTTCCCAAAACCTCCAGGGTTAACAGGGAGGGGGCTTCAAGATAACGAACGTCCTGGCACATAACAAACTTTTCTTCAGGAAACAAGGCGAAGATATCCAGTTCTTGACCAAGTTCATGGTGTATGTAATAGTTTGAACCAAACTCCCGTTCATACCAGGCATGGAGTCCCTTGGCCTGATCAAGCTCTCCCTCTGCCACAAGTCGCATCAGCTCTCCGCGGGGACCCCCTGCCAAAAGCGCTAATCCGTCTTTGTGGACCAGAAAGTCACCTCTGCCCACTGGTCCCGGCAAGGACGCCAATTGCAGCAGATTGCTGTATCCAGCGTCTGATAGGGCCAATACGATCACGGGGCTTGTCCTCTTCTGGTATGCTAGATCCAGTTCCAAACCAAAAATCGGCTTGATCCCCGCCAGCCTGCAGTAGCGTTCCAGCTCCCCATGTCCAGCTGTGGTGTTATGATCCGTTAGAGCGAGGGCTTCTATCCCCAATTTGGCAGCTTGCTTGACCAATGACTCCACACGACAAACCGACCCCAAAAGAGAATAATCACTGTGTGCGCTTAAATGAACTGCCAAAAGTTGCACCCCCCAACTTCTCTGCCCTAGAGAAAAAGGGCCTCAGCCCTTTCTTACGTCTAGTCTTCTCTATAGATTGTGGCCCCAAGTGCCCGCAACTTCTCTTCAAAAAACTCATATCCCCGATCCAGGATCTCCACACCATACAGTTCGGTTCGACCTTCTGCCGCTAAGGCTGCAATGGCCAGGGCCGCGCCAGCCCTTAGGTCTGTGATCTCTACGGGTGCTCCGGTCAGTTGGGGAACACCTCGAATAATGGCGGTACCCTGATCCGTCTTGATGTCTGCACCCATCCTGCGCAGTTCATCCACATAGCGAAAGCGGTCGAAAATCGTCTCCCTAACCACACTTGTACCTTCGGCCAAACACATCGTAGCCACCAACGGCTGCTGCAAATCCGTGGGAAAGCCGGGGTAAGGCAAAGTCTCGACATCAACTGGCTTTAGACGGCCGTTGGGTGCAGCCACATGCAGAGCATTGTCTCCGCGGGTAATGGTCACTCCAGCCTCTTCCAGCTTAACAATGGGCACTCGTAAATGCTCAGCTACAACACTCTTTACCAGAATATCTCCACCAGTAATAGCCGCGGCAAAGAGGAAGGTTCCCGCCTCAATGCGGTCAGGGATGATGGAATACTCAATACCGCGCAGACTGTCCACACCTTCAATCCGAATACTCTCGGTTCCCGCTCCACGGACCTTGGCTCCCATTCCATTGAGGAATATGGCCAAATCCACCACTTCCGGTTCTTTGGCCGCGTTCTCTAAAATGGTGGTTCCTTCTGCCATGGAAGCTGCGATCATCAAATTGATGGTCGTGCCTACACTGGCCCTGTTAACATAGATTTGGCTGCCCTGCAGCCGGTTGGCCACCGCCTTCATATAGCCGTGTTCGATTGTAACCTCTGCACCCATATGAGTAAAGCCTTTGATGTGGTAGTCCACGGGCCGCGAGCCGATGGCACAGCCGCCGGGCAAGGGGACTTCCGCCTTACCTACCCGAGCCAGCAAGAGACCTGCACTATAGAAAGAGGCCCGCATTTTCCGTACCAGATCATAGGAGGCCGTATGCTTGTTGAGACTGCTGCCTCGAATATGTAGACGATCCTCGTCGTCAAACCAGACCCCCACCCCTAAGTCCTGGAGGATCAGACAGATCGTGCCAATATCGCTTCCCTGAGGAATATTATCGAGTATACATTCCCCTTCAGTGGCCAAAGCGGCGGCCACAATAATGGCCAGGGCACTGTTTTTGGCGCCACTAATTTCGATCGACCCGTGGAGCGGCCTTCCACCCTCAATGATCAGACGTGACATGGACTACCCCTCCCTATACTAAGCCTTTGAAATAATCTGCGACGATTTCTTCTAAAAGATCGTTGCGTTCGATAGACTGAATCAAGCGCCGCGCGTTGCCATGCGCCGTAATATATGAGGGGTCTCCCGAGACAAGATAGCCCACGATCTGATCCAGAGGTTGGTATCCCTTTTCTTGCAGTGCTCCCCACACCTTGGACAAAATCTCCTTCGTATTGATCGTTTCCTTGTCAATGGCGGAAAACAAACGTGTTTCATCCGATACTCCCATCTTACGCCCTCCTTCTTTACACTGCCGTTCACTGTCTAGATGATTCGCTCCACTACGGCCGACTCTGACCGCATCGCTTATCTGGCGAAAGCAATGTCCGCCACAGCCTCCGCTATATTATGTGCATGGTCGGCCACCCGCTCTAGGTTGCTGACTGCATCCAAGAATAACACACCCACTTCAGGATTGCAAAGGCCTTGATTTAAACGTTCAATGTGATTGGCGCGATACCTCTTCTCTAAGTCATCCACCAAATCATCCTGGGCGATCAGACCTGTGGCCTTTTGAACATCCCTCTCACCTAAGGCTTCCAAGGCGCTCTGGGAGATGCTGTGCACCACATCAAACATTTTCTGCAGGTCCTCGGCGGCAGCATCGCTTAGCTGTAATCGGCTAAATTCCCTGTTTTCGGCCAGCTCAACGATGTTCATGGCATGGTCTGCTATGCGCTCCATATCGTTCACAATGTGCATCAGGTTTACGCTCTCTCGCGCTTCATTCACACTCATGGAATGCTGATTGGCCTTGGCCAAATAGGCGGTGATAGCTTTCTCTAGAGCATTGACCACATCCTCCCGGCGTTCGATCTGATCGAGTTCGTTTGTCTTGCCTTCCAAAAACGCCGATACGGCCAAATTCACCATCTCCACAGCCAAGGCGCCCATCCGAACTGCTTCTTTCTTGGCGCTGATTAAGGCCGCTGGCGTGTCAATTAGGCGCTCGTCCAAAAATTGCGGCTTGCTCTCAAGGTCAGTGCCGGCCCCGGGAATGATCCGCGTCACGGCCCTGACAAAGTAGGGCAGCAGCGGAAATAGGATCAGCGTAGTGATCACATTAAATAAGGTGTGGGCGTTGGCGATCTGCCGCGCTACCGTCCCTCCAGTCCATACAGCCAAGCTCGTAAAGGGCCTGCGGAAAAGGATAAACATAAGCACACCCGCGACGTTAAAAAGCACATGGCTAAGTGCTGTCCGCTTTGCGATCCCCGACGAACCAAGGGAAGCCAGGACAGCGGTAATACAGGTTCCCAGATTGGCACCGACAATCAGAGCCAAACCAGCAGGCAGATCTAGTATTCCCTGCCATGAGAAGGCGATGACCAAACCGGTGGTAGCACTGGAGCTCTGGATCACCGCTGTAAACAAGGCGCCAGCCAAGATGCCCAGGAGGGGGCGATTTCCGAACGCCACCAATAAGTCCAGAACCGGTTCATATGCCCGAATGGGGCTCACAGACTTGCTCATCGTGTCCAGACCCAAAAGGAGAAGCCCGAAGCCAAGAATGCCCATACCCACATAACGCTGCATCTTTTTCTTCGAAAAATAATAGAGTACCGCACCAATGGCAATCAGAGGGTACGCTAGGGTATAGATGTTAAAGGAGATGATCTGCGCCGTGATGGTTGTGCCGATATTGGCTCCCATGATGGTGCCCACCGCTTGGGTCAGCGTCATCAGTCCTGAGTTGACAAAGCCCACAATCATCACAGTCGTAGTCGAACTCGACTGCAGAAGCGCTGTGACGGCTGCTCCCGTCAAAACAGCTGAGATCGGCTTGGAGGTAAACAGCTCCAAGATACGCCTCATTCGTTCTCCGGCCGCCTTTTGCAGTCCATCAGCAAGTAACTGCATACCTAAGATAAAGAGACCCAATCCTCCAAAAAGACCTATAATAACCGAACTCGTATTCACAATCACACTCCTCTATGACAATATTCCCAAGTACTCTTTGACGATGTTTGCATAATGTATGTGTGTAAACCCGACCGAAGGAGAATTGTCCGTGAAAGTGCTATTTCTCTCTGATTTTTTCTTAAGCGGCCAAACCACCCATGTCCTCGATCTAGCGCATCAGTTGCAGAACCTGGGTGTTGTGGTGCATATCGCCTTCGGCACAATCCACAGTCGACTGTTTTGGAGCCACTACCTTGGCTATCTTGAGGAACGCAAGATCTCCTTTTCTGAAGGAGCGGATCTGGGACAACTCCTAGCCCGCTGTCGCCAGATGCGCCCTGACATCATTCATAGCCAAAGCTCCACCCTATTCCAGCGAGCCCAGCTGCTGTCGTCCCGGTTGAAGATACCCTATGTCCTGACCTGCCATGGACTGGGTTTTAACCAGCTTCGCTATGGGCATCTCCTGAAGACCGCAAGCTGCGTTATCGCCACAGGCCCCAACGTGGCATGGGAAATCTCTGGATTGGGTGCAAAGGTCGTCACCATCCTCAACGGTATCGACACTGAACTCTTTGCTCCGCCAGTAGGTCCCCTAGGTCCCCGCAAGAACATTTTGTATGTGGGACGCTTAGAGAGCAAACGAATCGAGCCCTTGAGGCACTTGGCCAAAGCCCACGAAAGGATTGTCAAAACCCCGCTCAAAGTCATTTCCAACTGGAATCCGAATATACCTGGGACGCTCTTCAGACCTTGGCAGCCCAACTTGGTCCCCATCCTACAAAAAGCAGGGATTGTGGCGGCCTGCGGGCGCACAGCCCGGGAAGCATTGAGCTCAGGAAATGCAGTACTTCTGATGCAGCAAGCCTATGACGGCGTAGTGTCGCCGCAGTTAGTAGCCTATGACGATTTCGACTTCAGCGGAAACCTGAATCGTTTCCCCCTCTCCAACCTGGAAAGCGACCTTAAAAAGCTCCTCCGTTCCTCGTACAGACTAAAGAAACTGCAGAAGTGGGGTCGTGACTACGCCCTCACCCACCTTTCCAGCGAACGGATGGCCAAAAAGACGCTGCAGGTGTATCGCGACGTCCTGGAGCACCCACAGAAGACCAGTTCTGGATGGCCTGAACCGGAATAGCGTAAGAGATGGCCAGTCCCCAAACTTCCCCGTTAGTGTTTCAACGGAAAAGGTTTTTATCCTCCTGCTTATTCTTTCCCTTTCACCCCGCTAAACGAACATGGACGAATGTCTGCGTCACTCTCCTGGGAATAGCAGGTCTTCAAATGGGAAGTCTATGATCGAGGTGGTGCAATGAAAAAGCTTAAGGATAGGATTTTGCTTGGTTTGGTCTCAGGTCTTGTGGGGGGTGTGGTGAAGAACATCGCAGGGGAAGCCCTGGTAAAAAGGGGATACTCCGAATACAGTGGGCCGCAGCGAGCGGCGGGAATCTTGGTTCCAGCCCACAAGATCACCACGACTGGAGGGAAGATCATCGGATGGCTGGCGGAAGCCTCCATCAGCGGACTGCTTGGCATCGCTACAGTCTATACACTGTCCCTGACGGGCAAGGACAAAGCTTTGCTTAAGGGTATCTTTCTCACTGGGGGGACGGCGTGGACGGCCCTTTACGGCGCCATGGGAACGGTTGGAGCAACCCGAGTACAGAGCCCCATGCCCAAGACCGTGATCTCCGAGTCTATCACCCACGGGCTCTACGGCGCCGCCACAGCAGCCACCGCGGCCTATTTGGGAGATGACAGCTTATTTAACGGCTCGTTCCCCTTGAGTACCAGAGGTCGCAGAAACGAGCAACCTGATCTTGTCTTGAGGCAAGAACAAGTGCAGTAAACGAAAACGTTCGGCACAAAAAAGACCGCAAGCTGCGGTCTTGTCTGAGTTATAGAGTGGCTGGGGGACTAGGATTCGAACCTAGACTAGATGAGTCAGAGTCATCCGTCCTGCCATTAGACGATCCCCCAGTACTGTTACCGAATATACCACATCCCCCCGGAAAAAGCAAGGGGGATTTCTCCCTCAAACTAACTGGAGCCCACCAGATCTTCGCTCTGCCCCTCCCTGTGATTGACAAAGCGGGCTGCACAAAACAGATAATCGCTCAGTCTATTCAAGAATGGCAGGATGTTCTCCTCCAGTCCTTCATGGTCGAGGGCTGAAACTAAACGTTCGGCCCTGCGGCAGACGGACCTGGCCACGTGGATCAAAGCTGCCGCCTTGCTGCCGCCTGGCAGAATGAAACTTTTCAGCGAAGGTAGTTTGGCGCTGACCTCGTCGATGGCTTCCTCAAGAACCGCCACATCATCTGGAGTGACTTCTGCTCGGCCCTTTGACTGACCAGGAAAGGCCAGGACAGCACCTATTGCAAAGAGTTTCCTCTGCACCCACAGCAGATGGTGGGCTAGCCCATCCTCCGGGAGATAGGCCAGGGCTAAGCCCACAAAACTGGAGAGCTCATCGATTGTGCCATAGGCATCAACCCTTTGGTCATGCTTGGGTACAGCCTGTCCAGTTCCCAGAGTTGTGAAGCCCTGGTCACCCTTTCTTGTGTATACCACCATGTCCAACTCCCAACAACACCGTCTATTCTTTGATCTCAACCGTCCAGTTGATCTCGGCGGTCTTATTGACCATCCCGGCCACGGAACAATACCTGTCGAGGGAAAGGCGCACCGCATCCTCAAGGGGCTTAAGGCTTAGACCGTCTCCCTCAAAGATAAAGGTCATCTCTACCTTGGTAAATACTTTGGGATAGTCTTCAGCGCGCTCGGCCCCCAGCATAATCTCGAAGTTGCGTACGTTCAAACGCTTCTTCTTCAGAATGCTGGCAACATCCATCCCAGAGCATCCGGCCAAACCCATCAACACCATCTCCATTGGACTAGGCGCTGCTCCATCGCCCCCGCTTTCCTTGGCCACGTCCATCACTACACTGTGGTTTGTTCCGGAAATCCCTACAAAACCCATTTTTCCGTTCCACTTCACCTGAGCATGCATTAGATCAACTCCTTTTCTTTCAGCATAGCGAGTGTCCGTTCAATCCTTGAACGTACTTTTTCCGATCCTAATAGCTCCAAGACATCATAGATGCCTGGGCTTACATTGGTGCCAGTTAAGGCCACCCGCAAGGGCTGAATCAGCTCGCCCATTTTGATCCCAAACTTCTCCATTCCAACCTGGAAAAGCGGCTTTAGGTGCTCTTCATTAAGTTGCGGTGCTTCCTTTATTACCTCATACACATACTGCAAGATCTCTTCGGTGTGTGGTTTGGTGAGTATCTTTTGCACAACGTCTGGTTGATAGGGATAGTCATCCATAAAGAAGTACTGTGCTGATTCAACCACGTCGGCCATGAGCCTGATCCGGCTCTGCAGTTCTTTCAGGATTCGCTGTGCATATTCCTTGACTTCAGGCGTAATCTCCTCGGGTAGAAAGCCCGCCCTCTGCCAATAGGGCAAAGCCCGTTCGTACAAATCCTCCACAGACAGGGCGCGAATATAGACGCCATTCATCCACTCCAGTTTTTGAATATCAAAAACAGCAGGGTTCTTGGACACCCTTTCTAAGGTGAACTTCTCGATCAGTTCCGGGACAGAAAAAATAGTCTGGGAATCATCATAACCCCAACCGAGCAAGGACAGGTAGTTCACCATGGCCTCAGCCAAATACCCATCCTCATGAAACTGCATGACAGAGGTAGCTCCATGACGCTTGCTCAAAAGAGCCTTGTCAGGGCCAAGAATCATGGGAATATGGGCGAACTTGGGAAGCGGGAAGTCTAGGGCCTGATAGAGTTGAATCTGTTTCGGGGTATTGGAAAGATGGTCCTCGCCGCGAATAACATGGGTGATCTTCATCAGGGCATCATCCACAACCACCGCGAAGTTGTAGGTGGGCATACCATCGGATTTGACAAGCACAAAATCGTCCACTTGGGTGGTATTATCAAATGTCACATCGCCGCGGATCAGATCATGAACCACTGTCTCGCCTTCGTCAAGGGACGCTAGACGTATGACGGGGAGGCGGCCTTGGGCCCTGAGATCCTCCTTCTCCTCGTCCGATAAATGCCTGCAGCGCCCATCATACCGCGTGGCTTGCCCCTGCTTCATTTGCTCTTGGCGTCTTTGATCCAGCTCTTCGGGAGTACAGAAACATTCATATGCCCTGCCCATCTCCATCAGTTTTGCAGCGTATTCCTGGTACAAATCCAGTCGCTGGCTCTGATAATAGGGGCCGAAGTCTCCACCCTTAACCGGGCCTTCGTCCCAGTCTAATCCCAAAAATTGCAGAGCATCTAGAATCACTTGCGTGGCCGCGTCGGTGGAACGGGCTAAATCGGTATCTTCAATGCGCAGCACAAACACACCATGGTGATGTCTGGCGAAAAGCCAGTTAAACAGGGCGGTTCGTGCTCCACCTACATGGAGATAACCTGTTGGACTCGGTGCAAAACGCACTCTCACTGTACTCATGAAAAACCTTCCTCCCAGTCATGCATAAATTCTTTGATTCTTGACTAAATCCCGGGCCAACTCGCGATAGGCCAAGGCACCGGGCACCTGAATCTTGGCTGCAAAGACAGGTGCACGCGCTTTGGTGCTCTCTGCAAAGCGGATACTTCGGGCAACAGTATGGGGAAAGACAGACAGCTGGGGGAACTCCGTATGTAAAAGAGCCAGAATCTCCCGCCCGTGCAGGGTACGGGTGTCGAACATTGTCGGCAGGAGCCCTGCGATCTGCAGCCTGCTATTGAGTGATCCTTTTACTTTGGCAATCAGCTTTAAGAGTGCCCTGGTACCCCGCAGGCTCAAGAACTCACAAGACACCGGAATGATCACCTCGTCCGCAGCGGCCAGGGCATTAATGGTCAAAAGTCCCAGAGACGGTTGGCTGTCGATCAGCACGAAATCGTATTGATCGCGGACCTCGTTGACAATGCGCGTAATCCTGCGTTCCCTGGCTGGAGCATTGACAAGCTGAAACTCAGCCAGGGACAGGTCGATGTTGGCCGGCAGCACATCTACTCCATACTCGTTGGTAACTAATATCTCCCGTGGGGGCATATTACGTACCAAACAATGATAGATAGTCTTCCCTAGATCTTCTGGCTCAAATCCGGCGTAGTAGGTTAGTCCCCCTTGGGGATCCAAGTCCAGAAGCAGGACCTTTTGACCAATATCGGCCAGAGCAACGCCTAGGTTGTAGGTTGAAGTGGTCTTCCCCACTCCGCCCTTTTGGTTGGCAAAGACGATGACTGTGGCCACATTTGTTCACTCCCCCTGGTTGCTAGAATAGTATTTCCACGGCAGTACCTAAAACCCTGCCGTCCCAGACCCAAGTGTTTGTGAAGTGAAGAGGATCTGCTTTGGCGTAAGACGAATAGTGCGGTGAAAGGAAGTGAACACATGTACAACGTATTCGTCACCCGCAAGCTGCCGGGGCAAGGTTTGGAACGACTGCGTCCCCTCTGTAACGTGACCATCAACCCTGAAGATCGCAATATCACCAAAGAGGAACTTCTGGCGATCCTTCCCGAGCAGGACGCCCTGATCTCCATGTTGTCGGATCCCATCGACTCCGAGGTTATCGAAGCTGGAAGCAAACTCAAAGTCATCGCCAACTATGCCGTTGGTTTTAACAACATTGACGTCGCCGCGGCCAGCAAACAGGACATCGTCGTTTGTAACACGCCTGATGTGTTAACGAATGCTAGCGCAGACTTTGCCTGGGCCCTATTGATGAGCACCGCACGCAGAGTGGTGGAGGGCGATGCCATGACCCGCAGCGGCCAATTTACCGGATGGGCTCCTGAACTCCTCCTGGGAGCGGAGATCTACGGCAAGACCCTGGGAATCATCGGTGCCGGGCGCATCGGGCAAGGGGTAGCTAAAAGGGCTCAAGGCTTTGATATGCGCATCCTCTATCATAATCGCCATAGACTCCCATATAATGTGGAAAAAGCATATCATATGGAATATGCTACGCTTGAGTCTGTACTGAAAGAGTCGGACTTTGTATCGCTCCATTGTCCACTCACTCCCGAGACCAAGCACATGATCGGAGCGAACGAACTCAGAGCGATGAAGCCTACGGCCATTCTGATCAACACCTCCAGGGGGCCTGTGATCGATGAGACTGCCCTAGTTCAGGCACTGCGCGAAGGAAGCATCTTCGGAGCAGGCCTTGACGTGTTTGAAGACGAACCTGCCCTGAAGCCGGGTTTGGCCCAATTGCCCAATGTAGTGTTGGCCCCTCATATCGCCAGTGCCGCGGCGGAGACTCGCTCCAATATGGTGGAGATAGTAGTTGATGCTGTCCTAGCTGTCCTTCAGGGACAGTCGCCCCAGAATGCCGTGAACCGGTAAGCCGTCTAAAGGAGGTCGAAAAATGGCAAAACGTATTTATCGTTCCCGGGAGAAAAAAATCGGCGGTGTGTGTGGTGGTTTCGCCGAGTATTTTAACATCGACCCCACCATCATACGCTTAGGCTGGGCGATTCTTGCTCTGGTCTACGGCACAGGGCTGCTCGCCTACTTGATTTGTTGGATCGTAATCCCTGATGATCCACTTTACCGCTAGCGTAACACGCTGAAAGCCCTTTAGGAATCCACCTAAAGGGCTCTTTTACTCTGAAAAGATGGCTCCCCGGGTTGGACTCGAACCAACAACCCTTCGGTTAACAGCCGAATGCTCTGCCATTGAGCTACCGAGGAACACTACCATCACTTTAGCACAGCTTTTTCCTGAAGTCAAGAGGAACACATCCCCCTTTCCTTTCATATCCTGAAATGAGCCGTTAACGAGGACAAAAAGTCCCCGCGGTATCGATATGTAAAGGAGGATTCACTTTGGAAAAAGACGACCAACTCCGTGACGAACAGGAACAGCAGGTCGAACTGACCCAAGTCTGCGGGCCTAATACAACTCCTTATGTTGTGCGTCCAGGGGATACCTTTTTTAGCATCGCCCGCCAATTTGGCGTCAGCCTAGATGCCCTGATCGAAGCGAACCCGCAGATTCCTGACCCAAGCCAGATACGTCCGGGTCAAATTGTGTGTATTCCCAGGGTCACCTGTCCCGCAGGAACCTTCGCCTACATCGTGCGGCCAGGAGACACCATGTTTTCCATCGCCCGCCAGTTTGGGGTACCGCTCCAAGAGTTGATTAACGCAAATCCACAGATTCCGGATCCGTCTCGACTTGTACCAGGCCAGACTGTCTGTGTTCCCATCTCTGCCCCACCACCCGGCCAATGCCCGCCTAACACGTTCCCTTACACGGTGCAACCTGGGGACAGCATGTTCAGTATTGCGCAAAGATTTGGGGTCTCCCTCAACGCTCTGATCGCCGCAAACCCACAGATACCGAACCCTAATCTGATTTTCCCCGGCCAGATCGTTTGCGTGCCTAGGACCACTCCAACGCAGTGCCCGCCGGGAACATTCAGTTACACTGTGCAGCCCGGGGACAGTATGTTCACCATCGCTCAACGATTTGGGGTCTCCCTCAACGCCCTGATCGCAGCAAATCCGCAGATTCCCAACCCAAATCTGATCTTCCCAGGTCAAATCGTGTGCGTGCCGGGAAGTGCACCGCCGAGTCAGTGCCCGCCGGGAACCTTCGCCTACACGGTCAGACCAGGCGATAGCATGTTCAGCATTGCCAGGCGCTTCGGGGTCTCCCTTGATGCCCTGATCCGAGCCAATCCACAGATCCCAAACCCGAGTCTGATCTTCCCAGGCCAAATCGTCTGTGTGCCCAACCGCTAAGTGATTGAAGCCTACACCTTCTGAGCATACTAGCTTCAGGAGGTGTAGGTCTTAATGATCAAGGCAGAAGTATCTTTGTATCCGGTGGAGCCCGAGGAGATCAGAAGCTTACATGGTCTATCCGCCCAATTTCTGGACGAGCATGGTCTGGACTATGATTTTCACCGGGGTAACTCTTCTCTGAACACAACCATATCGGGGCACCCCAACGAAGTGTGGAACGCTCTGCGCCATTTATTCCAAGAAAACCTCGCCCATGGTCATGATGTCGTCATGGTGACCACCATGACCTATTGGGGCGTCTTCTCCGAATAAAAACTCAGGCTCTTGCTGTTACCTACATCGTCGACAACAGTCAGCCTGTGCCATCCGGCATCCAAAGAAATCAGTATCTGGTGGACGTCATGGGTTAGACCAAGGTAAAGATGATCAAGATACCAGAACAGAGTGCTTCCCTTGGAGGCATGGGCCGCTTCGAGGGTCACCTTCTGGTATTGTCCGTCTGTATCCCGGGGAATGAAAATGCGGCTGCCCGATTGTGGGTAGACAAAACTGACAGGATCGGCCTGTCCCACTCCGGGACAATTGGGGTTATGAGGAGGGATAACAGATACTGTTCCTGATCCATGCAGGTATTGCTGCACCTCAGGGGGGTAGACGGCCTGCTGCACTGTCTTTAGATCCTGACGGTCCCAGCAGAGGGAACATACCTGGTATCTGCGATCACGAGTCACAAATAGGGTGCGTTCATAGGGTGATGCCTTCAGTGGTTTGGCAGAGCACGACTGCGTGGCTGAAACAACCTTGCCCCCCTCTTCGCGCAGGCGATAGCCCGTTTGGTCCGACACGTTGATTGCACACAGATCGTCCTCAGGGGCAGAAAACCAACTGCTATAGGGATCCGCTCCCAAACGGTTAAACACTTGAAACAGCAAGGGTGCCGCGGTGTCCACTCCCGTCATGCCCTTGATGCTTCCACCTGCGAAATTACCTACCCACACTGCAACAGTCCATTGAGGCGATACACCAATCGCCCAAGCATCGCGATTGCCGAAACTGGTCCCGGTCTTCCAGGCCAGGGGCGAACTGGAATGGAACTCCCGCCAATGCGCTTCCAAACCAGGCCTCCGCACCTCCTTGATTACATCTAACACCAGGTAACAAGAACCGGCCGAAATGAGCTGCTCTTCCGCTACCGCAATCTCTGCTGGTTCCTGAAGCACCCGCAAGGCAGAAAAGCGGCCATAGCTGCCTAAGCCTCGATAGAGCGTGCTCAGTTCCCATAGACTCGTTTCAGCGGCGCCAAGGACGAGGGAGAGCCCATATTCCTCTGGTCTCCGCTTCAATCCCTCCAGTCCCGCCCCTTCCAAGAAATAAAAAAACGGCTCCACACCAAATTCGTTGAGAAGCTGAACAGCAGGTACATTAAGGGAACGGATCAAAGCATCTCCGGCGCGCACAATCCCGGAAAACCCTTGATTAGCGTTATATGGCGTGTAACCGCCATAGCTGGTGGGAATGTCCAAGAGGACGCTCTGAGGAATGATCAGCCCTTCATCCATCGCCAAAGCATAGAGCAAGGGCTTCAAGGTGGAGCCGCTTGATCGCCTCATGGACACCCCGTCAATCTTTCCAAGGTTAGCATCATCAAAATAGTCATGGGACGCCACATAGGCCTTGACTTCTCCTGTGCGTGTTTCGGTGACCAAGACTGCTCCGTTCACAATACCCTGGGCATTGAGGGAGGCAACATAGAGCTTTAAGAGGTTCTCCGTCTGGGTTTGGATTCGGGCATTGATGGTTGTCCTAATTATGGGTCCCTCAACACTGCCAGCAAGACGCTCAGCCAAATGCGGTGCAACAAAGGGAAAAGACTGTTGACCTTGAACAATGGGCTCCGCCAGAGCCAAGTCCAGGGTGGTCTGATCAATGACTCCCGCCTCGTGCAAACTTCGCAGCAACCCGTCTCTCTTATCTTGGAGCCTCTGGACATTACGGTTAGGGTTCACCCGAGCTGGATCATTGGGCAGTACAGCCAAGGTGGCTGCCTCTGCCCAGCTCAGGCGTTCCGGTTCTTTGCCAAAATAGCGCAGAGACGCTGTATGGTATCCGATAATATTCCCCCCATAGGGGGCATGACGCAGATAGAGCTGCAGAATCGTATCTTTGCTGTAGCGTCTTTCAAGCACCAGAGCCTGGGCCATCTCGATCAGTTTGTTCTTCACTGTGCGTTCTTTCGGCTTCATCAAGCGAGCTACCTGCATCGTAATGGTGCTGGCACCACTAATAGTGCTTCGGTGACGGATGTTCTGGTACATGGCCCGAACCAAAGCCAAGGGATCGATGCCCCAATGTCGCTCAAAGCGCTTATCTTCATAGTGGATCACGGCCAGTCGCAGTTTCTCCGGCACGGGGCGCCCGCTGTCTGGCAGAATCCACTGCTCTTGGTGATTGAGAAAGATACGCAGATAGCCGCCGTCTTCGTCAAGAACCACAGTGCTGTAATCGGGGGGAAAGAGTGGTTCCTCGACCCGGCCCACCACAGCCACTCCAAGTACACCAAGGGCCAGCAGTGCGATCAAGACCAGCGGCACTTTCCACAAGGACTGCAGACGGCTCAAGACCAGTTTCATCTGGGCCATACCTCCACCATCTCACCTGAGGTGACCACCTTGTAATCATTGTTATACATGGCCTCAAGCAAGGTTGGCGGGAGGTAAAACTCACCGACCGTAACCGCGTTGATCTTTACAATAAAGTCGTAGCTGGAAGTATAGTGCTTATCGAAAAACCACATGATTCTGTCGTCCCGAATATCGACATAATCTTCCTGTCCCAGATTGTAGACATAGGACCAACTGGGCAATTCTCCTCCGACTAAGCGCAGATTCTCAATTTCCCATCCGGCGGGTAGGATCTGAACCAGAGCAACTTGGTTGATGGATTCATAGTCCTGTTGGACCACTTGATAGATGGCATAAAAGCTCTCTCCCTGCTGCACCCGGCGAATGTCAATCTCCTCTCCCTCTTCATCCACGAACGTTCTACGGAGCGCGAATCCGCGTTGCTCGGGTTGAAGATCCCCTTGTTTTGGAATACCCTCCCATTCGAGGGTGGCAAAGACCGGGACTTTGGAGGTGTTTGTCAAGACGAGCTGGCTGGCATCGCCGGCTTCGATTTGCACCCGCAGCATCAAATCGCCAGGGTCCCCTTGCAGCTCCATGTTTTCGCCGCCTACGAGCCCCACAAGCCCACTCAGGAGTGGCGGATCCTGCCTGATCTCTTGCATATACTTGGTCATGGCCATCAGACCATAGGCCGTGCTTTGTGTGGAGTACCAGCGATTGGAGGACAGTTCCTGCGCTAGATAATTGTAGAGCTCCAGACCTTCGTTGTACTCCCCAATTCCCACCATAACATCGAGAATCACCGCCTTATCCCGGAGTGTTGAACCGAAGGTCTGGCCGAATTCATCATAGTCGGGCACTTCCAAATCCGCCTGCTCTATGATTTCCGCGCCAACGCTGGTGTAGCCAAGCAGTTCATAGGCCCCAGCCAAGAGATACTTGGCCGGATTGCCCAATGCTCCCAGTCTGTTTTCGCGCATGTAGTTCATGGCGCCTAGTTCAGGATAGCCTGCCAGCGCCAGCAGATACAGACGGTAAGCCTGGGTCAAGTCATCGCTCCGATTCTCCCTGGAAGCCCGGACTTGAAAGCCCACCCAGTCAGCGAGGAGCCCATGGGGAATATGATAACCCTTGCGCCTGGCTTCCAGAAGGAAGTGGCCAGCGTAATTTGTGGCCCATTCGTTGACCACAGTCCCATTGGGCCAATAGGCGAAACCGCCCTGCTCCAACTGGTATTGGCTGAATGCCTGAATGGCGCTGTTGATGTTCTGATCCATGTCCGCAACTTCCCAAGACTCGAAGGCATACAGCTCTGCTAGATAAAGCTGGGGGAAGACAGCAGACGTGATCTGTTCGAGACATCCATAGGGATAGCGGATGAGCCAATTGAGCCGATGTCGGATACTCAATCCTCGGAAGCTAGATACAGTCAGCTGAAGCGAGTCCGTTCCGGAGATGCCAGGTTTGGGGACCTCGAAGTACGCCACATCTCCAGATTCCACCGTTTTCTCCGCGTTTAAATACAGGTAGGGATTAGGGGGTCTGACCCCCAGTTCCACTCGGCTTGTATTCCTGTAGTCATAACCGGCACTGAAAGCTGAAACCGTGATTTCGGCAACACCCATTTCATCTTTGGCCTGCAGCTCAAAGAATACTTCCTGGCGATCGTGGGTCCCAAAGTCCAAGGTGATGTGATCGTCGCCGATAATTTGGACAGGTCCCTTTACCTCCAGCGTCACATCCACTTTACCTAGGTTTTCTTCCATAGCAAAGACAGTGACGGGTACTTGGATTCGGTCCAAAGGACCAAGAACCCTAGGCAGAGTGGGTAGCACCATCAGGGGAGACTTGACAGAAACCGTCTCCTCCCCATGACCATAGCGTCCTTCCCGGGCTCCCACCACCATCACCCGCAGGCTGCCGATGTAATTGGGCACCTCAAGATCGATGACTGCATAGCCCGTTTCATCGGTGTAACAGGGTCCCACAAACAAGCTCACGGGTTCAAAGCGCATGGCCTCACCTGCTTGAGCCTGCAGCTCACGATAGCCAGGGGCCTCTGCTCCCTCGCCGTCACCGCCGACGGATAGGAGATTGTGGTTGTAACCAAAACTTAGGTCGATGATGTCCGAGAAGTTGTCGTAAGTCTTGGTGAGCAATCTTTGCTTTGCGAAAAAGTGTTCCCAAGGTCGCGGTGTCGCAAATCGCGTGATATCGAGGATCCCTTCGTCCACCACGGCCAGGGTAAACTGGGCCTTTTCGGCATTGCTCGTCTGAATCTCCACCTGAAACTCTTCTTCAGGACGCACGGACTCAGGAAGACTGATCTCAAATCCCAGTTGTGTTCCTTCACTTTCGACATAGAGGGGCAAAATTCCATACATACGCAGGGGCAGATCGTTTTCGGTACGGCCAAATGGCTGGTAGACAGTTACCGTCACATAGGCATTGGGAATGTACTCTTCCACAACCTCCACCTGGAAGGTGGAAACATCGCTGGTCAGTTCGTACCAAGCTTGATCATAGATCTTTCCGTCCTTCTCCACCGTAACCAGGGCCCGGCCTTGGGCCGGTGTATCCAACGTGATTAGAGCCTGGTCACCCGCGCGATAAGAATCCTGGTCCAGCTTGAGATGGACGATGTCTGCTGTGCGCGTCTGGGGACTGTCTCCCCACCAAAAGGCCGAAAAGAAGTAGCCGGCGGTGTGACCTCCCTCGGGATCACCGACTTCAAGCAGAATCTCACCATACTCACTGAGCCGGTGTTCGATCACGGCGACGCCTTCGGAGTTGGTCACAACTGTGCCCCTCTCCAGCACCGTCGTTGCTTGATTGCTCTTGTAGTGACGCCGGAAGTTGGATTGATCATAATACTCCCACCACCAATACGTCCGCAAGCCATAGATGGTGTACTCTAACTCCGAATTAGGTAGCAATTCTCCGTTCTCTTGCACATGAATCACTCGGAAACTGGCCAAATCTCCCATACTCATGTAGGGACTCTCTAGCGTCTCTATCCCAACATAGCTGGGATAATACTCCAGGGGAATGAGTTTGGTGTGCGGAACAAAACGGCCGCCGGACTCGTAAACCCGACTGTCAATCCGCACCCGCAGCGCAGCAGGGACCTGATCAAGTTCGGGCAGATCCCAAGTAAAGTGGGACTGACCTTGCCCATCCAAAGTGCGGTAGACCACATCGCTCCCGCTGTGAAACGGCACCAAGCTCTCATTGCCAAAAGTAAAACTCTGGTAGGCGGCAAAGCTCGGTTCAACGTGTTCGAGAGACAAGCTAGTCTCACTTTGCAGGCCGGTCGCTGGTGCTCCGAACAGGTACTCTGCGTCCACTGTGAAGTCCACCTGCCGATCGTCCTGGGTCAACCTTTCCTGCTCGCTGGCAATACCCACGCGGATGCGATAAGGAACGATTTCCTCAATCCGAATATCATGGGAAAACAAGCGGCCCCCAATCTCCAAGACGCCCTGCCATCGACCTGTCAGCGCAGTGCGGTCAGTGCGGAACTTGAAGGTATACAAGCCATCCTGGGCTTGGGTGTTGACCGTCTCATAAATCAAACGGCCTTGGGGGTTATAAACACGCAGCGTAACGGGGTGGTTATTGGGGAATGTATCCTGCTCATTGCGGACAATGGCCGAGAGATTCACCTCATCCCCAGGCCGATAGACACCTCGTTCTGTATAGAGAAAAGCGTCAATTCCATCTTGTCTTTGCAGACCGCCAACGTCAAAAAGGGAGTTGTTGAGTTGAGATCCACCCAGGGCTAGAAGGGCAAAATCCTCACCGCTTCGCACCTCTATGTAGCGAGCATCGTTGTTGGTGCTCAGGACCGCCCAGCCCGATTCGTTGGTGTGGCTCTCGTCAATGATCTGGCCTTTGCCGTCTTTCAAAAAAACAGAAGCATCAGCGAGGGGCAGGGTCGTCATCAGATCGGTCAGAAAGACATGCATCTCGTCAAGCATTTCCTTGGCGGTGATCCCAATATCGCTGACCATAAGGTGGGCGACTGCGTTCCCACGATAGTCCACATGATCCCAAATCTCCCAGTCGGAATAGCTCTCTGGAAAATACAGTGCCTGATTCTCTTCAAAATTGAGCTGTACAATGTACAGTGCGCTGTCCTCATCGGTAATAATCGGACTGAGGTCCAGTTCTGTCTGGATCCACTTGTTCCCTTCGGTGTCAACCTCAACGATGGTGTCAGCTAGTATTTCGCCAAATCTCTGAAAACGATAGCGATTGTACTCCCAATGCGAACCGCTGTGGGGACGATACGAGTTCTCTTCAAAGAATGCGATCAGATTGTCGGCCATCACCCGCTTGACCTGCAAACGGAGGCGTTTGACATTGATCGTGCGGAAGGTGATCCTTTTGTCCTTCTCGCTGGTGAGAAATGTTCCGGTATTGACAAACTCCACTGCCGGCTTGCGGTCGGCAATTTGCACCTCCCAGACAAGGTCCGTTTGTTCTGGGAGACTCTGTCCAAACTGACCTTCAATACCAGGGAAGAGACGAATGGCATATTTCTCCCTTGGACGAAAATCCCCGGTCACAATGAGGGAATTGCCGTCAACACGGGTAGAATACTTCATTGTGGGACTGATCGACATGTATCCAGCATAATCCTTGGCAGCATTGAGTGTCTCATTGAAAATGATGCGTAATTGCGAGAACTCGCTGATCCTTTCCTCCTCGATCCTGACCACTCTCAGAGGCCCTTCTACAGCAGCCAACACATACTCCGTCTCCACCGACCGTCCCAGAGCGATGGGGCCTGCAGCAATCTGCACCTGGACTGTGCGGTCCCGAAAGGCATCTCGAGAAATGCCGTCGGAATGAGTGGTAAAGGTGCGATTGTCCGTTGTGGTGAGTTCGTAGTCCAGTCTCTCACCATCTAACTCCAGCTGGAGTGCGGCTCGCAGCAGCGCTGGTTCCAGAGCTTCGGAGAACGTCATGGTACAGGAAAAACCCGTGTTCCCCTGGTCGATAGGATCATCGAGCTCAAAATGACCGCCTATGTTGAGCAGCCTTTGCCCAAGAGTCTCAAAAGAAAACTCGACTGGCTCCGCATCAAGATAGGGCGAATAGTCGAGGACTGCGTGATAGACTGCTTTGTCATAGAGGGGATGTGCCGGTTCAAAAACGAGCGTATGTGTGTCTTCCCAGTAGGCCTTGCCCTCAATCTTAGGAGTAAACGTAAAGATCTGAGCGGGCAGCTCCTTCTGCACATGCTCAGGCTTAATCTGCTCATCGGCGTAACGGACAGCAATGAGAGTGTCTGCTCCGATCACCCCTGTGGTCACGTGGCTGATCTCCAAATTGGCGTCATGGTTAATGACCATAGCAGAATCCTGCTCTGACCACAAGACTAAGAGCAGCAGGAAACCTACCAAAAGGAGAGGCCTCCAACTTCGGCGTTTTTCTTGAGAATGGTCGGCCAACACAAGCTCCCCTCTCTTCGTATTTTCTTTGTACAGTTTCAACGAAAACGTGCCAATACCTTCCAAATATTGTGTAAAAACAGGCCGATCTTGCTCAAGAACGGATGTCCCGCCTTAGAGATAAGCGCCCACCGTAATAGAGTTGGGAAATCACTGGCAATAGTCTAAGGAAATATCACGCCGATCCCTTGACTCCTCCATACGGATTTGCTAATATATAATCAAGTTGATTGGTGAAAGAAATCACTAGAACAAATAAGACTTGGAGGTATGTACATGAAAAAACTTTCTTTGGTTTTGGCAATGGTCTTTGTACTGTCCCTATCCCTAATATCGCAGGCTGCGTACGTTGACGGCACCTATGAAGCCTGGAGCGATGCCAGCGACAAGAGTATCCAGTCTGCCAAAGTCTTTATCGAAAATGGTAAGATTGCTGGCGTAATTCTTCGCGAATACACAGACAAACATGTGGAAAAAGACTTCTCGACCTATCCTTGGCCGCAGGCTGGCGAAGCTGCACGTACGCTGAGCGCGCAAATGGTCGCCGCCCAATCAGCTGATGTGGACATCTTTACCGGTGCCACAGGCAGTTCTACAGGCTGGATCCAAGCAGTAGAGAGGGCCCTTGAGAAGGCCAGCGGAACCGAGCCAACAAACAAATACTTCGATGGTACCTTCCTTGGCCGTTCTGAAACCTCTTCGTATGGCGGGTATTACAAAGTGGTTTGGGTCACTCTAAAGGACGATAAGGTCGTTGACTACAAAGCACAGCGCGTGCTTCCTGACCACACCATTCAAGATCCTTCCGTTGAAGTGTATGGCTGGCCGCTGGAGATGGCTCGCAACAGCTACAAAGAAGCCGCCCTGGCTTCTGAACCAGGTTACGTTGATGTGATCACCGGCGCCACCGGCTTGACCCATCAATCCAACCACGCTGTCCGCGATGCACTCGACAAAGCCTTAACAAAGTAGCCGCGTAGCAACATGCCGATAAAAAAGCACCCTGATGGGTGCTTTTTTGCGTTAGAATCCCATAATGTTGTAGCCTGTGTCCACATAAATCACTTCTCCAGTAATCCCGCTCGCCAGATCACTGGCGAGAAAGACTGCTGTATCCCCCACCTCTCGGCCTTCCACAGTGCGCCCAAGCGGCGCCCTCTGCTCATGGACTTTAAGGATATCCAAAAAACCCGAGACCCCCCTGGCGGATACTGTATTAATGGGTCCGGCAGAGATGGCATTCACCCTCACTCCTGCAGTCCCAAGGTCGTGGGCTAGGTAACGTACACTAGCTTCCAGGGCCGCTTTGGCCACACCCATCACATTGTAATTGGGCATCACCTTCTCAGAACCATAGTAGGTGAGGGTGCTAATAGAGGCCTGGCTGGAAAAAACCGGGGTTAACGCTCTGGCTAAAGCAACCAGGGAGTACACGCTGATCTCCAGGGCAGTGAGAAACTGCTCTCGTTCCGTAAAAAGGTAGGCATGCTGCAAGGCCTCCCGTGGGGCGAAAGCCAGGCTATGGACCAGACCATGGATCGTGTCGGCCTTGTCCTTTAGGCTCTCTTGCAGCTCCTCAATCTGCTCAGGATAGGCCACGTCGCAGGGCAAAATGGCTAAAGGTTCATGCACTAGCTCCTCGGCCAATCCCTCAACGGTACCCTTATTACGCTCGTTTTGATAGCCCAGAATAAGGCTGGCCCCTTGAGCGTCCATGGATTTGGCGATGGACCATGCGATGCTGCGCTTATTCGCCACGTTAAAAATGGCTATGCGCTTTCCTTGTAATAACACATAAACACCTCTTCGATTCTTGTTTGCCTAAGGATATTATGCACTATTCTTAGCATCCCTGCCGACCAATTTGCCCAATTGGTCCTATTACTGCTTCTTGAGGCTGCGCTCATGGAGGCGAAAGGCCAGGCGCAATAGACTATCGGTGAGGTGCATGTCTTCCACGATGACCGAAGCGGGCACGTTGAGATGGGTTGGAGAGAAGTTCCAGATGCTTCTCACGCCCCCCTGAACAAGGAGGTCACACATCTCCTGACTAGCGTCCTTGGGAGTGGCGATAATGCCAATATCTGTGGGATTCTCCTCTAGGTATGTACCGAGTTCACTCGTGGGGCGGATGGTACATCCGCCATGGAAGTTACCAACCAAATGGGGATCGATGTCAAAAATGGCCTTGATCTCAAATCCCTGGGCACGAAACCAATCATAGCTGCCGATGGCCTTTCCTAAGTTACCCGCTCCGATCAAGACCATGGCATAGTCGCGACTCATGCCAAGTATGTTTCGCACTTGCCCCAGAAGGGTCGTGACATTATAACCGTATCCCTGCTGACCAAAGGAACCAAAATAGCTCAGGTCTGAACGGATTTGAGCGGCTGTGAAGTCCAGCGCTTCTCCTAGTTGAGCTGAGGATATTCGTTCAACCCCTTGTGACTGCAGCTCTGTCAGATAGCGGAAATATATGGGCAAGCGAAAAACTACTCCCTTTGGAACCGTTTCTCCCTTTTTCCTCCCTCGTAAAGTCATGGTACGCCTCCTTGAAAATATGGGTTCTTTGACTAATACGCCAAAAAATACTTGTATCCTTTTTCACAAAACGAATTAATTCACCAGGATGTCCCGGGTCTCCTCCAGGGACTGCCCTGTAACTCCATCTCGAACGGTAATCAGCGTTTTATAGGTGCCTTTCGGTGCCCACCAGGGAATGTCCACCCAGATGTAGAACCATGTGGTGGTGGGCTCTTCGAAATACCATTCCTCCAACTCCAAGACATCTTGCTGGGAAAAGAGCCTGAAGCCGTTCTTTGTTTCCAATGCCACATCCACGTCGAGCACCAAATAGAAGAGATTGTCCTTTTGACCTACCCCGAAGCCTTCGATTTCCAGGTAGGCATAGCCTCGCTCTCCTCGGAAAAACGTACCTGTGGGATTCGGATCGTAGTCTCCCTGATCCCGCACTTCGTAGGCCCACTCTGCAACCGAGAAGTGCAATGTGGACATTTCCGCGCTCTGCGTCTGGGCCCATACCTGATCGGAGCCGCTCAGCCCGAAAAAGATACAGAGGATTAACACTACCAACATATACAACCCCCATTCGAACTAGGATTTGGCCAACGAATGTATAATACTTATAGGTGGGAAAGGATGAGTTCATTGCTGAAAGAGCTAAACCAAGGCACCTGGAGCCGCCCCAGCGACAAATCCGCTGTCTATCTGGAAATCGCCCCTGGTGACCAATGGGGAATCCGGGTCACGCTCATTGATTACTACGCCAAAGTGGAAGCGGTTGACGGTCCCAAAGGCGTCTGGTACAAAGCACCTGAGCGTTACTGCTCTACCATCTACCCACCGAATCTCTGGGAACGAATCAAGGGTATTACCCTGGAGACGAAGATTATGGCCGCTGTGCGGCAGAAACGGCTCGTGGCCCAAGAAGAAAATGCACGTCTGAAGGAGGGTTGTTGAAACCCGTTTGGAGAAATGTCCCATTGATGATTTGGGAGGTTGGGAGGATCGAGTTTGAGATTTTTGATTGTTGGCGACACGGTTGACCCACAATTGTATGATCATTTCCGGCGCGACCGCTTTCCTGATTCCATTGATGCAATTCTCTCAGTCGGTGATCTGCCCCCATGGTACTTGTCCTATCTTACGTCGGTCTTCAACGCACCACTTTACTACGTGCGGGGGAATCATGATGATAACTTTGACCACAATCCTCCAGAATGCGGCTACGATATTCATGGCAAGATAATTAACTTTAGAGGTCTTACGCTGGTAGGTTTTGAAGGATCCATGTACCACCAGCACCCCTCGGCTGTCCAATACACGGAAGCTCAAATGCGAATGATCTGGCGAAAAACCGCATGGCGGTTTTTGTTTGGACGGACAATCGATATCGTCATAACCCACGCGCCCCCCTTTGGCATTCACGATGCAGAGGATCAGGGCCACAAGGGTTTTTTGACCTTTTCCAAGATCATTTACAAGTATAAACCACGCTACTTTATTCACGGCCATACCCACCTAAGTCATGGCCTCAAGCAAAACCGCGTCGATGTTGTAAACGACACCACCGTGATCAACGGCTATGGATTCCATATACTGGAAATCGACCACTAACCTGAGGTGAACCCCGATGCAACAAGTTTTATCTCTGCTAGAGTCCATGTATCCCAGGGCGATCACCGCGCTCCATCACAGCAATCCGTTTCAGCTTTTGGTAGCTACCATCCTGTCGGCCCAGTGTACCGATGAGAGGGTAAACATCATTACCCAAGACCTCTTCCCCGCCTTCCCCGGGCCTGAGGATCTAGCCCAAGCATCCTTTGAGGACGTGGCCGACCTGATCAAAAGTGCAGGTCTGTGGCAGACAAAGGCTCGCAACCTGATCAAGACAGCTCAGATCTTGGTGGAAGAACATGCAGGTCAAGTCCCTTCAACCAGAGAGGAGCTGCAAGCGCTGCCGGGTGTAGGGCGAAAGACGGCCAATGTTGTCTTGGCCAATGCCTTTAAGATCCCTGCCATTGCCGTGGATACCCACGTGTTCAGGGTGAGCAACCGCATCGGTTTGGCTGAAGCTGCAACTCCCTATCAGACAGAGCTCCAACTAATGGAGATTATTCCCCAAAAGCTTTGGATCGACGCACATCACTGGCTCATCCTCCATGGCCGAGCCTTGTGCAAAGCCCGCAACCCCCTCTGCGATCAATGTCCGCTTAACCCCCATTGTGCCTACTACAAGGCGCAATCAACAGATTCTGCCGGGAAAGCCCACCAAACAAGGGCTTAACACCGATCTCATACTTATTCGTCCTGTGGGTGCCATTCTCCTGTCAATCAGGTTTGTTCAAGCACCATATGGATTGGGTTGATCCGTCGCTACCTGATTATCGTCGATATCGGTGTAGATATACACCAAGCTTCCCTCATCCACCCTAGCCTCTGGCGCAGGTACCTGCCCAATGATTCTTGTTCCCGGACCAACAACCTCCACGTGAAATTTGGCCTGCTGCAGCTGGGCCGTGGCCTGCTCTACCGTGAGATTACCCACGTTCGGAACCGCTGCTTCCCTGCTTGTTTTGGCGGTCTGGGTCTTACGTTCTACACCCAAGTAGGGCAAGACCTTTTCGGCAAGGCGAGCAAAGACCGGTGAGGCAATAATGCCTCCGTAAAAGGCACCCTGAGGCTCCCACAGCACCAGCAGGGCTGCCATCTTTGGGTCATCCTTTGGTGCAAAGCCGGCAAAGGATGTGACCATCTTGGAGTGGGAATAGCGGCCGTGTTCCACTAATTGTGCCGTTCCTGTCTTACCTGCCACGTCATATCCAGGCACCTCCGCCCGTTTCCCTGAGCCAATTTCCACCGCAGAACGCAGCACATAGGCGGTGATTTCAGCCGCCTCCCCGGTGATGATCTGCCTCTGTTCCGGGATATCCGGGGGGAAGCGACCTTCCTCCGTAACCATCTCTTTAACATAATGCGGAACAGAATAGATACCGCCATTGGCGATGGCCCCGAAACCGGCTATCAACTGGATTGGCGTTACTGTCAATCCCTGTCCAAAGCCAATATTAGCCCAGGTCACCAAGGGGATGTCTGGCGAGGGGGCCCGTAGGGTTCCCCCCATTTCCCCTGGAAAGTCGATTCCTGTTTTGAACCCCAGGTTGAATGTTGTCAATCCATCATAGAAGCGCTGGGCGCCAAGATCAAGAGCCAATTTGGCATAGAAAGGGTTGCAGGAATTCTGCATCGTTTGGGCAAAGGTCTGGGACCCATGACCACCCCGATTCCAACATCGAACATTCCAGCCAGATACTCGAATATAACCCGGATCAAAAAACCCAGTGCTGAGGGAGGCCACTCCTTCATTGACTGCGATGGCTGCAGTCACCGCCTTGAAGGTGGAACCCGGTTCGTAGGTGTCCGTTACAGCGATATTTTTGCGATTGGCCACAGGATATTTGCCAAACTCCTCAATGTCAAAGCTGGGATAAATGGCATTGGCAAGGATTTCTCCGCTTTGGGGATCGGTGATCACAATCAGCCCTAGGCGCGATCCCGTCTCTTGGGTGGCCCTGCGCACCTCCTGCTCTGCTATGCGCTGTAAGAAAATGTCCAAAGTGAGCACCAAGTCGCCACCCCTCTGGCCAGGCAGATAGCCCCGTACTCCGTGTTCCAAGGCGCGTCCATGGGCATCACGTTCAAAAACTGTCTGCCCCGGAGTTCCCCTCAAGAAGTCGTCATAGAACAGCTCCAAACCTTCCAGACCCTGATTGTCGATGCCCACAAAACCTAATACTTGGGGGGCAATCGAACCATAGGGGTAGATGCGCACCGATGTTGGCACGACTCCAATACCTGGCAGGTTCAAGTCCGTAATCTTCCGGGCATCCTCTTCGCTGATTTTCTTCTTCAGCCATTCTGTGGCGGAGTTCTTGGTGAGACGTTGCAGCAAAAAATCCTCTTCCAGGTCCAATAGGCCCGCCAGCGCTTGAGCTGTGGCCTGTGCATCCTCCACTTCAGCTGGGATAGCATACACCGTACGGGCGGCCACACTCAAGGCCAAGGGAACGCCGTTGCGATCGTAGATTGTTCCCCGCAGTCCTTCGACGGGAATACGTTGGATGCGCTGCTCCAAGGCCTTAGCCTGGTAGAACTCGTTCTGCCAAATCTGCAAATAGCCTAGGCGGATCACCAAAAGGCCTGTTACCAGCAGCATAACCAGGAGTAAGAATAAAATACGCCGTTGAATCAAGGTTTCCGAGATTGAAGCCACGCCCTCATTCCCCTCTTCCGAAAATTCTCCCTAAACCATTGAAGATGCGCCTGAGCCAGGTGGCTAGGCCCGTGCTTTGCTGGGCCACCAACTCCAGCCTGGTGAACTCCTGGTCACCGCGGCTCACCACCAGCTCACCCACCCTGTCTCCCCGATCAACGGGTGCCCGGATGTCGGGTGAAATTACAGTCTCCGTCGCAAACTGCAAGTCCCCTTCATCCGTCACCACCAGAGAGAACTCTTTGGCCAGGACCGCATTAATCTGGTGATCAACTCCATCGGGAACGGTAACTCTGGCCAGAACCTCTTCCGTGGAAATCAGAGTTCGGAGATTACCGAAGGCCCATTCCAAGAGGGTCTTGTTTTCGTCATTACGCACCTCGCGGCTCCGAGCTCCTAGGACCACCAAAATCAACCGCTTTCCATGCCGGACACAGGAGGTGATCAAGGTATGCCCTGCGGGAGTCGTGGCGCCTGTTTTCCCGCCCTCCACCCCCTCCAAGTCCAAGAGAGGATGGGAATTGGTGATCTTGCGCCCTTGGGATTGGAGAACATAGTCGGGTGTGGCTAGAATGCTGGCTAACAGTCGATGGCCTAAGGCCACCTGCAGTAGCCTTGCTTGATCGTAGGCGGTAGAGTAGTTGTTGCTGAAAATGGACAAAAGCCCTGTACAATCCACATAGTGGGTGTCGCCTAGTCCGAGTTCTTGCGCTTTGGCGTTCATCAATCTGGTAAAATCCTCCTCCGATCCTGCCACGTGTTCGGCGAGGGCCACTGCGGCGTCATTGGCGGACACCAAGGCGGTAGCATACAAGAGCTCCTCTATGGTAAAGGTATCCCCGGCCTTGAGGTTGATTTGTGTTCCATCCCTGCTTGCTGCACGGGCGCTAGCGGTAACTTTACCGTCCAAGGCGAGTTGGCCCTCTTCCACGAGCTCCACTGCAATGAGCAGGGTCATCACCTTGGTGATACTGGCAATGGAACGTCTCTGGTGCGCGTTCTTTTCGAGAATGAGGTATCCGTAGTCTGCATCGTAGACCGCGTAAGCGATGGAACTTAGATCCGGCGGGGACTCCAGTGCGCCAGCTCTTGACCATGTGGCAAAAAGAAAGACGAAGGTGAGGATGGTGAACATGGCCAAAGGTCTGACCATCCTTGATCTATGCATGCGTCTCCTCCTTTCCCTTCCTAAGAATAAATACGTCGCCGTTGTCGTAATTAGTACATATACTGAGAGAGGTAGCGAGAGGAGAGGGATTGTGGAAACCAAGCTTTTATGGGGGAAAGAAGAACTCTTTGACCACTTTGTGGCCACCCATCCCAGGGGTGATGTGCTCCAGACAACACAATGGGGGAAACTGAAGCAGGGCTCAGGGTGGACCTATTATCCCCTGGGAGCAATGGAAGAAGGCGAACTGAAAGGAACGTCCCTGATTCTAACCAAGGAGCTGCCTCTGGGCCGAACCTTGGGCTACTCTCCGCGAGGCCCCCTCTACACATCCGAGAAAGCCTTGGATGCTTTGTTGGCAGCAGGTGTGGCGCTGCTACGAAAGGAGCGTGCCGTGGTTTGGAAGATGGACCCCGCCATTCTGCAAGGAGATCAGCAGTGGGACCAAGTAGCCCGGGAAAACCAGCTTCGAGCAGTGGATACTGGACTGGACTTCCAGGGCGTCCAGCCGCAGCATGTCATGGCGCTCAGGCTCGACCATTCTGTGGATACCCTGCTGAAGGAGATGAAAAGCAAGACCCGCTACAATATCCGCTACGCAGAGCGTAAGGGCGTACAAGTCAGCCTGGTCAAAGAAAAAAGACTCTTAGGAGTCTTTTACTGCCTCTTGCAGGAGACCGCGCTGCGGGACCGGTTCATGATCCGCCCCCTTAGCTACTATGAAGCCATCTGGGATCATCTGGTGGAACACAAATTGGCCCAGTTCTTCTTGGCCTATTACCAGAAAACACCCTTGGCAGGAGCTATCTGTTTTCGCCTACCCCATAGAGTCTGGTATGTCTACGGCGCCTCCAGCAACGAACAACGCAACTTACAGGCCGCTCACCTACTCCAATGGGAAATGATCAAATGGGCGAAATCCCTTGGTTGCGGAGTCTATGACTTTAGAGGGGTATCGGGAGACCGGAACGAAAACAACCCCCTTTACGGTCTTTACCGCTTTAAAGAGGGCTTTGGTGCCAAACTGGAAACGTATGTGGGTGAGTACGATCTTCCCATTCAGCGAGGAGGATACATCCTATGGAGAGCAGGTTTGGCACTGCACAATCGAATGCGAAGCCGTTTTCGAGCTGGATCGAGGTAAACCTCGATGCCCTGGAACACAATCTCCGCTTGCTTCAAGAACATAGTAAAGTACCCATCTTGCCCATTCTCAAGGGCGATGCCTATGGCCATGGCGCCCCGGTGGTGTCCGCTTTCCTAAAGAGTCGAGGGTATGGATTGTTGGGCGTGAGCAGTTTGGAAGAAGCATTGAGTATCTTGCAGATCACGCCGGTGCGGCTTCTGGTCCTAACACCCCCCTTACTGGACCAATTAGCCCCTCTTCTGCAGCACAGATTACTTGCTACCATCACCTCAGCTTCGATCATCCCCCATCTCGGTCGAATCGCCAAGGAACGACGACAATATGTAACCGTACATGTCAAAGTGGATACTGGGTTTGGCCGTTTGGGAGCAGCTCCGGACGAGCTCGTGGACCTGGTGAGACAAATTCAAAAAACGCCCTATCTTCGGCTGGGCGGAGTCTTTACACATTTTTCGGTGGCTTTTTCGGACACCAGGTACACCCAGCAGCAACTCCGCACCTTTTTGGCACTCAAAGATCAATTGACAAAGATGGGGACATACCCCGATCTACTTTGGCATGCCGCTAACAGCGCAGCCTTCCTGACCCTTCCCGCCAGCCACCTTGATCTAGTACGGCTGGGAACCCTGCTTTACGGTCAATCACCCGTTTCCCTCGATCCCCCATGGGATTTGGCAGAGACTTGGCAGTTTAAGACCCGCATTATTGAAATCCGCACACTTCCCAAGGGACATTCAGTGGGCTACGGACGCCTTTTTCGCACAAAAGAAACCACCCGAATCGGAGTGATCCCAGTGGGATATGGACTTGGGCTTGAGCTAGAGCCCCAAAGCACACCATGGCGCCAAATCAAACAGGCCCTAGGCAAGGGCCTGAAAGGGCAGCATTTCGTCTTTCATCCCCAAGGTCCCCTACCCATTTTGGGGCGGGTAGGCATGGGTCTCACCTCCGTGGATTTGACCCGTACCCCGGACATCCAGGTAGGCGATGAAGTCTATGTGGCCATGCGCAGGGTTACGGCCAGCGCCCATGTGCCCCGCTTTTATTATCAAAACGGCGCCATAAAATGCATCTATTGGAATCATAAAATCTTCAGCCATGGTCAATGGAAGACTAGCTCCAGGGGACTTTTTGCAAAAGAATCTCTTCTTCACTATGACTCTGCGCCCGATGCACATAGCCGTTGTGGTCAATGATACTGGACTGTCCCTCAAATTTCAGATCCCAGAGGCCTCCGACCAACATGGGGTTGACGGCTAATCGAAACTCCTTCCTGTCTGCAACAGCCTGAAAGCTGCTCCTCAGCCAGTCTTCTTGCTGCCAATCATTCCAAGGGCCGTTGTTGGCTGATGGTTGCAGGAAAACATCCGCGCCCAAGCGGCTCAGACGTTCCCTAAGCTCCGGATAGAAGGCATCTAGGCAAATGGCCACTCCCAAATTGCCGAAGGGGCTCTGTACAGCGCTAACATAGTTGAGAGGTGCGGGCTCAAGGTCGAGGCCGCCCTTCCTCTCCATCTCGACCAAGTTGACCTTGTGTTGACGATAGAGGACCTGACCGGTGGGGGAAATAATGGGTGAGGTGTTGAAAACGCGGTTGGTAAGGCCCCAGCGCAAAGTGGCCGAGCCTGCCACAATCCAAGCCCCATAGGTACGGGCCGCCTTAATAAAGGCAGCCAAGTAGATCCGCTCGAGCTCCTGGGAGCGAGCGAGAAAAAGGGCCCGAACAGGCGATACGCGGTGTACGAGCATGTGATGGGCAACTTTGATGGCGTGATGCATCAGCAAAGCCTGGCTTGCTTTGGAAAACGATGGCTGGGACCATACCCTCTCTGGCGCGTTGCAGAGGAGGCAAAATGTCCCTACGTGTTCAGGAAAAACAACCAGAAGCTGCCCCTCCCCGCTCTGTTGGCGAATGCGGGCACAGATATCCATCACCTTAGCCTCAAAGCTATGCTCTGTGCGGTAGTGCTCCGGGTCAAGTTTCAGCTGTACGCAAGCGATCATATCCCATCACCTCCCCTGTATCTTTCGCCTTTTTTCCTCCTTTTCCTTGCTGAAAACGTCGAGGAACAAAAAAGCTGCGGGAGGAGCAGTTGACACCGGGGGGACGGCCAAGTATGATCAAGCACAGAGGAGGCAGGCATGACCATGGAGAAAGAGAAGTTGATCCAACGCCTAAAACGAATCGAAGGACAAGTTCGGGGCTTACAGCGGATGGTCGATGAAGAACAGCCCTGTGGAGAGATTCTGACCCAGATCGCGGCGGTCCGGGCCGCTCTGGCTGGAGCGGGTAAGGCGGTTTTTGAGACGCATTCGAAAGCATGTATTCAGCAGGCGCTGGCAGGAGACGATTCCGGCGCGGAAGCCATAGACGATCTCCTGCAATCACTAGGCCGTCTGATCACATAGGGCTAAGGTAGCCAGTCAAGGGGATTTACGGCGTAGTCCCCTATTTTGATCCGAAAATCCAGATGGGGACCTGTGGCCAGCCCTGTACGTCCCACCTGTGCAATCACTTGGCCCTGTTTCACACTGTCACCGACACTAACTAACACCTGGGAGTTATGACCATACCAAGTGGTTACACCGCCTGTGTGCTGTATGACCACGGCCAGACCATAGTTACCGAGCTTGCCTACTTTGATCACCCGGCCAGAGGCCGCCGCCCGCACCTGGGTACCTTCGGCGGCTGCAATGTCAATCCCGGAGTGGAAATGCCTTCGCTGCCAAACCGGGTGAATACGATAACCATAACCGGAGCTAACACGACCTTGCACTGGCCATTCCATCTTGAGCCTGGTGTTGGCAGAACGACTCAGGGCTGTAACGGCGTCGCTGGGAATGTACAGCACTTGACCGGGCAAGAGAAGATCGGGGTTCTCCAGACCATTGTAGGTGGTAATATTGCTCACAGTCGTGTCATAGCGTTGAGCCAGAGTGGACAGATTGTCACCCCACTCTACCCGATAGGGAGTGACGCTTGTCCTCAGTTCATCCAGCTTCTTGGCTGTCAAGGGGCCTACGACCCCGTCGGGGATCAGTCCAACCGCTTTTTGGATCTCCTTAATCAAACCTTCTGTCTCCGATCCAAAAACCCCATCCACCGCCAGGTCATATCCCAGTTCAAATAGGGATTCCTGTAAGGCATAGACATCGGCACCCCGCATACCCCGTTTCAGCATCCTTGCTTCGCCGGACTGCACGCCCGAAGAGGCAAGTGCGGCCACTAGCAGAAAGGAGAGAAGCGAGCTTAAGAGGGTGCGTTTCCAGCTTCGGTGCACAAAAATCCCCCCTACAGCCTTTTGAAACTAGTATGGGCTGGACAGGGGGGAAATATTCTAGATAGTACTTAGAGTGTCTCTAAATATTGGTAGGCATACATGGCTGCAACCGCGCCATCGCCAGCGGCCGACACAATCTGCCGCAGGGGCGTCGTTCGCACGTCACCGGCGGCATACACACCAGGAATGGAGGTTGCCATGTCCGCTCCGGTAATAATGTACCCCTGTTCATCGAGGATCCCGCTGCCCATCAGGAAATCTGAGCACGGTTTGACCCCAACATAGATAAAAACGCCGGAAGCCGGGAGCACTCTGGCAGAGTTATCCTTGATGCTGCGAACCAAGACGCCGCTCACCTTGGAGTCCCCTTCGATTCTTTCTACCTGAGAGTTCCATACGAAACGAATCTTCGGGTTGCCGTAGGCCCTGTCTTGCAGAATGGCTTCGGCCCTGAGGGTATCCCTGCGGTGAACAATCGTGACTGTCTTGGCATAACGGGTCAGAAACAAAGCCTCTTTCACGGCAGAGTCGCCTCCACCAATGACGATAACATCCAAATCTTCAAAGAAAGCCCCATCGCATGTGGCGCAGTAGGAAACACCTCGGCCGGCCAGCTCCGTCTCGCCAGGAACGCCCAGACGGCGGGGCTTAGCACCGGTGGCCAGGATCACGCTGTTCGCCTCAATCACACCGTCCCTGAGCTGTAGTGTCTTGGGCTGCCCTTCCAGCTGGGCCGCCTGAACTTCTCCAAACTTCCACTCCACGCCGACTTTGAGGGCCTGATTGTACATCTGCTCAGACAATTCCGGTCCGCCCACATTCTCAAAACCAGGATAATTCTCAATGTCTAGGGTATTCTGCATTTGACCCCCATGCAAACCCCGTTCAATAATAATCGTCTTCAGATTGGCTCGGGCCGCATAGATACCGGCGGCCAAACCCGCAGGTCCTCCGCCAACTATTGCTAAATCATACATACAATCCTCTCCTCTCACTGCTTGGTGACCTGATCTGCTAGACCTGGAGATACCCAGGTACCCGTATCACTTACAATGATCGCTTCTATGTCAGGTAGGCTCTCCACCAAAGCTCGGCCATCCTCCCACCCCAAGACAAAAACCGCGGTGGAGAGAGTGTCGGACGTGACGGAGTCTTTTCCCACAATGGTGACACTACGCAGACCCTTGGCGGGATAGCCGTCCCTAGGGTCGATAATATGGTGATAGCGCTCATCGTTATGCATAAAATAGCGTTGGTAGTCCCCGGATGTTACTACGCTCAAACCATCTAAAGGCAAGATCCAACGAATCTCACTGGGCTTTTGAGGATCCTGCACCCCCACACGCCATGGCATGTTATCGGGTCTGCGCCCAATGGTGGAAATGTCACCACCTGCGTTGATGATCGATCGTTCTACCTTCGCCTCCCGTAAAAGAGCGGTTCCTGCATCCACAATGTATCCTTTGGCAATACCGCCTAGATCAAGGACGGTTCCTTCCGGAATTCGCACCAGGCCCTGTTCCCTGTTAATCTCTACCTTTGAATAATCGACGGTGGCGAGGGCTTCTGCCAGCTCTTCCTCACTGGGCACACGGTAGTAGCCACTTCCAAAACCCCACAGATCCAAGACGGCACCAATGGTGATGTCGAAAATACCTCCGGTCAAATCGGCCATCTTAAGACCAAGCTCAATGACCTCCAAGGTGATGGGGCTAACCTGCACCCACTGGCCAGCCCCTCGGTTAATGGCTGCAATCTCGCTTTCTTCCATGAAACGAGACAGAGTCTTCTCTAAACCTTCCATGGTGGCAAAGGCCTCGGCAACCAATCTTTCCGAGTGTCGCCCGTCCACCCGCACATCCACTACAGTATCCATCAGCCGCATGGACCGTTGGGTACTGGTATTTACTGCCTCCAGATAGGGCAGATAGAGCAGGTAATATCCCATCAGCGTCAAAAGGCCGAGAACCAGGAGGACCAAAAAAACGACGAGGGAGCGCTTTCCATTCACGCCTTTCCCATTCACAGAAATCCTCCTTCTAGACCTGCGCAACTCGCTCAAGGACGGGTTTACCCTCCTGCCATTCAATGGTGTTCATGGGGCACACTGCCACACATTCACGGCAATTGATACACTTGTCGTAATTGATATGGGCTAGGTTATTTTCCATATAAATGGCTTCCGTGGGACACACTTTCACACAGCGCTGGCAGGCAATGCAGCCTACAGTACAAACCTGCCTAACAAAGCGTCCCGTCAGCTGTGAGCGGCAGCGGATGTGCACACCTTGTTCCTCGTCCACCAACATGATGATATTCCGGGGACAGGCGTCTACACACTTTCCGCAAGCTGTGCAGTTTTCCTCAATAACGACGGGCAAACCATTCTCATCCATATACATGGCATCAAAGGCACAGGCTGCCACACAGGAACCATACCCTAGACAGCCGTAGGAACAAGCCTTATCCCCACCCTGGGTAGCATGGGCGATGCGGCAATCCCTCGGCCCATCATACCCACCGCGCTGCTTGGCTTCAGCCAGACCGCCTTTACACAAAACCTGCGCAACCCGGCGCTTAGGACCGTCAGATTCGACTCCCATGATGGCAGCGACCATTTTCGCCACACTAGCTCCACCTACCGGACAGCCGTTAACGGGCGCCTTGCCCGTGGCAACTCCTTCGGCAAAATTGGCGCATCCCGCAAAACCACAGGCCCCGCAGTTCACTCCGGGCAGCACCTGCTCTATTTCTTCAACCCGCGGATCGATCTCCACGGCAAACTGCTTCGAGGCAACAGCCAGGCCAAAAGCAAACAAGGCGGCCATAGAACCCATACTGATGAGGGAAACCAAAGCAGTGTTCAATCTAAACCCCTCCTAACAATGTTAAACGAGTCCGGAGAATCCTCCGAACGCCAGAGATAACAAACCAGCAAGAATAAAGGCAATCCCAACCCCTCTAAGAGGCTTCGGGATATCGGCAAACTCCAAATCTTCCCGAATCCCAGCCATCAGAACCAGAGCCAAGGTGAATCCCAGTCCTGCTCCGAGTCCAAAAATTACGGTCTCAATGAAGTTGTAGGAGTTCTGCACAGCCATAATAGCAAAACCTAAAATGGCGCAGTTTGTTGTAATCAAGGGCAGAAAAATCCCCATGGCTCTGTACAGAGCGGGACTGGTTTTGTGCAGAAACATTTCCACCAATTGGACCATGGCCGCGATAACCAGAATAAAGGACATGCTCTGTAGAAACGGTAGACCAAAAGGCTCCAAAATAAACCACTGGATGACCCATGTTAGAGCTGCAGCAACCACCATGACAAAGGTGGTGGCCAACCCCATGCCAATGGCTGAACCAACCTGTTTAGACACTCCCATAAAGGGGCAGATCCCTAAAAAGCGTACCAGCACGAAGTTGTTCACCAAAATAGCACTGAGCAGAATTGTGAATAGTGTCATGGCTGTCCCCCCTAACTAGCTCTCTTTTTTTGCCTGGCTGCCACCATGTTCATCACAGCCATCAAGATACCCAAGGTGATGAATGCACCTGGAGGCAATCCCATCACACCTAAGGTTGTGGCCCCGTCTTGCACAAAGGACATGCCAAACAAGGAACCTTTACCCAGGATTTCCCGGAGGGAACCCAAAAGCACCAAAGCCCATGTGAAACCTACGCCACTGCCCAGACCGTCAACGGTCGAACGAAGCACGCCGTTTTTGGCCGCAAAAGCTTCAGCGCGCCCCAGGACAGTACAGTTGACCACGATCAGGGGAATAAACAGCCCCAAAACACTATGAATATCCGGCAAGTAGGCATGCATAACAAGATCCACAATGGTCACAAAGGTGGCAATCACAATGATATAGGCCGGAATTCGCACCTTATCAGGGATAATTTTCTTCAAGAGACTAATTAAGGCGCTGGAACAAATCAAGACAAATGTGGTGGCCAAGCCCATGGATAATCCATCTATGGCTGTAGTGGTGACGGCCAACACAGGACAGAGACCGATATTCAGCCGAAATGTCGGATTCTCACTCCATAGACCGTTGACAAAGTCTTTCCAAAGGCGCATGTTTACTCCCCTCCCCTATAGAGTGCAGATGTATCAACAAAACCTCTGCGGACAGCCTCGGCGACAGCCCGGGCCGACACGGATGCCCCTGAAATGTTGTCAATGTCTTGATTAATGGCAATGGGATCCTCCACAGTCTTGCCCACGAACCTTTGACGGAAGCTCTCTTCTTCGATTCTAGAACCCAGACCTGCCGTTTCCGTATGATCCAGTATCTTGATAGCCAGAATCTGATCTGTGGCTTGATCGACTCCCACCAAGACCCGAATTACTCCGCCGTAACCGTTGGCCTCTCCCACAAAGGCATAGCCAACCACTCGACCCTGATCATCTACGCCCTGGTAAATTAGGGTCGTTCTCTGCTCCTGTTCCCGCATTTCTCGAGGATCGTCCACGCCCAACTCATCGGGACTGCGCCGCAAAATGTTAACGGTGGTTGTTCCAGGCAGTACGTCATAAATGGAACTCTCCAGGGCGCGAGCTTGGTTCTCTTCTATTATAACACTTGTTGTATCATACACCACAGCCAAAATCCCCCCTGAGATCATGGCAATTACTGCGAGCACAACGACCATCCTAAGGGATTCATTCACTCGTCTTCACCCCTTGTCCATAGATTCGAGGACGCGTCCATCGGTTGATTAAAGGAGTTGCCGCATTCATCAGCAAGATGGCGAAGGTGACTCCTTCAGGATAGCTTCCCCAGATGCGGATGAGCATAATGAATAATCCAATCCCAATACCAAAAATCCAGCGGCCTGGTTTGGTTATGGGTGAGGTAACAGGGTCTGTGGCCATGAAAACAGCCCCGAACAGCACGCTGCCGGCCAAGAGATGAAAAACGGGATCCTGTCCGGTCAGAAGAGATATGACAATCACGGAGGCGAAAACCCCCAGTGGAATCCGATAATCAAGGTATCCTCTATAGAAAAGGTACAGGCCTCCGAGGAAAATGGCCAAAGCCGAGGTCTCACCTAGGGAACCTGCCACCGAACCAAAGAACAGATCGGGAACCCGACTGGCAGCTTCCCCCACAACCAGAGGCGTGGCTGTGGTAACGACGTCAAAAGGTTTGGTCCATGTGGTCATAGCACCAGCAAACGAGGCGGTCAAAATGGCACGCCCTACCAAAGCGGGGTTGAAGGGGTTCTGTCCCAATCCGCCAAATACCTGTTTACCAATGGCAATAGCAAAGACCGAACCCAAAACAACCATGATACTGGGCAGACTAGGTGGTACAATTAATCCCACAAGCAGCCCCGTAACAAGGGCACTCCCGTCTCCAATCCGGATCGGTTGTTTACGCAAACGCTGAAAGATGGCCTCTGTAGCAATCGCGCCTGCTGCTCCCAATAAGAGCACTCGCACTGCATTCCATCCAAAAAAGTAGATAGACGCTGCCATAACCGGCAGCAGAGCTGCCACCACTCCAAACATGAACTTCTCGGTCGTATCGATATCCCGGATATGGGGAGACGGCGCAACAATCAACTTCAAATCATCCATTGCCCCAACCTCCTTTAACTTGGTTTCTTGTCTCTAGCAATGATCTCCATTTTGGCAAAACGGATGTACTGCAAAAGTGGGCGTTTTGCAGGGCAGATATAGGTACAGGCCCCGCACTCAATGCAGTCCAGAGCACCATAATCATGGGCGTCATCCCAGCGTTCATTCATCCCAAAGGCTTCCAGCTTGAGCGGAAGGAGATTAGCCGGGCAGACATCGACGCAGCGGGCACACTTAATACAAGGTGAAGAATCCGGTGTACGGCTCTCTCCTTCGCCAAAGGCCACCACGCCCACAGTCGTCTTGGTCACAGGGGCTTGGAGATCAAACTGTGCTCCGCCCGTCATGGGACCACCAACGACCACCTTTTCAGGGGTCACGGCAAATCCTCCTGCTGCTTCGATCAAATACTCCATTGTAGTTCCCAGGGGGGCCATAAAGTTCTGCGGCTCACCAATGGCTGCGCCGGTCACCGTGACCACCCTGGCGATCAGAGGCTTCCCATCTCGAAGCGCCAAAGCCACGGCCCAAGCCGTACCTACATTTTGTACAACAGTTCCCACTTGATAGGGAAGACCGTTGCTGCGGACTTCACGTCCGGTAAGAGCTTGGATTAATTGTTTCTCCCCGCCCTGAGGGTACTTCGTGGGTACCGACACAACCTCAATATTTCCTGCCTTGGCTCTTAAGGATGCCAGGGCCTCCGGCTTATTGTCCTCAACGGCCACCAAGATGCTGCGAGCACCTAGGACTTTGGCCATCAGCCGTGCTCCTAGGATGATCTCCTCAGCATGCTCCACCATCAACCGGTCATCGGATGTGAGATAGGGCTCGCATTCACAACCGTTAATAAGCAGATAATCGATGGTAGTCCCCTTTGGAGGACTAAGCTTTACGGCAGTGGGAAAACCCGCCCCTCCCATCCCCACGATGCCGGCCTCCTTGATGCCCTTTAAGATAGCCTTGACATCAAGCTGCACCGGATCGGGATGGCCCTTTGTTTCTACCCATGTATCGTTGTGATCATTCTCTATTACAATGGCAGTAACAGAGCGTCCCGATTCATGGGCCCTCGGTTCAATAGCTCGTACTTTTCCTGATACCGGCGAGTGCACGGGGGCGCTAATGGCTCCACCTGCCTCTGCGAGCAACTGCCCCTTCAGCACTTCATCCCCCTTGGCCACAACCGGCTTTGCTTCTAGGCCGGCATGTTGCCGAAGCGGTACTACTAGTGTATCTGGAGCGGGCAATTCCCGAATGGGCGTTCCCGTAGTCCGTTTCTTGGCATCATGGGGATGAATCCCTCCGAAGAACGATCGTACTCGTCGCATGTATCAAATCACCTCACGCTCTCTGAATTTTGCTATGGATTGTGCCATGGCCCCGAGCAAACAGTACCCCCGTGAAGTACCATCTCTATGGCACCGCACGAGGACCCCTGGGCCTTACACCTTAGCCCGATGCTATGTATTCGGATCTGGACAAGAGAATCCTGCCTCAGGAAAATTTTTCACACCAACAAAGCCCAATTGCCTCCAAGCCTCATAAACCACGATGGCCACTGTGTTTGCTAGATTAAGGGAACGTACATCCCTTTGGGGAAGGGTCACAAGGGCCTTTTGGTAACCCTCGATAAGCTCTTGGGGGAGCCCCTTGGTCTCGTTACCAAAGACGATGTAGTCTCCTGCTGCATAGTCCACCTCTGAATAGAGGCTGGCACCTCCTGTTTCAACGAAAAACATGCGCCGGGGCTGAGCGGCGGAGAGGAAATCCGCGAAGGAATCATGAACGCGCAAATCAAGATGCTCCCAGTAATCGAGGCCTGCCCGCTTCAACTTGGGATCACTGAGGAAGAATCCTAGGGGTCGAATCAAGTGCAGCGTTGATCCTGTAGCCACACATAGCCGTGCTATATTTCCTGTATTGGCCGGAATCTCTGGTTCGACTAAAACCACGTGCATTCCCAGCAAACTCATCTCCTTTACACGATCAATGAGGGCCTTCACCCTCATTTTTGACAGCACTAGAATAAATAGCGCATAAAAGCTTGCACCTTTTCTTGAGTCATGCCTAGACCCAAGGTCATGGGAAGTTCGGTGATGGAGAACAAAACGTGGAAACTCAAACCTTCGTTGACCAAGGTAATGTCCAGTTTGACTTTCTCCAGAGGTTCAGAGTAGGACATACCGATGCCAAAAAAACTGCCCAAGGAGAGAGAAAACCGCCAAAGGCCCTGCCTGGAAAACTGGATATAAGGGCTGATACTGTACTCAAACTGGCCCAACTCGGTGACAAAGATCTGGGCCGTGCCGGCCAGACCTGTTCCCACATCTCCATACATCCGGTTAAACTCCCCATAGGCCCCAAAGTGCGGCTCAGAAGAGGTCAGAAAGGTCGACAAGACAGGTCGCTGGGTGTTGCCTGCAAACAGTTCCAGCGTATAACCAACATTGCCCATATAGACTTGTTTGTGGCCGCCAAACCAGCTTGACGGCTGATCATCACCCTCGGCATGAGTGAGAAAACCGCCTATGCCGGTCTTCTCGTAACCAAACAAACCCAGGGAACGAACATTTTCCTGACTAAGCTGCAACCCTTCCTGCCATCCCCAGGGTCCAAAACCAAAGGGCAAGTCTTCAGCATCAAAGGCCCAGGCGCTTGAAACGGGCCCTAGAGCTAGGATCCCTAACATGCAAATTGTAATTACGATCCGGGACCTAGCGCCCAACGACGATCACTCCCATCTCACATACGTACTTCCTTTACTTTGGGCAAGTCAGTGAGTTCTTCCAGACACAGACCTGGGTTAAGCACGACTTCGCCTATGTTCATTGTGCCCACAAGGGCATCCTCTTCAAACACGGCTATCTCATGGGGAAACCAGGTGTTACTCTTGACACGCACCTGCAGCATCTCCTCCAGGCCGTCAACTTGCAGCAAGTAATCACATACACCTTCCTCTTCGACAACCTCCAGAATTTCTACCTTATACTGAGAGAAATCAAAGAAGGTGTTCAGGTCAGCTATACTCAACGTTGACAACACTTCCTTGCTGGCGTCCTCCAATCCTCGAACAGCGATCTGGTTATTAATCGGTTGATACATGCGGGACTCCATCTTCTCCTGATTGGCCACGAGAATATACCCCCGCAGTTCGCTTGGTTCTGAAAATTCCACACGGGCCACTTTACTCTCGACGCTGGCCAAAAGGGTGAAGCACATCCTTTCGATGCGCTGTCCTCGAATCTCGGTGACACTGATATCCATGGTGAGGTCGGCCACTCCCTCTACCGCGTTCTTGATCTGCTCCACGACTTCTTTCGCCTCAGCAGAAATGGCGATTTCTTCCATGACCTCGTTGTACTTCTTCAAGGCGAGATCCTCATCTTCAGTCTCCCTTTGAGGGGGCTGGCTCAAATCCAAATGAAGGGTGGTGGGCAGATCATCTGCCGCTGCAAATCCAGGAAAAACCATCATTGCGAAAAAACAAAGCATCATAATAGCAGAAATCGTGATCAATGGTGACAAATAACGTTTCATGTCAGCTGACTCCTCATTCGAAATTCCCTTGATCAGGTTGCACTGAAGTCTTACAAGTTGTACAATGGTCCTTAGATGCTTGAAAGGAGGGATGCCACATGCCCATCTATGAGTATAAGTGCTCCAAGTGCGGTCCTTTTGAACAAAAACAGAGCATGAAGGATGATCCCCTTACCCATTGTCCTACGTGCGATGGTCCTGTTCAACGTCTAATCAGTCGTTCGGTTGGCATTGTGTTCAAAGGGCCAGGCTTCTACATCAACGACAGTAAGAGCGATTCAAGTCACTCCAAAGATACTTCGGCTTCATAACCATATGCACCTTCTGCGGAAGGTGCTTTTTCTTTTGCAGCCTAGTATCCCAGGTCGCGGCGGACCACATTCACCTGGGGAAGCCCCGTTTGGCAAAAATGCTTCCAATTGGCAAAAAAAATCTGCAGCGCCCTTTGTTTGAGAAAAGTTGTGGACCCGCTATTATGGGGTGTGATGATCACGTTGGGCATGCCCCACAAAGGACTATCCGCAGGTAGGGGTTCAGGATCGGTAACGTCCAGCCCAGCCCCGGCGATCCACCCTTCCTGGAGGGCCAAGATTAGATCCTCCGATGGAATCAGACTTCCCCTCCCCACGTTAATGACAATGGCATGTCTGGGGAGTTGTCTGAGGTGGTCCCTATTCACGAGTCCAATGGTGGTCTCCGTTTCAGGGAGTGCACATACCAGGTAATCGAGGTCACCGAGACATTCGGCAAAACGATCCAGACCGTACACAGCCTGGGCATAGGGACTCTCCGTTGGATGCTGCCTAAATCCCACAACCTCGCAGTCAAATCCACTGAGCCTTTTCGCCACTTGGGATCCAATGTCACCGAAACCCAGGATACCCACGGTGGAGTCCGTCAGCTCTCCAAAGCGAATAGGCAGCCTTGGCTGCCAGATTCTCTGGGCCTGATTGTCGCGGGCTAGATGCAACCCCCGATTGAAACTCAAAATAAAACCGAGGACATGCTCGGCAATATTCGGTCCAAAAACACCCCGTCCATTGGTGAGCACCATGCGGGGATTCCCCCACTCCGCTTGGAGAATCTTCTCTACTCCGGCAAAGGGCGACTGCATCCAGCGGCAGTTCACGGCGCTAGCCAATACCTGCGCGGACAGATAACCCCCGAGAATTACATCTGCCTCCGGAGCCCATTTCAGCGCCTCTTCCTCGGTAAATCCTGTGAGCACAGTGGCGCCTGTAGTCTCCTTAATCAGTCCAAGATCCGCATCCCTAAATCCCTTCCAGGTGACCAAAAGGCGCATGAATACTCTCCTTTAGGGCATAGTCAATGAGGGTCGCGTCAGGCGGATGGTGTTCCCCTCTTTGATCACAGTAGGTGACAAGATCCTCTGGCGCTGCAGTACACGGGGAACGGGATTCGGCACGATGACCTCCTGCACACGGGGGGCCACCGTCTGGTACCACCTGTCGCCGTGGAGAAGATACAGCCCATCTTCGAGCCAGATGCTGTCCATGGCCGCAAACTCGCGGCTGACAGGTACAAACACTTCAGCATCGACGTAGGTTACCACGACTTGAGGTCCGGCCGATCCCTCCAGATTCAAAGCCAGCATATCACTCTGAGGCGACCAGCTGAAACCGGTGATGGACTGGCCGGCAAGGGTGATCATTTTGAACCCATGCCCCCAGCGGTCACAAATCCAAATTCCCTGCTGGGCTTGATCATCCACCATCACTGCTAGATACTGTCCCTGGGGTGACCAGGCAAAATCCAAAACATCAGTGCCTCCCAGCCAAGTAAAGGAGTGACCGAGTTGTTGATCGAGGACGGTCAATCCAGTGCTCCTTGCATCCACTGTAAGCAAGTATCTGCCATTGGGATCAGTTCGCCTCATTTGGTCCGAATTCCTTCTCGCATACAAGCTTTCTACGACCTCTTGATCCATTATTTCCAGCGGCGCGGACCAATAGGAAACCAAGTTAGCTGCAAGGCGATCCCGCCTCTGCTTTGTTTCAGGATGTGTACGGAAAACCTTGAGCGATTGGTCGTTGGAATCTCTACGCAGAAGATCATCAAGGAGAGTGACCGGCCCGACTCCGTCAAATCCGGCCTTAACCGCTAAGGCCTGCCCCACTCGATCGGCCTCGAACTCAGCTTCCCGCCCCCAGCCCAAGTTGATCAGCTGCAACAATGTCGTACTGGCCAAACGCATCAAATCGGCCGAGGCAACATCCAGCGCGATGGCACCCACCTCAAAAAGCACAGTTAGCCCCATTTGCCGCAGCACCGCTTGCATTCCATGTCTCTTCTCGATGTGGGCGATCTCATGGGACAACACTGCGGACAGTTTGGCTTCGTCATCGCCGATGGCTTGAACCAGACCGCGCGTGATGAAAACATAGCCCCCTGGCAAAGCAAAAGCGTTCCATTCAGAGGTATTCAGCACCGTCAGGGTATAGTCTATATCGTGCCGTTCCACCGCCCCCACCAGTCGCCTAAAGACCTCCTCAACCCACATCCTCTCCCCAAAGGGTAAGATATACTCTCCGCCATACTGCTTCACGAGTTCCGGCGCGGTACCTCCCCCTAAAGTGCGTTCGAAACGCTCCCCAAAGGAATACGTGGGGGCAGCGTATACCGTATAGGAGAGAAAGGATGCCGCCAGCATGATCAAGAGGATGAACCCTGGTTTTCTAGACCGTATTCTAGTCAAAATAACCACCGCCAGTGACCTAAAATCTCCATAAGGAGAGGGTCTTCCATCACCCAAGGTCCATCACTGCTTAGGGTTATGGAGAATCCTTGACGATCCGGAAGCACCAAGAATACACGGTGTTCCCACAACGCATGTCCCCGTTCGTTCTCATAGCTGTAAACCACTGAGAGCCCAGCCTGGCCGTCCACATCCGTCTCTTGCAGGCTTCTTTGGAGCTGGAACTGCTGCAGACCTCCCGGTCCAGCATAAAGCACTAAGGAACGCTCGGCCCATTCTTGGAGGGAGGGATCGGAAACGGCGCCGAGGCGTTCGAAATAGAGCAAATCAGAATCGCCTTCACCGTAAAAAACGATCAGGTTCGCTGTACTCTGGTGCGCCTGGAACACCCATTGATCAAAAATGGTTGTACTATACAGAGCGGTGGGATCGGTGAAGACAAATGCCCGGGCAATTCCGCCGCTCAACAGGATCAATAGGAAGATGCAGGCAATCCTAGTTTTAACGTTCCCCATTGGTCCACCCTCCCATGACCTACTAGGCCGAATCCCGCACCACCAAAGTGGCGGGAAGTTCTCGATGATCAGGGGTATCCCTTGATCCATACACCTGAGCGATTAACATTTGTACAGCGATCTGTCCGAGTTCATAGATGGGCACAGCCACAGAGGTTAAGGCCGGATGGACACAACGACCCAGGATCGTGTCGTTGAAGCCGACCACAGCCACATCACGACCCACCTGAAGACCCCGCTCCTGCAGAGCTTGCATGGCACCGATGGCGATAAGATCGTCGACAGCAAAGAGTGCACTAAAGGTCTGGTCGCGTTGGAAAATTCTGTAAACAGCCTGGTACCCACCTTCCACAGAGAAGGCGGAGTGTTCCACCAGTTCCGGAGGGGACTCCAGATTATGCTCCCGCAAAGCGGCTTCATAGCCCACCAACCGGTCGGCGCTGACCACATAGCGGGGATCCCCATCAAGGCAGGCAATACGGCGATGACCCTGGTTGATAAGGTAACGTACAGCCTTCTTGGCATCTTCGATATTGTCGTTATTTACCCAGCGAATGTTGTCCGCACCTTCATAGCGCCCGATCAGAACAAAAGGAAACTGATCACGGGCCAAGCGTGGTATAAGTTGATCGTCCCGATGAGAAGCTAAGAGTATGACCCCGTCCACCCTGCGCTGCCTGAGAAGGTTCAGACACTCCTCGTCCTCCTGTTCAAACGTCTTGCTGGTAGACAACACCAAATTGAGCCTGTGTTGATGGGCCACAGAGGAAATGCCTTGAATAACCGCGGGAAAAAACGGATTAGCGAAATTCTCTTCCGTCAAGCGGGAGCGAATAAGTCCGATGCTGTTGCTGGTTTGATTGACCAGACTACGGGCGATGGCATTGGGATAATAACCAAGCTCCGCCATGACGGCACGAACCTTTTCCTTGGTGTCCGGGCTGATCCGGGGATGATCGGTGATAACGCGGCTCACTGTCGAGGGGGACACGCCCGCCCGTTTCGCCACATCCTTAATGGTCACGCTGGCCAAAGATACCACATCCATTGCAGTGCGCAGTTAACGCCAATGTAATACGACAAAACTAAGCCTGATTCCTTCCTCCACTACCTATCTTGGGAGGTGTTCTTCTGTCCAAGTACACATCAAAACTCTTCGTGGGGACACTAGGCCTTGTGGGTGGACTCTGGGGACTTCGTTTCCTGATCACCCAAGCCAGCCGCTTCAGTCTGAAGATCCTGATGACCGATCCCTATCTAGAAAATCTGACGGAACTAATCTCGGCGACCAAACGCACAGGGGCCCAAAACATCCTGGAAGCAAATCTCCGTGCTCAAAGGGCCGAAGTCCTGAAGCGTCCTTTGGGCTCTCCTCGTAAGTTTATGGGATTCGATGGGTTGATGTTTGTCTCCGCCCATCTCGACCGGCTGCCCCTTCCCCATACAATCCCGGTACACACAGAAGTCGTGATTGGACCTAAAGCGCCTAAGCCACTGAAAGTCGGAACGCCCTTAATGGTCTCGGGTATGGCCTATCAAAAGGCCCTGTCGGAGAGAATGAAGTACGCCCTGGCTTTGGGCAGCGCCAAGGCCCAAACCTCAACGAATACAGGAGAAGGTCCCTTCCTGCCCAAAGAAAGAGAACTGGCTGACCGACTGATTGTCCAATATCCCCGCATACCCCTCCATCGCACACTAGAGATGCTGGCTCAGGCCGATGCCCTCGAAATCCAGTTCGGCCAGGGAGCAAGTGCAGGAAGTGCCCAGGCCCCCTATCCGCACCTCGTCCAGACCGAACTGCCTGCTTTGCGCGGGGCCAGCGATCTTCCCAACATTGTTCGCTTCCTGAAGGAAGCGGGGCAAGGGGTGCCGGTGGGAGCCAAATTCTCCTTCGCAAACAACCTGGAGCGGGAAATCGACCTCTGTCTGGAAGCAGGTGTGGACTATTTAGCCTTGGAAGGGGCGGAAGCCGCCACTGTACAGGCGCCCCCTATCTTGGAGGACGATTTCGGTCTACCCACGATTATGGGCCTGTCTAGGGCGGTCAGACACCTCCGAGCCAGAGGCGTGCATGGCGAGGTAAGTTTGATAGTCTCGGGCGGCTTTGTCTCCCCCGGTCAGTGCCTGAAGGCCTTGGCACTAGGGGCCAATGCCATCTATCTAGGGACAATGGCTCTTTTTTCGGCCAACCACACCCAAGGATTAAAGGCGGTGCCGTGGGAACCCCCCACCGATGTGGCCGTCTACGGAGGCAAAGCCAGTAGGAGGTTTAACTGGCAGCTCGGTGCCAAACATCTGGGTAATTTCTTAATCTCCTCCACTGAAGAGATTAAGGAAGGAGTGCGTGCTCTGGGTAAACATGCACTGCAGCAAGTTGATTCCTCTGATCTAGTGGCCCTAGATGAGCTCACCAGCCAGGTAACAGGAGTTCCCTTAGCCTATGGACGTAGAGAGAAGGTACGCGCCACGGTCTTGTCTGGAGGGAAGTAAAAGAGAATTTGCTCCGTTCCCCTGCTGAAGTGCAGCGTCTCCACGAAGATCCTGCGGCCCATTTCCCGAGGACCAAGGCCTTGCAGCTCCGGCAATATCTGCAGAAGCCGGCCGGACTGAATCAGTTCGTTTTCCAAACGGCGATCACTGCGCCCTCCCATCCACTTCGGCGTGGCCTGGCGCGGTTCGTTCTTGCGGAAATCATAGCAGAGCCAGGGCAGCAAATCCGGCTTCTCGTCCCTGAACAACTCCCAGAGGTTGCGGCAAAGCCCGAGTAAAGAATGGTTCAGCCAATTGTATCCAGCCTGCTCCCATCGTTTGGCCAGTTCATTGAAGAATGCAAAGGGAGAAGACCCCTCTGCCAGGAGATAGGCTAAAGAATGGGCAAAGCGGGGCCCATAGTACTTGTCCACAAGATCTTCAATGACCTTCAGACGGGATAGCTCTGCAAAGGACATGTCCTTGGTGGACAAAACCTCATAGGGTGCCTCTTTCGTATAGACACAGCCAAAGCTATCTGCCCGCTCTCGGAGAGCGGATCCCCGCAGCAGCTTGAGAAACCCAAGGTGAATGCGGTCGGGCCGGAGAGCATATACAAAATCGAAGGATTCTCCAAACCTCCAAAAACCCTCTTCGGGCAGACCCGCAATCAGGTCCAGGAGGACTCTGACTGTGGTCTCGCTTTTAAGAAACAAGACAACCTCCCGCAGCCGATCCAAATCTGCGCGGCGGGAAACGGCCTCCAGAGTCTCCTCGTTGGTAGACTGAACACCAATCTCGAACTGAAAACGATTTTCCGGCGCCCTGCGCAAGAGCTCCAGGATCTCGTCTGTGAGAATATCGCCGCTTACCTCAAGCTGGAACCGTGTTTCGGTCTCCAGCTCGAGCATGAATTTCAGGAGCTCGAAAGCTCGCCGAGCATCGTAGTTGAACGTACGATCCACAAAGCGAACCTGTTCTACGCCAGCATCCGCCAAAAGCTGGAGTTCTTCCATCCATCTCTGATCAGGGAACTTGCGCACTCGTCCCATCACCGAGGAAAGGCAATAAGCGCAGGCATAGGGACATCCCCGGGTCGTCTCGTAATAGACAATCTTATTTTGCAGTTCGCCGAGGTCACCAGCATAAATAGGGGGAATGGCAGATAGGTCCAGAGGTTCCTGGCGATTGACCACGATCTTCTGACCCTGCCTGTAAACGAGTCCGGGAACAGTGGCGAGCATCCCTGGCCCGGGAGCGCCTCCGCTTTGGCTAAATACCTCCAAAAAACGCCGCAGGGCTTCCTCCCCTTCACCCGCAATTAGATAATCGATGGCTGGATGATGTTCTAACCAGTACTCCAGGTCAAAGGAAACCTCAGGACCGCCCAGGATAATCGTGGTCTCGGGACACACTTTCCGCAGATTACGAGCTAAGGGAAGCACCAACTCGATATTCCAAATATAGCAGGAGAATCCTACTACATCCGGTTTCCTGGACGCCAACTCTGCCAGAATGGCATGGGGTTCCTGGTTGATGTTAAACTCCAAGGTCTCCAGATCGGGAAACTGGGGTTGGCAATAATGCTTGAGGTAGCGTAGGGCGAGACTGGAGTGACTGTATTTCGCATTGAGGGCCACCAGCACACAGTTCATGACGCTACCTCCCTTACTCAAAGCAGGAACCGCCAATGAACTCCTGCAGGAGAGAGTTGCAGGGGATGGCGGACCAGTCCTCCACGGCGACAAAATGCTGCAGGAAACGGAGCATACGCCGGGCTTCGGAGTATTGTGGCTCCCCAGGCGTGATCTCTCTTAGCAGCTCTTCGGCCAAGGGTTTCAGTACGGCCAGTTCATAGACCAAAGTAGAGTTAAACATGACGTCCGCGCTCTCCTGGAAGGGAAAGATGTGGCGGTGTTCACCCCTGGTGACGGAAGGCCAGCGTTCAATGGTCGCCCGGGCATCAAGCCCACGAAACTGATTATCCCGAATCATCCGCCGCAACATGCGTACATCGGTAGTGGAGATCCTGGTATGATGGTCTAGGTTCAGGTTTGTCAGCGCAGAGATGTAGATCTTGAACTTCCGGCCCTTTGGAATCGAAGCGGTTAGCTTATCATTGAGCCCATGGATCCCCTCGACAATGATGGGCTGATCCGAACGTACTTGGAGTGTCTTGCCATTCCACTGCCTTCTGCCCGTGGGAAAGTGAAACGTCGGTACTTGCACCGCTTCCCCTTGAATCAGCTTGGTGAGATGTTCGTTGAACAGCTCCACATCGATGGCCTCCAGGGCCTCAAAATCGGCGTTGCCATCCTCATCCAGAGGCGTGAGATGCCGATCGACGAAATAGTCATCCAAACCAATGGCCACGGGCCACAAGCCGGCCACCCGAAGTTGAACCGTGAGCCGCTGGGCAAAGGTGGTCTTTCCCGAACTGGACGGACCGGCAATTAGAATGATGCGCAAACGATCCCGTTCCTTGGAGATCTGTTGGGCGATATCGCGGATCTGATTCTCATGGTACGCTTCGGAAATGCGCACCAAGTCGCCAAAGCCACCGTCCCTGATACAATCATTGAGGGCTGGTACTGTAGGAATGGAGATGTTGTCCTGCCATCGTTCTGCCTTGAAAAACTCATTAAAGAGCTTGCCTTGTTCCACATACTCCCGGATCTGGGTGGGATGGGCTCGGCGAGGGTATTCCAGAATGAAGCCGGGCAGGTAATAGCGGAGTTTAAAATACTTGAGATAACCGCTACTGGGCACTAACATGGTCCGCAGAGAATCATGAAACCCGCCAAATCTGTACAGGACGACTTCATCCTCACTCTGCTGGCTCAAGAGACGAAGTTTGTCCTCCAAACCCTGTTGAGAATAGATCTGTTTCGCTTCGTCCATGGACACTAAGCGCCTCTCAAAGGGGATGTCTTCCTCTACAAGGGCATGCATGCGCTCTTCGATGGCCCGGATGTCCTTTTCAATAACGGGTTGGGTGTGGTCAATCTCACCATAAAGACCATTACTTAGGGCATGTTTCACATGCACAGTGCAGCCTGGAAGAACTTCTAGAGCAGCTCGGACGAACAAAAAGACCAAACCCGCCCGATAGGCGCGCATGCCGTCCTCTGAATCGGTGTGGAGAAATTCGACGCGGCAGTCTTCGACCAGGGGGAACTGAAACCCCATCGTATCGTTATTCACCCGAGCCACCACCGCCCCTTTTGCCTCTGGGACCATTGCAGCAACATCTCCCAATGGTGTTCCTACGGGAACTCGAAATTCCCTCTGATCGACTTGCACTAAAATCTGTTCACTTCCCACAATATTACCTCCTCAAGTACTTGGTGCGCGAATAAACCCGAAACGTGGAACTGGTGATGATGATGCCCGCTGCCACCGCACCTGCCATTAGAATGGTTGAGACCAACAAACCCACAGCGTCAACGTAGTCCTGCTGCAAAAAGCTCAACATGGTTAAGTAGGCCTTACCTCCTGGCACTAAGGGTATCACACCAGGAATCAGGAAAACCAAGACCGGCTGCTGACGTCTTCGGGCGAGAACCTCACTGCATACGGCCACTGCAATGGCGGCCAGAAACACCCCCAAGAGTTCCCCTCCGCCTTGGCGCGCGCTTAAGGAGATGGTCCACCCCAACGACCCCACTGCACCGGCATACATTCGTTGGGAAGCTGGCACGCGGTAGATATAGGAAAAGGTCAGGGCGCCCACAAAACCAGCAAGAATTTGGGTTACCATCTCATCGACCTCCCAAGCTTAACACAAGCGCCACCCCCGAGGCAATGGCTACGGATACAGCGAGGGCTTCTGCGCTGCGGCTTAACCCGGAGAGCAGCTCCCCACTAAGAAGGTCCCGAATAGCCGTGGTCATGGCCACACCGGGTGCCAAAACCATCACGGCCCCAAGTGTGATTAGGTTGGGATGCGTCGTCAGTAACTGCGATATTCCCAGGACAAGGCCAGCGGCCACGGCAGCCCCAAGGGCCGCCTGCAGAAACTTAGGAACCGATTGTCGGTGGAGAAAAGAAGTCACCATGAGTACGATAGCCCCCGTCACTCCAGCAAGCAAAGCATCAAACCATGTTCCCCCATACATGATGGTAAAGGCCATGGCCCCTCCTCCGCCAATCAGCTGGCGCCGCAGGCTTTCCGGCGCACCCTGCTCTTGCAGTCGCTGCAGTTCTCTCCGGACTTCGTCCACGGATATGCGCTTGGCGGAAAAAGCTCGACTGAGGGCGTTCACCTCTGCGATGGTGGCGAGGTTATTGTAACTTTGGCGAATGCGTCGAACCCTCGTGTACACCCTCCCATTGGGAGCATGCAGAGAGATGAACAGACCCGTTGGAGTGGCAAAGCCCTCCACCTGCACAAAACCCGCCGCCTGACCCATGCGCTCCATGGTCTCCTCGACGCGGTATACTTCGGCACCACAGGTCAACAGTAGCTCCCCCGCCAACAACACCAGACCGACCAATTGCTCCATACCCTTCATTCCATTTCGCCCTACTCCCTTAGAAGGAAATCCATTACGTATGTTGAAATCCACAAGCCAAGGGAGGTTGATAGTGTGGAAATAAACCAACAGAGATTAGTGGACGAGTTCCTGGAACTCGTGCAAATTGACAGTGCCCCCAAGAACGAGCGGCTCATCGCCGATGCCCTCTTAGCGAAACTCCGATCCCTGGGCCTCACCGTCACCGAGGACGATAGCGGCGCCAAGATCGGCGGGAACGCCGGAAACATCCTGGGCGTTCTGGAGGGAGAAAAAGCTGCTCCGCCCCTGCTTTTCTGTGCTCATATGGATCGGGTGCATCCCGGTTTTGGCATCCAACCGCAACTTAAGGGCGGACTGATTACAAGTGATGGCACCACCATCTTGGCCGCCGATGATGTGGCAGGGATCGTGGCCATACTCGAAGCTGTGCGCATCATGAAGGAGCAAGAGCTTCCCCATGGACGCATAGAAATCCTCTTCACAGTAGCCGAGGAAGGCGGACTGTTCGGAGCGAAGTCCTTAGATGCCTCTACACTCCAAGCTAAGGCCGGTTTCTTCCTAGACTCGAGCGGCCCGGTTGGCTCCATCGTTGTTCAAGCGCCAGCTCAAAAGGGTCTCCAGGCAACGATCCATGGAAAAGCGGCCCACGCTGGTTTGGCCCCAGAAGAGGGTATTAGTGCCATCCTGGTCGCCGCCCACGCCATCACTCGAATGCAGCTCGGCCGCATTGATTCCGAAACAACCGCCAATATTGGAGTGATTCAGGGCGGAGCGGCCACGAACATCATTCCGGATCGGGTAGAACTGAAAGGGGAAGCCCGCTCCTTAGACAACAGCAAACTGGATCAACAGATGGATCACATGGTGGATATGATCAACACCACCTGTGCTGAGCACCAAATAAAGGCCGATATCCAGGTCAGCCATAGCTACAGTGCCTTTAACCTCAGCCAGGATGATTATCCCGTGAAGCTCGCGGTGGAGGCTGCCAGAGCCCTGGGACTTGCTCCCCGTCTAGAGAGCACCGGCGGCGGCAGCGACGCCAATATCATCAATGGCTATGGAATCCCCTCGGTGGTGTTGGGCATGGGTTATAGCGATGTACACACCACCAAAGAATCCATCCCGGTCGAACAATTGGCGGCTGCAGCCAAATACGTGCTCAGCATAATTGAAACAAGTTAAGATCGGGGGTCTGACCCCCTACTCAAAATCCTCGCTAAATCTTCCGCCGAAGGATCGCCCAAGGAATTCTTGATGTTCTTGGTTAACATAGCCTTCGTCACATAGTGTTCGATTGTCTCTGCACTTAGTTGCAGTGTTCCCCCAATCCCTGCGAACAACTCGTGCATGAGGCCGCCGAAGGCAGCTAACGAGGGCAGCTCCAGAAGCTCCAAGATGGTATCCACCCTTTCGGGCGCCACCGTCTTCGTGTATTCCAAGTAGGCTGGCATGCAGACCCCGTTAGCCCGGCCATGGGGCAATCCGTCATAGTAGGTCAAAGAATAGCCTAGGGCATGGACGAGCGCCGTGCCCGTTTGGGCAATGGCAATGCCCCCTAGGCTCGATGCCAGCAAGAGTGCTGCCCGCGCCTCGCGATCGATGACTTTTTTGCGTAGGGCGGGTATGGTAGTTCCCCACAGGGCAATCCCTTGGAGCGCAGGCAACTCACTGGCCTCTGTGGCCCTCTGGGACAGATAGCTTTCCACCAAATGGGACAGGGCGTCTACCGCGGTATCAATGGTGACATCAAGGGGTAGCGACTCTGTATACTTCGGATCTAAATAGGCTACTTGGGGGAATAAGTCCGGCCCGCCGAGGCCTTTTTTTGTTTGCTCTTCAGCAATGGTCAGAACCGCGTATTGCGTGACTTCGCTTCCGGTACCAGCAGTGGTAGGAATGGCCACGATAGGTAGAGCCCGGTTCTGCCAGCCGTCCTTGTACAGCTGGAGAGGATGGGCATCATTCACCGCCAAGACCGCCATCACCTTGGCTGCATCTAGCGGCGACCCGCCGCCAATAGCCAGGACATAGTCACAGCCCTCTTCTTTGGCCACTTTGCCGCCCTCGATCACCGTTTCAACGGAGGGATTGTTCTCCACCTGATCAAAGACGACGTATTCACCGGGAAGAACGGACAAGACATCATCGAGAGCGCCACTGCGGCGCGCCGACGAGCGGCCGGTGACGATCAAAGCCTTCTTCCCCAAGGCCAGGCCTGCGCCGGCTTCCCGGACCACATCGGGTCCAAAAACCATCTTCGTTGGCATGAAAAAACTGAATTTGTTCACTTGCAGCTCTCCTTCCTAGACTTTCACCATCTTCCAGTTTCCTTGACTGAAACGCCTCTGAATCAATACACCGCGCACAAAAAGATCCAAAACCATAGCCACCCAGGCCCCAATGAGGCCAAGATCAAGACAAATGGCGAGCAGATAGGCCAACCCAATCCGGACAAACACCAAGCTGATGATGACGATTTTCATGATAGCCCTAGTATCCCCGGCCCCGCGCAAACCTCCCGCTAAGATCATCCAAGTGGCCAGAGCCGGCTGTGCTATTGCCACCAAACGTAGACACATGGAGGCCAGCTCGATCACCTCAGGATCCTTGGAGAAGATCCTGACTATGGGCTCCGGCATGACTGCGAAGATCACGCCCATCACGGTCATGACGAAAATTCCTAAATTGCGGGCGGTGCGGCCAGACTGCTCGGCATCATCGGGACGTTTGGCACCCAGGTTTTGACCCACCAGAGTGGTTGATGCGGTGGCAAATCCCGCTCCCGGCATAAAGGACAAAGACTCGGCGTTCAGGGCCACTTGATGAGCGGCATAGGAAACGGTACCCAAAGACGAGACGATCATGGTATATACCAACTGGGCCAGCCGCATCATACCCTGCTCCACGCCTGCCGGAACTCCAATGTTGGCAATACGACGAATGATGGCCCGATCCGCTCGAAAGGAATCCGTCAGGCGCACCCCGAGCAGATCATGACGACCAAGCACTCTGAGGGCGAGAAATCCTCCTGACACATGGGCGAGGGCCGTGCCGATAGCGGCGCCAGCAACTCCTAGTGCAGGGATGGGACCTAGACCATAGATAAAGACTGTGTTACCCAGAACATTAATCAAGTTTACCAGGGCCGTAATGCGTAGAGGCGTCTTCGTATCTCCAGCACCACGCAGGATAGCGTTGATTACAATAAGAAAGTAGTTGAGGATCATGGCTAGAGACACAATGCGTACATAACTCGAGGACAGATCGAGTACGAGCTCTTCAGAGCGGGCAAAGAGCAATCCCAACAGCCCTCTGGCGCTCAAGATGAGGGTCATCATAACCGCACCGGAGACCCAAATGCCGAGGATCAGGGACTGCCGGGCTACATCAGCCGCCTTTTCAGACTCGTTGGCTCCGATGTAGCGAGCCACCAGCGCAGTACTCCCTGTGGCCAGGGCGCCGAAAACAGTGAGACCGATTTGGGAAATCTGATTGCCTAAGCCCACGGCTGCTAAGGATGCTGGACCTAGACGACCGACCATGGCCGTGTCCACAATGCCAACCATGGTGTGCAGCAGATTCTCCGCGATGGCAGGTCCGGCCAGAAGCATGATCTTTCTGCGGGCAGATGCTGCGCTGAATGGTAGTTGTGGCTCTGCCTCCACGTCTCTCGCCCCCTTCACTTGGGCAGGACTCCAGCCTGCGTTATCGAAGTAACCTCTATTATACAATGAAAGAGGGATTCTTTGTGCAACAATCCGTCTACGATTCACCACTGGGACCAGTTTTTCTGTGGTTTAAGGAAGGCAGATTGATCTACGCCACATTTCGCGAAGACTACGGGAACGAGTGGTTAGCCAAACGCTTCCCCCAGTCCAAAGCAGAGATGCAACCCCTCCAAAAAGGCTTCCAGGCCGACCTGGACACCTATTTTAGCGGCGCGAGGATGGAGTTTGCCTGGCCGCTTCAATTAACCGGAACCGACTTTCAGAAAAGGGTGTGGCAGGAAATCCAGGCAATTCCCCACGGACAGGTTACAACCTACAAGAAAATCGGTGAATCCCTAGGGACCAAGGCCTTCCGAGCCATTGGACAAGCTTGTGGAGCCAATCCTATCAGCCTAATCATTCCCTGCCACAGAGTCTTGGGCACTCACTCGCTGGGGGGCTATGGCGGCGGAACCAACCGCAAACGTTTGCTGTTAGAACTAGAAAATGTTACTCTCGCACCAAACCTATGGGCGTAAACGGGAGGTGAAGATCATTTCACGTTTGATCTTTGGCTTCGATATCGATGGAGTCCTGACAAATGATGACGATGGCCACTCCAATATCTGGCTCAGGGAAGCGAGCGATTACTTCGGCGAACCTATATTGAAACGCGCCTACTACATCGAAGAAGCCTTCAACAAAACCAAAGGCGAGGTCCAGGAGTTTTTTAGGGCCCGGGTTTCTACTATCTTTCAAACGGTACCTGTGCGGGAACACGCCGCAGAGACTCTCCAGAATCTCAGGAGCCGCGGACACGACATCCACCTGATCACGGCTAGGGATGAAGAGTACCGCCAAGTGACGGAAGACTGGCTCGAGCGCCATGGAATCCCCTATCACAGTCTAAGCATGCGCAAGGACAGTGAGCGGTACTCCAAAGGGATCCTCTGCCAACAGCTTGGAGTGGGCTTCTTTGTGGATGATAAGGTAGAAAACGCGGAAGATACAGCCAGGCTTGGCGTTTATACTCTCCTCTTTCATGCCTCCCATAATCTCGAGGCCAACACCTCTCTTCCCCTGGTAAGAAGCTGGCGGGAGGTTCGGACTCATATTGAGCTTTTCCTAAGAAACACTCAGCTCTAACTCTTCCTGGCATAACTCATAAAAACTGCACCAGGGACACTGTTCCCTCGAATCGGTCAAGGCAAACGCGTCTTTGGACTTCGGTGCATTCTGGGAGGGGTCTGCTAGCAGTTCCTGCATCTCCTTCATACTGGCCCGGGCCCGCGCCGCCACAGCACGCAGATCATCCGTGCTAAACTGCATTTCGCTTTGCAGGTTTAAACTCAGATACTCCAGACGTGCCCTGATCCACTCTGGCGGCACACCATGCTTCTCATGGACATACAAGGCGTACAGGGCTACTTGGTCCCTGTTGTCTTCGGCTTCATCACCTGTTTTCCAGTCCACAATGATCCAGACACCATCAGGGCTCTTGTACAATAAGTCGGGCACTGCATAGACCGGTGTCTGATCAAGCAGGAATGTATCAAACTGTTCACACGCCACAAGCTGCGTCCCCTGTAGAGCCAATTCACCCCATACCCCTGAGGCGACCAGGGCCTTTGATACCTCCCCAATGCGCTGGTTGATCTTTTCGAGAGTCGTGTCGCTCACTGCCATCTGGTAATAAAACTCCCGCAGCATGTCCACCCGATTCGGGCGCCGAACAAACAGATCGCGCTCATCCCGAGATGACCGCCACACCCTCCTGAGCTGCCTGCGGATCTCCTCCTCCACCTGCTCAGCCCGGGGTACGGCCCGCCCTCTTGCTATCCCCTCGACGATCTGCTGGGCACTCTTGTGCAGAGCGTCACCTAAGACCATGTACAGGTTGGTGAGTTTTTTGAGCCGATAAGCCAGCGCCGCCTCATGTTCAGCACTAAACTCCCAACCATTGTGGGATCCATAGTAGTGATAGTAATAGCGCCGTTGGCAGCTGGCGAAAGTCTGTTGCCGCGAGATGGACCACGACCACTCAGGATACTCCCGCCTGACATAGCCTGTCATATCACAAACCCCCTTTTTGCGCCAGATCGGCGAGATTGTGACCGCCGGGGTTTTGGAAGACCCTCAGGTCAAACTCGGAGATAATGGCCAAGATATGGTCAAATACATCGGCGGCCACACCTTCATGGTTCACCCAACCCACATCCTTGGTGAAGGCATAGATCTCCAAGGGCAAACCGTTGGGGGTAGGAGCCAATTGGCGCACGATCATGATCAGATTCTGGTTGATCTGGGGATGCGCCCGCAGATAAGCGGCGACGTAGGCTCGAAAGGTGCCTAGATTAGTCAGGTGGCGTCCGTTAACCACGGACGCACCGTCAATACTATGTTCTCGATTATATTCCTCTATTTCCCTGACCTTAGCGGCCAGATAGTCCTGGAGCAATTGGATCTTACTGAGACGTTCAAACAAGTCTTGGTCTAAGAAACGCACGCTGGTCTGATCAAGGAGAATCGCCCGCTTGATCCGCCGGCCGCCTCCTTCAAACATGCCCCGCCAATTCACAAAGGAGTCTTGAGCAAGCTTATGTGTTGGAATGGTTGTGATGGAACGATCCCAATTCTGCACCTTTATGTAATGCAGGGCCACTTCGACCACATAGCCATCAGCGGAAAACTTGGGGACCTCAATCCAATCACCCACGCGGATCTGATCATTGAGTGTAAGTTGAATCCCGGCAAAGAAAGCTAAGATGGTATCTTGAAACACCAAAATCAAAACCGCACTCAAGGCACCTAATCCTCCCAGGAGAGCCCAGGGCGATTGTCCTAAGAGCAAAGAGAAAATAGCGGTGCCGGCAAAAACCCACATGGCGATTTGCACAATCTGTACAAAGCCCTTAACGGGCATGCGATCCGAAATGGGAAAGCGATTATAGATGACAAGACCCGCCTTGATCACACGATCGAGGGAGAGGGTGACCACAAGAATCACCGCAACCCGCAGAAACTGGCTGACAGGATCCTGCAGGACCTGCAAATAGGGGACGATGCGGAACATGATGATGCCTGGAACTACCATGGAAAGGGTGTTAAACACTCCCTGTTCAAAGACGAGTTCATCCCACTGATTGGGCGTCTTGCGCACCAAACGGTACAGCCAGCCTAGGACATATCTCTTTACAAGGCGATGGGTGATAGCACTAATCGCCAGTCCAAAGAGTAAGATGAGAAGATCACGAACCACCGGATTCTCTAGAAAGTGCATGCGAACCCCCCTAAATCCTCGCCCAAAGTCTCGGTGCGACGCGCCGGAGCAATAGCCAAGCCAGACCAGCTAGGAGCGCGGACACTAATGTGAACTCGATGGGAATCAGCCATAGGGTCTGGGTTTGCCAATTTAGATAGAGCAAACCGCCCAAGATAAAGCCCAGGCCCACTACGACGGTCAAACCTATGATGGCGTTGAGATTCGATTTAACCGCCTTAACGGGGTTCACCCAATCTAGCATGGGCCGACTTAAATCGAAGATGGCCAGCAGGCAGGCAACAGCACTAGCCAAGACCACTCCAAAAAGCGTACCGAACAAGACCTCCCAAACTCCCCACCCCGCCAAATAAGCGATGGGGATCACGCCCAGCAAACAACCAACAGTGTTGATCACTTGCGCCGCGAGCACTCTGGATGTGATCAATTGACCAATACTCACCGGCATACAGCGTACAATCCACAGATACCGGCCTTCTCTGGAGAAGGTGGTGGAGGGAATCAAACTCATGGCCGTCATCAGCATGAAGACCAGGGCAATGCCCCCAACGACCAGCAGAGGATGGACTTCCTCGAGATTCAGCAGATCAAAGGGGTTTCCTTCGGTCTTATTACCCAGTAAGGGGAGGAGAGCCATGACCGGTAAGAGGACATATCCAATCAACCCATTCAGGGCAAAATTGGGATCCCTGACGAAAAGTTTCACTTCCATACCGGCCAGCGTTCGGAGGGCGGTTCGCGCTTCCAAGGGAGCACCGGCTGTTCTTCGCTTGCCTGACCCCCGGGTTCCTTCCAAACCGGCCAGAAGTCCTTGCATAAACACCTTCTCGCCTAGGCCATATAGTAGACCCAAGCCTAAAAGGCCTGTTACCACCAGGTAAAAAAGATTCAGCCAGCCCTGGCTCCTATGTGCGTAGGCCATGGCTTGTGCTGCCCACAGACTTGGCGGAAAGGCTCTGCCCACAGCCATAATGAGGCCATCAGCCTGACGCAGCAGCTGTTCCATGAGGACATTGGGATCATCGGAACCCAAGCTGTTCTGCAGCCAGTATTGAAAACCGAAAATGACAAGCAGCAAGGCTATGCCGCCAAACAGGGTGAGCTTATCTTTATGGCGACTCAAATTCACAACGCGCATCAGCACCACAGCCAACAAGCTAGCTAGCACCAGGGGAATCACAGGCAAGACCGCAAAAACAACGATGGCCGCTAGCACATACGCTGCGCCCACTCCTGCCAAGGATCCATAACGAATCCACATCGGCAGCAGAAAGACAGCATTCAGCACGTATTGACCGCTAAGGATCACCGCCACTTTGGCCACCAGAATTTCCCAAGAACGCAGGGGCAGGGGAATCAGGATCGGCAAATCGTTGCTAAAATAAAAGGCAGACAGAACATAAAAGAACCCAAAGAAAAGGCCGAGCACAGAAACCATGAGGGTCCCGTTAACCAGTGGCAGATGCGGCTGGCCAAAGGTTAGACCGGCGAGAAACAGCTTTTCCGTGAGCGTCCAGACAAACCACACCCCCAAGAACAAGAGAGGTGCAATGGAAACCACAATCACAATTGGCTCCCAGATGCGCTGCCTTTTCTTGATGTAATAGAATTTGCCCGCAGACCAGCCATAGTTGACATTGAGCAGAGCCAGATAAAGGCTCCATAACCTATTCTTGGTCTTCATAAGAACCACCCTCATCGGTCAGCTCTAAGAACAGTTTCTCCAGGCTTGACCCTGCATGGCCAGGACTCGTACGCAATTCATCCATGGTTCCGCTGGCAATCAATCGGCCCTGATTGATGATGCCCACCCGATGGCAGAGCTGTTCAGCCACTTCCAAGACATGGGTGGAAAAGAACACTGTATTCCCCTGCCTTGTATGTTGGCGCATGATTTCTTTGAACTGATGGGATGACTTAGGATCCAAGCCCACCATGGGTTCGTCAAGGATAAAGAGGGATGGCTCGTGGAGCAAGGCACTTGTCAAGGCCAGTTTTTGCTGCATGCCCCTGGAGAAGCTTTGAATCAAATCCCCAGCCGCCTCGGTGAGCTGAAACATCTCCAAATAGTGCTGCAACCTCTTTGTGCGGGTTGGCCCATCTACCCCATAGACATCGCCAATGAGATTTAGGTACTCCAGGCCTGTTAGCCGAGGATACAAGTCGGGCTTATCGGGTACAAATCCCATGGAACGTTTGGCCGCAATTGGATCGCTGGCTATGTCATGACCATTCACTAACACCCTACCCTTGTCTGCCGCCAGAAGGCCAACAATCATTTTAATGGTGGTTGTCTTACCTGCCCCGTTAGGTCCCAAGAACCCAAAGATCTCTCCTGGCCTAACGTGGAGATCTAGGTTCTCAACCGCGAAATTGGCGGCACCCTTGTACCGCTTTGACACGCCCTGAAGCCGGATCATTCGCCTACCCTCTTTCGCTCGAAATTCCTACATGGCTATTGTATTCTCTTTATGAGCGCTTCTTCCCTTCCGAAAATCCAGTTGTCCCCAAGAAGGTTAAAGCCGATCACAGTGATGGCAATAAACAGACCCGGGACTAACACAAGCCAAGGGGCTAAGGCTGCATGGGGCTGGGCCTCCCTCAGGATCCTTCCCCAGCTAGGATAGGGAGGCTGCAGTCCAATCCCGAGATAGCTCAAAGAGGCTTCCACCAAAATGGCACCGGCCAAGCTCACCGTAAACTGGACCATTAGGGCATCGAGCAGATTGGGCACGATATGTCGAACCATAATCCGCAGATCAGAGAGGCCAAGAGCCCGGGCTGCCTCCACATAGGGCCTTTTCCTGATGCTCAATACCTGGCTGCGGGTTACACGCAGGAAGTTGGGGATGTTCCCAATGGTAATGGAGCAGATCAAGACCGGTATTCCAGGTTCCCAGACGCTCGCCAAGAGCAAAGCCCAAAGAATACTGGGGAAAGCCTGCAGAGCGGTACTAATCCGCATAAAAAGCTCATCCCCAAGACCGCCTCGAAATCCAGCCAGCAAGCCCAAAGTCACACCGCAAGCTGCACCCAGCGTTACCGCGGCAAGTCCAATCACCAGCGACACCCCGCCGCCCACTAGAATCCTGCTGAGCACATCACGTCCAAAATGATCAGTTCCAAAGGGATACCTCAGACTCGGAGGCGCAAAGCGCTGAGCAATTCGCACTTCATTGGGGTCGTAGGGAGTGTAGAAATAGCCCAGTACCGTCAGGGCCAAGATGATACCAATCATCACCGCTCCCCATCTACGTTTGTCCATAATTCACCCCTCATTCATACCGAATTCTAGGATCCAAAAGACCAAGGCAAAGGTCAAAGGCGAGATCAAACAGGAGAATCAGAAGCACTACCACCATGGTAGCGGCCTGAACTAAGGGGAGATCTCTTTGGAACACCCCTGCGAGCAACAGTTGACCAACACCCGGCAGACCAAAGACCTGCTCAACCACGATCGTTCCTGCCAAGAGCTGAGAGAACTGCAGACCGGCCACGGTCAAAACGGCTAAGGAGCCATTACGCAAGGCATGCTTGAAAAAGACTGTAGACTGAGGCAGTCCCTTGGCACGCGCCGTTCGTACATAATCGGTCTGCAGTGCGCTCGCCATCCCCACCCGCATAAACCGACTCAAAATCGCAGCTCTAGGCAAAGCTAGCGTCAAGGTGGGGAGAACCAGACTGGCCGCGCCATTATTTCCTCCAGGGGGAAGCAGACCGAGACTAACAGCAAAAAGCTGAATCAACAAAAGGCCCACCCAGAACTGGGGAAGGCCCAAACCTATTTGGGTCACAATCGATGTGAACTGCGCCAGGTAACTGCCTGGCCGCACAGCCATAAACATGCCTGCAGGGATGGCCGCTAACAAGGCCACCCCCACAGCCAAGAATGCCAGGGACAAGGATAAGGGAAAGGCGCTGGCCAGCAATTCTCGGACCGGCAGCGAATAGCGCCAAGAGTTTCCCAACCGACCCCGGAAAAAATCTGCAGCCCAGCGTACATAGCGCTCCAGAGCAGGGCGATCTAGATTCATCTCTTCCCTCAATCGGGCATAGGACTCTGGACTCCCTTCCGTTCCCAGCATTAAGCGTGCCGGATCCCCCGGTAACACTTGTACAATGAAAAAGGTCAAGACACTAACCAAAAGCGCAGTTAACACAAAACCGCCCGCTTTTTGCAGCAGGTAACGTTGCATGCTACCACAAACCTCTCTTAGCGATAAAGACTAGCTACATCCACCACGTAGGTCGGGTAACTCTTCCAACCCTGAAGTCCCTTGGACATGGCCGCCAGCTGCGGCGGATCCATGATGAACACACCGGGGAGTTCCTGGGCCAATATCTCCTGGGCTTCCAAGTACAGAGCCCTACGCTCCTCACCAACGCTCTTCAGACCTTGTGCAATCAGCTGATCATAGCGTGCGTTGGAGAAGTTGAAGAAATTGCGGCTGTTGCCCGTTGTGTAACGCACCAAGATAGCATGGGGATCCAATCGTCCCGCTAGACCAATAACGGAAACATCATAGTCACGCTGGGTGTACACCCTCTCTAACCAGGTACCCCATTCGACAACTCGTAATTCCACGTCGATTCCTATGGCTTTCCACTGTTCAGCGACGAGTTCCCCGGCCTGCATATGGAGGGGATAGTTTGCAGGCAGGGTCAAGGTCAATCGCAGGTCCTCCTGCCCCGCCTCTTTAAGCAGTTCCCGCGCCCTGGCCGGATCGTAGGGGTTCACATCGTCAAGGCTATCATTGTAAAAGCCAACCATGCTGGGGCTGAGGGCGCTGTTCAACAATGCTCCCTGGCCCCAAGCTGCTCCCACCAGTATTTCAGGGCGGTTCACACTTAAGGCCAGCGCCTTGCGGACGAGCAGATTGTCAAAGGGGGATCGTGCATTGTTGATGGCGAAAACCTGTACCAAGTTCATGGGCGATGACACAACCTCAATGGCCGGATCGTTTTGCACCTGATGGAGTACGGACATCTCCAGGCGCGGGATCAAGTCCACTCGCCCCGCCTTTAAGTTGAGAACCATACTGTTTTCATCGGGGATGATCAGGAATTTGACTTCCTCAAAGAAGGGGCGTTTTCCGGACCAATGCTGCTCAAATCGGCCCAACTCGATCTGTTGGTTGGGCTTCCATTCCTGCAAATAATAAGGACCGGTTCCGATAGGATTTCTACTCAAATCACCTGCGTGGGCAGGAAAAATGACCGCATACACTTCTGCCAAGGTGTAGATAAAGGCTCCATTGGCTTCATGCAGTTCAATTTGAACCCCACCCCCAGTGGGCCTGATGTCCTTAATCATACTCAGTTCACCGAAGCGCACTGCAGATTCAGGATCCCGCGCCCGATTCAGGGCAGAGATCACATCGTCCGCGGTAACGGGAGTACCATCATGAAACAGGGCCTCCCGCAGGTAAAACGTATAGATCGTATTGTCCTCGTTGACCTCCCAATGGGTAGCTAGGGCTCCTTCAACTCCGCCTTCCGGTGTAGCCTTCACCAAACCCTCGTAAATGTTAAAGGCTACTTCGGCGGTCGCAGCGGCAATCGTCTGAACCGGATCAAAACTGTCGGGATCTTGGGGAATGGCTATATGCAAAACCTGACCAAAGGCAAGGCTATTTAGGGCCAAAACCAAAAGGACAGCTATGAACAGCGAAAGGTGTATTCGTTTGTTCATCACATTTCCTCCCTTCTTGTGGTTAAACCTAGACGCAAAACATCCAACACTTTCTTGAGAAATTGGCCGTTGCGACCCTGGTCAAAATGATCAATCAGGTCTTTGCCAACGGCATGGTACACAAAGAACACCGCTTCTGGGTCTAGCCCTCTATTCACTTCACCTTGTGCCATTGCTTCGTTTAGGAATTGAGCAAAATCACGGGCCCGACTTAACAGGCCTTGCTCCCGGTGTTCCTTCAGAACCTCGGCTTTGCTGTCCCAAAACTTATTCGCCACTTGATGCAGGAGGGGATGCTCCTGGGCAAAGCAGTAGGATTGAAGGTAGTACTCCTCCAAGACCGTGAAGATATCTCCCCCTGTGGCAAACGCTTGAGCCACGAAACGTCGCTTTTCTTCGTAAGCGAGATCAACAATATACAGGTACAAATCGAGTTTATCCTCAAAGTATTGATACATGCTCCCCTTAGAAATGCCGCAGTCTTCCACAACCTTACTTAGAGAAGCCTGTTCAAAAGGGAGCCGTGCGAACTCCTCCACAGCTCGATCAATCACCCTTTGGCGTTTTGGGGGTTCTAAATTGAAGAACGTCTGTTTCGGCACAGGTCCACCTCCAATGTGACTACCCAGTCATATGTTAGCTCCAGTATACCACTCTAACCCCAAATCTGCCAGTTCTCCCCCTACATTCGGGCAAATTTAACGGTTTAATTACCTATAAACAATCAAGCCTATGAGGGCAGCACCTACCAAGACCTTAATGGGGTCCCACTTCCGAAAGGCAACGCCATAAAAGGTAAGGCCGCCCAGTACAAGGGTATAGAGACCATGGATTCCCGAACTTAGGGATCGAAACGTGGCGAGTCCAACCAAGACGGCTGCAGCTCCCACCAATCCCACCACCACAGGCCTGATGCCCGCAAACATGTTTTGGACAATGTGCGAGTTCTTATATCTGGCCCAAACTCGACTGACGATCATTACACTGATCAAGGAAGGCAAGACAACAGCACCGGTAGCCACAAGTGCCCCTTGAACACCTGCTGTTCGAAAGCCTACGAAGGTTGCTGCATTGACAGCAATGGGACCTGGAGTGACCTCGGCAATCCCCACTACGTCTACGAACTCCTGGGGAGTCATCCAACCATAGCGCACAATCTCCTGCTGAATCAGGGCCAACATGGCATAACCGCCACCAAGGGTGAATAGGCCTATTTTGAAAAACGCGCTGAAGAGCTGGAAAAGAATCATTGGACTCCCTCCTTCCTTCTGTAGTGCAGGATCCCGCCTAGGCCGCCAAGGACGATCACCCAAATGATTGGAATGATCGCAAAGGCGCTAAGCAGAAAAGCCACACCGACTACAAGCAGCCCAAAACGATCGACTACCCCGTTTTTCCCTGCTCGCCAGGCCGCGGCTGCGATCAGACCTACAACTGCGGCCTTGACACCGGAGAAGGCCCGCAGCAAATGCAGATTGGATTGGAACTGGGAAAACAAGCGCGCAATCACGAGTATGATGGCGATAGACGGAGTAACAACGCCCAAGAGAGCGGCCATAGCCCCCAAGAGGCCACGCAGGCGCAGCCCGATAAAGACAGCGGTGTTGACGCCAATGGCACCAGGAACAGATTGAGCCAGGGCAAAAATGTCCAGAATTTCATCCCGTCGAGCCCAGCCATGAACATCAACGATCTCCTTTTCAATGAGGGGCAGCATGGCAAAGCCGCCGCCAAAGGTAAACAAACCAATCCGGAAAAAGACGGTGAACAGCCGTGAGTAGGTACTACGTTTTTCCATCATTGCTCCTCCATTCTACAGTCAGAAAGGCCGGGTGAGTACCCGGCCTTTCTTGGTTTCTTTTGTCGGCAGGCCAAGCCTAAGCCCCCAAGCCGGCTTGCACCATGTCGTCAAAGGCACTCTTTATGGCAGATAATCGGCTCTGGGCTTCCCCATGGCTTTGACCCCTCACCTCTAAGTAGAGCTTTATTTTGGGTTCTGTGCCAGAAGGGCGCAAGGTGATCTTACTTTGGGAATCTGTAATCCACTGCAAGACACCTTCTTTGGGCAAGGCAATTGGAGTCTCCTGCATGCTGCGCAGATCCAGCCGCAGGCTGGTTGCATAATTGGACACAAGCGCGACCCTCTCTGGACCTATGTGGGTAAAAGGCTGGGTCTCCAGTCTCTTAATGAACTCTCGGGAGCGTTCCGCTTCTAGACTGGTGGCAAAGGAATAAGAAACGAGATCCTGGAGATAGTAGCCGTACTCCGTAAAAAGCTCCTGCAGACGATCGACTAGGGTCAGGCCCCGGGTCTTGTAATACGCTGCCACTTGGGCAACCAAAAGGCTGGCGATCACAGCATCCTTGTCTCGCACATGCGTGCCGGCCAAATAGCCGTAGCTTTCCTCAAAACCAAAGACGAAGAACTTGTTCTCTTGGGGCAAGTGATCCATCAGGGTCCCAATATACTTAAAACCAGTCAAGGTCTCCCTCACCTCAGCCCCGTATTTCGCAGCAATGGGCTGCACCATATCGGTTGTAACAATAGTCTTGATCACCACAGAGCGGTTGCGCTCCTTGGGATCTAGATGGGCCAAAAGAAAGTCTGTGAGTAAGACGCCTACCTGGTTTCCATTTAGGAGCACCCACTCGCCCCTTTGATCCACCGCCACGCCCATCCGATCCGCATCGGGATCGGTGGCAATAATCAGATCGCAAGGCTCCTTTTTCGCTTGGTCAAAGGCCAGCTGAAAGGCTTTGGGATCTTCCGGGTTGGGGAATTTCACTGTGGGGAACCTGCCATCAGGTACCATCTGCCGGGCCACGGTGGAGACATGTGAAAACCCCGCCAAATTCAGGATCTCCGGGACAAAACGCCCTCCTGTACCATGGAGAGGAGTATACAACACCCTAAGCTCTTTGGTTTCGTGAATTTGGGGGGCAATCTCCAGCACGCGCTGATAGTACAGTTGGATCACGTCTTCTCCAAGCCAATTCCACAGCGGACTGTCCTTGGGACTAGGCTCCACCAGGACAGACTCTAGTCCAAGCCCTGCCATTTGCGAGCCGATCGCCATGGCCTCAGCGGTAAGGATCTGATTACCATGCTCGTTATAGACTTTGTATCCGTTATATTCAGGCGGGTTATGGCTGGCAGTAATGACAATCCCTGCCGACGCCTGGCAGTGGCGTACTGCAAAGGATAAGAGCGGTGTCGGAGCCAAATCAGAAAAAACATAGACTGGGATCCTATTGGCCACCAACACACCCGCCGCCGTTTCGGTAAACTCCCTAGACATCCGGCGCGAATCATAGGCGATGGCCACGCCCCCTTCGGCCCGTCCCCGGTCCTTGAGGTAATTGGCCAAAGCTTGGGTCACCAGACGGACGGTATACACGTTCATCCGGTTGGACCCAATACCCACGGTTCCGCGGAGACCTCCTGTACCGAACTCCAGCCATTTAAAGAAACGATCTTCGATCTCTTGCTCATGATGGACTATGTCCCTTAGCTCTGCCTTGGCATCGCCATCGACTAGCGGATCCTCCAACCATGCTAGGTAGCGTTGTCTTGCCTCCATGCCCATCCCCTCCCTGCATTGTATGGTAGATACTTCTAGATGCCCACAAGCTTCCCTGCCTAATCCTCTGAGTGCCGGGAGATTCTTATCTCCGCCACAATCCATAGACATATCGGCAGGACAACTTGGAAGAGCACATCCGAGATGCCAAAAACCTTGGTCGCACTTCGTTCGATTTCCATAGACGACTTGACCAACCATCGAGCTCCAGGGATGACACTCAAGACCAGGGGTGTGGCCAAAAACCGGTAGTCGGAAAAACCGAGGGTGTGGGCGAGCCCCTTGCATGCCGCCAGAAGGCATACGGCCATCTTCAGGAACCCCCCCAGAGCGAAAATAACTCCCACCACAAGCTCTAGGCGGGTCAGGAATTCAGCCACATCAATCCGGGCCGTGGCCATGAAAATAGGATAATAGCTGGTGGTATACTTTTCGGTACCAAGGACGGCCAAGCTGAAGCTGGCAACCAGCATCAGGAAAAATGCGGCCAAGACGAACCCTGTCAAGAACACCGTGTAGGATGCTTTCTGCCTGGATAAGGCACCAATAGAACCCACAACAAGAATGGTCTCCAAAAAGGGAAAATCCATAATCTGTAAGGCACCCAAAAGAACGGGACCAAAGCCATCATACATTACGGGTAAGAACTCGTCCAAATCCACCTGTCCCGTGGCCAAGAGCAAGGTAAAGACTAGTACGAACCCTACAACCACAATCATCACAGAACTCCAACGGGCCAGTGTTTCAGCACCTTCCTTAACAGCCCAAAGAACCAAGAGCACAAAGCCCAAAGCTGTGGCGAACTGAGGTGTATCGCGCAGGGAGACAGCCTGAATGAAATTCGTTACATCGCTAACAACATAGCTGCCAAGCCGCCAGGCATACCCACTGTAGAGAAGGGCGATGATCCGGGAAGGCCACTTCCCAAAAAGGCTCTCCATACCTTCACTAAAGACTTGTCCATGCATCAGACTGTGCAGCCGGGAGTAGAGCAGTATCAAGGGAAAGGACAAGCCTGTGGCCACCAGAAAGGATAGCCACAGATCCCGTCCAGCGCGCCAGGCCAGCCCATAGATAATGGAGTTGCCTAATATGAACAGGGCTACAAAGGCTATCCCCTGTCTGTCAGGCACATGTTCCTTCATCAGAGACCTCCTTGCCAAATCTCTTTCAGCCAATCAAAGAGTAGACCCAAGGGTTGGGGAACGGGAAGATCTGGGTTTAAGGTGACCATAACGGAAAAAGCGGCCGCCACGGCCAGCAGAACGAGATAGGCCGCTACTTCCTTCCAGGGACGTCTCGGCGACAGCACCAGCTCGACAGTTCCGACCAGAGCGAAACCCAAGATAACCAGGATCGCCATATCAGTTCCTCACCGCGAAAGGCTCGGCTCGCAAGCCTGTAAAGATGATTCTGCAGTCTACCTCAATATCCGCAGCCAATTTCCGCAAATGTGTGTCCCAATCATCGGCATGGGAACGCCAGACCTTGGGCTCTTTGCGCATCAGCACCTGTCCAAAACCAATGATGTCACTGTTATACTCCTCCTGAACCAACCAGAGCAGCTCTCTAATTCTCCGGGCGAAGGCCCTATTTAGCTGTTCCTGCACAGTATTTGTGACCGCTCTGTCAAGAAAATTGGCTTTTTCCGCTGCAACAACCCCCAGCTTTAGTTCCAATTTGATCTGCATGCGGACATTCCCGTCGCTGATCCGAGGTTTTATCTCCACCACGTTGTGCACGAACTCGTAGGTAATGGGGAAGGTCTCCCCTTCAACAGTGGTGTCCATGACAAACAAGCCCCTTTGCTCTTCTCCCTTCAATAGGCCAAAAATCTGGGTTTGTTCCGCATCGAGCCACCCCACCAAACGATCTTTTTTGAAGACCCCGGCGCCCCGGACAACAGGTACTAGATTTCCGGTTACATGCACCAGCTGGACAACGGGCAAGGTTGCAGCGATACCCAAAGCGGCCAAGTCGCCGGAGAATTGCCACACTTGCTGCGGAACGAAGGCCGCCCGCATGTCGCCTAGCCGAACGGTGCTGCTCAAGTGCTGGCTAACACCTGCTGCCAGAGGTGGTTTACTCTTGAGGACCTCCTCCGCAGTGCAGCCCTTGGTCACAAATAGATTCATCGTGCTCCGAAGATCCCAGGCCCGCAAGATATGCTCCAAAACAGCCATCATTCCTTCCCGGGCCACCTCTTCCGAAACTAGAAACACTTGGGTATGGGGCCAAAAGGCCTCCATTCCTGCTGGGACCGAGAGAGAATGGGCGGCACCGGACAAAGTCCTCGCTTTGGTGGAAAGCACTACAGGCTCGAACTCCGTCTCTTGTCCAACCCCGGTGGTCTTCGCCATTTCGGTAACCAAGACGATCCCTGCTTCATCCGCATCAACCCCCGCCCCAATCACAAAATCCAGGAGCTCCAGTTCCGTATAGTCCCAACAACCGGTGGTGAACAGAGCTAAAAGGCAGAGCATCAGGATTTGGATCAGACGCCTTCTCATGATCGCCGACTCCTCGATGGGCTCTGCACGCGCTGCCGATTCTTGGCGCCAATATGGCGAGGCCGCATCTGCATCTTCCACCAAGGCGATCGCAGCAGAGTGTCCTGAGAGCCTTGAACAGATAAGGAGGTCAATGATGATAGATAGGGAACACCAAAGGACTTGATACTGGCCAAGTGAAGCATCAGGCCCATGCCGCCCAAGAGGAATCCATAAAAACCAAGCAAGCCTGCGAGGACCACCAATCCAAGGCGAACCACGACTGCCACGTCGTTGAACTGCGAAACCACAAAACCTGCTACGCCCGTGAGACCCACTACAATGATCATGGGGGCACTGACCAAGCTGGCACCCACCGCCGCATCACCCAGAACGATAGCTCCCACAATGCTAATGGCTTGCCCAACGCTTCTGGGCAAGCGCACGCCGCCTTCCCGCAAAATCTCGAAGACCAAACCCATGATCACCACTTCCACCATGGCCGGAAAGGGAACGTTTTTGCGCGCAGCAGCAATGCTAATGGCTAGATTCATGGGGAGGAGCTGGGGATGATGAGAAACCAGAGCCAGGTAGAGCCCAGGGGTGCTGGTAGTCAAAAAGAAGGAGATATAACGGACAAGGCGGTGGAAACTGGCTAAGACCCAATGGCGATAATAATCCTCATTGGCTTGGAAAGCCTCTACAAGCAGATAGGGCATGGTCAAGGCGAAAGGAGTTCCGTCCACAAGCACAGCCACTCTGCCTTCGAGAATCTTCCCCGCTACCGTATCGGGCCGCTCCGTGTGACCGATGGTGGGAAAGGGACTGCGGGGCGAATCTTTGATCAGCTCTTCAATGTAACCGGACTCCAAAATACCGTCCATTTCGATCTGCTCAATCCTTTGTATGACCTCATCAACCAAATCTGGCTTAGCGACGCTCTCCAGATACATCACGGCAGTCTTGGTCCTGGTCTGTTCGCCCACATAGAGGTATTTCATCTTCAGGTTCGGTGACGTAATCTTTCGGCGGACGAGACTCACATTCACTCCTAAGTCCTCGGTAAAGCCTTGACGGGGTCCCCTGACCACAGTCTCTGATTGCGGCTCCGAAACAGATCGTTTCTCAAAGCCTTGGGCGTCCACCATCAGGCCAATGCCGCAGCCGTCTACCAGAACAACACCAGTCCCCCTCACCACGGCCTCGGCCAGCTCTTTGTAACTAGAAGACGTATCCATACTGTCCGAGGAGATGGCCTCCTGCATAAAGTAGTCAAGGAGCCCCTGTCCGTGCAGCTCCTTCGGGGGCGCGCTGCTCATGAGGGGTGCTACCACGTGTTCGCTGAGAAAGTCGTGCTTCGCCATATTATTCGCATAGACCAAAGCGCAATCTCGAGGTCTGGGCCCCTTGGTCCGCAGGAGGCGGTACACGATCGTTGCATCATCGGCTAAGAGATTGCTCCTTAGCCACCTTATATTGCTTTCAAGGGAGGTGCTGAGATGCTCCCGTTGTTTCCCTGCAGCCTTTTTCTCCTTCCAACGCTTCCAAAAGGACATGGGTTCACCCCCTTTATTGTCCTGCCTAGTATATCCAAAGTAACAAAAAAAAGCCGACCCCCGGGTCGACTTTTGCCTTGATGCATATTTCACTGATTTTGAGCTTGTTTCAGGTTCTCCAGGCCAATTCGAACACTTTCCGTTGGTGATACTTTGTACACTTCGGTCTCCAAAATCAGCCACTCCACCTCGACTTCTGCGGCCGCCTCAAGGACAGCCACCAGATCCAGCCGACCACAGCCCACATCGGTCTGCTCCTGGTTGTGATCAAAATCTTTGACATGCACAAGGGGGCAGCGACCGGGCATGGACCGCAGATACTTCACTGGGTCCTCTTTTCCGTACAGGATCCATCCCAGATCGAGTTGGGCAAACAGATACTCTTCCTCCGCCGCCGCATAGAGTATATCCAGAGCATAGGAACCGTCAAAGACCTCGAATTCCGAACTGTGGTTGTGGTACCCTAACCTGAAACCTTGATCCGCAGCCCTCTTCCCAATTTCACTGAGCTCTAGGGCTAGCTGGCGCCAATTTTCCGCAGTCCTCACAAAACCCCGGGGCGGCGCGGGGCAGACCAGGGTATGGTGGCCCAAGGCACGGTTGTAGGCAATTTCCTGATCAAGGGCGTCCCGCAGGCGCTCTAGAGGAACATGACTGCTGATGGGCTTAAGTCCCAGACGAAGGAGATGGTCGTTCATTTCGCCGCTGGACAATCCTCCATAACCCGCGAATTCAACGCCTTGATAGCCTAGTCCTGCCGCTAGTTCCAACGCGGCTACATAATTCTCATTGGCCAACTCTCGCAGGGAATATAGCTGCAAAGCAATGGGTTGCTCGCTCATCCGTGAACCTCCTAGCGCAGTTTCCAAATCCTCTGGTTGTATTCTTCCACCGTTCGGTCACTTGAGAAGTGGCCGGCATTGCCGATGTTGATGATCGCCTTTTTCCACCATAACTCTGGTTGTTGATACTGTACATTGATGGCTTCGTGGGCTTGGCGGTAGGATGCAAAGTCCTTAAGAACAAAGTAGGGATCGGCCATTCCGCCATGGCCATACAATAAGCCTTGATAAAGTTCCTGGTAAAGCGAAGGGTGTTGGGCATTGACAAAACCGTTCACCAGTTGGTCCAACGCTTGCTTTAGATATGGATCAGCCATGTAAACCTCATAGGGACGATAGGTTCCGTCCCGATAGTACTGATTTGTTTCTGCTGCGCTGAGGCCAAAAAGGAAGATATTGTCCCGTCCCACCGCTTGGTCAATTTCCACATTGGCCCCATCGAGGGTGCCAATGGTGAGAGCTCCATTGAGCATGAACTTCATATTACCCGTTCCCGAAGCTTCCTTACCCGCCGTTGATATCTGCTCACTCACGTCCGCGGCGGGGATAATGGCTTCAGCCAGGGAGACGCGGTAATTCTCGATGAAGACCACTTTGAGTCGATCATCGATGCTGCGGTCATTGTTGATTCGCTCCGCCACATCATGAATGAGTTTGATGATCAGCTTCGCCGTACCGTAACCCGGAGCAGCCTTCGCACCGAATATGAAGGTCCGGGGATATAGCTCGAATTTGGGGTCGTCTAAGAGACGATTGTACAAATACAGTACATGCAAGATATTCAGAAGTTGCCGCTTGTACTCATGAAGTCGCTTAATCTGTACATCGAAAATGGAGTTTGGATCAACGCGCACGTGATTGTGTCCGGAAATATAGTTCGCCAACGACAGTTTGTTGGCATGACGAATATGTGCTAACGCTTGTTGTGTTCCCTGATCTGTCTGGTACGGCAGGAGCTTAGCCAGCTCCTCCGGTTTTTTGATCCAACCGGAGCCAATCCGCTCTGTAACCAGGTCAGCCAGACTCGGGTTGGCCTTGAGCAAAAAGCGCCGAAAGGTCACCCCGTTGGTCACATTGGTGAACTTCTCGGGGAAGAACTCAGAGAACTCAGCGAAAACCTGCTCCCTCAAAATCTGGCTGTGTAGCTTTGCCACACCATTGACGGAGAAAGAGCCTACGATGCACAGATGCGCCATCTTCACCTCGTGATTGGAGATAATGGACATGCGCGCTATGCGATCCCAATCGCCGGGATAGCGTTCCCACAAGTCGGCGCAAAAACGCTCATTGATCTCATAGACGATGTCCCACAGCCTCGGCAAGAGATCCCTGAACAAACCCTCAGGCCATCGCTCCAGCGCTTCTTCCATGATCGTGTGGTTGGTGTAGGCAAAGGTGCTCTTGGTGATCTTCCAGGCCTGATCCCAATCAAGACCTTCGTCATCCAAAAGGATGCGCATCAACTCGGGAATGGCCAAGGCGGGATGGGTGTCATTGATATGGACCACAACATGCTCTGGGAACTGTGCGAAGCTGGACCCATACTGCTGCCGAAACTTGCGCACTATGCTCTGCATGCTTGCAGAGACAAAAAAGTATTGCTGCTTCAGGCGGAGGGCCTTCCCTTCCGGATGATTATCATCGGGATAGAGTACCTTGGAAATCACTTCCGCCAGTTCCTTTTCCTCCAGGGCATCGAGGTACTTACCCTGGCCAAAAAGGCTCATATCCAGATGTTTCGTGGCCCGTGCCGCCCATAGGCGCAGAGAATTGACCACATCCGATTGATACCCCAAAATGGGCATTTCGTAGGGGACAGCCCGTACCGACTGGTATCCCTTGTGTTCATAAATCAGTCGTCCGTTGCCCTCCTTTACTTCCACAAAGCCTCCAAATTTGACGATTTCCGTTTCTTCCGGCAGAGCGATCTCCCAGCTGGTTCCATTCTCCAGCCAGGGATCCGGCACCTCTACCTGGTAACCATCGATAATCTTTTGCTGGAACAGGCCATATTCGTAGCGAATGCCGCAGCCGGTAGCCTTGTGACCCAGGCTGGCTAAGGAATCCATAAAACAGGCAGCCAAGCGACCCAGACCCCCATTACCCAAACCAGGATCCGGTTCAACCTCCTGCAGTTCGCTGAGCTCTAGCCCTAGATCTTGGCAGACTTCCACTACTAAGTCCTCAATGCCTAGGTTAATCAAATTGTTCCCCAAAGCTCTGCCCATCAGAAACTCCATGGACAGATAGTACAGTTCTTTTTCATGATGTCCCCGCATCAATTCGCGGGAATAGGCCCTTTGTTCTTTGACCAAATCAGACACAACCTGGGTGATGGCCTGAAAAATCTGATCCTCTGACGCCCCCCGAATGGTACGTCCAAACATTCTCTGAACCTTCGTTTCTAGTGCGACTCGGAACAGCTTCTTTTGCTCCGCGTTATTGATCATTTATCCTCACCTACTTTTGCCGCTTTTCAACTCAGTCCTCGCAGGATTTCCTCCCCAGATAGGGAAACTAGTCCAAAAAGGGGGATGTGCTTATGAGTACGATGTTCGAAAGCGGCGAATATTTTGTGCGAATTCAAGACAAGGGCGGTCATCGGAAAATCGCCATTTGGGATCGGAAAGGTGACAAACTCCTCAGCGATTTTCTCGGCCCTGATCCTACCTCCCAATTCTGGAAGAGAGTGGAATCCTTAACAGATAGCGAGGTTGCCTCCGACATCAAGACAAGGGTCGGATCTTAGACAAGACTACCAATAACGTATAAAAAGGCGTCCACTAACCCCAACGGACGTCTTTTTTGCCGGTTTCGGTCATGAAGTTTCTTTCTGCTCCCTCGGTTTTTGGGCAATGATCAAGCATTCCTCTCCCCCATCGTATTCCAGTAACGAGGAGTTGTTGTATACTCCCTCTACGTCCAAGCCGGCCCGCAGGAGTAATTCGGTCATACGCTGCGGAGACACAACCGCTTCCATACTGGAATAGACAGTGATGGTGGGAACACCTGGTTCCTTTGGGTAAGAATAGTCAATTTGGTTAAGCAGCCGCAAGTCGCAGCTCAACCCCTTGATCTGCACCACACTGATCAGTATATCCTCTGTAAAGGGATGTATCCCTTGCATCGCCAATTGGGGCCATCCCGCACCTAAATCCACCTCACCGGCGAGAAAGTCGAACACGAGGTAACCGCCGCTCTTGAGATGAGAATGGCAGTTTTGAAACACACGCAGGCGATCTGCGTCACTATGCATGTATATCAGCGAGCAATAGGGTATGATGATGGTATCATAGGACTGGGACAGAGAGAAATCACGCATATCCCCCTCTACCAACTCGAGCCGTGAGGTTGCAGCACCCACTCTGGCTTTGGCCTGCTTGAGCATCTGGGGCGAGAGATCCAAACCCGTTACTTCCAGTCCTGCCTTTAACAAGCGAGGAAGCAAACGGCCAGATCCGCAGGCCAAGTCCAACACTCTTCCCCCTTGCTCCCTGGCAAATCGTACGTAGAAATGATCGTCCTTGCCTTCCCTAACTAACAAATCGTATAATTCCGCATCGGCATAGGGATCCCCTTCCCTTGCCCGTCCTTTATTTAGCAACTCCTGTGCAAAGCCGAAAAAGTCTGCCATAGCTCCCTCCTTCACCTTGGAGAAGTTCACCAAAGAATCCATATGTCCTGCGCGGCACACCCTCGGGCGATAGCAAGTTTGATAACGCAGCTCGTTGGGAATACTAGGTGCTGCAAGCGACTGCCAATCTGAAGGGGATGGTTTTGTGCCGACATACTTAATATATCCGCTCTACACAGCAGTGATCGCCCTGACCTTAATTGCTGTCGTCCCCAAGGCCGAGATCCGCAGACAAGCCATCTATGCGATCTCCTTGGGCGGGGTGGCCAGCGTGGTGATCATCTTCCTGTATTTGCCCATCAAAGCCTTTTCATGGCTGAACATGGGGCCCTTCGGATTGGGCCATGTGGCCTTTTTTCCTCCCCTGGCTTGGACTGCTTTCTTTATCCTTTATTTCTACTTTCTCCCTCGCACGAAGCCTTGGATCTATCTGTTCGTATTCTTCGCCTCCTGCTACAGCACGATGTTCTCCAATGTTTTGATGAATCTTGGGATTCTGCAATGGAACAGGGGCCGGATCGCCCTGCCCTTTTTCCTCTACTTCACATGGTTTTCCGCGGCAACCTGGATTTATACTAAGATCGAGAGGGTCGAAAGGCCTTGACACCGATCCGTATCTATGGTAGAGTGGGGACGGTTGAGACTTTAAATGAAGCGAACACATATGGCCTCGAGTTCTACCTTAGAGTAGCAAGGGTTTACACGGTTTGCGTAGTTTAGGCTTTTGACTAGAATATTTTAGGAGGCCATTGAAATGACTGGTAGAGTTAAATGGTTTAACGCAGAAAAAGGTTTTGGATTTATCGAGCGCGAAGATGGAGACGACGTATTCGTACACTTCTCCGCTATCCAAGGTACCGGTTTCAAATCCCTGAACGAGGGTGACGAAGTCAGCTTTGACATCGTAGACGGCGACCGCGGTCCCCAAGCTTCAAACGTAGTTCGCCTCTAAATCCAACGGACACAGAAGGCGTGAGCGGCTCCATTTTTCCAAATGGGGCCGCTTTTTTGTGCCAAAAATTCCCAGATAAAGTTATTTGTGAAAGAGGGAAAAGCCCATTGTTCGGAGAATGTTAAGAGCAAAATATAAATGGAGGTGCTTTCATGCATCAGGGAAAACGTGTTATGATTTTGACCTTTGTGTTAGTAACTCTCTGTGTTCAAGGGCTGGCTTTGGCCCAGACCACCACAGTCGAGTTCTGGCACAGCATGACAGGTTCAAGGCTGACCGTACTCAATAACGTGGTCGAGCAGTTTAATGCGATCAATCCAGCTCAACAGATTAATCCGGTTCTAATTGGAACTTATGAAGAGGGACTCGCCCGCTTTATGGCCGCCTACCCGGTGAACCAAGAGCCAGGTATTGTGCAAATCTACGAAGTGGGAACGCAATCCATGCACGACAGTGGCATGATTATCCCAGCATACCAAATTCCGGAGCGCCTCGGTGAGAATTGGGATTTTGGGCAATACGTAGCTCCCATCGTCCGTTACTATTCCAAGGACGGTAACCTCTGGTCCTGGCCATTTGCATCGTCATCGGCTATGCTGTATTACAACGCCGATCATCTGCGTCAGGCGGGATTAGATCCAAATAAACCGCCCACGACCTGGCAAGAAATGTACGAGATGGGCCTACAACTGATCGAGGCCGGCGTCGTCACCCATGCTATGAGTACGGGGTGGCCCGACTGGATGTTTGAAACCCAGCTAGCAATGCACGATCAGAACTTCGCCAACATGGGCAATGGACGCGAAGGCTATCCCACCGAGGTGGCCTGGCCCAACGAGTTCACCGATGATCTCATGGAGATCTGGGCCCAAATGGCCAAGGACAATGTGTGGATCTATGGCGGCGCAGAATACAACGCCAACGGCGCTTTCAACAGCGGAGAAATAACGTTCTTGATGCAGTCCACCTCCTCTTTGGACGGCGTGCTCAACACCGTGGGCGATGCCTTCGAAGTGCGCACCACGTTCCTGCCTCGCGTCAGCGACGAGTATCCCCGCGGTAATGTACTCATCGGCGGAAACAGTCTCTATGTTTCGAACAGAGTGACCGATGAAGAGTTGGCCGTCATTTTCGAGTTCTTCAAGTTCTTATCCGATCCAGACATTGGAACCTACTGGCACAAGAATACAGGGTACTTCCCTGCCACCAACGCCGGTATGCAGGCGCTGATGAACGAGGGCTGGTTTACCCAGAGCCCCAACCATCTCACCGCCTTCCTGCAGATTTTGTCGGGCAAATCGGAAGGTACTGCTGCAGCTGGAATGCGCTTAGGACCCTTTGTGCAAGCCCGTGAGTGGGTGCGCGATGCGATGGAGAAAATCGCCAGAGGCGAGGACCAGCGGGCGGCCCTCGAGTATTCTGCTCAGCAAATCAACCAACTGCTTGCCGACTACAACGAATTCCTCGACTAGATCAACTCTAGGCGCAGCACACAGATCACCGGGGTCAGACCCCGGTGATCTCTATCATCTGCATTAGGTTCAGGAGGGTTTTTGTGGATAGATTTCCTAAGCATCGTTTTCTGCCTTACGGACTGATACTCCCATCGTTGACTGTGATTGTGGTTTTTTTGATCATCCCCTTTGGGCAAGCGATCTATCAGTCCTTTTTTCGCGTATCTCCCTTTGGCCGGCAGCTAAGATATGTAGGGTGGCGCAATTTCGTCGAGATGTTTCGCTCTCCAGAGTATCTTTCCAGCTTTCAGAACACGCTGATCTTCTCTGTTCTGGTCATCGGCATTGGGCTTACAATTGCCTTGATCATCGCCGTCCTCACTACCCAGAAAATTCGTGGGGCCGGGTTTTACCAAGTCGCATTCATATGGACATATGCCATGTCCCCCATCATTGCGGGCGTTATGTGGTCCCTCATTTTTGACCCATCCATCGGCATACTGACCCATGCCATCGCTACTGTTACAGGGTATCGAATCAACTACTTCACCGATACGGTGGCGGCCTTCATCCTGGTCACCGTTGCTTCAGTCTGGGTCATGCTAGGTTACAATATCTGCTTCTTTGTGGCAGGTCTGCAAAATGTGCCGCATGAACTGAAGGAAGCGGCCGCCATTGATGGCGCTACTCCTTTGCAGACGTTTTGGGTCGTCACCTTCCCCATGCTCAGTCCAACTACGGCCTTTTTGATCTTCGTGAACACGGTTTATGCCTTCTTCCAATCCTTCGGTCTAATTGACGTGGTAACCCAAGGAGGCCCCAATCGCACAACGGAATTTCTGATCTACAAGATTTATCGAGATGGGTTCGGACGTATGCAAGAGGGTCAAGCTGCGGCCCAATCTGTGGTACTATTTATTCTGGTAGCTATCGTAGGAGCATTCCAGATCTACACTTCAACTAGAAAATCCGTCTACAACCGTTAAGGAGGTGCTCCAATGCGTATCAAACGAAAAACACTGCAACACCTTGGAATCCATACTGTGCTCATTTTGACTCTCATTGCGGTAGCCTTTCCAATCTATTACGCGTTCACGATGGCCACTCATACCCATCAGGATGCGTATGCCTTCCCACCTATCCTCACCCCAGGCAATCAGCTCATCCCCAACATTCTAGAAGCCTGGAAACGCGTGGATATGGGAGTGGTGCTTACCAACAGCCTGATCATTGCCGTCTTGGTTTCTATCGGAAAAATCGTGTTTTCCATTTTGGCTGCTTTTGCTTTTACGCACTTCAAGTTCCGAGGAAGCTGGTTCTTGTTCCCTCTCTGTATGGTAACCCAGATGATGCCCTTACCCATTAGGGTGATCCCCCTGTATCAAACAATGGCTAACATGGGGTGGCTCAACACGTACAGAGCCCTGACCATACCCTATTTGGCCAGTACCACAGGGATTATTCTGTTCCGTCAATTCTATATGACTGTACCGGAAGAATTGGCTGATGCGGCCCGAGTGGATGGAGCAACCCCCATGCAGTATTTACGCAGCATCTTGATTCCCCTCTCCTGGACGAACATTGCCGCCTTGCTGGTAATCGAGTTTGTTTATATGTGGAACGAATACCTGTGGCCCAATATCGTTACCACGGCCTCCGATATGCGTGTGGCCCAGATGGGACTGCGTATGCTCTATACCTCTGAACGAGGTGCAGCGGAGTGGAATATCATCATGGCCGGCACTCTCGTAATTATGCTGCCGCCGTTGATCGTGCTGATCTTGTTCCGCAAACAATTTGCTCAAGGTATTGCCATGCAGACAACGAAATAGGGTCAGTTCAACGCCAGGTTTCTGGCGTTTTTCCTTGTATAGCGCTCATTCCTAAAGATTTTCAGCCAACCAGCCCACGACAAGATCGAAGAGACGAGGATTGATTCGCATCGGATTGAGGGGATCAAAATCATCGTTGTCATAAGGGAAGAACAAGAATTCGTGACTGGTATTCTCTAGATAGTGTAACTGCACTTGTTCATTTCCCGCTGCGCGCAAAGCGGCTGCCAGTGCTTGGGCATGATAAGGCATCACCTTCAAGTCCCGTTCGCCCTGGACAAGCAGGACCGGGCTTGTCACGCTAGCAATACTCTCCAGCGGAGATTGTTCCATGTGCTGTCGCACCCACTCAAGATTGATGGGGAGCACGCGGCTTACTTCCTGCCCTTCTCTCGCTTCAGCAAGGAGCTCCTCCGTCAGGGGCACAAGACGCTGAATGGCGTCCCGCTCTGGATCGGACAAGTAAGGCTGCTGCAACTGATATTCCAGCTGCTCCACCATCAGCTGATCAAGAGTCGTGGACGGAGCAGCCAAAAGAACCATGGCTTGAAGGCGCTCTTGGAAGAGCGGAGGGAAGTAGGCCCCTTCACTGTGACCTAGCATGGCCACGCGGCTAGAGTCAATTTGAGGATGCTCATCGACCAAATCAAGCAGCGCCTCAACGTCCGAAAGAAGATCGCTGAGGGTTGCTGCGGCATAATCCCCTGTACTCATCGCCACTCCCCGCTCATCATAGCGAAGAGTGGCGATGCCGACCTCGGCGAGCCTTTCGGCGAAAATGCGAAACATGTCCGTCATGTAGCTCGGCGGCGTATTGCCGTCACGATCCTGGGGACCGGAACCGGAGTTGAGCAAGACCACGGGAAACGGTCCCTGCCCAATAGGCAACGAGAGGGTTCCCGCCAAGGTGATCTCCCCATTTGGTCTGAAAAACTCTTCCTCGCTAAAGGTCTGCTCTCTTCTAGAGAGGGCCTTGGCGGACTGAAGGCCAAGGTACTCCTCCAGCATTACTTGTACGGCCTGCATGGGCAGCTCAAAACCAACAAGTTCTTCGCCACGGGCCAAGACACGAATCTGCAGATTCCCAGGCATATTCGCAATGTATTCGTCCAAGGCGAGAGTTTCACCGCCGGCGGTTTGATAGAATGCCAGACCAGCGCGCTCCACCGTAGCTTGGAGTACAGGATTTTGATTGCTTAAAGTTAGACTTGGCACCACCACATCCAGGGTTATCGGATCCTGCCCGGCGGTGAAGAGACCTGGAATTTGTTCATAATGGGCGAAAACATTGTTCTCCAAGACCAAGAAAGGCCTGTGCAGAGGAAAGTGTTTTTGCAGCGGACCAACCTCGACCTCCACACTATCTCCTTTGAACACGGCAGAGAAACTTGCTCCAGGACGCAGTGCCCCCCTGTATTCCGTCCACTGGCCGTCACACCCCGTGAGGGAGCTTGTGATCTCCAGAGTCTGACCCCCCAGAGATATGCTTCCTTCTGTACGGAACTCCGCATCGCTCAAGGAGTAGACCTCACGACCTGCCTGAACACCGCCTAGGAAAAGAATGAGGGAGCCGGACCTGCCGGGGCTTGCTTGAATCGCACTAAGGCCGCTTGTGAGAAGAAACAAAACGATGAAAACCAGCATCAAGGTGCGCAGCTGCAATGGAATCCTCCTCTTAAAGTCGAAATCGGTCATTACTACTCCATTTTAGATGATCACGGGCAGAGCTTCAACTTCTCCTGACCGGGCAGGATTCTTCTGGAAAATAGTCGAAGATACGATTATGGAACACAACACATGGGAGGTTTTGCCGTGACCCTCAAAATCATCACCGACAGTGCCTGCGACTTACCCGATGCGATCATAAAGGAATATGACATAGATGTCCTGCCATTTCTGATCTACATCGATGATGTAGAGCACAGAGACGGGATCGATATCACTACCAAACAAGTCTATGATGCAATCCGTCAAGATAAAACCCCAACCACCGGTCAAGTGCCCATGGGCGAAATCATAGGAACAATCAGAAAGTACGCTGAACAAAACCGGGACTGTCTGTACTTGAGTTTCTCCTCGAAGCTCTCCGGAACATGCAATACGGTACGTCTAGTGGCACAGGAAGTGATGAACGCCTTTAAGGACTTCCAGTTCACCGTAGTTGATACCTTAAGCGGATCCCTGGCCCAGGGCCTTATTGTCCTGGAGGCTGCGCAAAGCGTCAAGGCCGGCTTCGCTCCTGCCGCCATCATCGAGCGGGCACAGCGCCGTTCCCAGGACAATGTGGAACATGTCTTTTCCGTAGATGACCTCAACTACCTCTATCGGGGCGGGCGCGTCAGCTATGCCAGCTCCTTTCTGGGGGGCCTTTTGCAGGTTAAGCCCATTCTACACGTGCGGAATGGTCTCATGATTCCCTTTCAAAAAGTCCGGGGTAAGAAAATGGCCATCAAGCGCATCGTGGATCTGGTAAGGGAACGCTCACTAGGCGACCCCAATCAGATCATTGGAATCACGCATGCCGATGACCCTTCAGCTGCAGAGGAACTGCGTTCCTTGCTCGAGGACACCCTCGGCTACCGCAGCTTCATCGTGAACCTCATCGGAAGCGTCTTGGCCTGCCACATCGGCATAGGGGGTGTCGCAGCCTTCTTTATGAACGGCAATCTAAACGAAGCAAACCTGGCACCATCTCCACATCTCTAGCTCAATCGCAACCCATGCTTTGATCTTTTACTTTTCGTTAACGTTACGTTATACTAAATAGTAGGACCCAAATTGATCAGAAATGGAGTGGAGCTAGTGGATTACAAGTATTTGGCTGAACCTTACAAGATCAAGATGGTTGAGCCCATCGCCGTTACCACCCGAGAGCAAAGAGAGCGGGCGCTGGAAAGGGCAGGCTGGAATACCTTCTTGCTCACAACAGACGATATCTACATCGATCTCTTAACTGACAGCGGCACAAATGCCATGAGTGACAACCAGTGGGCTGGTTTGATGCTCGGTGATGAGGCGTACTCGGGGAGCAAGAACTTCAAACATCTCCAACAAGCTGTGCGTGAGCTCTACGGGTTCAAGCATGTAGTCCCCACCCACCAAGGACGGGGCGCTGAGAATATTCTGTCCCAGATTATGATTAAGCCGGGGGATTATGTTCCAGGCAATATGTACTTCACCACCACCCGGGCCCACCAGGAGCTGAATGGAGCAACATTTAGGGACATCATTATTGATGAGGCCCATGACTCCCAAAACGAGCATCCTTTTAAAGGAAATGTGGATCTTGACAAACTACAGGCTCTCATCGACGAGGTTGGCGCTGAGCGCATCCCCTATATCTGTCTGGCTGTAACGGTGAATCTGGCAGGAGGCCAGCCCGTGTCCATGGAGAATATCAAGGCCGTCTATGAGCTTGCCCAGAAGTATAAGATCAAAGTGATGATGGATGCCACTCGCTGTGTAGAGAACGCTTGTTTCATCAAACACCGGGAGCCGGGTTATGCAGACAAAACGATTCGGGAAATCATTCGGGAAATGTACAGCTACTCTGATGGCTGCACCATGAGTGGGAAGAAAGACGGCATCGTCAATATTGGAGGTTTCCTAGCCCTAAACGATGACGATCTCTATCAGAAGGCAACTAGCCTTGTTGTGGTTTACGAGGGCATGCCTTCCTATGGGGGGATGACCGGGCGTGATATGGAAGCCCTAGCCCGCGGTTTGTATGAGTCAATGGATTACAACTACGTGGCCCATCGCTTGGATCAGGTAAAATACCTAGGAGACAAATTAATCGAAGCTGGAATTCCCGTGGTAAAGCCCATCGGCGGCCATGCGGTCTTCCTCGATGCTCGAGAGTTTTACCCCCACATTCCCCAGGATGAGTTCCCGGCCCAAATGCTCGCGGCCCAGCTCTATCTGGAATCTGGCGTACGCAGTATGGAGAGGGGCATCATTTCTGCAGGGCGGGATAAAGAGGGCCATCATTACTATCCCAAGTTAGAACTGGTACGCCTAACCATTCCACGCCGGGTTTACACCTATGCCCATCTGGATGTGGTTGTGGAGGCGGTTAAAGAGCTCTACAAACATAGACACACTGTTAAGGGCCTGCGCTTTGTTTACGAACCACCTGTGTTGCGCTTCTTTACCGCCCGTTTTGAACCCTTAACGTGATCCGTTCTGTCAAAAAAAGGCCCCCTGGGCCTTTTTCTATTCTATTCGAGTCTGCAAAAAGTCCAAGAGATCCGACTTTTCTACTCGGCTCACTCCGCTGTGTTCGATATCCGAGCGGTCATCAAAGGATGGTCCTTCTGTTCTTTGCATCACTTCAGCAATACGCGGGCGGCAAAAGGTCCCCTGGCACCAGCCCATGGAAGCCCTCGTACGCCGCTTGACCCCATCAATGGTCTTTACAGGGATACCCCTCTGGCAAGCATCGATGATTTGGCCTTCTGTCACCTGTTCACAGCGGCAGATTATCTTCTCCGGTGATGATGGCCGATCGAGCAAGGGCCTGATTGCCCGTAACGGCCGTAGATCGCCCTGCTCGATAATGGGCTTGCGGTAAGGGTCAAAGCCAGGGTCAGGCTCGAGACGTAACCCAGAGCGCTCCAGGATGTTCTCCACCATGTGAACTATGGCTGGCGATGCGGTTAAACCCGGCGACTCAATGCCCGCCACCTGGAGAAAACCAGGTACCTTCGTCTCTTCGATCAAAAAATCGCCTGTAGAACTACGTGCTCGAATTCCGGTGAAGCTGCGTAGAAACTGTCTAGCATCGAGGCCGGCATACAGCCTTTTGCACTGATCGAAGATTGCTGCAATCCTCTCCAAATCAGTGGAGGTGTCTTCCCGGTCGGTCTGGTCCGTGGCATCAGGCCCGATCAGAAGATTCTGGTAAAGCGTCGAGGCAAGCAAAATCCCTTTGCCCTTGGCGGTCGGCAGACCGAAGATAACATGGTTGATGGCCTTCCCGCTGCCCCTGGCGAAAAGCAGATATTGGCCACTCCGGGGCCAAATGGTGAAGTGATCCACACCCACCATTTGTGAGACCCGGTCTGCATAGACGCCCGCTGCGTTAATCACATAACGGGCCCGGATACTCTCTCCGGCGGTGTCCAGCCGAAAGTTACCCTTACTTCCGCTAACCGCATATACCTCAGATTCCAGTCGCAAAGAGACGCCGTTTTTTATGGCGTTCTCTGCCATGGCAATGGCCATCTCATAGGGCGAACACACCCCCGCTCCCTCACAAAGAAGTGCCCACTTGATCTCGGTGCTCAGCTCCGGCTCCAGCGCACGCAGGGTCTCCTCTCCCACAATGCGCAAATCCCTCAATCCGTTGGCTTCCCCCTGTTTGAGCAAGGCCCTAAGGGGTCTTGGATCGTCCTCAGTGGTGACCACAAGGGATCCAGTCGTTTTAAATCCGAAGCTTAACTCTGCGTTAAGCTGGGAAAAAGCCTGCCGGCCTGCATAGCAGAGCTGTCCTTTCAGGGTGGACTGAGGTTCTGCATACCCACCATGGACAATAGCGCTATTGGCCTTGGTTGCGCCCATGGCCACGTCAATGCCCTTTTCCAAAAGGAGAACATCCAGTTGATACCTTGATAGGTGGCGAGCGATGCTAGTGCCAATAATCCCAGCACCAATGATGGCCACATCATATATTTGTGTCACAGTATCACCAATCCTTACAGGAATAGCTCAGCGTAAAGTCCAAAACGGCCGAACATCATCAAAAACCCCGCAACGACCAAGAGCACGCCAGAAACAGTCTGGATAATATGCAGATTTCGTTTGATCACAGCAAAGGTGTCCTGCAAGCGCCCCCACAAGAGGGCGGTGAGGAAAAAAGGGATGCCCAGTCCCAAGGAAAAGGTGAGGAGCAGAGCCATACCTTGGTAGAGGGTGTCCATATTGGAGGCCAGAATCAAGGCCGTCCCTAAAAAGGCTCCCAGGCAAGGGGTCCAGCCCAAAGAAAACGCTGCGCCAAAGAGGAGGCTGGACAGAAACTTTAGGTTCTTCGTATTGGCCCCCACCGTTCGACTCCTGTTGAGAAAACCAATCTTCAGCACTCCCAGAAAATTCAGGCCAAAGAGAATCACAATTAACCCGCCTATACGCTGCAACAAAACGCGGTTACTCGCAATCAGACTACCCAGGGCGGACGCTGTGGCACCAAGTGCGACAAACACAAGGGAAAAACCTGCCACAAAACCAAGCGTGTTGATGAGCAGACGTGACTGGGACTTCCCCTCCCCGCCTTCCAGTCCTCCCAGATAGAGCAGGTAAATGGGGATCATCGGCAGAATACACGGCGACAGGAAGGCCAGAACACCCTCAGCAAAAATCAGCCCAAAGAGGGACAACGAAACTTCAGGGGCCATCTGCTGTAACATTAGCGAGCGTCCTCAATCATCCTCAGCACCGTGGCCTTCGTTGTCGAGCCCACCACATAGCTGGAGAAATACCCTTCTGCATCGATCACAACAGTGGTTGGCAGGCCTGGAATACCAAAGATCTGCGAGCCCACTGTGCCGTCGTCAAGCAAATTCGTCATGGTCAAATTGTTGTCCTCCAAGAACTTGGCCCCCTTTTCCGCTGTCTCCTGCCAACCATCGACCTGATTGAGCAAGAGCAACACAGCGTCTCCTGACTCTACTAGTTCATTATGGAGTTCCTGAAATTCGGGCATTTCCGCTTTGCAGGGAGGACACCAACTAGCCCAGAAATTCAGGACCACAATTTGGCCTCGGTAATCACTCAGCCTGAACGTTTCGTTCTCAATATTCATCAGGGAAAAATCAGGCACTAGGATCTTCCCGTCCTCTTCATCCTGGGATGCGGCTAAGGTCCAAGCTCCCCAGCCAAGGGCCAAGACAGCTAAAAACGCTAACAGAAACACACTAACTGTTCGTCTTCGCATCAAACCATGCCTCCTTTTCCTAACTATACCCCAGGGAGGTTCCAACTCGCAAGCATAGAGATTGTGAGCACCTTCCTCTGCTTCCTTGACAAAAGGCGGTAATTCAAGGAAGATCAGGATATAATCAGTTATTTTTCCTCCAGTGAGGTGCATAAAAAGCATGAAGAAAATACTCTCCCTACTCTTCCATCGTGTTACCGTCATCGCCCTGGCCATTTTGGCTCAACTGGCGGCATTGGTACTGATGGTCGGCCGATTCAGCAATTTCTTCCCCCAGTTTTATGTGTTCTTCACAGTCCTCAGTGTCATTGTGGTCATTTTTATCGCCACTGGAAATCACAAGTCCGCCTACAAGATCGCTTGGATCATTCCCATCATGCTCTTTCCCATTCTTGGCGGCCTTTTTTATCTGATGCTAGGTAACCCCCGCACAAGTCAGAGAATGAAACGCAAGATGCAGCAGTTGAGACTCCATGGTGATCGTTCGCTCGCCTCCAGCGCCCCCATACTCAAGGATCTGGCCAAGGTGGATCAACACGCAGCGAATCAAGCCCGCTACATCCAGAATTATGCCTGCTATCCGGTGTACAAACACAGCTACTCGAAGTTTTTTCCCTTAGGCGAACTAGCCTTTGAATCAATGCTCGAAGAACTCCGCCGAGCCAAACACTACATATTCCTTGAATATTTCATTATTGAAGAGGGGATCATGTGGAACCAGATTCTAGATATCCTGGTTGCCAAGGTACAAGAAGGAGTTGATGTACGGCTAATCTATGATGATGTGGGATGCCTTTTTAAGCTGCCTCACAAATATGACCAGAAGCTGGAGTCCATGGGCATCAAGACGGAGCGCTTTCATCCCCTAACAGCCAAGTTGACGGCCACCCTCAACTATCGCGATCACAGGAAGTTCCTGATCATTGATGGCCATACCGGTTTCACGGGCGGAATCAACCTAGCCGACGAATATATCAATGCCTACGGGAAACTGGGCCATTGGAAGGACTCCGCCTTTCTGATCAAAGGAGAGCCCGTCTGGTCCTTGACAGTCATGTTCTTGACCATGTGGGAGTACGTCAGGGGCGAAACAGACAATCTGGGGGATTTTAGACCCAAAGAGTTCCCACCAACCCCGCTGGAACCAGGATATATTCAGCCCTTTGGCGACAATCCCCTCGATGGCGAGGCGGTGAGTGAAACCGTTTACCTCAACCTAATTAACCGAGCCAGACGTTATGTTTACATCAACACGCCCTATCTGATTCTGGACAACGAGGTGCTCACAGCCCTCAGTGCAGCAGCCAAATCGGGAGTTGATGTCCGTATTGTCACGCCCCATATTCCCGACAAACCCATTGTTCATGCTGTAACCCGTTCCTATTATCCCATCCTGCTTCAAAGCGGTGTGCGTATCTACGAGTATTCCCCTGGTTTCATGCACTCAAAGGCCATTGTAGCCGACGATGAAGTGGCAGTTGTGGGTTCCATTAACTTGGACTATCGCAGTCTCTACCTGGCCTTTGAAAATGGAGTCTGGCTATGGCAAACCCCTAGCGTACTCCAAATCCGAGATGACATCCTAGATACTTTGCGGGTCTGTGAGGAGATCACCCTGAAGAAAATGGCCGATCCATCTGCCCTGCGCAGACTGAGGTGGTCGGTCTTACGACTGCTGGCCCCCCTCTTTTGATCCACAGCAGGGAACAGGGTTTTCCTCGTCGAATAGCACCATATGCTGACACCGAAGGAGGTCCAGGCATGCCATCATGGTCATTTAGGAAAATCCGTCACCGAGTGTTGGCACTCTTCGTCGTCGTAGGACTTGTCCTCACCCTTGTGGTATTGCTCGCGACCGGCATACTCACTCGTTCGTTGGTAGCAAACTTGGTCGAAGACAATGCGCGCAATTTGGTGCAGACCCAAAGTAATATCATCGAACTGTGGCTTGAAGAGCGCGTTCAAGAACTGGTCCAGCTGGCCAACTCTTCCCTGCTGGAGTCCTTAGATTGGGAAGCCATTGAGCCCCATCTGCAGCGCCGTATCGCCCAATCCCACGACTACTTCCTAATCTATTTCTTAGCCGCACCCGACGGTTCCTACGATACGACCTCACAGCGGGAAGCAGGCTACATTGGCGACCGGGACTATTTCGCCCGGGTGATGGCGGGAGAAACCGTTGTCTCGGAGCCCATTGTTTCGCGTTCCACCAATGAAAGAATCATCGTGATCGCTACCCCCATCTGGAATGAAGACCGCACTGCGGTTGCCGCTCTCTTCGGTCTTTCCATCGATCTTGTCAAGATGCTGGCCGGAGTAGGCGAACTGACCCGGGAAGCTACCAATATGCCGGTTTTTTTGGTGGATTCTGGGGGTTACTTTATTCTGCACCATAACCCCGACCTGATTCAGAACAGTCGAATCCAAGACGTCTATGCTGGCTGGGACGACCTCAAAGGACTGGAGCACGGCTCCTTCGGGGTCAGCGAGAACGGTCTTGACTATCGTGTCTTCTTCCAGAGACTCTTGGGTATTAGCGATTGGACCGTTGTGGTTAAGGTGCCTACCACGTTTTTTACACAGCCAGTCAGACGCTTGATTGGACAACTAACGCTTGTGAGCGCACTGGGCTTTGTCTTAGTGCTCTGGCTTGGTTACTGGTTTTCCTCTACCATCACAAATCCCATTGTTGAATTGAACCGCATCTTTAAGCGGGGGGCCCACGGTGACCTGACTGTTCGAGCCGAAATAGCAAGTGCCGATGAGTTAGGTGAGACAAGCTCCTCGTTTAACCTAATGATGAATACGATCGGGACCATGACCTACTACGATCCCTTAACAGGACTACCCAACCGCCGGAATTTCATGGATCACCTGGAGAAAAGCCTAAAAGAGGAGACCACAGTAATTCTAGCCCTTATCGCCATACGGGATCTTTCCGAGCTCAAAACCCTTTTCGGATCCCAGGTGACAGACGGTATCCTGATACACCTGGCTGAGGCGCTGAAGAAGGTAAGCGATGAGGATCTAGTGGTGGGACGGATCGCAGACGCCGAATTTGGCCTGATTATTCCCTCTCGCAGCAGCGGCGTGCTCCTAACCATCGACCGCCTCGAGGATCTCTTGAAAGAACCCCTCCATGTTGAGGCCGGCGCCAATGCACGCATCTTTGGCGGGATTAGTATCAGCGAACGCCAAGGTCTAGACGCAGAACTCGTCTACCAACAGGCCCAGGCCGCTTTGTATGAAGCAGAACGCACGTCCCAAGAACAGCTGAAGCTGTATAATCCCAATACCCATCACGCCATGGTCGATCGGCTGCGTTTCCAAACGGAGGTCCGCACAGCGGTGATCCAGGAACAATTCTGCGTTTTCTATCAGCCCATCATTGACCTGCGTACGAATACCATAATAGGAAAGGAAGCGCTCGTTCGCTGGAGGCATCCACTTAGGGGCTTGCTGACCCCGGGCCATTTTCTAGAGGTGGCCGAAGAAAACGCTCTAATTGAAGACATTGGGGAGTTCATGCTGCACGAGGTCTGCCGACAGCATCAAGAGTGGCTGACCCAGGGACTTCAACTCGGATGGGTGGCGATCAACATCTCTCCCAACCACTTCCGCTCCCCCCACTTCCCCGCCCTGGTCCAGTCTGTCTTGCGCACCTATGGGGAGCAAGCCACAATACTCCGGCTTGAGATTGTGGAAGATGCCATGTTGTCCCCAACCCCAGAGGTCCTGCGAAACTTCGAGGAACTCAAAAAAATGGGCGTTCAGGTGGCCATCGACGACTTCGGTACAGCCTATTCCAATTTGGGATATTTGGTGCGTTATCCTGTGCAAACCCTAAAAATTGATAGAGCCTTCATTGACCAAATTGACCTTGACAAACGAACGCAGGGATTGATCCGCTCCATGATCGGCATAGGACGAAACCTATCCATGGCGGTTGTGGCCGAAGGCGTAGAAAGAGAAAGTCAACTGGAGTTATTGCGTGATATGGACTGCGATGAAGCACAGGGTTTTTTGTTCAGTCCCCCAATCCCCGCCTCAGAGTATGTCCAAGTGATTGGCGAATTAAGCGAACGTCTCCAGCGAACTAGGCCCCCAAGATGACAAAGCTGGAGGATCCTAGGGACACCTCCAGCACACTCGTCTAATCTCAACTACTTCTTACCACTCTTAGCCGGTGCTTGTGGCTTTTTAGGTGCTGCTTTCGGGGCTTTTTTCTTTTGTCCCACGCCTATCCCTCCTTCGCACATTCGTTGAGGACACGAGGAACGACGGAAGGTACACTGACCCCAAGCAACACCGTAGATTCCGCTTTCCTCAGCTCCATTGTAGCAGCACCCCTGCGGGCTGTCGAAGGCCAAAACGGTCCAGTTTTCTCCCTCAAGGTTCACTGGAGGAGATTCCTACCTTTCCGCTTCTCCGCTCCTTCTCAGGCGTGAAATGGCGCCTGATTTCAAACCCTCATAAACCTCATGCCACTGCGGCAAATTACGGCGCATAGCTACGGGACGACCGTCCTGGGCTCGAACACAGACATGGACGGACTCTCCTGTGGCACAGAGCCGATCTTCAACCAGAACCTCATAGGCGTACCTGATCCGGAGTCCATCATAATCCTTCAGCCAAGTCTTGATGGTCACTTGATCACCGTAGCGAACAGGACTCTTGTACTTCGCTTCGATCTCGATCACCGGCGAGACGAAGCCCTGCTTTTCTAGATGAACATAGTCCAGACCCACACTCTCCAGCAGCGCGGTCCGGCCCAGTTCAAACCAGACGAGATAGTTGGCGTGATACACAACCCCCATTTGATCCGTCTCCGCGTAGCGTACTTGCGCCCTTGTCTCTGATACCAGCACCTGCTGCAACCCCCTTCGGTCTCTGATCCAGAGCTAGATTAGGCTTTCGGCGAAGTGATACAAGAGACGTACCCCAACACCTGTTGCCCCTTCTCTCAGGTATTCTCTATCCTTCGCTGCAAAACATGTGCCCGCAATATCCAGGTGGATCCAGGGTTTTTCTTCTACAAAGGCTTCAATGAAAAGGCCTCCTGTGATGGTTCCCGCTTCACGCCCCCCTGTGTTTTTCAAGTCCGCCTGGTGGGTCTTGTTTTGCTCGCGATACTCTGGGAAGCTCGGCAGCTGCCAGACCCTCTCTCCCGACTGATCCGAAGCCGCCTGCAATCGTTCATACAGACCTTGATCGTTCGTGATGACACCCGTTGTAACAGTGCCTAAAGCGACAATAGCAGCTCCGGTAAGGGTGGCCACATCAACTACTGTACTGGCTCTCTCTTTGGTTACAACGTAGTGAGCGGCATCAGCTAAGGTCAGACGCCCCTCAGCATCGGTGGACTCGATCAAGATGGTCTTACCGGCCATCGATCCAATGATGTCACCCGGGCGATACCCCGTTCCCGAAATCAAATTTTCACAGGCGGCTACAACCGCGACAACATTGAGGTGCAGGTTTTCTGCAGCGATAGCGCTCATAGCTCCGATGACGGAAGCAGCGCCACCCATATCGAACTTCATTCCGCCCATACCTTGAGCTGGCTTAATAGACAAACCGCCGCTGTCAAAGGTGATACCCTTGCCCACCAAGCCTAGGATCTGCTCCGGTTCTTCAGGCTTGCCCAGATGCCGCATCACAATGAAGCGAGGGCTATTGGCGCTGGCTTTGCCCACTTCTAGGAATGCGGTCATACCGAGCTCTTCGATGGCATCTCGCTCCATCACTTCTACGGCGAAACCGAAGGTCTCCCCAGCCTTGATGGCTTCCTCGGCCAACTGTGCGGGCGTCATGGAATTGGCCGGTTCGTTGACTAAATCCCGGGCCATGTTCGTGGCATGTCCCAAGGTCTGGCCAAGTTTAAGCCCACGCATCACATCCACTTCCTGCTGTGACGCATAGCTGATCTGAAGCGACTTTAGGCTCTGTTCCTTGCTTTCGCCCAGGTACCGATCAAAACGGTAGCTATTTAACAGGGCCGCTTCCACCACAGCGCGCACAACAGCATCTAAGGGAAGCAGGTTCAAGTCCCATGGAAGCATCGTCAACGTTTCTACCTTGTGCTTTTCCGCCTGTTTCAGGGCATTGCCAGTCGCCTTGCGTAGCTTTTCCAGGCAGAGTTCTGCGGCCTTACCCAGGCCCCCAACGACTACCTTACGCAGGTTTGCAGTTTCCTCTTCAACATAGGTGCAAACAGCCGTCTCCCCCAACTTTCCAGCAAAACCCTGGGCCTCGCACAGGGTTTGTACCGCAGCATGGGGCCACTTGCATTCGGCTATCCCATCCTCAGCAACGAAAAACAATAGATCCCCTGTTACATCAGGACTGTAAAGCAAAGCGCGAACATCCATTTTCCTCTTCCTCTCTGCTGCAAAAAGCTACATATTTTTGAATTCCTTCTGCCTACAAGACAATCCCTGCAACCTTCTATCCTAGAGTTTTAACAAAACCCCCAAGACACCACTGGCCACAATGAAAGCAATGGGATGCACTTTGGGAAACCTCTTGATCAAGAAAACGAGAACTGCAAACAGGATCACTGCTGGCCAGCGCGGAGCAAAGGATTCCATATTGAAGAGAGACACCAATATTACCTCAAAAACCGCCCCAGCAATCAACCCTGCTGTGGCCGCCCGCAACAGATAAAACCCGCGCTGGATGAGGACGGAATCTTTGAATCTTTCCATTGCAGAGGCAATGATCACGATAATGGCAATAGAGGGAGTAATAATACTTAAGGTAGCTAAGACGCCGCCAAAAGCCCCAGCCGCCTTGAATCCCGCGTAGGTTGCCATGTTAATGCCGATGGGACCGGGGGTACTCTCGGACACAGCAATCATGTTCAGAAGCTCTTCCATGCTGAACCAAGGATGGTGAAAGGTCATGTCCCTTAGAAAGGGCAAGGTCGCCAGGCCGCCGCCGATGGCAAAGAGCCCGGTTTTGAAAAACTCATAAATTAGGATCAGATAGGTCATGATGCCCGATCACCTTCCCTTCTCCGTAGAACATTGCCTAGGACAAAGGATACCGCCACAATCCAAATAGGCGACAGCTTCAAAAAAGCTATGGCCGCAAAGGTCAGGAGCGCCCAAACTAGACCAAAGGTATCAGCAATGCCCGCTTTGCCCAGCTTGTAAACGGAGAAGGAGACCAGTGCAGATACCGCAACCCGAATTCCCGCAAAGGCGTGGTCTAGCCAGGCGAAATCGGTCAGTTGGTGCAGAACCGAAGCCACAACCAAAATGATCATGATCGATGGCAGTACCAAACCAATCGTTGCAGCAATAGCTCCCAGGAGACCCCCCTGAAAGTAGCCCACAAAGGAAGCGGTATTCACAGCAATAATACCCGGGGTACTTTGGCCAATGGCGTAGTAGTCCATCAGTTCCGCCTCGGTGGCCCACTTCTTCTTCTCCACCACCTCACGCTGCAACAAAGGTAACATAGCATAGCCACCACCAAAGGTGAACAGGCCCATTTTGAAAAACGTAGACAATAAATCCCAGTAAATGGTCAAACAGAATCCTCCTCCATGCACGCTCGCAAGACCCAGGAGCAACCCGGGTCTTGTTGTTTCGTCTAAGGTAAGGTGTTGCCTGCGGCAAGGTAAAGCTCATACCACTCTTGACGTGAGAGCCCAACATCCCCCGCCTTACTCAGGTCCTTAAGTCGATGGCAGCTCGTGGTGCCCACTATGGGCTGCATCTTGGCAGGATGGCGCAAAATCCAGGCAATGGCCAGCGCAGCAGGTGTTACCCCTTTACGGTCGGCCGTGGCAGCCAAGGTCTGGTTCAGCGTTGCGAACTGCGGATGATCCAAAAAGACTCCTTCTATGAACCCATATTGCAGGGGGGACCACGCTTGAATGGTCATCTCCCTAAGGCGCGAATATTCTAAGATACTTCCGTCACGGTCATGGGCAGCCCTGTTATCCAGGTTTACATTGAAGCCGGAGTCAACCATTCCCGTGTGCACCAGGCTGAACTGAAGTTGATTAAAGAGAAGCTTCTGCGAGCAAGACTTGCGCAGCAGTTCAATCTGAAGGGGGTTTTGGTTACTCACCCCAAAATACCTTACCTTCCCACTCGTCTCAAGCTCCTCAAACGCCTCGGCCACCTCTTCAGGCTCCACTAAAGTGTCGGGGCGATGGAGCAATAACACGTCTACATAATCTGTACCGAGCCTCCTGAGGCTCCCTTCTACCGAGCGGACAATATGCTCCTTGGAGAAATCGTAGAACCCGGAGCGAATGCCGCACTTTGTTTGGATGACCACTTGATCCCGGGAGACTCGCCGTTCCCTCATAGCCTGCCCAAAAACCTCTTCACTTCTTCCTTGACCGTAAATGTCGGCATGATCGAAGAAATTGATCCCGAGACCCAAAGCTGTCTCCAACAACTCTCCAGCTTCTGTCACCGACAAGCTGGCCATGCGCATGCAACCATGAATGATTTGACTTTGTTGCAGGACTGATACCAAGCCCAAAACCTCCCACGTGAATTAGTCTTCCACATCTAAGAATTCAAGTTTGCTCTGGGGAGCGTTCATTTTACTGTCACCATGCCGGACCTGACTCATGGTAAGAAAAGCGACAACCATAAAGATGGCTGCATAGGGGAAGAGAGTGCGATAGCCCACATATTCCAGGAAAAACCCGGAGAGAATCGGAGTTAGGATCTGGGCCGACATGGAGGCTGTGTAATAATATCCGGTGTACTTGCCAATATCGGACCCTTGGGCCATCTCCACGACCATGGGATAGGAGTTCACATTGATGGCCGCCCATCCAAAGCCCACAAAGACCAGCAGCACATTGAGCAGAGGTGAAAAGGATGTAAACAGGGAAGCCAGGGCAAAACTGACGGCTAGAATGGTGATCCCAGACAGAATTGTCCGTTTACGCCCAATCCTAGCTGCAATCATCCCCGCTGGAACGAAGGCAATGACTGCAGCTCCAGTAGCCAGCATCAAACTACTGGCGAAGCCTCCGCCGGCCACACCCAAAAAGCTCTGAACATACTTGGAAAAGGCTGTTGTGACCGCGTTATAGGCGAAGAACCAAAAAAATATCGAAGCCAAGATGAGCCAGAGACTTCGCCTGACTGCAACATCCATCTTGCCTGTTCCTTGTTCTTCCCTGTTTTCATCTTTCCCCGGGGCTTCATAGGCCTTCATTTCCTTGGCGATTTTGTTCTCTTTGATGGTCAAAAACAGAACGGCCACAGCCAGGATCATAAAAGCGGCAACAATGGCGAAAATGGGTACATAGTTTGGTATACCCGTATCCGGGACTAAGAGAGCAATAAGGGCTAACGAAAACACCGCACCTAACGCTCCCATCAGGTTGATGATTCCGTTTGCCTGGGAACGCAGGGGCTTGGGAGTCACATCGGGCATCAGAGCCACAGCGGGAGAGCGATAAGTACTCATGGCAACCAAAGTGAAAAGCAACATGACCACAAAGAGAGGCAAGTTCGTCAGATTATCGGCCACGGGCACAAGTACCATGGCGATGACGGCAGCAGCTGTACCAACCAGGATGAAGGGCATGCGTTTGCCGATATTGGTACGAATCCGATCGGAGAAGGCACCGAACAGAGGCAGCATAAAGAGTGCCAGAATGTTGTCAAGGGCCATAATGCCTCCAGCCACCGTGTCGCCGATTTCAAAGGTATTCTTGAGAATCAAAGGAATGATGCTGTCATAAAGCTGCCAAAAAGCCGAGATAGACATGAAGGCTAGACCAATGAAAAAGGTTCTCCCGTAATTTAGCTTCACACCAAAACCCCTCTCTTTTTTCTTCCATAATGGTACATCACTTGTCTTTCTCCATGTGCTGCCAATTCCCTGCCTTGTCCGGTAGAAGCGGTGAACACAGGGCATGGCAGAATCCAAAAATGTCGACGGGGAAAAGAGGGATTTGTGCCGGTATGGCGAAAATAGGAATTAATCCTGTTACTTGTCAAAGGAGGTTCAAAGGCGATGAAAGAGTTTGAAGCTGGCTGCCAGCGACCGAAGGCGCAAGCAAAACCCGCCCTGGAAACTGCAGCTACACCAGTGGTTCAGAAAGGAGAGCAAAAGACGATGATTCGAGTTGGAAAACCGGCCCCAGAATTCATAGCTCCAGGATTTCACCGAGGGAAGTTTGTAGAGATGAATCTGGCTGATTATCGAGGAAAGTGGGTTATGCTCTGTTTCTATCCGGGCGATTTCACCTTCGTCTGAGCAACAGAAGTTTCAGCAGTTGCTGAAAAACACCCTGAGTTTGTGAAATTAGGAGTCGAGGTATTCTCCATCAGTGTGGACAGTGTTTTTGTCCACAAGATCTGGAATGACAAAGAACTGTCCAAGATGTTGGGCGGTAAAGATGTACCTTTTGCTATGCTTTCTGATCAAAGCGGCAGCATTGGTCAGCTCTATGGAGTGTATGATGAAGAGGCAGGTACAGAAACTCGCGGCCGTTTCATCATTGACCCCGATGGCATTATCCAGGCCTTCGAAGTCATGACCCCACCAGTAGGCCGGAATGTGAAAGAGACATTGCGGCAGATTCAAGCCTTCCAGCTCGTGCGGGAAGCCAAGGGTACTCAAGTGACCCCAGCTGGTTGGAGACCGGGTAAGAAGACGCTCAAACCAGGCCCCGACTTGGTGGGTAATGTCTGGCAGGAATGGAAAGTGCAAGAAGCCTTTGAAGAATAGGATTAAGACACTTAGGATCAGTAAGCCTCGTCCCCGGACGAGGCTTTTTTCGCCGCAAATATTCCCAAGTATCACCCCCTGCAGCCGGTGAGAAGCTACCTGTAGCGAATATGGGAGTGAAGACAAATGGGCAAGACCATCCTTATCCTCGGCGGAGGAACCGGTGGAGTGGTAGCTGCCAATGTACTTGCCAAAGTACTGCCTAAGGAACACCGCATCGCTTTGATCGACAGAAACGAGAACCATCTCTTCCTGGCGAGCCTGCCCCTGGTGATGATCGGTAAACGTAAGCCAAGCCAAATTACCCGCAGCCTAAGAAAACTTGAGAGTAGGAATATTCAGTTCATCCAAGCGGAAGTGGAGGGTTTCAATCCCCACGAGAAGACGATCCAAACGGACCTAGGCGCTCTTTCCTACGATAGCTTAGTTATTGCCCTGGGTGCAGAACAACAAGGTCTACCTGGATACTCCTTGGCAATGAACCCCTACAGTCTTCAGGGAGCCCTCCAGCTTCAAACGGAGTTGTCCCGCTTTAGACAGGGTCATATTGTGCTATTCGTCTCCAGCCTGCCCTTCACAGGGGCCATAGCCCCCTATGAAATTGTCCTCCTCCTAGACGCCTATTTTCGTCAACGCGGACTCCGCAAGAAGGTCCAGATCTCTCTGGTTACACCTGAAGACCGTCTGCTGAGCATGGCCAGTCCCCGGCATAGTGCCAGACTGGCAGAAATCCTGACAAAGAGGCAGATCAGGATGCATACCTCGACTGAAGCCCAGTCCCTCTCCCAAGACCGCTCCCTAACTCTGCATCCCGGGGATATTACAGGGGATCTCTTTTTGGGAATTCCCCACCACCTCGGCCCCGCTCCCCTTCGCCACTCTCCTGTGGCAGATCCACAAGGCTGGATCAAGGTGGACCCACACACGCTAGCAACCTGCTGCCCCGATGTGTACGCGGTTGGTGACGCTACAGGAATCGTCTCAGTCAATGGGGCCTGGATCCCCAAAGTGGGCTTTTTTGCCCACTATCAAGCGGAAGTCGTCGCCCGTAACTTGGCCCTGTGCTATGCCAACAAAGAGTCGCGCTTCCGTTTTGTGGGTTCAGCATCAGGCGCCTCGATGCTCTCCGGCTACAATCGAGGCTGTTTTGTCTCGATACAAGCATACGCCAACCCCCCCACTGGAAGTCTTTCCACTCCAAACAGAGCTGCTTTCTGGACAAAAGCCCTCTTCGAAAAATACTGGCTGTCCCGCTGGTTTTAACATGCATAACTTACCCAGGAATCGTCCATTCTAAGGGTGAAGCAAGACCACTATCAATAGATTGGAGATCGTCATGCCAAAAAAGCTTGATGAGAAGGGCAAGAGCAAAAAGAACCTTCAGCAGCAGATTCGTCATACTAAGGATCGCATGCAGGATACGGAATTTGCCCTGGAGAATGAGTCCATGTCCCAAGGACGACGCAAAGAGCTGGAAATCAAGAATGAGCAGCGCCGCAAAGATGTACGCGGCAAAACCAAGGAACTTAAGGAGTAGAAAGGGCGGACCCCATTGGCAGGGTCCGCTTTGTTGATTAGAAAAGGATATTGCTTGGGCCTTTTGTGGATAATCAAGACCAAATAGATTTACAAATGATAATCACTTGCATTTACTGAATGGATATGCTAGACTGGAATCAAATCTAATCCTTACTAATTTAGTTAGGATTTCAAGGAGATGATTCCATGTTTGAACAAGCGAAATTGACATACGACTTTGGTGCTTTGGAACCCCATATTGACAAGTTGACCATGGAGATTCACTACGGTAAACATCATACGGCCTACACCAACAACCTGAACGGAGCCTTAGAGAAACTACCGAACCTCAAGGGGAAGAGCATTGAAGAGATCTTGACCAACCTTAGTGCCATCAGTGACCCCTCTCTGCAAACCGCGGTGCGAAACAATGGTGGTGGATACTACAATCACAATCTCTTCTTTGGAGTTTTGGGGCCCGAGGGGGGCCGAGAACCCGCGGGTACTCTGGGGAAGCAGATTGAAACGGACTTTGGCGGCTTTAGCGAGCTTAAAACGGAACTTATGGCAGCCGCTCTCGGGGTGTTCGGCTCCGGTTGGGCTTGGCTGTCCACCGACAAGGCCGGCAAACTTCAGGTGACCAAAACGCCCAATCAAGACAACCCCCTCATGACCCATGGCGGGGAGCTCATTCCCATTTTGGGCATTGACGTTTGGGAGCACGCCTACTACCTTAAGTACAAAAACGTACGCCCGGACTACGTCAACGCCATCTTCAATGTCCTGGACTGGGAGAAAGTAGCCAAGCTCTATCAAACGGCAAAATAAAAAGAGAATAGCGGAATTACCGAGGTGTCGGACAGTTGACTGGCACCTCTTTTTCACGCCCAAAACAGGAGAATTAGCCTAATTCCCTTTTCCCTGGCCTGAATACCATATGACAGAAAGGGGGGTGTTTCATGGGAAATGCATTCTACAGGAGAAAAGAGTCCGATTTTATCCCAGCCCTCATGGATAATATTCCAATGGTATCCTCGATCCTTGGGTTGCTTAGGCAGCCCCAAGGCAAGGCATGGAATCTGGCCGAAGTTCTTGGGCAAATGGATACGAATGTGTTCAAAACACTAGCGAAACAGATCGCCCCAGCGGTACCACTATTGGAGGAACTTTTGTCTCAAATCTCAATATACGAGGAGTGAGTGAAATGGGTCGGCCCCAGTGTTGTGGTATGGACCCAGTCACGGCCATCTTCATTCTCTTTCTGGTCGTGCTGTTGATCATCGGCTTTAACACCTAATCAAAAAAAGCCTACCATTGGTGTACAGGCGGGAGGTGTTGGATTGAAGAACAAAGACGGACGCAAGACAGATTCATCCACTCTTGATGCGCTGCTTAAGCTGCTTCCGATGCTAGCCCTGAACTACCCCGGCTTAGCCTCCATGCTGGGGCAGCTGAGTGGAGATACTCCGGCAAGTACAGGTCAAATGCAGGAAGCATTGCCGAAAATCACCAAGCGACTGGCAGAGATGGATCCAAACACCAAGGAAGAGCTGGCGCAGCAGCTCCTCAGCTTCTTCCCTGAACTCGGCGAAATTCTCAAAGGTCACTAAGAACCCTAGGGGGATGATACCCCCTAGGGTCAATTCTTAGCTCAGAAGATGGCCTTGATACTCAAGGGGATTGAGATACACACGCCGCAGCATGTTGCCATTACCTAGCTTGCGAAAAAGGCTCTTATCGGGTTTACCATTTACCTCCAATATCCAGGGTCTACCCGCGGTATCGAGAAGATAGTCTACCCCAAGCTCACCTAAGCGGCCAAGCTTCCCGTCAAGCGTCTTTGCTACAGCAAAGCTTAACGACTGCAAAAGGGAGATCAGGACAGGAGATAGCAGGTCCTGGACGGACACAATGGCTTCATAGTGATTGGTTAAGAGATTCGATGCAGCAGTCAACCGGCTCAGCTGTCCCCCCACCTCCCACCGGCCTTGGCCGTTTTTCTGCATCACTATTCGAACATCGAATTTTCGACCATGATAGGTTGCACTCTCAATATACTCCTGGGCAATAAAGGCCTGAGGAGGGGCTGCAGCTAGCAAGAAGGCGATCAGAATTCTCTCATCGAGAATGGGAATTGACCATCCCCACCCTGTGACAAGAACGTAAACACCCGACGTTACGAAGGTCACTTTCAGGACTTTGGCTCCGCCATGTCCCAAACGAGGCTTGAAAACCAAGGAGACGTGGCGACCGAGCAGTCCAACCAGATCCTCTGGACTGTATTGGCAGGTCTGGGGCAGGTACTCCCCGACCTCACTAGCTTCTAGGTGTTGGTGGACATTCAATTTGTCCAGGTGTGTGCACTCATTAAAGATATTCTCTGCGCCCAAAGTGGTACTGAGCTTCCCTATGATGTCCCTGGGCTCCGGAAAACAACGGTTATAGACGGTTCGCGGAAAGGCAAAACGGCCTGCCCGGAAGAGTCTGTCCTTGAGAAGCAGACCCGTCACTGTCTCCCCTTCCCAATCGATGCCGCCTGGATCAAAAAACAGCAGACCCCAGCGGCGACCTCCAGACAATCGGCGGTAATGCGGGACCTTTTGCACTTTGTTCAACATCAATGCTCGGTCAACTCTTGGATACACAGTCGCTCCCCCTGCCGAAAATGGGAATTCTGCATCATGGCAGACCATTCCCATGATCATATTGTAAGACCAAGAAGGGTAGCAACTTCTGAGTCCCAAGACAAGGGGGTGCACTCCGTGACCAACGAACAAGAGACCTTCATCATCTTCGTCGCTTTGATCCTGATCGTGGTGTTGGCGGTAATTCTGCTCGCCTAGTCCCTCCGGGGATGGAGGTTTGCCCTCCATCCCTCTTTTCCTTAGATTATCCTATGACCGGTACGACAAAAGCGGAACCTGGGAGGTGATTAAATTGGACACCCTGAAGGCATCATCCGAAAGACCCTGGACAGCACTGCACGCAGTCCACCAGGGCTTAGCCCTGTGGATCGCTAGCTACCCAGTCCTTCTCCCTATCCTTGAGCAGTTCACGGAAAGGGTCACCACTGGGCTGGATCAATTGGCAGAATCCTTACCCAGAGTCACGGAAATACTGAAGGAGACAGGAGCACGCCCTGATGCCTCGGACCGACTAGTCCGGGAGCTGGTGGCGGCCATACCAGGGCTGGATCAACTGCTCCAGAAAGCAGATAACTGATTGCGAAAAAGCCGTATAGAAAGCTGGGAGACACAATGGATCTACCCAGCTTTTTCGGTTGTTCCATCCAACCTGAGAATTAAGTAAGCCAAGAGCGCACCCCATAGTACGGAGCCTATTTGGGCACTGAGAACGGTTCCCGTGGTGATCAGAGCCAAGTGGGGTACTTGGTACAGCACCGTAATCCCACTCTCGAAGAAGGATATGATCAAGCTGAACACCACACCTTTGCCGATATAGCCCTGCGATCGGATGTTGGGGATTAGGTAAGAGAACATAATCCCCCGAAATCCCGACCAGATGTGTTGCATAGCCAAGGCCGAAGCGACCTGCAGTGATGACTGGGGGATTGTTCCGTAAACCGCCACTCCGGCCCAATCGAGCAAACGCAGATCGGCCAATCCCAAAACATAGTACGAGAACAAGTTCCATGCGTTGAGCGGAATCGCCGCCAGAACTCCCGCCACAAACCCTCGGTAAAACCTGTCCATCCTATCCCCCCCGTACTTGGTTCGGTCATGAATAGGTTCTCCAAGAAAAAGACATTCATGCGGGTTTCCCGGCTATCCTGAAGGCGAAAAGCATTGACCGCAAACTGGCGTTCGGCTATGATAGAGAAAGAAGGGCAGGTGTCACACATGGGTGTACGTGTGGAGAGTGTTCTAAGGAAAATCGAAAGCAATCCTCGTTTCATGCGCAATGTAACCTTTCGACACACCATCCCGGCACAAAAAGGAGTCTACGAGCCTATCCCTGCACATCTTCCGCCCCAGCTGCGCCAGCTGTTGCAGCGCAAAGGTATTGCAGAGCTTTACAGCCACCAAGCAGCAGCCATCAACGCAGTAGAAAGCGGAGCGGACATAGTGGTTGTCACTCCCACCGCTTCTGGAAAGACCCTCTGCTACAATCTCCCAGTGATAAAGACGCTCTTGGAAGATGAAGAAGCACGGGCACTTTATCTCTTCCCCACCAAGGCCTTAGCCCAAGATCAAGTAGCGGAACTTATGGTCTGGAGCGAGGAGCTGGGGGGAAGAATCAAGACTTACACCTATGACGGAGATACCCCTGGAGATGCTAGAATTGCCATTCGCAGCGCCGGCAGCATCGTGGTCACCAATCCCGACATGCTCCATTCCGGCATTTTGCCCCACCACACCAAGTGGATGCGGCTCTTTGAGAACCTCAAATACGTTGTCATTGACGAGCTGCATATTTACCGCGGAGTCTTTGGCTCCCATGTAGCCAATGTTCTTCGCCGTTTAGCGCGCATCTGCCAGTTCTATGGCGCCAAACCCCAGTTTATCTGCACATCGGCCACCATCGCCAACCCCAAGGAGCACGGTGAAACTTTGCTGGGAAGGCCGGTCAGCGTGATCGATATCAATGGAGCGCCCCGAGGACAGAAGGACATCCTGTTCTATAATCCGCCGGTTGTGAACAAACCCTTAGGCATCAGACGCAGCTCACTTTTGGAAGCGGAGGCAGTAGCCCACGAACTGATTGCTGCGGAAATTCCCACCATTGTCTTTACCCGAAGCCGTCTCGATACAGAGGTGCTCGTCACCTATCTGCGCAAGTCCTTTCACAAGTTGGGACAGCCACACGAGACCATCAGAGCGTATCGCGGGGGTTACCTGCCCAAGCAGCGCAGACAGATTGAGCGGGACCTGCGTGCGGGCAAAGTCCTCGGTGTGGTCAGCACCAATGCTCTGGAGTTGGGCATCGATATTGGTACGCTCCAGGCGGCTGTCCTCACAGGCTATCCAGGCACCATAGCCAGTACGTGGCAGCAGCTTGGACGGGCCGGCCGCGGCCATGAGCCCTCTCTAGCCGTCATGGTGGCTAACTCCAGTCCATTGAACCAGTTCATGATCCAAAACCCCACCTACTTCATGGATCGCGGTGTTGAATTTGCCCGCATCAGCCCCAATAATCTGTATATCCTAGTCTCTCACCTCAAGTGTGCCGCATTTGAGCTGCCCTTTGTGCAAGGTGAACGCTTTGGAGAGGTGGATCCCACCGAGATCCTTGACTACCTTACAGACCAGATGATCCTGCGCAAAGTGGACGATCGCTGGTATTGGATGAGCGAGAACTATCCTGCAGTCGACATTTCCCTACGCAGCGCCTCTACAGAAAACTTCGCCATCATTGATACCACTGACGGACAAACTCGGGTGATCGGTGAGATTGATCGTTTTAGTGCTCCTATGCTAATTCATGAAGGGGCCATTTATATCCATGAGAGCGTCCAGTACCACATTGACCAGCTTGATTGGGATCGCCAAAAGGCCTATGCCAGGCAAGTGGATGTGGACTATTACACCGACGCCAATTTAGATGTGGAGCTGAAGGTGCTGGATGTCTTTGACAAGGAAGAGTTCCCACAGGTCAAGCGCAGTTGGGGCGAAGTGATGGTTGTGGCCAAGACCCACATGTACAAGAAGATTAAGTTCTATACCCACGAGAACATCGGCTGGGGCAATATCTCCCTACCCGAACAAGAGCTGCACACAGCAGCCTACTGGTTTAGCATCCCCAACGAGAATGTAGCCACACTGGATCGAGGCGCCCTGCAAAGTGCCTTGCTTGGTGCCGCCCACTTGCTGGGGAACATTGCTTCTTTGGAACTGATGTGTGAACCGAGTGATCTGGGAGTAACTGCACAAATTCGTTCGCCTTTCACTGGCGATCCCACCGTCTATATTTACGAGAAGTACCCTGGTGGAGTAGGATTTAGCGAACAGCTCTTTGCTGCCCATGGGAGACTTCTCTGGCGGGCGTTATCCATTATCCAGAAATGCCCCTGCCCTTCCGGCTGTCCCTCCTGTGTGGGACCGGTGGAAGAGGTGGGCATTGAAGGCAAGGCGCATACGTCCTGGTTTTTGAAGGGGGTATTGAATGATGGACCTCAAACGCAAACTGCAGAGGCTTTTGCCCCAACCGAGTGATGCGCCGACCATTCAGACACATAGAGTCCCCAGTCTGGATCATATCTTGCATGGCCAGGAGGTAAGCACTCCTTTTGGGGCCTGTTACATGATGGAAAAAAGCCTCCCCCTGACCGCTTTGCATGGACATTGGCCTTTAAGAGAAGTCTTGGATGCGGATTATGGTTCATTACGTGCATTTCGCTGCGGGCTTGAGCCCCGCTTGGACCTGAAAGAAGCTCTGTTTTTGGATACGGAGACAACGGGCTTGGCGGGGGGGACCGGCACCTACGCCTTTTTGGTAGGACTAGGCTGTTTTACGGCCACCCATTTTGTGGTCAAGCAGCTGCTAATGCGGGATTATAACGAGGAATTGGCCTTGTTGTATCTCTTGGATCAGGAACTACAACAGAAGAATTTGATCATTTCTTTCAATGGTAAGACCTTCGATCTGCCTTTGCTGCAAACCCGTTTCACCATTTCCCGTGCGGGATTTTTGGGCGCACACGAGAAGCAGCATCTTGATTTACTGCATTTGGCACGGAGGCTCTGGCGGCACAAATTGTCCAGCTGCAGCCTGGGCAGCCTGGAAGAGAATATCCTTGGGGTGCGGAGAGTTGACGACATTCCTGGATATGAAATCCCCCAGCGCTACTTTGAGTTCCTGCAGACAGGAAATGGCGGTCTACTGCAGAACATCGTGGAGCACAACGTAATTGACATCGTCTCCATGAGCACCTTACTCTATCGCTTGTTGACCACTGTCGAGCTCAAGCCCGAGGAGTGCGATTGTTCCTATGAGGCAGTAGCCCTGGCCAATCTGTCCCTGATGGCTGAAGACCATCCCTTAGCCCTGCGCTACCTAGAAATAGCGGCAACCCTCACCGACGATGATCAGCAATACGTCAAAGTCATGCGCCAAGCCGCCTCCATCCTCAAGCGCATGGCCGAGCACGAGAAGGCCGCCCTGCTTTGGCAAAGGATCCTGTCCATCACCGCTGACGATTTGGCCACCTCGGAGGAGTTAGCCAAATACTATGAACACAGGGCCAGAGACCTGCTCTCCGCAGAGTATGTAACCCGCCGAGCCCTGGCCATGGCCTGGCACAGCCGATCCCCGAAAGCCCCTGCTTTGGAGCACCGTCTGAAGCGAATTGAACGGAAAGTACACAAAGGGGCTCTCTAGACCGCCCTAACTGAGTCGCGCTCGATAATTCTGTGGGGCAGATAAAGACGAAGCTGCTCCAAAGGATCGGAGTTGCGAAGCTTCTGAAGTATTTGCATCGCCTGTCGACCAATCTCGTACATAGGTTGTTCCACCGTTGTCAACTTCGGAATGCTCATCCTCCCGATTTTGAGGTTATCAAAACCGATCACGGAAATGTCGTCTGGAACCCTGAGCCCAAGATCGTATAGGAGTGATATGGCCCCCAGAGCCATTTCATCACTGGCACAGAACACCGCGGTCAGATCAGGTATCCGGTCGATCAAGCGGCTCATGGCTTCATAGGCTGCCTGGTATTTAAAGGGAACAAACTCCACCCGATCCCCAACCTTAGCTAGACCTAGCCCGTCCCTGCAAGCTCGTTTGAATCCTTTGTATCGGGGAAGTCCCGCAACCGTATCACCAATTGGCCCACTGATCATGGCGATTCGCCTGTGACCCTTGGCGACTAGATAAGTGAGGGCGTCATAACTTGCCTGTTCGTCATGGACCTTCACAGAAGGAAGTTCATAGACCAATGATTCGGTTGCCACTAAGACGACTGGAATCTTCATGGTCTGAAACATCTCGTAGTATGGTTCTGTCACTGGTTTGCTCATAAAGAAAATGCCATCAACCTGTTTCTCTCGGAGTACAGTCAGATTTCGGATAATACGAGACTCACTGCCATCGGTATTGCACAGAATCAAATTCATACCCAAAGCATGCCCCATGTCTTCCATACCCTTAACTACCTCGGCAGCATAGAGATTGGAAATATCAGGGATGACTGCTCCCGCCGTGCGAGTCTCCTTATAGATCAAACCACGAGCCAAGGCGTTAGGGCGGTAACCCAAATCATCGATGGCCTGCCTAACCCGTTCTCTCTTCTCGGGAACGACGCTTTCTGGTGCGTTCATAACCCGTGATACTGTGCTGATGGATACATCGGCTAATCGTGCAACATCCCGAATCGTACTCACCGTCCAAAACCCCCTCCGCTCCGTCCCAAAAAACTCAACTGATCCAAAACCGGCTGTATGACGCCTATGATGATGAATGCAATTGCGCTAGCCCCAAAAAACAAAAACAAAGGGCGAAGCCGCAGCATGAAATAGTAAACGACTGCCACAGAAGAAACAATAGCCAAGAAATGCAGGGGTTTAAGCAGACCCAAGAACAAGGCGCTCCTGTAATAGGCCCACCACTTCAGGTCGAAGTGCACGTAAACAGGGACACAGAAGACGCAGGTAATCGAGTAAAACACCCCTATGATCAATGTTAGGCAGGAAAGAACGGTAGACAGCCAGCCGCCCATCAAAGCAAGGATCTGGAAATCCGCATACAAAACGATTCCTACAAGAACCAGCGGCCAAAACACGAGATTGGCCTGCCAAAAATCTTGGCGGTAATACGACAGGAATAGTCTAGACAGCGAAAGCTCAGCGTTGTCGTTGCGAATCATGCTCCTTAGCACAGCAAAAAGGGCAACCGTAGATGGAGCGAACCCCATGATCAATACACCGCAGAGTGTCCCACAAATCCACAGCAGATTCAGGCAGGCCAAATGCGCAACCCACCTAAAGACTACGCCTGTATCTTCAAGCCATTGGTTAGACAGCATTGCCTACCACCCTCTCCAGCGCTAGTACGTCCAACTCTAGCGGGCTGTCAGTTTCGGCCAAGCCAACTCTACACCCTGCTGCTCTAGTATCCCCTGATATTCTCGGAGTCTAGGCTTGTCATTCCTCACTTCCTTTGGCTTCAACTTCCTTTGCAGGCAATAAGCAGCCAAGCAGCCTGCGGCTTCACCAACATTCCATTCTACTGGATGCAGCCGATAACACCCCTGGGTGATGTGGGTAGTACCAATGTTCTTACCAGCGGCTAAGAGATTCGCGATTCTCACGGGAATAAGACTCCCCAAGGGGATTTCAAAGGGTAGGCTGGCAACGTCCAGGTAGTTGTCCCCACCAGTGCTAGGATGTAAATCGATTCTATAACTGCCTATTCCCACTGAGTCGGGAAAGGTTGCCGTCTGATCGTCAGGACGAGTTTGGGGGCTAACATCCTGTTGTAATATGGTGAATTCTGCCTTGATTCTTCTCGATTCCCGAATATAGGGGAGAGCCAATCCATCGGCACTATCTACAATATCTCTCCTGAGCCGCAAACCAGGGTAACCTCGGCCACCATCTGGCCTTGGCGCCTCGGTCTGCATCCAGTATAGGAAAGACAATGACAGCTGTTTGGCCCCTTCGATATGCCTGTCCCTTTCAGTCTCACTGACATCAATGATGGGTCCCAGCCAATAATCAATCTGTGGCCAGTTAACCATGACTATGTCACTTTGATATTCGCCCTCGATAAAGTTTTCCCTATCAATGATCCTACGGAACAGCCACAGGGAATCCCTAATCGAGCGACCGGGCTGGTAGAACAGATCCCTACTCCAGGGTTCCAGTGTAGGTGGAAAAGGGTGCGTCCAGCTCAGTAGTTTATCAGGCCAAAAGTCGGGCCTGTAATTACGCCAGAAGTCATAATCGGTTGGCCTGGCAATCACATGATTTTCGCCTTCTAGATAGTCCATGGCGAAGCACATGGTGAAGGACTGCATGTTCGTTGGGTCCGCTTCTGCTAAGGCATCCGGCTCACTGGTTTCCGTTTGTGATTCCGCTCCAACAACGTACTCCGCCTTCACCAGGGGCAACACATCTCCACACTCGGTGGCATCCAAAAAGTATGCACCTTTTAGTTCTACTACATCACTCGTCTCTATATTCTTCACCTGGATCCACTCCATCTGATTACCGTGAGTAGCAGCGTTTATAGGCCTGTGTTTGAGCAAGACGGTAATCCGTCCATTGGAGACGTACGGAGCCAACATTTCCTTCAGCACGGCCAGGCCTACTTTGGGTTCATGGCAAAGCTTGCTAACCCAGCCATTACCTGGATTCAAATGACGGTTACTGCGGGCCTGCGGGGTCAAGGGATAGTTGTTTCGATAGTACCTGCGGACCCCATCCCGAAACTGGCGGTAGGTTGATGTGGCGCCGAACTGCTCAATCCAGGGGTGTTCATCGGGGGGGACCGCTTGCCCCGTCATCTGCCCGCCAATCCATTTGGATTCCTCTGTGAGGATCACCCTACTGCCCATTCGAGCAGCGGCCAAACTTGCTGCGATACCACCTAGCCCCCCACCAACGATAATTACGTCTGCATCCATTTTCTTCACCATGCAACGTACCCTCCAATCACTAACCTTTCACGGACGAGCTGACCAATCCTTCGATGATGTATCTTTGGCCAAACAAAAAGACAAGCACAATGGGGATTATGGACGCTGTGGCCGCAGCCATCATTCCGGGATAATCGATAGAGTATTCCAGAAGGAAATTGTTCAGCCCCAAGGGCACCGTGTACAAATCCTCATCGATCAGGAAAACAAGCGCATCTTCATAGTTGTTCCAAGCCCAGGTGAAATCTAGAATGGCAAAGGTCACAATGGTCGGCTTGGCCAGGGGTAGGAAAATCTTACGAAACATGGTGAAGTGCCCTGCCCCGTCGATAATCGCGGCCTCAGTGAGTTCTTTGGGAAGTGTCAGAAAGTGCTGCCTCATGTAGAACACGCCAATGATGGTGAACATGGTCGGCAAGAACAGAGCCCAATGCGTATTATAGATACCGGCCCAATCAAACATGATGAACTTCGGAACAAACAGAATCTGGGGAGGAACCATCATCAGTAGTAGATAGAGTCCGAAGAGGAGGTTCCTGCCCCGAAATTGAACACGAGCAAATCCATAGGCAGCCATGGAACCGAAGGTAATGGCTCCAACCGTACCCAAGACGGCTATCTTCAAAGAATTTCTGTAGTATTTCACGAAATTGAGCGCTCCAAGCCAGACCTTGCGATGGGCTTCCCAAGTCGGCCTTTCCGGAAGCCACTTCACGGGATATGCAAATACTTCAGGCTGTGTCTTGAAGGAGGTAGAGATCATCCACACCAATGGAATAATCATGATCAAAGCCGCAGCGATCATGATCAGCGTCAAGACCATCTGGCCAATGTTTTGCTTGCCGTTGCGCGTCATGAGCATCATTCCCCCTAGTCATAGTACACCCATCTTCTCTGCCCATACCATTGCAGCATGGTGAAGAGGAAGATGATCACAAAGAGCATAATGGCAATGGTAGAGGCATAGCCCATCTCGTAGTATCTGAAAGCAGTACGATATACATAAAGCGGTAGAATCAGCGTGCTGTTTACGGGCCCACCGCCAGTAACGGCTTGGATCATGCCAAAACTCTTAAAGGCATTCATCGTTCCTATGACTAGAAGAAAGAAGGTAATGGGAGAGATATAGGGCAATGTGACATACCGAACCACTTGCCACGATTTGGCCCCATCAATCTGTGCGGCCTCCTTCAGATGCCTTGGGACCTCCTGCAGAACAGCCAAGAAAATGATCATGTTAAAACCCATGCTCTGCCATGTGGCAATGATAATAACCGTTGGCATAGCATACTTGGTTGAGGCCAGCCATAGCGGGGGATTTCTTACGCCCAGGCTGACTAGAAGCTGGTTAATCGGTCCCTGGGTAGGATGGAACAGTAGCATCCAGGAGAATCCAATGGCGACTGCGCTGATCAAGTAGGGTAAGAAGAAACTGGCTCTGAGTCCATTGCGAAAAAAGACCCTTCTATTGAGTCCACTCGCCACCAGGAAGCCAACGCCGACAGACAGAGGAACATGTAGTAAATAGAAAACATTGTTGCGCACAGCCTTCCAAAAGATCCCATCGAACAGCAGGCGCCTAAAGTTGGTCAAGCCCACAAAACGGAGATCCCTCCCTGTTGGACCCAGCCAATTGGTGAAAGCCAGCCCGAAGGAGAATAACAGTGGAATCAAAAAGAAGACTGTCACCCCAATTATGCTTGGAAGCACAAACAGGTAACCCGCTAACTGTTGTCGTTTCATCCACTTCATCTTTGTAACCTCCGAAGCCCCAAAGGACTGCTGGGAAGGAATAGCTCCCTTCCCAGCTTCCAGGCGACTTATTGCCTATTGAGAAAATCATTGTGAAACTTAACCATGTTTGCAATGGTCGCATCTATGCTCTGTTCGCCAAGGAAATACTTTTCAATTTCCTGATTGATGTAGTCAAGTACCTGGTAAGGCGGGGTGGGCAAGAGCTTGGTATCCCCGGCCTCGTAGGTGCGATCGAGTGACTCTAGGTTATAGGTCTCCTCGGCAGCCTGTACGATGAGCTTACGTGCCTCTGCTTGGGGCGCACTGGCGTGAGCTGGTACTCTGCCGCCTGGCGCTAGGGCCATCATGCCCTCCTGCGCGTACCAATCGATGAATTCCCAGGCCTGATCAGGAAACCGTGTTGTAGCAACAATCGACATGGCGTCTTCTACATGGTGTGCTGGTCCGCTGTAACCGTCGAAGTGCGGATAAGGTACGAAGGCAATTTTAAAGCTCCGGGGATATTGCTTAAGATCGTTCGACATTCTGAGTCTCCACGCTCCAGCTTGGTACATGGCTATTTTGCCTTCCAAAAACATCTGCTCAACGGCCATATTGGTGGCTTTTTGTATCGCCAACACGGGCATGACTTTGTCTTCGTGCATAAGCCCGTAATATGTTTCCAAACCCTCACGAACATTGGGATGGTCCAAATTCGATGTTCCATCTTCCTTCACAAAACCGGTATCGATCACAGCGTTTTGGACAATACCATGAATGTTACCTGCATCTAGTGCAAAGGCATACTCATATTCATCACTCTTGAGTTCATTAGCTAGAGTTCTAAGTTGCGAAACTGTCAGCCTTTCCGGGATGGCAATACCCTTACTGGCAAAGGCATCCTCATTGAGCATAATGAAGATGGCGTTGATGTTCGTGGGCAGAGCATAGTACTTGTCGCCGACTCTCCAGCGCAATGCCCCTGATCCGATGTTGGCTGCCATGTAGTCGTCATCCACTCTGTCAGTTAAATCAAGTAGAAAACCAGAGAGTACTCGCTGCTCATAGTCGTTCGCAGAGTGAGACATGAGAATGTCAACATCATCACCGGTTTGCATGGCCATGTTGACTCGCAGATTTCCGTCCTCGTTGTTGACATAACGAACGTATTCAACTTGAATATGCGGGTTCGCCGCGTTCCACGCTTCTACCGCTGCTTGAGGTCCATTTTCTGCAGGCACTCCGCCCCAGAATTTCAGGTATACTACTTCAGATGCGTAGGAGATGCCTGCCAGACTGATGGATATGACCAACACCGCCAAGGACACTAGAAAGCTTCTTCTCCCTCTCATTGTTAAAGCCCCTTTTCTAGGATTTTGAAAAGCTTTTCACTGACTGGAAAATTACAGAGAGATGAATATCCGTCCTGTTAAGGTCACATATGTACTTCAAACAGCTATCATAGGTTTGAAAACCTTTTCATTAACTATTATAGCGAAATCAAGTCGGTTGTCAATACTTTGTTAGGAATATCTATAGTTTTTCATGACTGACTGTGTCAAGCATAGTGCCCCCAATTGAAAAAGTAAACTCTACCCCCTGTAGTGCTGGGTGTGGAAGTTACTTCTGCAAACTCGGTGATGGAAGTTAATCCTTCAAAGAGTTATGATGGTTTAGGTGGCGCCTCGCAAGGAGGCACTTCACGTGAACAAGAGCAAACACTTAACTCTGGAGGATAGAATTGTTATTGAAATCCGGTTGCAGCAAAGGGAATCGTTTAAAAGTATAAGCCGAGAGCTAGGAAAAGATCCGACCACCATTGCCAAAGAAGTTAAGAACCACATTCAATTCAAGCAGTCAGGTGCCTATGGAAGGAACTTCAACGACTGCCTTTTTAGGAAAGACTGTGGCCATCGTCGTCTTTGTGATAAAAAGAGGTGCAACCGTGTCTGCTCCCTTTGCAAGACCCATCGCTGCTCGTCTTTGTGCGCTGACTATCGCCAAGAAATATGCCAGAAGCTGTCTAAGCCTCCCTATGTTTGCAGTGGCTGCGAATCGCGAAGGGGCTGCACCTTGGAGAAAAGGATCTATTCTGCCAAGAGCGCCCAAAAGGAGTATGAGATAGTTCGTTCTGAATCACGGCGAGGGATACAGCTTACCGAGGGAGAGGCCTTGAGGCTGGACGCACTTATCAGCCCTCTTCTCAAGAAAGGTCAGTCTCTTCACCACATCTGTGCCAGTCACGTTAATGAGATTATGGTCGATCAACGATCCCTCTACAACTATGTAGCGGCCGGCATCTTCTCCGCTAGAAATCTGGACATGCCTCGTGTAGTGCGTATGGGCAGACGCAAGAAAAGGAAAGATGGCTTCAAGGTGGATAAGAAGTGCCGCATCGGGCGGACCTACCCGGATTATCTCAACTTCATGCAAGAGCACCCTGACGCTACTATCGTCGAAATGGACTCCGTAAAAGGCAAAACGGGTGGCAAGGTCATTCTGACTCTGCACTTTTGCGTACCCCAGTTCATGCTGGCGTTCATCCGGGATGCCAATACCGCTCAATCAGTCATTGATATCTTTAACTGGCTCTGGCAGGTCTTGGGACCTGATACCTTCCGCAGGTTGTTTCAGGTAGTGCTAGGAGATAATGGGAGCGAGTTCTCCAATCCTTCTGCACTCGAAATGGGCTTGCAAGGTGAACCAAGGACACGTATCTTTTACTGCGATCCAGGGGCTCCCTATCAGAAGCCAGCTGTGGAGAACAACCATGGTCTCATGCGGAGGGTTATCCCCAAAGGAATCTCTCTGGATACCTTTAGCCAAGGAGACATCACACTTATGATGAATCACATCAACTCCTACAAAAGAGCGAATTTGGGCGATAAATCCCCCTACGAGGTTTTTGCCTCGCTCTATGGGGAAGAAGCCCTAAGAAGAATGGGCGCAGAACTCATCCCTGCGGATGAGATCACCCTGCGCCCATACCTTCTCAAAAAATAAACCGTCACAAGAGGCGCTACCAAACTTGACTCCCAAAGACAACACCTAAGGGGGTGGAATTTACTCCTGCAAATGGTTAGCCTAAATCCCACCTCTGGTTCAACGTACCAAAAATCAGCTGATTTCTGCCTCTTGTGGCTTCTATTTTACCCCAAACGAGCGCGAAAGTCACCGAAATTCCCCCAAACAAACCTTTTTAAAGCTAGCCAAATTCGGCTCTTTCAACAATTCAACAATCTGTGGAAGTTACTCTTTCAAACAATACTTTGTTAGGAATATCTATAGTTTTTCATGACTCAAAGTGAGATGAACTCTGAGAAGCACTCCAGTAACCCGTAACATACTTCGTTAGCGTCCCAAGACATACATTCCCAGACCTAACGCCACCAACAAATGCAGAAGTATGCCCTTAGTCCCAAAGATAACAAGGCGGACAGGCAAGAGCAGAAGACTGGCAAAAAACCAAAGCATCGGTGTCACCTCCCGAAAAATGCATGTATACCATTCTTGTTGATCAGACGGACTCCTGCCTCTCAAAAATACATAGATGGCCAGGGTTTTCTAGCTGGCCCCTAACTACACGACGGACCCGGCTTTGATGCGTGAGTGCGTGTCAATGTGCAAGGAACTATCTTCAAACTCCGCTCAAGAAGCAAAAAAGCCGTAGATCCCCAAATTCCAAGGGTTCCTACGGCTCTATGTTATGCGGTTAAGATTTAGTTGTTCAAGGCATCCTTAGCGGCGGCCAAAAAGGCGGAAAGATAACCATAGTTATCAACCAAGGTAGCCCCAGTTACCATATCAACAGCTGCTTCTGCATCGTTAGCAGCGAGGAAGGCTTCGAGTTCAGCTACGGTCATGCCCACAACAAACTGTTCCAAAGCGGTGAAGTTGTCAGCAATAGTCACGGTAGAACCGGCTCTGGCCATATTATTGCTGTAATATTCGCTGTTGAGCTTTTTGGATGCAAGGGCTTGGTCGGGATTTGCAAAAGCGTCACCAAAGTCCTTATCAGAGTTGGGAACACCAATGGTCTCTGCTCTTGGCAGCATTTGATACTCATCGAGGTAAGCACCAACGATGACATCGCCCTGGAGTGCCACAACGGCTACTGCAAAACACCTTGTGCCATGAGCAGCATAGTCTGCTTTACCCATTTTGAGGGAGTCAGCAGCAAAACCAGCACCAGCAACGCTAAAGATAGATACCAAAACCAAAGCCAAAACAAGAATCTTCTTCATAGTCGACCTCTTTCTGTTCATATGATTTTAGAACTACGGAATGACATGTCCATTCACAAATCTTATTATAAGCTACGACCCTTGCCTCGTCAAGACTAGTTTGTGTTCCTTTTATCAATAGTTTGTGATGTTTTAATCAACTCTCTCTTCCACAAGCTCCTGTAAAAGGCCTACCTCCCTCTCCAACCCTCTCTGCTGCCCATGAATAAAGGCTGTGTACCCTAAGAGCAAAAGCCAAATCACCATGTATCCAATGGCGAAAAAAGTCATGACAACCCCTCTTTCCTTACGAAAAACTCTATTCTAGCGGAACAATTCTGCCTTAAGCTCCTTTACCTGTTCCCGTAGTGCGATGGATTTCATGCGCAGGGGCACCAAGTAGATATAGAGCAAAGAGAAGACAGCCACACTGGAAAACAATGCGAGGCGCATTTTCCCATCCAACCCAATGCCGTCACTAGACACCACGATGGGGTGAATGGACCGCCACCACCGGGCGGAGAAAAAGACTAAGGGAACATTGATAAAGGCAATTATGCCATAGACAGCCGACAAGCGCTTTCTCGCTTCTGTCGCTCCCCCACTCTGCAAGGCGAGGTAAGCTACGTACATGAACCAGAGAACCAGCGTCGTTGTGAGTCTAGGATCCCAGGTCCACCAGGTGTTCCAAATAGGATAGGCCCAGAGAGGTCCCGTTAATAAGGTGCCGCTAATAAACACAGTCCCTATCTCCGCTGAGGCTAAAGCTAGATGGTTCATGCGGTCCTGTCTACGCCGGAGATAAGCAATGCTGGCGCCAAAGACGACACAAAAGGCTAAGAGTCCTATCCAGGCCGCAGCCACGTGGAAATAAAAAACCTTCTGGACGATACCCATTGTTCGCTCCACAGGAGCGTAATAAAAGACAATGTAGATGTTTATGGGCACAAGTACCGTCAGCATCCAGAATAGGATGTACTTTCCATTTCGCATCCATCAACCCTCCAAAACATAATCGAACAAGAGCAAAGGAGTAATCGTAAAGACAAAATCAAAGGCCAAAAGCACATAGACCCACCCCATGGTAGATTGAACCTCTCCGGAGACGGCACCCTGGGAGCAGAGAATTGCACCCATCAAGAGTGGTATGAGCAGGGGGAACATCAAGACGGGAAAGAGCAGACGGGCCCCGGGCAACTGCACAGTCATTCCATTTAGCATGGTCCCAATGGCTGCCAAACCCCAGCTACCTAAGAATAAGGAAGCGAAGAAGAAGCCCATATTCAGGTCAGGAGCGCTCACTCCTAGGAAAACCCAAAAGAGGGGAATCACGACCACTTCCAAAATGAGCAAGACAGTCAGACTACACAAGAATTTGGCAAGGAAGAGAATGCCCCGATCCCCACTGGCCAAAAGCAGTGCGTCTAAAGACCCTTTTTCGTGCTCTTTGGAAAAGGCACGTTGCAGGGCTAGAGTAGCCGCGAAGTAAACGCTCACCCACAGCACCGCCGGGAAAACCCGATCGGTATCTAACTCCACCAACTGGAGAGCATAGCTGGAAATAAAGACCAGCATCACGCCGAAGACCAAGGTCCCCACGAGATGATGAAAGGAACGAATTTCGTCTTTGAGGTCCTTGAGATAAACAAGGTACACCTTGCCCCAAAAGTTAGGCACCTTTTGTACCTCCCCCCTGGACCCGACCGCCCTTGAGCTTGAGTTGGCGGTACCCTAATGTCCTCAAGTGATCCGGCTCGTGAGTGATCAGAAGCTGTATCGCTTGGGAGCAATGTCCCTCCACAAGACCCCTGAGTAAATCCTGACCCTCCTGGTCCAAACTGGTAAAGGGCTCATCGTAGAGGATCAACCGCGGCTTAGACACAAGAACTCGGGCCAGGGCCAGTCTCTGCTGCATACCCCGGGACAGGATGGCGGCAGACTCATAGCGATAGTGCCACAGCCCCACCAGAGACAACAACTCTTTTTCCCACTCCTCGGAACTTGTGCCATACATGGCTGCAAAAAAGTGTAGATTGTCACGGACAGAGAGGGATTCATAGAGCATGGGTTGGTGCGAAACGTAGCCTACGACACCGAGGGCGAGGTCATATTCAGCGCCATTCCAAAGGACTTGTCCCCCGCTTTTGGGGAGTAATCCAGCCAAGATGCGGAGCAGAGTGGTCTTTCCGGCTCCATTAGGACCTGTAATCACCACCAGCTCCCCCGTCTCCGCCTGAAAGGACACATCCTCCAGAATCCGCTTAGCCCCAATCTGCTTGTATAGCTGTTGCACTTCTAGCCTGTCTTTTTTGGCCACAACCTCACCTGCCTAGCCTGTGCACAGAGGATCACCAACATACCTAGATAGACAATCCACGAACCCATCCAGATCCAGCCAACGAGGGCAAAGCGCTGCAGGTGGAGCTGGGCTGCGGGGTTTTCCCATCCCACTAAATTCAGATAGATGTCTTCCTTAAGCGTACTGAAAATGCCAACTTGGGTAGAAGGCTGGTTTCGACCCTGCCAAAAGGTCTTCTCTGATCGGAGTGTCCCCCGCTCCCGGCTGTCCTTCGAAATCGCCAATGTAGTACCGATAGTATATCGATCCGAACCATAGCGGGCACTAAGTCCGTCATAGTCCAAGACATAGTCGCCGAAGACAACTGTATCACCGGGTTCCACCGACACAAAGACATCATCCACATAGAGGGACGATCCTGTAATTCCCACCAACATAATCAGCACCCCAAGATGGGCTAACACCGCTCCCCACTCCCTTGTGGAGCTTGGAACGAGGAGCCCGGGTAAATGAGTGCCAAAACCAAAGGCAGCCAAGGCGAAGGCTCCGTTTGCGGTTGCAGCACCGACCCCCGAGGCCAACAAAACCGGCAGCCATAATCTCTTCAGTAGACGGACGATGGACATCGGATCCTGGAGCACAGGGGCTGCGCTCATGAAAAACAGAATGGCCAGAAAGAGTGGAACGCTCAACTGGTTGAAGAAACTTGCATCCAAGACCACTTCTCGTGCACCAAAGAAGCGGGAAATTAGGGGAAACATGGTCCCAAAAAGCACCCCTGCACACAACATCAAAAGAAGGACCGAGCTAATGAGTATGTTCGTCCCTGCCGCCGACAGTCCCTGACCCGCCTGGGTGTCGGTTAGCCTAAGCAACTTGCGCCTCGACCATCCCAGCGCTAAGCAGAAGACGAAGAGAAGTACCAAGACAAGAAGGAAAATTTGACCCAGGACACCACCTGCAAAGGCATGAACCGAGTCCAGGACCCCACTGCGCGTCAGGAATGTTGCGAAAATCGTCAGAAGGTAAGTTAGAACAATGAGGCCGTAACTCCAGATTCTCTTGAATCGGTATTCCTTCGGCAGTATAGCAAGGTGCAGAAGCGCGGTTGAGGTCAGCCACGGAAACAACGAAGCATTTTCCACGGGATCCCAGGCCCAGTAGCCTCCCCAACCCAACTCCGTATAGGCCCAGTGGCCACCTGTAACAATACCGGCCGTCAAAAAGAGCCAGGAAAGCCGGATCCAAGGTACAGCCCGCTCCTGCCACACAGCTTGGTCATCCCGGGTAATAAGTCCAGTTAGAGCCAGGGCAAAGGGAACAAGAAACCCACTGAAGCCCACAAATAGAAGAGGAGGATGAATAACCATGCCCAGACTCTGGAGCATGGGATTCAGTCCAGAACCATCATAGGGAGGGTCCGCCAGGAGTTCAAAAGGAGGGGTCACAAACAAAAGGAGCAGGAGAAAGAAAAGCCGCACCAGATCAATGACGATCCCCAGGCCAACCCGGTGAGACTCCTTATCTCTCTGAACTCCAAGGGTCAGGAGGGAGATGACCAGCAACCACAAGAGCAGCGAACCGCTCTGACCAGCCCACAGAGCACTGACTTTGTAGATCAGGGGCAGGTTACGAGCGGAATGGCGCGCAACATAAGCCACTGCAAAATCGTTGCTCAGGAAGGCAACGATTAGGCCTAGCGTGGCCAGGCTGATCGCCAAGGTCGAGAGGGTGCTCCAACGTGCAGTAAGTGCCCCTTTGGATCCGTTCTTTTCCCGAATAGCAAGAAGGCCTGTGATGATGGCAAGGATCGTGGATCCACAGGCAAGATAAAGTAGGATAATTCCAAGATAGGCCACTACTCTTCTCCCTCATATTTTGATGGGCACTGCAACATCAGCTTACTGACCTGGAATTCCCCACTGGAATCAAATGTTCCTTCCATAATCACTTCTTCCGAATGGTGAAAATTATCGGGGAGCACACCTTGATACGAAGCTCGCAATTGGGACTGCCCATCGGTGAGAGAAAACTGTAACAGAGGCATGCCGGCATTATACGTCACACTGTCCTCGACCAGTTGGCCTTTGATCCTCAGTTTTTGCTCGGAAACGTCCTTCGCTCTGGCCTCCGAGATCGTATAGTAATAAGCGGCGGAGTTCTCGAAAGCTCGCAAGGCCAAAAAACCCAGCAAAAACAGGGGTAACAAAGAGAGCAAGAGTACCTTCAGTTTCTTCTTGGACACTGTATCACCTCGAAGATATCGTCATGCAGTCGGAAACAAACTGAGGAAAGCGCAGACGCGCTTTCCTCAGGAGAAACCACTATCCATTCACGCGGGCATTACTAGTGACCTTCGTGGCAGCCGGAACAATCCATTTTACCTAGGGTATCGTCGGCCATTCCGCCCACATGGCAGTCAAAGCAAGCTTTGGTTTCTTCGGACATGGGGAAGGCTGGTACAAAGGTTCCTGCCTGAAGCTGATTCATATACAATGCGGCTTGAGCAGCTACATCACCGGTAAGCGCCTTACAGCGGGGTCCTCTTTCGCTGGACTTCTTACCTGTCGCCTTACACCAATTGGCAATGGAAGCATGGCAAAGTGGATTTCCGGCCACACTGCTCTCAGTGGTGTTCAGGGGTAGGGCTGTGGCACTATACCAAGCCATGAGCTCGTTCACAATTACAGCTGTACCCTGGCCCCGTCCATAAACCAAGGATACGGCCGCTGCTGCTCCATTGACTGCTCCGCAGAGTGTTCCCCAAGCTACGCCTCCACCCTTACCGAAGTTCATGACCTGCGAGGGCACATAGTTGAAGGGCTCGCCAAGAACCTCAACAAGAGCTCGGAATGCACCTTCGGCACACCCGTTTCCTTCGCCGTAATACTGTGCACCCAACTCACGAACCTTTTCCACGTCGAGAGGTTTATCGAAGTATTGCTCCCACGGATATTCTGGAAGGTCAATCGTGGCTCCCTCCGCCTTTGGCGCAAACAAGCCCAAGCCGGTACCGGCCAAAGCGAGACCTGCAGCAGCCCCTCCCGCGCTTACCAGAAAATCTCTTCTCGTCAATACCTTCTTCTTTTCCTCCACTTCATTCGCCTCCATACATATTGTCTATTGCGAACACATTCACAATCTAACATCACTACTTCTCCGTATACTGCCAAAACCCTGCCAATCGAAAGCAAATATCGTGAAATCTTTTTCACATAATGACAGGCTACTCTCGTTCCTGCAACTTCTGGCGGAACACGACCCTGCATAACAGGATACTGAGCTCATAGAGCAGCAGCATGGGCAAAGCCATTAGAACTTGGGAAACGATATCCGGTGGGCTCAAGACGGCCGCCAATACAAAGATGAGCAAGATAATGTACTTCCTGTTCCGCACCAATACATCTGGATGGAGAATCCCCACCCCCGTCAAGAGAAGGACAATGAGGGGCAGCTGAAAGATCACGCCAAAGGGCAGGATAAGTCCAATCACAAAAGAAACATAATTTCCAATTGAGATCAAGGGCTCTAGTTGCTCCGTGCCAAAACCCATAAAGAAGCGATAGGCAATGGGCAAAATTACCCGATATGCAAAAACTACGCCCACAACAAACATGGCCAGGGAAAAAGGCAAGCCGATCAGCAAAACACGGATCTCCTCGCTCCGTAAACCAGGCACAAGAAACCGAATCACTTGGTATAAAATGATCGGGAGCCCCAGGACAAGGCCAAAAACCAATGCTACTATCAGGTGCACCATGAACGCCTCTCCGGGATAAAGAAAGACCAGCTCACCCGGGATGCGCATCAGATACTGGACGATGGAGGGAGAAAAGTAAAACCCAACGATTGCGCCCAGAAGAAAAGTGCCAATGATGATGATAATTCTGCGCCGCAGTTCCGCAAGATGATCTACGAGGGTCATGCCCTCGACAGGGCTTTCAGTCTGCTGCTGCCTCTCAACCATATGCATCCACCTAATCCAAGGAAGAGACCGTCAACCGGCGTCCAACCATTACTTCTTCTCGCCTTCGCTTGAGGCTGCCTCGTCAGAATCCAACCCTTTTGTGGCATTCTTGAACTCTCGCAAGCCTTTACCCACTGCTTTTCCTATATCAGGTAGTTTGGAGGGTCCAAAAACCACCAAAGCAATCACGAGTACCAAAATCAGTTCTCCCATCCCAATTCGACCCATTTGACTACGCCCCCTTTGTTAGATTTTTATCTATGGTATCTCCAGCCTACCACCTGAAACCTTCAATGTCAAGCTAGTCCCAAACGCAAAACGATGGCCCTTTGAAGGAATTTGGGCCCCTAAGCGGAAGATTGTTCTGTGAGCGGAAAATATACATGAAAGGGACAAAAGAAATTGGAAAACCTGCGAATTGATGATTTCACCGAATACAAATTCCTTTCCGGCGTCAAGCATAACCCAAGTGGAACCCATGCCTGTTTCATCACCCATGAAGCCAACATGGACGAAAACGGATATACATCAAACCTCTGGATTTATGATTTTCTGAAGCACCACTGCTACCAACTTACGAGTTTGGGTAAGGAACGTTCGTTCACTTGGCTCAGTGATGAAGAGATTGTCTTTGCCTCTCTCCGCAACCCCAAGGATCAGGATCTGCAGAAGAAGGGTGATGTCTTTACCGTCTTCTACACTATCAACATCCATGGTGGAGAGGCCAGAGAGTCCTTTCGAGTACCCCTACAGGTACAGACCTTGGAGCCCCTGGGAAACAACCGTTTTCTCTTAACCTGTACGTATCACCCTGGACGCCCCAGCCTACACACTCTCACCGAAGACGAAAAGGCGCCAGAGTTGAGGAGGCGCGAGGAGGAAAAGGATTACGAGGTCCTAGAAGAAATTCCCTTTTGGGGTAATGGAAGGGGGTTTGTTAGCGGTCAGCGGACGCGGCTCTACACCTACGATGGCGACAGCAACTCCTTGGAACCCCTCACCGGAGAACTGCTACAGGTGGCCAGTGTCGAGCTAAATCAGGACAAGACACAGGCGGTTGTTGTGGGTGCTGAGTACACCGATGTAATGCCCCTCACCAACTCCCTCTATCTGGCGGATCTTCCGTCGCTCCGCATACGAAAACTCTCCCCCGATGACGGCTTTTCCTATTTCTCCGCACATTTTTTGAGTGATGAAAAAGTGATCTGCCGCGGGAGCTTCCGCAAGCAATATGGGCTCAACGAACACGCCCGTTTCTATCTAGTGAGCATCGACGATGGAATCAAGGAACTGATCACACCAGATCTTGACTTGTCCACCTGGAGTACAGTTGGTTCCGACTGCCGCTATGGCGCTAGGCAAGGGCTGCAGTCTGACGCGGGCTTCCTCTATTTTGTCAGTACCGAAGGCGACAGTTCCTACCTCAATCGCGTGGATGCATCGGGCCAGATTGAAAAGATGTCTATCCACGGGGGATCCGTCGATGATTTTAGCGTAAAAGACGGAGAGATCCTGATCATCGCCCTGCGGAACCTGGCCCTTCAAGAGCTCTACAGCCTTAAAGATGGCCAAGAGAAGCAGCTCACCAGCTTCAACAGCTGGGTTAATCAAGAGCGCAGTCTGTCCAGTCCAGAAGCACTAAGCTTCGAGACAGCGGCTGGTATTACCATTGACGGTTGGGTACTGAAACCCGTGGACTTCGTGGAAGGCCAAAGCTACCCCGGCATTTTGAACATCCACGGTGGACCCAAGACAGTCTTTGGCACTGTCTTTTTCCACGAAATGCAATACTGGGCTAACGAAGGGTATTTTGTTTTTTTCTGTAATCCCCGAGGCAGCGATGGTAAGGGTAACGCCTTCGCCGATATTCGCGGTCAATACGGTACGGTTGACTATGATGATCTCATGCGTTTTACCGATCGGGTTCTGGCCAGCTATCCGGAAATCGACGGCGACAGAGTGGGAGTTACAGGCGGCTCCTACGGCGGTTTTATGACGAACTGGATCATCGGGCAAACGACCCGTTTCAAGGCGGCTGCATCACAGCGGAGTATCAGCAATTGGACTTCCATGGGCTTCACTACGGACATCGGTTACTACTTCACCCCGGATCAAATCGGAGCTACGCCTTGGACGAATTATGAGAAGCTGTGGGAACACTCACCGCTGAAGTATGCTCACCAAGTCAAGACTCCAACCCTCTTTCTTCACTCTGAAGAAGACTACCGCTGCTGGCTGCCGGAAGGTCTGCAGATGTTTACCGCCCTAAAATACCACGGCGTGGAAGCAAGACTGTGCATGTTCAGGGGTGAAAACCATGAACTCAGCCGAAGCGGCAAACCCAAACACCGTATTCGGCGCCTCAAAGAACTGACCGACTGGTTCAACCGCTTCTTAAAGTACTAGCCAAGGAGCCTGTGCCTGATGACAACCATAATCTACATTCCTTTGGATGAAAGGCCCGTTAATCGCATTTTTCCGCAAATCCTGGCCGAGGCGACGCCTGGAATCGTCCTGCGCACACCCCCGGCAGAGCTATTGGGAACCAAGAAGAGGCCCGCCAATCTTGGAGCACTCTGGGAGTGGCTGGAGAAGGAACTGCCCGGCGCAGACAAGCTGCTTTGCTCGTTGGATATGCTCTTTTACGGAGGCATCGCACCCTCGAGGATCCATCAGCTGTCTAGAGAAGAAGCGGAGAGTCAGCTTGAGCGCCTAGAACAACTAAAGGTTCGTTCTCCCAACATTGAGGTTTTTGCCTTTAGTCTGATTATGCGCGTTCCAGCAAACAACTCCAGCGATGAGGAACCCGACTACTACCGGCAATACGGCCAACTTATCTTCCGCTGGGGCTGGCTTCGGGATCAGCTCAGTCGGGGGCAGGGAGGGTCAAAGGAACGAGAAGAGCTGACTGAAGTGATGGCAGCCATACCCGCAGAGGTCCAATGCGACTATCTCCAACGCAGAGAGCTCAATCATTTCGTCAACTCCGAGGCCATTAAGCTGGTCGAACGGGACATCATCGATTTTCTCGTTATTCCCCTCGATGATTGCGCAGAATACGGTTTCTCCGCCGCAGAGCAAAGAAAACTCCTGCGACAAGTGGAACAAACTGGGCTTCAACAGCGCATCCATGTTTATCCCGGGGCCGACGAGGTGGGCTCCACCCTGCTCTGCCGCATCTGTACCCTAACCAAAGGCACCAAACCGCGCATCTTTGTTCGCTATTCCTCGGTCATGGGGTCTCACATCATCCCCCGTTACGAGGATCGCCCCTTGGGTGAGAGCATTAAGAGCCAAATCACAGTGTGCGGAGGCATCATGGTGGACAACTCCTTGGAAGCAGACGTGATCCTCATGGTCAACTCACCAACACTAAACCATGGAGCGATGCAAGAGGCCTCCCGGGCTGTCCTGGATAAGGACACCTCCTACTACTCTTTCCGCAATCTCCGGGAGTTTGTGGAGAGTATCGCATACTATCTCTCCATGGGACAGCGGGTAGCCTTAGCCGATGTGGCCTTTGGCAATGGAGCAGACCACGAACTCATGCAGATGCTCGCCAGAGGTGATCATTTGAGTGCACTGTACTCCTACGCGGCTTGGAACACTCCAGGCAACACCATCGGTACGGTCCTCGCCCACTCTCTATTGCGCTTTCAGAATCAGGATACAGTCGGCCAACTGTGCAAATTTGTCCTCGATCGTTATCTGGAAGACTGGGGTTACCAGGCGTTAGTTCGTTCCTCTCTAACCCCCTATGCCGAAGAGCTGGGGGCCAGCTACTTCGATCTCAAAGACAAACAGCCACTGATCCAAGAGGCCGCTTTAGACATGCTCAGAAAGTTTGCCCTAACCCACCTAGGTGCCTTCAAGGATCTCTATACTGTGGAATCGTTGCACTTCCCCTGGAACAGACTGTTTGAAATTGGCTTTACCTCTAGGCTCAAAAGCTAATCGACAAAAAGATCCTGGACAGCCAAACGCTGACGAATAAGACCCTCTTCGTGCAAGAATTGGATGGTCTCTGCAAGCTCTATGCGATGTTTCTCTGTCAGCTCCCCGCTGAAGACATACTTCTGAGCCACCATGTCCACGATCTCAGCCGGCAGGTTCAGGGCAGAACCTGCCAGTAGAAGGGCCTGCTCGTAGTTCTGGTTGAGATAATCCAGACTGCGGGCATGGGCCCTTTTGAACGCCTCGATTGGGGCGCTCTCTGCCATGTCGGCCCTTGTGACCGAAAGGGTGAGTCCACTGATGAGGCCAGCCCCATCGCGCAAGATGATGATCGACCCCGATTGGGAGAGGCGTGACATAGCTGGCTCCACAACCATAGCTGCATCGACCTGACCGCCCTGCAGCGCGGCAACCCCATCGGGGACGAGTAAATTGACCAGCTGCACATCGCGCAGGGTCAGACCCTCTTCTGCCAGGATCTTGGCCAAGAGCAAATGTGCCTCGGTTCCAATGGGCACAGCTATTTTCTTCCCCCGCAGGTCGCCCAGGGTGAGAGAATCAGGGCGTGCAGCCAGACCAAAAGCGGCCGGGGCCTGACTGTAGACACCAATTACCTTGATCTCCCGGCCCGCTGCTGCCCCAATAATGGCCGATGTGGCTCCCATGACAGGAGCCAGATCCAACCTTCCTGCGGCCATCGCCTCAGACATGGCATAGCCAGCACCAAAGGAATGATACTTCACGCTGTAACCCTCTTGAGCAAGAAACCCCTGGGATTTCTCAACAATACTGGGTAAGTTAAAGGGCAGAGCATTATAGGCCACATCAATCTCCTTGGCCTCGAAAGGACCTGTAAAACCAAGAATGAAGGCGATCAAGAGGCCTAGCCAACCCGCCTTTCTCCAAGAACATCGCATACCTATCCCTCCATCCAAGCTAAGACTTGCTCCTTGTTCAGACGCAATCCGGCAGCTAAGCTCTGGTCAATCAGGACCCTTCCTGGTCGCCTGCTGAGCACCATCAGGCGCGTTCCCAAAGCTAACGCTTCCTCAATATCATGGGTTACTAGGATGCAGGTAACCCCCTCTTGCTGCCAAATCCGGCGCAGTTCCATTTGGAGTCTGCTGCGCAGGTGACTGTCGAGACTAGCCAGGGGCTCATCCAACAGAAGCAGCTTGGGTTTTGCTGCTAAAGCTCGCGCCAGGGCCACCCTTTGGGCCATGCCTCCCGATAATTCATGGGGCAAAGCCTCGCCGAAGCCCTGCAAATCCATCTTCTCCACGATCTCCTGTGCGGAACCTCCACCCAGGCCAATATTCTCTAGTACTGTCAGCCAGGGGAATAAACGAGGTTCCTGAAAGACATAGCCCCGCTCCAAACTGGGTTTTCTGATAGGCTCCCCCTTATAGAGGCAGCGACCGCCGCTTGGAGGCAGAAGTCCGGCGATGATTCGCAGCAACGTAGACTTCCCGCAACCGCTTGGGCCTAAAATGGTCAAAAACTCCCCCTCTTCCAGGGTGAAGCAGATATTGCGCAGAGCATCAACCTCGTTCCCCCAGCCATCATGATACGTTTTGGAGACTTGGTGCAGTTTGAGGAGGGGTACTGGCATGTCTCACACCTCTTCGCGATAATATCAGACGATTGTGTACGGTCAAGAAGGCCTGGTCCATGACCAGTCCCATGAAGCCAATGACAGCGATACCTACGAACATCTGATCCACTCTGGCCAACGACCGAGCAGTCATCACCAAGTATCCAAGTCCGCTCGTGGATGCCAGCATCTCCGCTGCAACGATAGCCCTCCAACTCAGACCCATCCCTAGGCGAAGTCCTGTAAACACGGCCTCTAGGCTCCCAGGCAGGATCAAACGACGCAGTGTGTTCCAGGGCGAAAGGCAGAGCGCCCGGCTTACTTCCCAGTAATCCCGGGAGATCTCCTGCACTCCCAGGCAGGAGTTGACAACAATGGGAAACAGAGCAGCATAGAAAATGACGGCGAGTTTGGAGCCCTCGCCGATGCCAAGCCAGAGCAGGAAAAGGGGGATCAGGGCCGTGGGCGGTATTTGACGAAGAAAGGCCAACGTCGGTCCAAACCAGATTACTGTTTGCGGAAAGCAACCCATGATCAGACCTAAGGGTACCCCCACCATTGCGGCTAGAACAAAGCCCGACAAAACTCGCCAGAGACTCGTGCTTAAATAGGACCACAACACCCCGTCACGGCAGAGAGAACCGAAGGCGCTGATCATCTCTCCCGGCGAGGGAATGGTATGACGGTTCAGCTTACCCGTGTAAGCAAGCAAAAACCAGAGAACGAGGATTCCTCCTGGAAACACTAGGCCTTGCCAATGGCTCTCCCGGACGTTTTCCATTGTGCACCCCTCTTTCTGTAGGTGGTATGCAAGAATTCGTGGGCCATGGGGCTACCTGGTTTATCAAGCCAATCCGCATAAATGTTGAGAACATCCCTGTTTTGCTGTGACTTGTGAACAGCGGTTACCACGTCATCCTGATATAGGCCTGCCCCACGCTCCTGACGCACCTGGCCATTGACATTTGTAATGGGCTGACCCCCGCCCCCAATACATCCGCCAGGACAAGCCATCACTTCGACCAAATCGAAATAGACCTTGCCAGCTCGCAGATCGTCCAGGATAGCCTTGGCGTTGGCCAGACCATGGACCACACCGAGGCGTAAGGTCCCTTGATCGAGCTCCAGTTCCCAGCTGCGCATCCCCGAATATCCCCTCACCTCGGTGAAGGCTGCATTCTTAAGCTCCGTGTCGGTAAGGCGCTCATGAGCTAAGCGCAAGACTGCTTCGGATACGCCACCCGTCACTCCGAAGATCACTCCAGCACCGGTCACAAAGCCGAAGGGACGATCAGGCGGGGTTTCCGGAAGAGACGTATAGTCAATGCCGGCCTCCCTGATCATCTGGGCCAGTTCCTGGGTTGTTAGGACTAAATCCACGTCGGGAATGCCTAGAGTGGTGAATTCGTCCCTTGCTGCCTCAAACTTTTTGGCCGTACAGGGCATGATACTTATCATGTACAGATCCTCCGGCCGCTTGCCGCTTGCCTTGGCGTAGTACCTCTTCACCAGAGAACCCATCATCTGCTGAGGCGAACGACAGGTGGAGAGATGGGGTAAGAACTCTGGATAGAATTGCTCCGCATATTTTACCCAAGCCGGACAGCAGGACGTGAACTGAGGCAGTTTTTCCCCCTTTTGAATCCTCCCCAGAAACTCCTCTGTCTCCTCTAGCACCGTGAGATCTGCGGCAAATCCCGTATCAAAAACTTTCGAGGCCCCCAAGCTGCGCAAAGCAGAGATCAGTTTGCCCATGGTACTTTGACCAGGCTCCGCCCCGAACTCCTCACCAATGGATACCCTAACCGCAGGAGCCACCTGGATGATCACGGTCTTGCTCTCGTCCATAAGAGCGTTCCAGGCTTCCTGGATCTGCGGTTTGATCACGAGGGCCCCCGTGGGGCAAATGGCTGCACACTGGCCGCAATGCACACAGTTCGTGTCCGCTAGTTCCTGGTGAAATGCTGTGGTCACCTGCATCTTTGCGCCGCGATGGGCAAAATCATAGACACCGATACTTTGGACCTCTCCACAGATTCGAACGCATTCTCCGCAAAGAATGCATTTGTTAGGATCCCGCACTAGAATAGAGCTGCGGTCGATGGGCAAGCGATCCGTGTCGTCTTGCGAGAAGCGCAGATCCCGTATCCCGAAACGATGAGCCAAGCCCTGTAGAGTGCAGTTCCCACTCCGGGAGCAGCTGGTGCATTCACGATCATGACTGCTTAAGAGCAGCTCCAAAGCCATCTTCCTCAAGCGGCGTAACAAGGCTGTATTCGTGTTGACCACCATACCCGACTCTGGAGGCGTATGGCAAGCGGCCACAACTCCTCGCCCTTTCACTTCCACCATACACAAACGACAAGCACCATGGATGGTTAATTCAGGATGATAGCAGAGTGTGGGCAAATCGATTCCGGCGTTCTGCACCACGTCCAGCAAGCTCTTTTCTCCATTCAAGGCAATGCTTTGCCCATTAACTAATAGCCAACCCATTAGTACACCTCCTCGATGGCATCAAGCCTGCAGGCAGACAGGCAGGCCCCGCACTTGACGCATTTCCCCTGGTCAATCCGGTAGGATTCTGTTCGAGACCCGGTGATGGCATTCGCTGGACAAACCTTAGCGCACTGCGCACAGTGCCTGCATTTGTCCGCTTGAATCACAAAGCGGCGTAGATTGTTGCATACACCAGCAGGACAGCGCTTGTCCAATACATGCATGAGGTACTCCTCCCGGAAATTCTCCAGAGTGGACAGGATCGGATTGGGCGCAGATTTGCCAAGTCCACACAGGGAACCAAGTTGCACCATCTCACCTATCTCCACCAAGAGGTCCAAGTCTTCCTCTGTGCCCCCGCCATCCACAATACGCTGCAGGATTCTAAGCATCTGGAGGGTCCCTTCCCGGCAAAACGTACATTTTCCACAAGATTCATTTTGGATGAAGTTCATAAAGAAGCGTGCCACTTCCACCACACAGGTGTTTTCGTCCATAACCACAAGTCCACCGGAGCCAATCATGGCGCCAACCTCTTGCAGTGAGTCAAAATCCAGGGAAATGCCCATCTGCTCCTTCGTTAAGCACCCACCGGAGGGACCGCCGATTTGCACCGCTTTGAGCTCTCCGCCGCCTCGGATTCCTCCTCCGATCTGAAAGACGATATCCTCCAGCGCCAAACCCATGGGTACTTCAATCAGTCCGGTGTTCTCCACTTCGCCGGTTAAGGCAAAGGTCTTGGTTCCGGGGCTCTGCTCCCGGCCAATGGACCGAAACCAATCGGCACCTTTTGTTAAGATCCGGGGCACATTGGCCAAGGTTTCGACGTTGTTGATCACCGTTGGTGCCCCCCACAGACCCGCAACTGCAGGAAAAGGAGGCTTGGGTCTGGGCATCCCGCGCCGACCTTCAACGGAAGCGATCAAGGCACTCTCTTCGCCGCAGACAAAAGCCCCCGCCCCTTCTTTGACATGGATGTGAAAGGAGAAATCTGTGCCAAGAATACGGTTCCCCAAGAGTCCATACTTGGTGGCCTCAGCGATCGTCTGCTGCAATCGTTTCACAGCGAGAGGATATTCCGCCCGCACATAGATATAGCCTGTATTGGCTCCAATGGCGTAGCCCCCGATTAACATACCCTCGATCACGCTGTGGGGATCGCCTTCCATAATGCTGCGATCCATAAAGGCACCAGGGTCCCCTTCATCACCATTGCAGATCATGTACTTCTGATCCGCCTCTTGGCGGGCGGCAATAGCCCATTTGCGACCAGCGGGAAAACCTCCGCCTCCTCGACCCCTCAAGTGCGCCCGGGAGACGATCTCGATCACGTCCTCCGAAGTGCGCTCCAGGGCAGCGGCTAAACCTTGGTAACCTCCTCTGTGGATATAGGCACGAATGTCCCCCGGATCAACTACACCACAGTTTGCCAGAGCAACCCGTACCTGATTCTTGTAAAAGGGAATATCTTGTTCGTGGACGATGGTCTGGTGTGTACCAGGTTCCCGATAGCAAAGACGCTTGACGACTGCGCCAGCCTCGACGGCATCAACTATTTCCAGCACGTCTGCGGGACTCACCTTTGTATACAAGACTCCCTCCGGTTCTACCCGCACAAGGGGCCCTTGCTGACAAAATCCCTGGCACCCGCTATTGGTTACCAGCATGCCTGATCCATCCCTCTCTTCTTCCATCAGGCAATCAACGGTTGTGTAGAGATTGCGCTTCTGCAACTCCTCCAACAGGGCTTGGTAGACTAGAGGCGAACCGCTGGCCACACACCCCGGTCCGGCACAAACTACAATACGGGCAGTAGCCCTTTTCAGAGCTTGACCGTAGCTCTGCTGCACCACTTGAATATCTTCTCCTGTCCTAATCATCGTGTTCGCCCTCCCGTTCCAGAGTATCGATGATCATGTTCACTGCATCAACTGTGAGATGTCCATAGACCTGATCATTAATGGTGATCACGGGTGCCAAGACGCAAGCTCCTAGGCAGGACACCGTCTCCACGGTGTATCTCCCGTTGGTCGTGGTGAACGTGCCATTGGCCAGACCAACGCGCTTGCGCAGTGCCTCATAGACCGGTAGGGATCCCCGCACATGGCAGGCCGTTCCATCACAAACCTTGACCACATACTTCCCCTTCGGCTCTAAGGAGAACTGAGCATAAAAGGTGGCAACTCCATAGACTGTGGCCGCGGATAAATCCAAGGCATGGGCCACTTGATCCATGGCCTCTTGGGACAAGTAACGGTCGTTTTCCTGGATGTCCTGCAAAATGGGAATCAAAGCGGACGGTTCGCTGCCATGCTTGGCTAAGACTGCGTCTAGGAAGTTGGTGCTGGAGCCTGTTTCGAACATCTGCAAGTTGGTGGCCGTGTTAGTCAATGAGGTCACATCCTTTTTTATTGTGAAATTCTTCTCAATATGTATTGTAGCACATATCTGTGTGCTTGGGCCTTCTTGTCAAATATTTAACAATCTTTGGCGCCCTTAGCTCCACAACTCCCCTTCTTGTCCACGCTATCACCAGTTTACCCAGGGGCTTTCTCCGCAAGAGCCGATTAGGGAAACTAGACGTGCCTTCGATTTTGTGTTTCAGACCAGGTCTCAACGGATCGTAAATCTCTGTAAAATTCAAAGAGTTTAGGCTAAATGCTACGATAAACGAAGAGCAAGCCAGCCCCTCCCGTCTCAACGATTGGCACCAAAAACACCTCTTTGTCGGAAGGAGAAGCTGGTGCCATCGGGGAATATGCCCATAAATCCAAGGGAGGGAGAGATCCGTGTGTCAAACAAAGTAGGTCCCCTAATTCTCGCAGCAATGCTAATCCTGGTCCTGACGATCCAGGCCTTTGCCTTTGATTACCGGGCTGTCGAGGAGCTCATGCACACCAAGGAATTGCGCCAGATTGAGCAAGCGATAGACCGTTTAGAAGGGCATTTAGAGAGAAATCCAAAGGATGGTGAGGCTCTTTGGCTCGCCGCCAAGGCCTACCTCTACCTAGGTGACCGTTTGGAAGAAGATGTGTTAGAAACGTTTGAGAAGGGCAAGGAGTATGCGGAAGCGGCAACAGAGTACTTGCCAGAATCACCCCATCCCCATTTCTGGAAAGCATCTCTGATCGGCCGCATTGGGCAAACGCGAGGTATTCTCAGCAGCTTGTTTATGGTTCGACCCATGAAGGATTCCTTAGATAAGGCTTTAGAATTGGATGATGGCTATGCTGACGCCCACTGGGTCTTGAGCCAACTCTACCATCAAGCGCCGGGATTTCCCCTCAGCATTGGCAGCAAGAAATCGTCTCTACAGCATGCGGAACGAGCCGTTGAGCTCGATCCCGCCAATTTGGACTATCGGCTGCAATTGGCCGTAGCCCTGGAATACAATGGACGCCAAGACGAGGCCATCCCCGTCTTGGAGAGCCTCTTGAAAGACCCTGCACTGAAGGGTGAACCAGAGATCCAGGCTGAAGCCGAAGAACTCTTGGCCGACCTCAGTAAGTAAGCTTGTTCAGGTCGCCTGGTTTTTCCAATTTTTTTCAGAGTAGGAGCAGGAGAAGTTTATTAAGTGAGGAACATAGTAAATATAAAAAGGGAGGTATCAACTGGCCATGAACATACGAAAGGTGTACATGCATGGAAAACCTTTATCAGCCCTGGGAAGAAAGCTCGACATTGGCGATCAGGCACCCGATTTTAGACTGCTAGATAAGGATCTACAAGTCAAGACACTCGGAGATTACGGAGATGCTGTAAAACTGATTAGCGTCGTCCCCTCCCTTGACACAGGGGTGTGCGATCAGCAGACCAGGCGCTTCAACGAAGAGATCGCCAAATTCCAGGGAGCGATGGCGATCACAGTCAGCGTAGACTTACCCTTTGCTCAAAAGAGATGGTGCGGCAACGCAGGTTTGGAGGGTGCCATCACCCTTTCAGATTACCTAGACGTCTCCTTTGGCAAAGCCTACGGTGTACTCATTGAAGAGCTGAGGCTTCTGGCCCGGGCTGTATTTGTGTTAGATCGGGATAACACGATCACCTATGTGCAATACTTGGAGGAAATGACCGACCATCCCAATTACGAGGCGGCCCTTGTAGCCCTCAAGCTCTCGCTATAGGCACAGACAAGGAGCATTGAAAACCGGGACCCCGAAGGGTACCCGGTTTTTACTCTCTAGAGTTGTAGTGATTCCAGCTCACGAGTTCATCCAAATCCTTCCGCTTCTTGACTGGTACTATGTCGTCTTGCGCATAGCCTAAAGGAACCAAGGCAACAGGCTCTAGATGTACAGGCAGATTGAGGATACGATGGACATGTTTGGCGTCAAAAGCACAGACCCAGCATGTTCCCAGCCCCTCCCCGACCGCTGCTAACGTCAGATGATCAACCGCGATAGCCACGTCCAGATCACAATGGTCCTTGCCATCCCGGCGTTTCCAGGACGTATTGTGATCGCCACAAGCCACAATCACAGCTGGGGCCTTAGAAAACCAATCTCTCGGATAGCTCTCGGCAATCCTGGCCTTGATTTCATCATCCGTAAGGACGATGAAGTGCCAAGGCTGGTAATTCACGGCGCTTGGGGCGAGTCGAGCCACCTCCACAATCCGCAGAATCTTCTCCTTTTCCACGGGTCGATCACTGAATCTGCGCAAGGAGAACCGTTTTGCTGCCAAATCCAAAAACACCTTACCATCTCCCTTCATGATTTTCAAACAGGTTCTGCTGATCCGTTGCCACTCGGTTTCTAAGGAACATAAATCATGGTCTTGGTCATACCGCCGTCAACAATCAGATTGGCTCCGTTAATAAAGCGATTATCGGGGTGGGTCAGGAACAAACAGGCTGAAGCAATATCCTCTACTTTGCCCACTCGCCCTGACCAATGCTGGACGTGATCGATCTGGCGAAGGTTTTCCCAGGCGACCGTTTCAATCCAGCCGGGACTGATGGAATTGACCTGAATACCATCATGGGCCAGCGAAGCAGCTAAAGCGTGGGTCAAAGCAATAATGCCTCCTTTTGACGCTGCGTAGGCTTCCGAGTTCTCTTCGGACTGGAACGCTCTAGTGGAAGCGATATTTACAATGGAAGCCTCATTTTGCAGGCGCATGATCTTCGCCGCTTCCCGGGAGCAAAGGAAGACACCGCGCAAGTTGATATTGATTACCTTGTCCCAATCCTCCACACTTAGTTGGTAGGGCGAAGCAACATAGGAAACACCGGCGTTATTCACGAGGATGTGGATCGCCCCAAAGCGCTTATACACCGCGTCCATCAAAGCTACGATTTGCTGGGGATCGCCAACGTCCGTCGGGACAAAAAGCCCGCCATGACCTTGACTCTTGATCAAGCGTTCCGTTTCCTCTCCCCATTCCCTCTGCCGCTCCGCGATGATGACCTGAGCTCCTCTGGCTGCATAGGCTTGGGCTATCCCTTGGCCAATTCCTCTGCCTGCACCTGTAACAATAACGACTTTGTCCCTAAAGGCCATATTCCTACCTCCCTGCATCTGATCAGAATCCATCGAACGCAATCTGATACACATTTCTCCAGAGTTTGCCGGTCACGAACAAACGGTGACCCTCAGGATCATAGGCGATTCCATTGGGGACATCGACCCCCGGGTCCTGCCCTCGTTCCAGATCATTCAGCTCGCTTAGGTCAATCCAGTCTGTGACTTGACCCGTCTCGGGATCAATACGGACTATGTTCGGAGTGAGCCAGATATTGGCATAAATCGCACCTCGAATGTATTCGAGTTCGTTGAGATAACCGATAGGCCCGTCTGGCCCATGGACAGTGAGCCGCCTGATGGGTTGATACGACTCTGGTTCAAGGTAGATCAAGACGCTAGAACCGTCGCTCATGATCAAGTATTGGCCATCTGTAGTGAGTCCCCACCCCTCAGTCTCATAGGAAAACTGGGCGATCCTCTCCAGACTAGCCCGATCGTACACAAATCCCTGCCTCTCTCTCCAGGTCAACTGAATGATTCTATCGCCCAAGATGGCGATCCCTTCACCAAAATACTCCTTCTCCAGCGGCACCGACTCAAGCAGCGCTCCGTCCTCTAGGCGCACCTTGCGTAGAGATGAATGTCCATAAAGACCAGTTCCTTCATACAAGAACCCATCACAGTAAACTAGACCCTGCGTGAAAGCAGCAGGATCGTGTGGATACTGGTTTAGAACCAAGACTGAGTGCCAATTCTCCTCCGCGCCCGCGATCCAAGGGCTGAACACAATTACCATGATCAGGACCAACAGCTGCATAGCGAGGACTTTTCTCATAGGGACCTCCTTCCCCTTCCAAGCGGGATCACTCTGATATTCTCCCATGCAAGAAAGGATCCTGCCTAGAGAGATAGACGCACCCGAATGTGGGCAGAATAACCCAGAGACAAGGGAGGCAGAGACATGAAGTGGAAAGGATATATCCCAGTTGTGATGATGATCGCAGTGTTAGCCGTATTCGTCGGCGCCCAAGAGATGCTCAGCCGTACCCCACAGCCTGATATGCTGCAATCACAGGTCAGCGGCCCAGGTAACACCTTACAGGAAGTACGCCGGTTTGAGCTGGAGTTGGAGTTACGAAATGATCAGGACATAGAAGTACATTACGTATCCGATGATCAAGGTTTTCCCTTAGCCACCGTCCGCAGAGAGGATCGCCCACGCCACAGCACGGGGGAAGAAGCCGTGGAGGAGATTCGAATCCTGGTAGAGTCATCACCTGCACTTACAGGCAACGAGCCGCTCACACTCATTCAGGGGATTTTGGATCAGCTCCAAGTCAACCAGGCCGATCTGAAAGACCTTGAGTTGGAATTCGAGCTCATGGATGGAACGCAGCGAGAAATTGAGCTGGAAGTAGATAATGACGATGACGACGATAATGACTAAGCGAAACCCCCGCTCCAAAAGAGTGGGGGTTCTCAATTGTCCAGCTCCAACTGGTTTTGGAGATGCGCTAGCACGGCGATTGCCTCCTGGCAACCAACTGCTTCCTCCCGCAACACCTCCAAGGTGGAACGGTGCCTGGGTAAAAGATTCCTCCAGTATCGAAGGGACAAAACCGGCGGGTGTAGTGTTTCTGCAAGCTGATCAATCCTGGCCTGCAGTTTGGCAATGCGCAAGGCAATGGCTTGAGAAATGATCTCATGGGCCAACTCCGTATGATGTGTGCTGCGCTTTTTGGCGACGGCCAGCCGATAATTGCGGATGGCCTCGTCAAGGTCATCCTTTTCCAAAGCCTTCAAGGCCTTCGTCACATAGGTGGATTGCGGCATATAGCCGTGCTTTTCCAACTGGTTGATGCCTAGTTTGGTCACTAACCCAGTTAAAATGCTAGTCAGCAGCCCTAGTGAAGGGATCATTTAGATCTTCAGAGCCTTTTCCAGCCATTGGGCGGTTTTCGGGTTCACTTCTTTAAACTGCCGCCACTCGCTTTCCGAGATCTCCAAGGGGTCCTTACCGAACATCTGCTCGATGTTGCGGGACGCGGCCTTAACTAGTTCTCTGTTTACGGAGAGTGCAGCGAGAACCGAACCGCTCACAGCAAACAAACCATCCACAAAATCGAGTCCAGTGAGACTCTCCAATCCTTGTTCCAAGAGCAGACCCGCCAAGAAGCCTACTCCACCAGCTGCTGTCGTCTTGATCAGCTTACTCACGACTGTCACTCCTCTTCTTTGATGCTCTTGATTGCTTTGGCAATGTATTCATCTTTCTGTCTGAGGCGCTTTTCCAACTCGCGGATCTCGGCACGCAGTTTTGTTTCGGTCTTGGCTTTGTTTCCGATAAAGCGGTGGTACAGAAAGGACAGATTGATCCCCAGTACGATTCCTACAAAGGTCCCAAAGAGCACATACTTCATGGCACCATCCCCCGGTGTATTCATGCTATCCTCCCAACACGCAGTCCTATAGTATTCTTTCCACAGAAACACGAAAAGCCCTCTACCGAAAGGAAAAAGGCGGAAGGGCTCTTCCTGTCCGCCTAGACCACGTCGACGCCTAAGACAGATTGCATCTGCCCTAAAGCAAATAAATGGGCCTCTTGGTCAAAGCTGGCCACACCCTGAGCATAGACGCGTACGGGTACGTCGCGGTTAGCCAACTCTTCGGTCGTGAAATAGCAGCAGATATTGGTGCAGACCCCAACCAAGTCCACCTCATGAACAGATTGCCTCTGGCCAGCTCCGCTCAACCCTAGATACTCCTCTAAATCAGTCCGGAAGAAAGCACTATAACGGTTCTTCTCGACGAAATGGACTTGATCGGCCGTTTGATCCTGGATCAGCTCTTGGAGCTCTGGTATCAGCTGCTGGCCCCAACTACCTCGCAAACAATGGGGCGCAAACTTGACAAACTCAGCATCGTCTTCTTCATGTGTATCCAAGGTAAAGACAACCTCATCTCCAGCTTGAAGAGCCTCTTGCACTTTTCCCCGCACAAAGGGTACGATCTTACGAGCCGCCGGCGAGCTTAAGACGCCAGTTTCGGCCACAAAGTCGTTTTGCATATCAACGACAATCATAACTCGTCGCATACGAACACCTCCAAATTTATCTCCCTGCACATACTCCATAATTAGGTGTGAGCCCTCATTATCCTGCACATCGAGGAAGATTGACACAGCTTGGCAACTAGCGTACGATCTACCTACAGCCGAGGAAATGAGGTGCAATTATGATTAAGATTGTCAACGACAATACAGATCCCAGGATCAACCTAGCAGTGGAGGAGTATGCCCTTAACTACCTAGATCCCAGTCAGGACTATGCCATTCTGTGGCAGAACGAACCCGCTGTGATCATTGGTCGTAATCAAAACACGCTGGCCGAAGTGAATGCCCCTTTTATTAAGGAACGAGGCATCCGTGTGGTGCGTCGACTCTCAGGCGGAGGTGCAGTGTACCATGACTTGGGCAATCTCAACTTCACTTTCGTCGTGAATAGCGAGAAGAGCGTTGTCAGTAATTTCGAGTACTTCACCAAACCGGTGATTGAGGCCCTGGCCAGTCTAGGAGTAAAAGCGGAGTTTTCGGGGCGCAATGATATCACCATCGATGGTAAGAAGTTTTCTGGAAATGCCCAATACTGGTCAAAAAACCGCTTACTCCATCACGGGACCATCCTTTTCAACTCCGATTTGTCCGTAGTCCAAGAGGCGTTAAATGTCAAGGCCGACAAGATTCAATCCAAAGGGGTCAAATCTGTACGCAGCAGAGTAACCAATATTTTCCCCTATCTGCAGCAACCGATCACCATTGCAGAGTTTAAGGAAACGCTTTGGAAGTATCTGATTCCCGGCGGTGTGGATCAAGAGTACGTTCTTAACGAGCACGACTGGGCCATCATCAAGGAACTGCGAGAACGACGCTACAACCAGTGGGATTGGAACTACGGAGCTTCTCCTGAGTGCGAGATCGAAAAGGAAGAGCGTTTTTCCGGTGGTAAGCTTGAACTGAAGTTCAATATTCGCGATGGGGTGATCAGTGATATGCATATCTACGGTGACTTCTTTAGCAAGAGTAATGTGCGTCATTTTGCCGAGTTACTGAATGGAAAAGACTATCGGGAAAGTACCATCGCCGCGGTCCTGGACGAAGTGGAGTATCAGGAGTACTTCGTCGGTATCAGCAAAGACGATTTCCTCCACTGTCTTTTCTCTTGAATGGACACTGCAAAAAAAGGAGATGGGACCGTGGTCCTCTCTCCTTTTTTCGTTCTCTACTTCACTTCCTGAAAAAATGGATGGCTTGATCGATGGTGGCCTGGGCCGCTTCCATAATGATCTCCGAGGATGTGGGATGGGGATGGATAGCCTTGGCCAGGTCATGGACGGTCCCTTCTAGCTCCAGTGTGGCCACGGCTTCCGAAATCAGATCGGTGGCCTGAGCAGCAATAATGTGAACTCCCAAAACTTCGCCATACTCGCTATCTGCCACGATCTTGACGAACCCCTCTGCTTCACCTTCAGCCAGGGCCTTTCCATTCGCCGCCAGGGGAAAGGTACCCATCTTCAGTCTGTGTCCGCGCCGCAGAGCCTCTTGCTCGGTTAACCCCACCACAGCTACCTCCGGGAAGGAGTAAATGCAGGCTGGGACCTTGTCATAGTTGATCTCGGCCTTTCGGCCCATAATGTTCTCCACAGCCACCAATCCTTCAGCCGAGGCCACATGGGCGAGCATGTGTTTGCCGTTCAAATCTCCAATGGCGTAGACACCTGGAATACTCGTCTCTAGGCGAGCGTTGGTGCGGACCGCCTCGCCGTCCATGGCTAGGCCTAATCTACCAAGAGCCTCCACATTGGGTGTCCGCCCTAGACTGACAATCACCCGGTCACTGGGAAAGGCCCGAGTTTCACCTTGTACTGTGGCCAGCACGGTGGATCCCTCCAAGCCCTCGATCTCACATTGCTCGTGAATCTCCACACCCTTCTTCCTAAGGGTGCGCAGCATATACCGCTGGAGATCCGCATCGAGGCTGTTTAGAATGGTAAATTTCTCTAAAACGGTAACTTTCGCTCCCAGCGCATTGAACAAGGCGGCAAACTCTATGCCCACTACTCCTCCGCCGACAATGACAAGTCCCTGTGGAATCTCCCGGAGACTGAGGGCACCGGTACTTGTCACAGCGGTCCCAGCTTTAAGGGCCGACTCCAAACCGGGAATGGGCAAAATCTTCGCTCGTGATCCCGTGGCCAGAATCAGGTTCTGCGCCGTGATGACCTGTCCGTTGACGAGGATCGACTGCGCATCCTGGATCTCTCCATAACCGTTGACCACATCGACCCCGTTTCTCTGCAGGAGGCCCTTGACCCCCGAGGTCAGTTGACCCACCACGCCGTCTTTTCGTTTGAGCATAGCATCCCAATCAATGGTGACCTCACCCTTGTTCCCCAAACGAATCCCGTATTCTTCGGAACCAATGATATCCTGATAGACCCTAGCGCTTTTGAGTAGGGTCTTTGTGGGGATGCAGCCTTCGTTGAGACATACTCCCCCCAGCTCTCCTCCTTCAATCAGTACAACTTTCGCTCCCATCTGCGCGGCCCTGATGGCAGCAACATAGCCGCCGGGACCACCGCCCAAAATGGCCATCTGATAGTGTGACATAGAATCCCTCCTCAAACCCTGTGGTGCAGACCTTAGCCCAGCAGGAGCAGGAGCGGCTCCTCAAGATAGGCTTTCAAACGCTGCATGAATCGTCCTGCATGGCCCCCGTCAATAAAGCGATGATCGAAGGCAAGGGTCAGAGGCAGAATGTGTCGAATCACGATTTGATCCCCGTCATCCACAACTGGCTTCTTGGTGATGGTTCCGATCCCTAAAATTCCGGCCTCAGGGTGTTTGATCACGGGCAGACCCGACAAAGCACCAACCGCTCCGTAGTTGGTCAAGGTGAATGTTCCGCCTTGGATTTCATCCAAGGTTAGGCTGCGGTCTCGAGCCTTTTCAGCTAAATCCTGAACACGCTTAGCTAAGGCCAGTAGACCCAGCTGATTGGCGTCTTTAATGACGGGCACCAACAGACCATCTGGTGTATCCACCGCAATTCCAATATTATAGTTCTTTTTGAGCACAACTTCCTGTGTGTCCTGGGAGAAGCTGGCGTTGAAGAAGGGAAGCTCTTGGAGAACGAGGGTAACCGCCTTGATCATAAAGGGCATGAAAGTGAGTTTGACTCCCTCCTTTTCCGCCAATCCCTTGGCGTCCCTCCTAAATTTGACGAGTTCGCTCACATCGAATTCGTCCATTACGGCAGCATGTGGTATCTCCTGTTTGGAGAGGGACATGTTTCTGGCCACGGTCTTGCCTAAAGTCGTGAGCGCAATCCTCTCTTCCAATCGTCCCTTGCTTTCCAGAGCGACCTGCCCCTGGGGGCGAGCTTCTTTGCTGCCCGCTGCTTCTGCCGACCTCTGAACGTCCTCCTTCATCACCCGCCCGGCGGGCCCTGTGCCTGTGATGCCACTGATATCCACACCAAGATCCTTAGCCAGTTTACGTGCCACGGGCGTAGCCAAAACCTTGCGCCCCTTTTGCAGCGGCTGCTCAACAAAGCCTTCAGCACTTGTTTCAAGCACAGTGGAGGACGTTTCCAAGGCGCCAACAACCGCAGCATTATCTTCCTTGATCGCCTCTTCGTCTGCTGTTTCCTCTGCCGCCCCTAACTTCGCTGGTGTGGTGCCATCGCCGATTGAAACGACAACATCACCCACATGGATGGTATCCCCCACGGCGCCAAAGGTCGCTAGAACGGTTCCGCCTGTGGGAGCGGGGATTTCTGCATTCACCTTGTCCGTTTCCACCAAGAACAGGGAGTCGCCTTCTTTGACCTCATGCCCTACATCTACAAACCATTTCAAGATCACGCCTTCGGCAATGCCTTCACCGATATCCGGAAATCTAAACTCATACATGGCTGATCCTCCTCCCTAGTACCTCACGACGTTTCGAATGCCTGCGGCCATACGCTGGGCATCCATGAAGTAATGGTGCTCTCCCCTAGGGATTGGAATGGTAACGTCAAACCCAGCGATGCGTGTGGGGGGCGCCTCCAGGTACAAGAAAGCTCCTTCGTTAACGATGGCCATCAGTTCTGCACCTGGTCCGAAGGACTTGGCCGCCTCATGGATCACCACAAATCGACCGGTTTTTTGCACGGAATCAATTATGGTATCCCGATCAAGGGGCGAGATGGTACGCAGGTCGATGATCTCAGCGTTGATCCCTTCCTCTTGCAAAATTTTATCTGCCTTGAGGGCTTCATGGACATAGGCACCCCAAGTCACAACCGTAATATCCGTCCCTACCTTGAGCACCTTCGCCTTGCCAATGGGGATGGTGTATTCCTCTTCGGGAACCTCCTGCCGAAAAGCCCGATAAATCTTGGATGGTTCCAGGAAAATCACGGGATCGTCATCTCGAATGGCAGACAGCAGCAAACCTTTGGCATCATAGGGCGTTGAAGGAGTGACCACCTTGAGGCCTGGTATGTGACCGAGCAAGGTGTCAAGGCTTTCGGAATGATGCTCGAGGGCTTTGATTCCTCCCCCATGGGGCATACGAATCACAAGGGGCAGATTCCGCCTCCCTCGAGTGCGATTCCGCATGCGGGCCACATGGGAAATGATCTGATTGTAGGCTGGGTAGACGAAGCCCGAGAACTGAATTTCAGCTACTGGTCTGAGGCCGTTGATGGCCATCCCCACAGCTGCACCGACGATGGCAGATTCAGCGAGGGGCGTATCAAAACAGCGTTTGTCCCCATATTTCTGCTGCAGACCGACTGTAGCCCTGAAAACTCCGCCTTCGACACCAACGTCTTCTCCAAAAACCACAACGTTCGAGTCACGGGCCATTTCCAAATCCAGGGTGTGGTTGATAGTGCTAATCAAATTCATGAGGGCCATTTATCGCACCTCCTCTAAATACTGCTTGTATTGCTCCAACTGCTCGCGGAGGTGAGCAGGCATTTCTGAGAAGTGATACTTGAAGATATCCTCGAGCTGCGTTTCACCGGTGGCTTCCACTCGCCGAAATACTTCCAGTGCCTCTTGCCTAAATCTCTCAGACAGGCTGTCATCCTGTTCACCGCTCCACAGTCCCTTGTCGATCAGATACGCTTTCATACGCTTCAGGGGATCCTTCTCCTGCCACTGCAGAACCTCGCTGTCCTGGCGATACTTTGTTGGATCATCTGAGGTCGTGTGGGCCCCCAGACGATAGGTATAGGCCTCAATCAGGGTTGGGCCTCCCCCCCAGCGAGCTCTGTTCAGTGCCTCTTTCGTTGCTGCATACATGGCGAAGAGATCGTTTCCATCCACCAAAACTCCTGGAATGCCTGCAGCAACAGCCTTTTGCACCAGTGTTTCTGCTTTGGTCTGTCGTTGTCGCGGAACGGAGATGGCATATTGGTTGTTCTGGATAAGGAAGACAACGGGAGCATTGAAAACGCCGGCGAAGTTCAAAGCTTCATTGAAGTCACCTGTGGACGTTCCGCCGTCTCCGACATAGGCTACAGTCACATCGTCCTCGCCCTTAATGCTGGAGGCCATGGCAATTCCCACTGCATGCTGCAGCTGCGAGGCAATGGGCACCGCAATGGGCAACACTCGTACATCCTCAGGGAACTGACTGCCCCTTTCATTCCCATACCAATACAGGTAGACCTTTTCCAAATCTACACCCCGATAAAGCCAAGCTCCCAACTCACGAAAAGCAGGCACCAACCAGTCCGTCTTGGCCATGGCTGCTGCAGAGCCCACCTGGGCGGCTTCCTGCCCGGTGTTCGGTGCATAGGTGAGCATGCGGCCCTGTCTTTGTAGCAGCAGGGCTTGCTCATCAGAGCATCTTGTCTTGACCATGACTTTGTATAACTCAAGCCAAGTATCATCCTCGAGATCAGGGACCAGTTCTGGACGGAGTATGATCCCGTCCTGATCCATGATCTGCAACATCTTATCTTTCAGGGGACCGTACTGTTCAACTAACATGGCAGCACATCCTTTTGCGATCATATTTATTACCAACTTGCTTATATTAAGTATAGCAAGAATGAGAATCGTTTTCAATTAAAATGAAAGAATTCCGGCCCTCAAAAGATTATATTAATGTTTAATTTCAAGAAAAAGGGACCGGAGCACAGCTTGGCTCCGATCCCTTCCCCACGAAACACCTACCTGTTTAGAGAATCAAAGGTATCACTCCGGTCAGCGCCAAGAGTGTACCTGCGATCAATACCGTCTTCTGCCTGTCCTGCACCGTCTGTTGCAGGCGCACCTGGGCGATGGCAAAAGAGTCTTCCCCACTGACAACAACCCGATCAATGGGGTCACCTGTCCTGGCCAGGAGACGGGCTCCTGCAAAGCCAGCGATGTCTCGGGTGATGCTGTCCACTAGATCTTCACCATAGAAGAAGTCAGCCCGGTACGACAGTGTGTCAAAATGATTGGGCTCAAGCTCAAAACCGAACGTGACTACAGGCTCGGACAGATCCATCGTTAGGCAGCTCTGAGACGACACGAGTACATCGGGAGTGGGGCTTTCCGAATAAGGCGGCGAGGACCAGGTAGCCCAGCCCAAGGGGACAGGCCCGCGCTTCTCCAGCGGCGTGCTGAAATGGATTTTCACATCTCCGTCGGTGATATAATCATGTATGCTGCCGTAGGGCAACTCGCTGATGTCCATCTTTGTTGTAGCGGCCAAGTATGCTGCATTGGGCTTTAGTATGGGAGTGCCGCAGCCACCGTAGGCCAGAGTGGATTGTTCGAAGGGGGCTCCTTCCGCCATGGGCGGTGCCTCCTTAGGTTCAGTGATCACAGTGTTCATGTTGCTCATCTTCTCTCACCTCCTGCCTTATTTTTCGAGGGTAGCTTTGCTTCGTTTGATACTATCAATATGCCTTGGAAGAATATGTAGCTCCGGGTATCCAATCCCATTTTGCTGGAGTGGACCGTGACTGTGACAAATGGTGTGGTGCAGGCCGGAAGGCAATTGTTCTAATCAGCCGGTTATGATACACTAGACCTATAGCAAAAACCAAGGAGGGATGTACATTGAGTAAAGAAGAAAGACGAAACAAAGTGTTAGAGCTGTTGAACAAGGCAAAGTCCATGGAACTGCAAGCCATTCATCAGTACATGCACCAACACTACATTCTGGACGACAGAGACTTTGGTGAGCTAGCTGCGAAAGTAAAACTGATTGCCATTGATGAAATGCGCCATGCCGAAGCATTAGCCGAAAGAATCAAAGAACTAGGTGGGGAGCCAACCACGGAGTTAGCTGGCCCAGTGGTCAAGAGACAAGACGTACAGGATATTTTCCCCTTTGATGCCAATGAAGAAGATGAGGCTATCGACGCCTACGGTCAATTCGCCAAGATTTGTCGGGAAAACGGCGATACCATTTCTGCCAGTCTGTTTGAGACGATTATCGAACACGAGCAAGCTCACTTCAACTATTTCGATAATGTCGATAGTCACATCAAAACCCTAGGTGACACCTACCTTTCGAACTTAGCTGGAACGCCATCCGGTACCGGTCCCGCCAAAGGATTCGCATATCCTTCCGGTGAGTAAACCCAGTGCAGCACAAAGCCCCTTCATGAGGGGCTTTTTTTGCTGGTCCACGGCCGCACCACCCCGGGTTGTCGCCAGTGGTGGTTCACTCGCTTTGCCTTAAGAACGGTTCATAACAGCCTCGACTCGATGTATGCGGCCATCTGTGAAGAGAGGC
>FZPS01000200.1_pt99 | contig 165526 bp, 137 predicted proteins | sample 1817821 | NCBI WGS metagenome assembly FZPS01 (sample SAMEA104158645, study PRJEB21678) | metagenome | place: Germany | collected 2015-04-21 | reverse complement strand
CACCGCGCAAAGTTTTTAACTCTTTTTGCTTCTTCCACCCTCATTATAACAATATTTTTTACTTTACAATACCCTTTTTTGTCACTTTAATATCCGCTAAATTGAAAATATCTATTTTTAAAACTTCATTTTCTATTTTGTCACTTTATCTTTTTCATGTAACAAAATATCGGCTAAATTATATATTTAATAAAATTTTATAAACTTTCTTGGTATCAAATACATAATTTAATAAGTTTAAACTTTTAAATCTGGTTAATAAAGCCATCCATTTCGGTTCGTACTCCTATCACGATTAAAAATAGTGTATGGTTCGTACTCGTATTACGATTGATACTTTTTGGCATGAAAAAAGCCTCAGAAACACGAATTCTTCTAAGGCTTATAAATTTCTATAATCGCTTTGTTGGCTTAATAAAGCCATTACTAAAGTAAGATTTGTTTGGAGCCATCTTTTACATTTAAGGGATCAGTTTTTCCGTTCTAACTGTGTAAAACTACTAACATTTGTCCTCCAAAGGGAAAATAGGGTGCTTTCATATACTTTTGAGGTATTCCAACGGATAATTGGGTATTTTACCTAAACTGCTAACATTTGGCCACCAAAGTGAAAAAGGAGTACTTTTGAGGCATTTTCGAGGAAAATGGAGAGATTAAAAATATTGATTTTTATAAATATTCTTCTCTTAGTTTATCAACATCTTCGTAAATTTTTTCAATTTCCAAATTTAACTGTTTAATATACTCTGTCGCAATCTCTTCAAATAATTTAGTTGTAGGATTTTCTTTACATATTGTTAGATTTAATTTTATTCTTTTTGTCTTCTCTTTAATTATATCTTTCATCAATAAATAAAAGACTTCACGTAAATGTGTTTGGTCTTCACTATTTAAATCAATATGCTCGGGTTGCTCAAACTTAAACTCTAGAATATCTTTATTGTCAATATTCATTAAAACAACTTCAATTTCTTTTATCTCCATAGATAACTCCCCTTTCATTAAAGGCATTTCTACCACCTTCTAAAACTTTAAGTGTCACTTCTGACCAATTTAACACGTTTGATTCATTTCCATAACAAACAAGATTATCAGTAAATGGATTTCCTAGAAATGTTTCATATTTGTTTGACCCTTTATCCACTCTATATATAGTTTGCAGTGGTAAAGTTCTAACTCCTATGTTTGCGTCATGTGTAGCAATAATTATTTTTTTATTTAAATTAGATAATTCTTTTAGTCTGGGAACTATGATATTATTTATATATTCATTCCCGACACTAAGCTCTGGTTCATCTAAAATAAACACATTATATCCTTCTTGAATTAAAACATTATTTAAAATTAGCATGGATTGCTCCCCAGTAGATGGTGAATATTCGCTACCATCACCTTTTTTGACTTTACTGGAAACTCCTAAAAATTTATCAAGATTATTAATTCCCATTTCATTTAATTGTTTTTTTACTTCAGATAATGTTTCGTTAATTGATATTGTAAAAACATTTGATTCAAGATCTATTATAGATTTTTTTAAATTTTGTAACTTTCTAAGATAGCCTTGACCTAATATGAATTTTGATTCGCCATCAAAGTTATCTGGATTAAGTGAAATGTTTTTCTCCACATATATTCTCCCTTTGTCGGGTAAGTTTCCTATTGTAATTTCATTTTTTTCGACACCCATATCCAAGATTGTTTTAATTTCTGAAATCTTTTTCTTTAGACCTATATGTTTTACAAAAAAATCATTAAATCCAGTATTACTAGGTTTAGGATATTCTCCTTTCTTGCTTTGATAAATGCTTTTCATCTTATTAATGGTAGTTTTCTCAAGTTTCAAAGACCACCACTTGCAGTATTCATTGATTAATTTTTTCCTTATTTCTGCATCAACAATATTTAATATATTTTTAAAATTTTCCAATTCATTTTCAGCAACTTCTTCTATTTCTTTTTCGTGTTTTAAAATTTGTTTTATACCTGTTCTTATCTCCTTATAAACTGATTTCCATTTATTAAGAGTGACATCACTTATAAGCTCAGCAAAATCACTATCCATAAAACCAAAATTCTTACTTGGTTGAAAATATGCTTTCCAATTATAGTAATCTTGGGTGTTAGTTGCATTTGGAATAGTCCAGTCTAATAATATCTTTAAATCCAAACTTTGGTTATCAAGATCAAATACATTAATATCATTTTGTTCAGGTTTAATCTCTATAAGTTCTTTGTATTTGATTTTATTTTCTGCTGCATAATAGGAAATAACATCATTGTTCCCCTTATCTTGGAAAACTTTTTCCATACTCTTTAAAATCTCTGTTTTCCCAGTTCCTTTTCCACCGATTATAACATTAACATCATTATATATTTCGAGTGTTAATTTTAAATCCAAAAATGGTTGTATAGTTACCAACTCATAATTTTTTTGATCCAAAAAAGTCTTGATAATGCTTTTGTCTTTTTTCAACAATAACTTAAACTTATCAAAATCACTAACCGGAAGTTTTAATTGTGGTAGTTCATATTCTTCATAATTATTCCAATCTTTTACATCAGAACCTATAATAGTTCGCAATCCGTGAGCCACCATAATTCCGGCACTTTTTAGGCTGCTTGGTTCTAACAATAATGCGTTTTTATCAGTAAGTCTTTCTTGTAAAAAATCTAAATCTTCGTTATGAATTGACGGTTCTTTATTAAGATAGTGAACTAAAAAAAATGAATCTAACTCTGAAAAAATATTCACCAAATCTTCTGCTGAAATTAAATAATTGTCAGGTGATTTATTTTTAAATTCATTTTTACAAATTTCGTTAAATTTTCCCGCCTCTTTTGGGTTGACAATGATTATACAATGATATTTACCGTTCGTTCCAGAAACATCAAGTTCTACGCCAGGCCAAACAGTAGAGAATTGACTTTCTGAAAACTGAAGATATTGTTCATAATCGAAATGATTATGATTTGTTATAGCAAGCACCTTAACATCCGCATCTTGAATTTTTCTTTCGAAAAGATCAAAATCTACATTACGACTCTCGTTGTCTCCTTGTTTTGTTTTTTTAGTGTGACAGTGTAAATCTATTTTCATTTTAACCTCCTATCTCACTCTCATATGTCCATCTAATGAAGATTCTTTTATAAGTTATATGTACAAGTGAAAAAATCTTATTTTTGTGGAAAAATAGGAAAACCAACTTTTAAATTCTATCATCATAAGGTCTTTCTTTAATGAATTTTACCATACATTCTCAATCGAGGTCTTTATTATTTGTAATTTTATATACTCATTTTTAAGAATTGTTTTAAATACTTTTTAGCCGTATGTATCGTTTTTATCGGAAACTATATAAAAAACTTTAAAAACCTACTATAAGTATTTAAGAATTATTTTTTGCCTTTTGTTGACGATATTGTTTAAATCATTTTTTAAACTTTGAATTTCAGCGTTTAACGCATCTACTTGGTCCATAACTGTATTCTGTATTTTTAATTCTGGAAATTTTAATCTTATCTTTTCAATTTTTTCTGTTGAAGCTCGATTTGTTCTTGTAAATTTTTCATCTAATCCTGCTTTGTAAAGCATGACAGCCAAAAATCGTGAATCTATATTCTTGTTTTTAACCTTTATTACTCCTGCATGGTCTGTTGGATAAAAAGGAGTTCCAGCATTAATATGTCTAACATCCCAATCACTATCTATTGACCATAATACACCCGGATTACTAAAATCCTTCATTAAATCTTTATCAATTAATCCAACCGGACTATATAAATTTGCTGAAATAACTGGTATCCCTTTATTTGTTAATTCATGGGAAACAACTCGTTTTCCTAGTTGTAATTCAAAATGATCAGAACCTAAAGTATAAATTTTGCTAGGTTTATTTGATACACTTTCAATAATCTTGCTTATTTTGTCTTGTCTTTGTTCAATCATTTTAACAATTTCGCTCATTTTTTCCGTTTCCTTTTTGAATTCTTCGGATATTTTGTTCTGAATATCAATCGGCGGAACCGGAATTATAACTCTATTTTTTAAATATTCTGAATTCAAACTCTTACCAAAAGCTTTTGCCGAAACACTTTGTAAATCTATAGCGTTTGAGGTAAATAAAGAAAACAAATATTCATTAGTAATCTCGTCATTTTTTGGAATTAACCCTGCTATCGCCTCATTTGTATAAAGGTCAACTCCAGCAATTGCAGTTTTACCAATACTCAACTTAAAACTGACTAAAGTAGTACCTTTAGGTATAAGTTTAACATTAGAATTTTTTACGGCTTCATCCGTAATTTTTTCAACAGTATCAGTTATAATCCCTGAGTTCATTTCAGAAATGCTTACCCAAGGATTTTCCCCTTCAAAATAAGTATCTATATTTCTTGACGGGGTTCCACCAATAGTAACATTTACTACTTCTCCTAATCTTTTTAAAGGAAATTTAGATACTATCTTTTGGGGTATAATTGTTCGTAACTGAACATCAAAAGATGAAAAATCAAACTCTATCATATTTTTCAAGGAAGATATTTCAACATAATCTTTCAACACTTCAGGTATATTAGGGACTTCATTATTGAATGCAGTCCTGATAACATAATTGATTTTGGTTTCATCTTGAGAATCATTTGGATTTAGTAAAGGTGATGTGTAAAATGACATAGCTTGATTTTTAGAAACATCCATTTCGTCATCGGAAATTTTTACACCTAAATATTGAATGCCCTCTTGTCCTCTACGGGTTGTCCAATCATATCCTAGAAACTTTTTCTCTTCCATTGCTGTTGTAGGAGATTTCACTAGTACAACAGGATTTTTTTGAGATACTGCAAGCAAATAATAATAAACTTTTTCTTTTTCTATTTCTTTTATATAATTAACTCTATATCTTTCAAGCTCATTTTTTTTATCTTCTTCAGAATATGTTTTTGTAATTTTTTTCTTTTTTATCCGTTTGAAACCGGCATTTTTTTCAATATCTCTAATATATAACTTAAACATTTCATAATTCAACAAATTGTAAATTTCATCATTTTGTAGCTGTTCATAATCTGAATATTCAACACCGATATGATGAGCATAAGATTTTATAAGTTCAACATCTTCATTTTGAACCTGTGTAGATGAAAACCACCTATCTACTACATACTTACAATGATTAGATTCTTTAGGTGGATACTTTCTTTTCCTCAAAAATAACGCTACTGTATTGGTTCCGGTTTTACCAAAAGTTCTTTGTCCAAACTCTACAATACCTACAACATAAAAGTTTCTCAACAAGAACTTTCTTGCTTCTATGTGTATTTTCCCACCATTCGATAAGAAAGGTGTGGGTAATATTATTCCGACAACCCCTTCACTTTTTAAAAGTTTACTTGCCAATTCTAAGAAAAACAATTCAATATTATTAAATGTCTCTATATCGTTAACATATTCATACAATTCAAACTTTTTTCTTTCTGACTCTGTTAAGGTCTCTAAAAACCCTTTAACTGAATATGGCGGGTTAGCGATTAATATTGAAAAGCTATTTGATTTGATTTCATCTCGTGTCTTTAATGCATCTCCATAAATAATATTTATTTCATCTTGTCCATACATAAAAGCTGAAACTTTTGATACTTTACTTAGCCTATATTCTTTCTCAATTCCATAAGTATTTTTCTTAAATTCAGTTAATCTATCTTCTGAAACTAATTCAGTTATTTGATTAATATATTGATTTAAAAAATGACCAGAACCACACGCATAATCTATTGCCTTTACTATATCAGAGGAATTAATCAAATCATATAAAGGAAGAGATGATATTACAAATTTAACAATAGGAATAGGTGTGAAAAACTGCCCTTCTGATTGTTTTACTCCATCATCTAAAAAACCCTCAAATAAATCTCCTAAGAATTGGTTATCATCGGTGGATTTTAATTTGAAATCTTGAAATATTTTAATTATATCGACTAATACTTGTGAATTTTCAAAAAACAATTTTTCATTATATACTTCCAAAAAAGTAAAGTCACTATTTGAAAAATATTTAAGTTGTTTGAAATACTCTAATATAGCATCTTCTGCTGCACTCTTTCTTAATCTGAAAGCATTTTTAACATCTTCTTCAGCAACATATGTAACTGTCTCATTTAAAAACTTTTGCATGCCTATTTGATATAATTTTTGTAATCTATCTACCAGTTTATAATATGTATCTTGTGCCGTTCCCTTCCAAACAAATTGAAGGTCTTCTGAGTTTTGTTGTTCATCAACAATTTTTGCAAGAAATAGATTTACTAATTTATCAAAAGCATTCTCTCTTCCACCTATATTATGTTTTCGCAATATAGATGCAAACTCATTATACTTCTTTTGCACCTCAGAATGCGAAAAATCCTTTAAATCATCTAATGTTTTTTTAGGTTTATTAATACTATATGGTTTAATATCTTTTTCTAATACACCATTTACCATGTAATCATACTGGTATGTATCTTTCCAAACATTAAACTTATCATCTCCTCCTTTAGCATCTGCATATGTTTGCGGATTCTCTAAGGTATTTATGAATTCATCATTATCAACTAAACTAATAGCGTGGTATAACTCTTCAATCTCTAAATCTACCAATCTTGCCGCATAAAGAATTATTACTCTTGATGTGTTCTCTTGCTTTTCATAAGAAAATATTTGCCCCCCCATCTTTAAGGGTATCTTTCCATGCTTTATCAAATTCAGTTCCATATGTTTTACATTCTATTATCATAAATGTCTTTTTGTCATAATCATTGACTGTTATATCTGCATTACCGGACTTAGTATTAAGGCCTAACCTATAACCTTTCTCAATTTCTATATTTTCTGAAGCATATCCTTGTCTAACTAAATTAATGGTTGCATTTAATACAACAAAATTTTCTTCAGCTTCAAAATTAGTTATAGTATTTCTTCCTATCTTTATGAATTTAGGATATCTTATTTTTTCTTCTTTTAAATCTATCTTGAAAATATCGGTGTTTAAACTCATGGACCAAACGTTATCACTTTCTTTACTAAACCCTAATGCCATTGCCCACTTTTTAGCTATATTAATATTTTTATTCGACACTTATACCACCTCTATATTAAATAAATTACACATCTTCTTTACAATACAATTATATCATTTTTATAAAATCATTTCACCATTGCTAAATGATTTAATTATTTTTATATTTTTTATCAAATTCTTTATTAGTATTTTATTATTCCTTTAATATTCAACTTATAGTTTATATATTTTGGTTCGGACACCTGTCGAGTTTACAAAAATCAATTGGTTCGGACGACTGTCGCGTTTAATACTTTTTGCATGAAAAAAAGCCTCAGAAACGCGAATTCTTCTAAGGCTTTATAAACTTCTATAATCGCTTTGTTGGCTTAATAAAGCCATTACTAAAGTAAGATTTGTTTGGAGCAGGTGACGGGAATCGAACCCGCGTATTTAGCTTGGAAGGCTAATGTTCTACCATTGAACTACACCTGCATACGTCACTGGCGGACCAGACGGGACTCGAACCCGCGATCTTCTGCGTGACAGGCAGACATGTTAACCACTACACTACTGGTCCATTGCTTTACTATTATATTAAAATTACGATTAATATCAAGTCTTATTATTTAGAAAAAGAAAAACCAACGGTTAGGTTGGTTTTTCCTATCTACAAGATTCTTTCTAGAAGAAAGTTTTACGAGCTTCAGCTTTAATTTCTGCAGATGCTGAGAAAGGAATACGAGTTGTATAACCTTCGCGCGCGGCAACAATCATCTTTGTTGGCCATGCGTAAACATCACTATTCCAGCGATTGACGACATCGTTATAAAGTTCACGAGCGGCTGTAATTTCGCGTTGGAGATAGCTGTTTTGTTGCATTGCGTCTTGAATTGCTTGATGGGCTTTGAGTTCTGGATAGTTTTCAAAAGCGATGTTAAGTTTATTAGTGACATCACCAACTTGTCCGGCGACAACATTACGATTTTCATCAAGGCTAGCACCACTACGAGCAGCGGCAATTGTGGTAAAGGTATCTTTGTCAAGTGCGACAGCGCGATTAACTAAACCAACAACGTTATTAAGAATAACGACGCGTTGTTCTAAGTAGTTGTCGATTTGACTAGCGTGATGTTGAATGCGTTGTTGTAATTGTTGGAAGTGTTTTTTGGCTTGGATTTTCTTAAATAAGAAGATAACTCCAGGAATAATAAGTGGGAACCAAAGTAACACTTCAAAGAGTGTTGAACCCCATCCAACTTTTACTTTTAGTTGTTTACTAATTACATTAATATCTTGACCTTCTTCATTAACTGGTCCAGTTAGTTCATCTAATTCATTTGCCATAGTATTTTTCTCCTTTCTTTAATTATACTATTAATAAATAAACTTATTACTTAAATAATTTGTCAAGGCCTTCATTATCGTCATCAGCGAATTTACTTGCCACAAGGAAAGCCATAACATGGCGGCCGGTGACCGGTTTTTGATCAGGGGTGTATTTACTTAAATATTCACCAATCTTATCAAAGAATGATTCATTTTGTGTTTTCTTCACGCTCTCTTCATCAAGTACTTTAATCGTTGCGTGTGATTCTTTTTCAACTGGGATATATTCAGTCCAATGGACAGGGACATTATGAATAGTGCCATTTCCTGCCATTTTGGGAACATAGTCAACGCGTTCTACAGTAGTAAAACCGTAGCTAGTCACACTGACGGTATCGAAGTCTTTACCTTTTTGCACAACTTTTGTTTTTAAGATGTTTTGTGTATGACTATCAGGGTGCGCGAAAGCACTACTTGGGAACTGGTTCACCGTTGATTCATGTTCATAAAATGAAAGGTGCGATTTATATTCTGTTTGATAAATAAATTCATGTGGTTTATGTTGTTGATAAAGCGGGATTGCAAGGACAGGAGCGATATTAAAATAGAAACGATGCAAATAATTATTGTTATAATCGACAAAGCGTTTTCTAATTTCTTTATTATCATAGTGATAATAATTACGTGGATTCCCACTATAATCAAAGGCTTGTGAATGTTTAGAACGAACAAGATTTAAGTTTTTGTTTTTAAAGAATTGGAAGTTATCACCAAACCCAACTTTCTTATCCTTAATTAAATCTAATATTTCACTTTGACCTAAAGCAGTAAATAATAAGCGATATTCTAATTCATGGTTGCGGTCATAAGCGTTAAAGAGTGCTTCAAATTCAGTATTACCAAGTGGTGTAAATTGTTTACCTTGTTTTAGTGCTTTTTCACTAAGTTTTTTCATCTCTTTTTCTTCTTTTTCGACAAAGCGTCGTAAACTCTTTTCTGTCCAATCAAGTGGGAGTTGCGGATAACGACTAAAGATTAAATTAGGCGCTGCTTCGTTACCATAAATAATATAAGTATCATTGTTGTAGTATGGACACGGTTTATTCACACTTGCGCGCAATGTTTCTGTGCGTGTTTGTCGTTGCGCTTTACCGTTAACATAGACGGTAACCGTATAAGAAACAGTAAGTGTCCCAGTATAAGTTTTAGTACCCATATTCATCACAAGCGTTCTTGCTAAAATAAATGGATTACCTTGAATTTCACCCGATTGCACAAATTCCGCGGATTCATTATCAGGAGTAAAGTCACTTAATCCGTATTTACGCACTAAGTAATCAAGCCGCTTGGAATCAAAAAATGGATCCATTGTAAGCAGCGGAATTGTTTTTTCCACTAACATTGGTGTCATATTCGCGTCAAACAGTTCATTAAGCGGATTAACTTGTGCCCATGCTAGGCGAATTTTTTCGTCACGCTTACTAATTAAGTCACTTAGTCTAGCTTGTGAATCTTTAATCCGTGGTCGTAATACTTTGATGACAATTATGAGCATAGCGATACCAAATACGATTACGCCAATGGCAATCCCTACTCGTGCACCAACGCTCATCGTTAGGGAACTCTCTTCACCTTGCACTGCGGCAACAATAAATAAAATAAAAACTATTAAAGCGGCGATAAATAAAAATAAGAGAAACCCGCGTATACGCCGTGCGCGACGGAGTACTTTCTCTTCATTATCGATTTTGATATTTAAATTATCGATTTCTTTAACGGTTAAATCGTTCTCAGGAATATTAATGCCGCTTTTTTGCACTAGTTCATCAAAAAAACGGTTTACATTTTGGTCATGTAACCCTTTAAACTTGTCACGATATTCTTCAAGTGGGTCAAAAATTAATTTGCTCATAGATTAATTATAACAAAGATTAATAAATTATAATTTATTCTATGATAAAAATTTCAAATTTTAGTTATTATCAATAAAGTCCACTAATTGTGAAAAGGCTTTATAACCAACTTGTTTACCAACCGGTTTGCCATCTTTAAAAAGAATCATTGTTGGAATCGAAAAAACACTAAATTGTTGGGAGAGTGCTCCAAAAGTGTCAACATCAACCTTTAAAACAGTGACATCAGTGCGTTCCTTACTTAATTTTTCAAGGACTGGACCAAGCATTCGGCACGGACCACACCAATCAGCGTAAAAGTCGACTAAGACTGTTCCTTTACTAATAATTTCTTTAAAATCTGCTGCATTTTCCAAGTATTTAATCATAAGTGCCTCCTAGAGTTTAATAATGAAGAATAGTAGTGCAAGCATTACTACATGAACGGGATAGAAAGAATAATAGATAATTCGCCAACTACGACTATTATGGCCTAATTTACCGTTATAGAGTAACAAGAGCGGAATACTTATAAGTGAGAAACTTTGCAATGCAACATGCGGTATTTCGCTATTGTACACGCTTAAAATATACCAAATGGACGCAACGAATAAAAGAGAAACGCAACTTGCGACATTATACACATGCTGTGCGCTTTTTTCAGCATCCTCTCCAGCGGTATTATCACTAGGCGGATACTTCTTCAGTAAATAGATACTGAATTTACGCGCGACATAGAAAGCGATGATTAAGGCTAAACCAAAGAAGCCGTTATCCCCGGAAAAAGCAATAAACCACGAATCTTTAGTAAAATAGGCTAATAAATTAATTGTCGAAACAATAATAAACGGTAATAAGTAATACACTTTCTTCCATTCTTTTTTCTCGAAATAGATGAGTAAACTTGCACCAGCGCCAAGCGTAGCGAAAATATTTCTTAGTTCGATAACTGGGTCGTAAATTAAAACGCCAATGATAAGTGCTTGGATTATTAAATATAAATATAAAATGCGCAATAAGTATTTATTGGTATTTTTAGTATGTATCACTCCTTCACTTATAAAAAAAGCGTAAAGTACAAAAGCAATGCGCCCAATAATGCGCATTAGGATATAAATTGTTAATGTGGGATTAATAAAAAGAAGCGCAACATGGTCAATTAAAACTGCACTCATTGCGATAATTTTAAGCGTGAATGAATTTAATATTAAATGTCTATTTGCTTGCATAAATACTAATAATTGAAAGAATATACGATATTAAATTGTTAGTGATATGGGCAACACTTGACCCAGCAAACCCTTCTTTTTCATAAATATAGCCAAAGACGAGTCCGCTAACAATGTAACTAGGAATATTAATAAATTCTTCAATTAGTTTAGCTTGATCAATAGCGCCATCAGCGTTAAGTGGAATATTAAAGTGTAAGAAACCAAACACAAGTGCGCTAACGACGTAGGCTGCGATACGATTCCGTGACGATATCGCATTAAATAACCCAACGCGATACGTTAACTCTTCCACTAGTGGGCCAAGTAAGACAATCCAGAAAAAGGAACTGACAGGATGCTTCGATAAGATTAAATTAATTATTTGTTGATTTAAGTTTTCTTCGGCTTGACCGAATAGAATTTGCATTAAAAGTGTTGTGATTACTGAAATAATTATCACAATAAATCCATAAAATAAACCGTGTATGTATGGGCGTATTTTAGTAAACTTCTTAACAAGAGGCAAAAGTGTTTTAGTTAAGAATAAAAAAACTGTAATTAGCGAAAATGTAACAACATAGGTACCAAAATTCTTATAAGCAAACGCTGTTACCTCATTTCCTTCACCGACTAAGGCATCGACAATAAAATCGATAGTAAAACTAGCGAGGAATAAAAGTATAAGGCTACTAAAAAATAATCCATAACCAAAACCCGGTGATTTGATTCGTGATTCTTCGTCGTGATTACTTCCATAATTAAGTGGTTCAAGCATGACTTCAACTTCACTTTGATTTACTTCATCGACTCTTTTTTCTTGTTCTTCCATACATAAAGATTATAACATTTACTTATTTTTTGCGTTAGTAAAGCATAAATATCATAATTCTTGATAGAATTAAACTATGGGTTATGTCATAAATAAAAGCTATATTAACGAAATCGTTGTCGAGAAATCACGCTTCATTGCGCTTTTATGTCCGCTGACTAATGAGAATGATTTTGATGAATACTTTAAAGAATCAAAAACAACATATAAAGATGCTAGACATTATACTTATGCTTTTAGGTATGGGAATTTAGAACGCGCTAGTGATGATGGCGAACCACAAAACACAGCAGGATTACCGCTGCTCAACTTACTAAAGAATCATGATTTAGTGAATACAGCGCTTATTGTAATCCGTTATTTCGGTGGTAAAAAACTTGGAGCAGGTCGTTTACTGCGCACATATGTTGATGCTGGGAATCGCGTGATTAATATTGCTGACAAGTTTTTAGAAATTCCTGCTTTTAAGTATGAAATAACTGTACCAATTAGTGACTTTGAAAGGACACGTCATTATTTAGAAAAAGACGGGTTTATGATTGATGACACTGATTTTAGTAGCTTAAATGTAAAAGTACTAGTTCGTGTTAGTAAAGACCAAAGTGAATCGTTTGAAAATCTTTATAATGTCGTTAACAAAAGTGAAAGTGTTATGTTAAAGGAGTGTAATGATGAACAAGATTAAAAAAGAAAATATTAAACATATCATCGGTATTGTTTCTGGTAAAGGTGGTGTAGGTAAGAGCTATGTAACGGGTTCAATTGCTGTTGAACTCGCGAAGCAAGGCTATCGTGTTGGAATTTTAGATGGTGACGTTACAGGTCCCTCAATCCCTTATATGTTTAACATCACTAGCGGGGTTTATGGTGACGAAGAAATTATTTATCCTGCTACGACTGAAAAATTAGGAATTAAGATTATTTCAAGCGCTTTGCTTCTTGCGCATGGTGAAGATCCAATTATGTGGCGCGGACCACTGATTGGTAGTCTAGTTACACAATTTTACACAACTGTTAATTGGGGTGAATTAGACTTTTTACTCATTGATTTCCCACCAGGAACAAGTGACGTCGCACTTAGTGCTTTTCAAACTATTCCAGTTGACGGGATTGTGCTTGTGACAACACCACAACAAATGGTCCAACAAATTGTGAAGAAAACATATAAGATGGGGGAAGAAATGAAAGTCAAACTTCTCGGTGTTATCGAAAATATGGCATATGTTAAATTACCAAATAGTGATGAAAAGTATTATTTATATGGTCAAAATAAATTAGAAGACTTACAAAACACATTCCCGATTAATATTTTAGGATCACTTCCTTTCTTACCACAAAATACAAAACTTGTTGATGAAGGTAAAATAGAGGTAACAGATACGACTGAATTCAGTGCAATTGTCGAAAAATTAATAAAGGAGTTGCAAAATGAATAAATATAGTAATAGACGCCAAAAATTATATAAAGAACTTGCAAATAATAGTGCGCTCATTCTTTTTAGTGGTTGTGAGATTAAGAAAAGCGCCGATGGGTTTTATGATTTCGATGTAAATAAGAACTTCTTTTACTTAACTGGTATTAAACAAGAAGGTTCAATTTTAGTCGTAACGAAAATTAAAAACATCGTGAAAGAAACAATTTTAACGAGTCCATATGATGCCCATAAAGAAATATGGACAGGTCGCCGGTTAAAACCAGAAAATGTAAGAGAAATAACTGGGATTAACGAATATAAAACAACAGATGAATTTAATGCATTGCTACAAACATTAAAAGGTAATGTAAAAACAGTTTATCTTGATTTAGAACCTGGCATTTTCACGCATACTGGTTTATTAGTAAGCAATTTCAGAGAAGAAATCATTAATACCGTTAATGTAAAAGTTGAAAATGTCTACCCGTTAATCGTTCGTTTGCGCATGGTAAAAGATGAAGAGGAAATTGCACTTATCCGTGAAAGTATTGCTTTAACTAAAAAGGCACTTGATTTTGCCATAAGTAAAGTAAAGCCTGGCGCTTATGAATATGAAGTTGCCGCTGCTTTTGAATATAAAATTAAAGCGGCGCATGGTGTTTTGGGCTTTAGTACTATCGCCGCTACAGGTGATAACGCGGTAATTCTTCATTACCCTGACTTAAACACTAAACTTGAAGCAGGGGAATTATTACTCCTTGATTTAGGTGGTCATAATAATATGTACACCGCCGATATATCGCGGACTGTGCCCGTTAACGGTAAATTTACTCCGTTACAAATCACCATTTACGAAATCGTTTTAGCATGTAATAAAGCAGTGATTGATTTTATTAAACCTGGTAAAACTATCGCTGACTTACAAAACTATACACGCGAATTTTTAAAAGAGCGCTTAGTGAAAGCAAAATTAATGGATAAAGACGAAGATATCAGTAACTACTACTATCACGGTGTTAGTCATCATTTAGGACTCGATACGCATGATCCTGCTGATCGCGCTTTACCACTTGAAAAGGGTAATGTAATTACCGTTGAACCAGGACTTTACTTCGCAAAGTACGGTATTGGTGTCCGCATTGAGGATAATGTATTAGTGACAGAAAAAGGGTCAGAAAATTTATCGATTAGTATTCCAAAAGAAATAAAGGAGATTATTAGTTAATGGCACAATATATTTTAACTATTGACCAAGGAACAACATCAACGAGAGCGATGCTCTTTGATAAGAATGCGGAAATTGCTTTTATCGCCCAAGAAGAAATTAAGTGCTACTATCCAAAACCAGGATATGTTGAACAAGATGCGATTGAATTATGGCTTAGTGTCCTTAGTGTTATTAACCAAGTCTTAATTAAAGCGAATTTAACATTTCATAACATTACGGCGATGGGAATTACAAATCAAAGGGAAACGACGATTGTATGGGACAAAAACACTGGAATGCCTGTAGCGCCAGCCATTGTGTGGCAAAGTCGGCAAAGCGCTGATATATGTAATGCTTTAAGTAAACATCAAAATATGATTCATAAAAAAACAGGCTTACTTATTAACCCTTATTTTAGCGCTAGTAAGATCCGTTATATTCTTGATAATTTACCAAACGGACAAGAACGCGCTGATGCTGGTGAACTTATGTTTGGTACTGTTGACTCATGGTTAATATACAAATTAACGAATGAAACACGGCATGTTACTGATATTACTAATGCCTCACGGACGATGTTATTCAATATTAATACTTTAGAATGGGATGATGACATCTTAAAGTTATTTAATATTCCGCGTAGTATGTTACCTGAAGTCTTAGCTAGTGCTGACTATTTCGGTGAAACAAGTTATTTTCATAATACAATCCCGATTACTGGCGTAGCGGGTGACCAACAAGCAGCATTATTTGGGCAAATGTGTTTAAAGCCAGGTGATGCCAAAAATACATATGGAACAGGGTGCTTTATGCTGATGAATATTGGGGATAAAGTGCAACTTTCTAAAAACGGATTACTCACAACAGTTGCGTGGAAGATAAATGGGAAAGTGACTTATGCACTAGAAGGTAGTGTCTTTATGGGTGGCGCTAGTGTGCAGTGGCTACGTGATCAACTAAAACTTTTTAAAAATGCCGCTGATACTGAAAATATGGCTTACAAAGCACAGCAAAATGATAGCATTTACTTTGTTCCAGCTTTTGTTGGGTTAGGGACTCCATATTGGGACGATAATGCTCGTGGTGCCGTTTTTGGCTTAACGCGCGAAGCAGGACGTCACGAATTAGCGCGCGCAACACTTGAAGCGATTGCCTATCAGTCTCGTGATGTGTTTGATGTGATGATTAAAGAATCAAAACAAGACTTAAAAGTTTTAAGTGTCGATGGTGGTGCGTCTGTTAATAATTACTTAATGCAATTCCAGGCTGATATATTAAACACAACAATTCGTGTTCCAAAGATTTACGAAACAACTTCACTTGGTGTTTGCTATCTAGCGGGTCTACACACCGGCTTCTTCAGTTCAATCGAAGCAATTACAAAGATTCATGAGTACACACGAACTTATGAACCAAAAATGGAGGAGAAAGTTCGGGAACGAAAATATGCTGGATGGAAAAAGGCTGTACGCGCTGTATTAACCTTCAGCGAAGAAGAGTAACATTAAACTATTAATTACGCTGGTTAATAAGCCAGCGTTTTTTATTTCTTCTAAGTTATATTAACAAAAGTTAATAAAACTGTAGAAAAAGTATTGGGGGTCTTAACTTACTTTGCTATAATCAAATATATGAATGATTTGGTTAAGCGTTTAAAAGGCTATGACTATGTTATTGTTGATTATGCGACAAAACTTGAACTTTTAAAGTTGCGTATAAGAAATCCACTTTTAACTTTTAAAATATTTACAGTTGAAGAATTAATTACGAAATTTTTAGGGAGTGCTAGTGATCAAAGTCTTTTCGCCCTACTTGAAAAATATAATAATCTAACTTATGAACACGCAAAGATAATTAATAACACGATTGTTTTTCCTAATGTAAGTAAAAGTAGTTTAAAAGTTAATACATTATCAACATATCAAAAAGCCTTGAAAGCTTTAAATTTATTAGAAAGTGACTTCTTAATCGCTCATAGTTTACATAATAAGAAAATTTTATTACCAAAATATTTAGCAAGTAACTACTTACTAATTAATTTGTTAAACAGCGTTCACGCTAATTTTGAATTTACTGAGGACATGCATAATTTTATTCATGAAATCACAGTTTTTCATACCGGTGTTGATGAAGTTTATGCTGCTTTAAATAGGATTGCAGCTTTACTAGCAAATGGAGTGAAGCCTTCGCTTATTAAGATTTTGAAACCAAATAGTGCATATGAAGAATTATTACGAAAATTAGCGCCACAGTTTAATATTGTGCTTGGACCCCGGCTATTTCCACTTAATGCCTTTTCTGATGTAGTTGCATTCGTTGAACAATTTAAAGGACAGCGAATAGATATTAGTGACCCACTTATTCAAACACTGCGGATGAGTACAAGTGCACCATTAATTGCTCTCTACAATTTAATCATTGCTATTGATTTTAATAGTGTTAGTAATAAGCATCATTACGCTATTCTAAAAGATAAGATTAAAAGTGAGTCAATTGCTTTAGAGGACAATGACGGGATTGAATTTATTAATGAAATACCGTTATTTAGCGCTAACGACACCTATTATTTCTATCTTAATTTCGCTAATGGTGCTGCGCCAAATATTCAAAGCTTAAATCCATATTTAAATAATGAAGAACGCAAACAATTAGGTTTATTAGATGACGAAACAATTGCTTTAATTAATGAAAATAAATTAATAAGTACTCTAAACAATAATAAGAATATTTATATATCATTTGCTAAGATATTTGGTCAAGAAAATTATGAATTAAGTACATTAGCCGATAAACTAGAATATGAGTGCATTGAACACCAATTAGCGCATAAAATTTATAGTCAAAAGTATTTTAATTATTTAACGGGTGTTTCTTACGATAAATTAATCTTTTATAAAAAACATGACGAAAACTTTGATGAATTATTTATCGCTAATGATTATTTTGATGATTATGGAAGTTTTGATTATAAGTTTAAAGGGATTAATCATTACCATGAAATGGTATATTTATCACCCACTAAAATCGATTTATATCAACGATTACCATTTGATTATTTTGTACAACATTTACTTAATATCGTAGATGACCGGCCAAGCATTCATCTTCATTTTGGAGAATTTGTCCATAGTGTATTAGAAAATAGTACGAGTGAAGAAACATTTAAAGTATGTTTTAGTCACTATCTTGACCAAATGAATTTTAATACTAAAGATCGTTTTTTCGTAGAAAATGAGCGAGATCTAATTGCCGAAGCTTTTAGATTTAATCAACGGTATTTAAATACAGTTATGCCCACTAAAATTCATAATGAAACACTAATTAATGCCCCTTTTGCTGCAAAATGTGTATTAAATGGTCGATTAGATCGTATTTTATTATTTGAAAAAGATGAAAAGAAATATATATTTGTTGTTGACTTTAAAACTGGGAATGCAACCACTAATCCTAAAAATTATGAATATGGTTTAGACTTACAATTACCGCTTTACGGACTACTTCTTTCTTTAACTGAAGATTATAAGGATTATGAAGTTAGTGCTCTTGTATTAAACTCCATTAAACTTACTAGTACATATAGTGCGGGTAGTCGAGAAACATTTACAGAAGCAATTATTAATGACATCAAATACACTGGTATTTTAATTGATGACGCTGATAGCCTAAAAATATTAAACGCTGAAGCAGATAGTGAGCGACCATTTTTTAAAATAGGTGGACGCGGGAAAGTTAAAAAACTTACGGACTTAATCCGTAGAGAAGAATATAAAAATTATATGGAAGTGACGCGTAATAAAGTCGAAGAAACTTATGTGGGTATATTAAATAATGATTTTAGAATTGAAGATAAAAAGATAAATAACGAAAGTAGCGCGAAATATTCACGCTATAAAGAAATTAGTTTCTTACCGAGGAACAGTGTTATTGAAGAGGCAGATTATGAAGAAGGAAACGAATAAGAACACAATAACATTTAGTCCGAAACAAGAGGAAGCTCTTAGTTTAAACAAAGAAAATATTCTTGTTTCTGCTGGTGCTGGTAGTGGTAAAACTGCTGTTTTAGTCGAACGTATTATTCGTATTTTAATTGATAAAGAGGTTCCTTTAGAACGGATTCTTGTTCTTACCTTTACTAGACCTGGAGCGCAAGAGTTTAAAAATCGGATAAAAAAATCCTTGCTTGAAAATAAAACGCATGCACATAAAGCTTTTGCGGTCGATAATGCAGATATTACAACATTTGATGCTTACTCCTTAAAAATATTACGTAAATATGGTTATCTCCACCCCACAATGCAAAGTGATATAACTAATTTAGACGCTAATTTTGAAATGGTGTTAATGAAACAATATTTTGATGAAATTATGGCTGAATATTATGAAAATCCCCCGCTTTCATTACGCTATTTTGCGACTAGGTTTCTTAGTAAGGATGATCGACAATTATTTGAACTAATTAAAAGTTTAGACCAACAAGTTAATTTACAAATAGATCCAGAAGCTTACCTTGATAATTATTTAGACTCCTTCTATTCAGATACTAAATTTGAAGAAATTTATAAAGAACTAGATGCTTATGTTGTAACTACGATACGTAAAGTCGCTAATGCCATTAAGCATTTTGAATGTGAAAGACATTTAGAAGCTTATGAAACATTTCTAGACCATTATGGTGCGATATTATCGTTTAAAGATTATATGGATAACCTCGATAAATTTACTTATCAGCGACGGCCAAGTGGCTCATTAAAAGAGCATCCTGAAGATTTACCGCACGCTGAAGAAGTTAAGATATACCTTAATGACTTAAAGGAAGTACAAGTTTTTGAATCAAAAGATAGAATGTATGATGTCTTTAGTGAAAATAAGGGTCATGCAGCGTTTGTTATTGAAATATATTCGCAAATTAGAGCAAAACTTGCAGCGTATAAAAAGGAAAAACAAGCTTATACTTTTAGTGATATCGCTCGCGGTGCTTTTGAGTTAGTGAGTATTCCTGAAATTCAACATGAACTTAAAAATCAATATGATTATATTTTGATTGATGAATATCAAGATACAAGCGATATTCAAGAACAATTTATAAATAAAATTGCCAATAATAATGTTTATATGGTTGGTGATATAAAACAGAGTATTTATGGTTTTAGAAACGCTAATTGTGATATATTCCGTGAAAAATATGCTAGATATCGCAAAAACGAAGGCGGTAAAAAGATTGATTTAAATGATAATTATCGAAGTCGTAGAGAAGTCTTACAATCAATTAACGCTATTTTAAGTGAAATAATGACTGAAGAATATGGGGGCGCTAACTATAAAAAGGAACATGTGATAAATTCGGGCAATCTTAAATATGATGAATTCAAAGAAGAAAGACAAAAAGTAGGATTAGAAGTAATTAATTATGTTGTGCCTAAAAATAATAAGGAAAATCGTGATAATAATGTTTTAATCCGTGACAAGATAGATTATGAACTTGATTACATCATTAATGACATCGAACATAAAATAGTTAATAAATATCAGGTTTATGAAAATAAAGTCGGTATGCGTGATGTGCGTTATGGTGACTTTACAATTTTGATTGCGCAAGGAACGAAATTTAATCGAATAGAAGAACGCTTTATCCGCGCAGGAATTCCTGTTTATGTTGATCGTGATGAAGAAGCAAATGAAAATAATATTAATATCGCGATAAATAAATTACTAACTATTTATGTTGCTTACACAAAAAGTGATGAGCCGAAAGGTTTTGAATTCCGTTTAGCGGTCGCTAGTTTCTTACGCGGATTTGTTAATAAATATAGCGACCAACAACTTTTTGATTTATTAAAAGATGATAATTGGGATTTTAGTGGTGACCCAATACTAGCACGCATTAAAAAGCTAGCACAAACCACTAAACTCTTACCTGTAACAGAAATTATTGAGCGCCTAATTACTGAATTTGATGTATATGGTGCACTATACAATATTCGAGATTTAACGCAAAATACTATGAAATTGTCGAGTAAATTAGAAGAAATAGAAAATTTAGCGGCATTAGGTTTAGATTTAGAAGCTATTGTAAATTACTTTAAAGAACGTGAGATTGCGGGAGTCAATGCTGCCTTAAAACGTGTAAAATTAGAGCATGATGCTGTAACGATTATGACAATCCACCGTTCAAAGGGTCTAGAATTTCCGATTGTCTATTATATGGACCTTGAATCTAATTTTTATCAAGTAAGTAGGAGTCAAGTGATGAAGGTATGTCCAAAGTACGGTTTTATTTTACCCGAACCGTCCTATAAATCCCAAAAGACTTTCATTGGTTTCTTGTCAAATATATATACATCTAAAGAAACATTATCCGAGAAAATTAGATTACTTTATGTTGCCCTAACACGTGCCAAAGAGTTGATGGTTGTCATTCATTCTACTAATGAAGATGGAGAACCTTATAAAACTTTTGAAAAGTCTAGTAACCTTAAGCAACTCCTTCTTCAATCAACTTACTATGATCAAAAGCGTTTAGTAGTTGAGCCTGAATACACACAACAGCGACTTAGCGAGAGTGAACATAGTAAAGAAGTTAAATACATTTATTCGCTTCATGAACATTTTTATAAATTTAATAAAAAGCCTAAAACTTACACGGTTAGTGAAATAGTTGATGTTGATGAGAGGCTTTTAGCGCGTGGTACTTTGCTCCATCGTTATTTTGAAGAATATGATTTTACTACGAAAGATCTTAATTATATTAGTGATGAAAGAGATCGACAACATATGCTTAACCTGTTAAGTTTACCTTTCTTCGCTAATGCTAATGCGAATAATATATTCCGTGAATATGAATTTATTGATGATGGAACAAATAAAACCTATGCGATTGACTGCTTTATCATTCAAGATGATAAGATAATGCTTTTTGATTTTAAACTTTCAAATATTTATCATCCAAGTTATGATGTTCAAGTAAGAAACTATGCACATTATTTACAAAAGGTTTTTAAGAAAAGTGTTGAAGGCTATTTAATTAGTATTACTGACTTAAAAGTGAGGAAAGTATCAAATGAATGATAAAAAAACATATACACCGATAAGTAATGAAAACTTTTTGCGGTTGCTTCGGTTTTATAAAATTCCAGAATCAGCGGAAGATGAAGTTTTATACAATTTATACATAGAAACCGTTGAACTTCTCACATTACATCATCAGACTTTTGAAAATATACCGTATATTAATCTTGATCATCAGCGATTAATATTACAACTTATTCATGATTATGATTTTCGGATGCGTGGTCTTAACTTTGAAGAACGTCGGTCACTACTTAAAGATGAACTTTTTCATAACAAACTCATTAATGTTGTTGTTGATAAATATGGGAGCAGCGCTATTTTTAAGTATGATTCTGGCACTTATTTAACTCCGTTTTCTATGGAAATATCGACAATTAATGTTTATTTAAATTTCATAATGCTTAAATTAGGATCGATTCCACGCCATAATAAAGCGACAGAACTATATGCGGAATTACTGACAAGTGCTTTTTCCTATGTCCTTACGATTACAGAATTACTCGTGCGCGGTTTTGAAAAAGAAGCGCTTGCTACATGGCGCTCACTGCATGAATTAGAAGCAACACTACTCTTAATTCAAGATGAAAAGGTCCTCGCTCAATATAATCAACATATTCTTTACGCCTTAGCGTTTAATAAACTTATCGCACAAGCAGAAAGCGATAAAGTTTTTATTGAAATTAAAGCGAAGATGAAAGACTTAAAACTTAAAAGTAAAGATACGAAAAGATTTATTGAATACGGCTGGCTTTTAGCGCACAACGATTTTGATTTATACATTCATAAGTTCAATTTTCGTGACGGGGTGCAGACGCTCGCTGGACTAAATCATAAACGCAATATTTATCAAGTTGCTAGTGAAGTTACACATAGTTCACCACTTACTTTATTTACTAAACGACATTACTTTTTAAGTATTGCTCTTGAAAATCTATACAGCTCATTTTTAACAATTGAAGCGCTTTTTGCAGCGTTTTACATCAAAAACACCACAAAAAATGAAGCGGAATTTTATGAAGTTACGCGTTCTATTTATCTAGAAGATATTAACTTTGTAAAAGATCGCATAACAAAATAAAAAAGAGCCACTCGGTTAAAAGTGGCTCAAGAGTTAGCAATTATTAATGATTATACATCTTCAAAACAGCTGCCGCCGATAAATTCACGGAGTAATGAATTTGAAGGTACCCACTTTTCATCCATATCAAGGAAATATTTAAGCATCCGGATTAAGCGTTCCGCAATAGGAAAGAATTCACTTAAATAATCAAATTCAAGCAAGAGCGGTAACGCATGCTTTTTCATAACCGCTAATTCGTAAGAGAGCAATGAATTATATACGTAATCGGCTTCTTCTTGTGTGTCATAAATCCATTTAAATTCACCAGCGCGAACACTTGGCCACATTGCCATTGTTTCTTTAGCACTAGCGTTACGATATTTCTTATCGCGAACAATACGACGTAATAATCTTAAATCAGTAAGACTAATTGGGTTATGTTCATCAATGTTAATTTGTGCTTGTGGTGCAATATAAATTTTATATTTTTGGTGTTTTGGAATATAACTAGTTAATTGCTCATTAAGTGCGTGAATTCCTTCGATGATGATTGGTTGATTAGCCGCTACTTTTAGTTTTCGTCCTGGTACGCGTTGACCCTTTTTAAAGTCAAACTTTGGTAATTCAACTTCTTCACCATTAATTAAGTCGAGCATGTTTTTATTAAATAATTCGATATCAAGGGCATAAATTGATTCTAAATCATAGTTGCCATATTCATCACGCGGTGCTAATTCGCGTGGTAAGTAGTAGTCGTCAATTGATAAACGAATAGCGTTAAGTCCGCGACTCATTAGTTCAATGCGTAATCTGTTTGCAAATGTTGTCTTACCAGAGCTACTTGGACCTGCAATACAAATTAAGCGAATATCTTCGGAATCTTCTAAAATACGTTGTCCTAATTCACTTAACATTTGGTAATGTTTAGCTTCGGCGATATTTATTAATTCGACGATATGGCCATTTTCAATATAGTGGTTAATATGGGCGACACTATCTAAATTTGTTAATTTAGCCCAGTTGTGACTAGCTTTTAATGCTTTGCCAAACATTGGTGCATCTTTAAATTCAGGAATTTCACCTTTTGTTTCGCTACGGGGATATTGAAGTAGCATTCCAGGTGAATAAGGCCTAATTATAAAGTTTTTTAAATAACCTGAAGAAGGAACCATATATCCATACATATAGTTTTCATAGCCATCACATTCATATATATGCACAGTCGGTTCTGGACGATATTTCAATATTTCGAGTTTATCTTTATATCCAAGTTCTTCATATAACTTTTCTGCTTCTTCTATTGTTATTTTAGTGCGATTAAATGGTAAGTCCGCTTCAACAATATTACGCATTTCCCGTTGCAATTTTTCAACAAGCAATCGATCAACAGTGACGCCTTTATTTGTTATTTGAATGAAGATTGAGCGCGACACATTATATGAAAAACGCACATTTAGTTCGGGTCTAATTCTTTTCATTGCCATCGCTGCTACAAAGCGAAGCGATGTTTGATAAATGCGAATACCTTCGCCATCATCTAGTGTCTTTGTTTCAAGTATCGCATCTCGATTCAAAAGAAATGTTAATTCTCGGACGCGTCCATTGACATAAGCACAAATTAAGTTCTTATCCGGACCTACAATATCTAAGATACGTACTGGCTCGTCATGAGTTGTAGTTTTTCCATTGTAAACTACAGTAAAAGTTTTTGTTTTTTTATTTTCCATAGATTCTCCTTTTATATAAAGCTTAAATAGTAAGTTAATTATATACAACAACAAGTTTTTTTCCTAAAGAAATAACAATAGCAATTATTAATTAGCTAAAGTACGATTCGTAATTAGATATGATCGTTTCAAGTTCGGTGTCGTCATTAGGTAATGATATTTCCTTATTACTACTCCCGTAACTCAAAGTAGGTGTATCTAAAGGGGTGTCCTCATTTACTAAGTAATTTACATAACCTTTCTTTTCAAAGTAAGGAAAAAACTTTGTATTAATTAATTCGTGATGAGTAGCGTTATTAAAATTATATGTAAATGTCACATACTTTTTAAAATCAGGTTTAATGTTGTCTTTTTTATCTGTTGTGTAATAGTTATTTGTGCGAACATGTTCTTTAAAAAATTTATTAACTTCCAATTGTGTACTTAAATTACTAGCACCACGTTCGCGATGGACCATCTCACCTTCTTTATATATCAAAATATTCGGTGCACCCATCACATTAGTTGTTTCAATATAATATTCGCGATTATCGCCATATTCTTGACTATAAAGGTCAATATAATAAATTTCGATTTTGGTTTTTTGCACGTAATTTAGTAATAATGGTTCAATCTCTGCACAATATTGACAGCGATGACTACCAAAATATAGCACGAAAGATTTTTTCCCTTTTGTAAAAGCTTCATGATATGCTTTTGTCATATTATATGTATAATTTTCACTTGTTATAGTAGTTTCTAATCGTTTTGGTACGAGTATTTGATTAGGGTTAGAAACTTTACATCCGCTTAAAAATGAGCTAAAAATGTAAATAAATAGTAAAAGTTGTAATATCTTTTCTTTTTTCATATTATAATTAAACCACAATCATAATTAGAAATCATTTTTCAAGATTATTACATTTAAGGAGATATTATGAATATTTGGCATGACATGGACCCACGACGTATTACAACTGAACGATTCGATGCAGTTGTTGAAATTAGCAGGGGTCAACAATCAAAGTACGAACTTGATAAAGAAACAGGATTAATTAGACTTGATCGCGTTCTTTACACCTCAACCCACTATCCACAAAACTATGGATTTATTCCGCGGACTTATGCGGGAGACGACGACCCATTGGATGTGCTCATTTTATGTTCACAACCTTTAGTACCGATGACAATTGTCACATGTACCCCTATTGGTGCGGTTAGAATGCTTGATGGTGGTGAACTTGACGAAAAAATTATTGCCATTGCGGCAAATGATCCAACTTATTCTTCGTATGCATCGGTTGATGAAATCCCGCAACATGTGTTACAAGAAATTCGTCACTTTTTCCAAGTGTATAAAACACTTGAAGGTAAAGAAACAGTCGTACATCATATTCAAGGCCGTGATAAAGCTATTGATATATTAGAGAAATCTATTGAAATGTATAACGAAGTATTTAATATAAAACAAGCGGAAGAATAATGCTAAATATTATTCTTTATCAACCAGAGATGCCGGCTAATGTTGGCAATATAATGCGTACGGCAGTGGCAATTGATGCTACGCTACATATTATAGGGCCGACCCCAATTAAGCTTGATGATAAGAGTTTAAAACGTGCAGGGATGGACTATGTCCAAGACTTATCCTTTTTTATTTATGACTCAATAGACAAATTTATGGAAAAACATCACGACAAAAATATTTTTTTCGTGACGCGGTATAGTAAAAATAATTATACAGAAGTTGATTATGGTCGTTTTGATGCTGGTATATATGTGATGTTTGGTAATGAATCATATGGTTTACCAATGGAATTATTACGCAAGCATAAAGAAAACACCTTGCGAATACCAATGGTAGCGACTGCACGTAGTTTAAATCTTAGTAATGCTGTGGCAGTTGTTAGTTATGAAATATTACGCCAACAAGGATTCTATAACCTTGCCACAAGTGAAGTAATTAAAGGTGATGATTATTTATAAAAGCGCTTGATATTGTTTTCAAAAAACGGTTTTAAATCATCATTAAAGCGTAAAAAGAATGTATTATATTTACGGGTTAGTACTTGTCCAGGGAACGCCCCTTTTTTAATATTATAAATCGGTGAATACATAACTTCACCATCAATTTGTTTTGCTAAAAATAAGCATAACATTCCAGCAAACTCTAACACATCTTTTGCTGGATTTTCTTGCCTAATAATTATATGCGCTCCAGGCCGATTTTGAATATGCATAAAAGTATCATTTTTCTTAGCAATTTTAAAGGTTAAAAAGTCGTTTTGTTTATTATTTTTTCCAAATAAAATATCAATATCTTTATAAGTTATTACATACGGATTTAATTTAGAAATTATTTGCCGTTTATCACGTCTTTTTAATAGTCCAAGTTCTTCATAAATTTGGAATATTTCTCCAGCACTCTCTAGACTTTTTAAATGATTTTCAATACTTTCCAGATACTTTATCTTCTCTTTAGTTTCAGCAATTTTTGACATCAATATATTTTCGGATTTTTTAATTTTTTTAGCTTTTTTGAAAAGAATCTCAGCGTTAAAAAGTGCATCAAAACGCGGATCAACTTCTATAGTTTCACCTTCAATTTGCACAAAATAGTACGAAATTGCTGGTTTATATGTTAATAACATATTTGCTTTGTGGTATAAATCCGGAAGTTCTTTTAACTTTTCTAAGTCTTGCTCATAATTCCTTATTAGTCGTTTTGAGCGTTTGATATTTGTTTCTAAATATACATAAACATCACGAAAGTTTTGCTTTTTAATTCGTTCACGATTCTCTTTAAGATATGCCTGTAAATAATCTGTTTTAGCGTTAGAAATTTGCGGCGAAAAAGCACCTTTTTCAGGTAGTGAATATTTACTGCCACCACGAATAAATCGACCATCTTTTGCGCGTTCTTGATGATAGCGATACGCTGCTAAAATACGTCCTTTATTATTCACTAATACAGCTTGGGGATGACGCGGAATTAATTCAATAAAAAGTGTGACTTCTTCAAGTTCCAAAACATTGTTTCTTTGCTCGAAAACTAGTGATAAAATCATATCATCATTAGGTTGATTCATAGCCACTAATTTACCACCTAAAAACTGTCTTAAATTTATGGCAAAACTATGTAATTCTCCGCCCTCGGGGAAATCACTTAAATCAGCGTTAAACACAATAAAAGGCGTCGGACTATTTAATGAGACAAATAAGTTATTACCATGACTAAATTCAAATACAAAATCAACCAAACTTAATTGACGAATTCGCACTAGAAATAAACCTTCAAAATGTTTATTAGCGTTAATTAATTGTTGTAAATCATTTGGAAAAAGTCTTTGCATGCTTTTATTCTACAACAAGATTGTGACAAGTTTGTTATTTATTAATAAATAAGATACAATTTATTAAGGAAAATCAAGGGGAAAATATATGAGACAAGGCTTTATTGTTTTAATAAGTGGTCCATCAGGTGTAGGCAAAGGAACACTTATTCATAGTTTACTTGCCGATCAAACATTGAACTTAAGTTTTAGCGTTTCAATGACTACAAGAAAACCACGTCCTAATGAAAAAGATGGGATTCATTATTTTTTTGTTAGTCATGAAACATTTTTGAAAAACATCGAGGAAAACAATTTTTTAGAGCATGCTCAGTTTGTTGGAAATCGCTATGGAACGCCTCGCGACTATGTTGAAAAATTATTGAATGAAGGCAAAAATGTTTTAATTGAAATTGAAGTTGATGGTGCCCGTCAGTTATTAAAAAATGTTGATAGTGAAAAAGTTCTTTCCCTTTATATAATGCCCCCTTCAGTTCAAGAATTAGTAAGACGCTTACGCTTACGTGGCTCGGAAGACGAAGCAACAATACAGCGTCGCGCTGAAAGATTTAAAGAAGAAATTAAATATAAAGACCAATATCAGCACATTATCATAAATGATGAGTTAGAAACGTGTATTAATGATGTTAAGGCATTAATTCGGGAGAAGATGAATATTTAAATATGCAACTCATTGAAGTTTTTACACAATATTCAAAATTAAATCGTCCTTTTACATATTATTATGATGGCGATGATTTAGAAGTTGGAGTAAGAGTTCTCATCGATTTTAATAATCGTGAAATTGTTGGTTATGTAGCGGCCGTCAAAAGCACCAAAGAGACAATTGAAACGGCAAGTAAACGCCTAGGCTTTGAGCTTGCTAAAATAACAAAGATTCTCGATGAAAAACCACTCTTAACTAACGAATTAATGGAATTGAGTGAAAATGTTACTAGTTATTACTTAACAAATCGGATTAGTGTTTTAAATGCGATGTTACCACCCTCACTACGGCCTAGTAAAGGTAGTTTAAGTGCGCCAAAGATTGCAATGCAAAAAAAAGTAAGTTTTAATCCTGAATTTACTGATTTTGATAAGTTAACAGATAAACAAAGTTCATTATTAAGTGAAATAATGACGCATGGTAGTGTTTTACAAACTTCAAAAAATAGAACGCAAATAATGCAGCTATTAAATAAAGGTGCTGTAATTGTGGAAGAGATTGAAAAATACAGATTACGCTACGAAGATTATCCGCGTGAAGATCCACATGAATTAACCAATTTGCAAAAAGAAGCAGTAAAATCCATTTTAGAAGATTATAAAGAGACATTTTTGCTCCATGGTATTACCGGAAGTGGTAAAACAGAAATATATCTTGCCCTTGCCGCTCACTATTTAGCACAAAATAAACAAGTTATAATGCTCGTACCAGAAATTGCTTTAACTGGAACAATGCTTGCTAATTTTTATCGAAGATTTGGTAAGAAAATTGCTATCCTTCATAGTGAACTTACACCAGCTGAAAAATACGATGAATACCGTCGCATCAGCGCTGGTGAAGTTGATATTGTTGTTGGTGCCAGGAGTGCTATTTTTGCCCCATTACAAAATATTGGGCTTATTATATTAGATGAAGAGCATGCTGAAACTTATAAGCAAGATGTTGCACCTTTTTACCACGCCTTAACTGTAGCGCAAATGCGGGCGAAAAGCTTTAACGCTAAAGTATTAGTTGGTAGTGCAACACCAAGCATTGAAACGATGGCGCGCGCTAGAAAAGAAGTTTATGGTTATTATTACCTAGGTGAAAGAATTAACTTGCAGCCCTTACCAGAAACGACAGTTGTTAATATGTTAGACTATAAAAATGTTACCACTACTTCACCATATATTTCTAAGTTATTAGCGACCGAAATTAGAAAAGCTATTGATGCCAAGACACAAGTGATTTTATTAGTAAACCGGCGGGGGTACGCCACTTTTGTAAGTTGTCGTGAATGTGGCGAATCTAAAAAGTGCCCTGCCTGTGCGATATCACTCACCTATCATAAAGTAGGAAATAACCTAAAATGCCATCACTGTGGCCTTTCTTTCCCTAAAAATGATCCTTGCATCAAATGTGGTAGCACTAATTTCTCATATACTGGATTTGCCACACAAAAAGCTGAAGAAGATATTCAAAAAATGTTTCCTGATGCACGGATCTTGCGGCTTGATAGTGATGTGAGTCGTAAAGATAAAACACCACAAGTAGTGTTAAACAAATTTATGAACCACGAAGCAGATATTTTAATTGGTACGCAAATGGTTTCGAAAGGTCATGATTTCCCATTAGTTAGTTTAGTGGGAGTAATTGGCACTGATGCTAATTTATCAATACCCTCATTTAGAAGTAGTGAACGAACATTTCAGCTAATCACCCAAGCGATTGGTAGATCAGGTCGCGAAAAAATAAAAGGGAAGGCGATTATTCAAACAATGATGCCAGAACATTATGTTATTCAACATGCAAAACAACAAGATTATTTTGGATTTTATGAAGTTGAAATTAGACATCGTTATTTAACAAGTAATCCGCCTTTTTATTTTTTATTATCAATTACGATGAGCCATCAAAACGAAAGAACGGTAAAAGATACTATATTAACATTAAAACTAAATCTTATTAAAGCACTGGGTGAAGATGCGACTGTGATTGGTCCAACCGCTACTTTTTACCCAGCAAGTGGTAAAACCTTTAACGAAACACTTATTGTGCGGTATAAAAATTATTTTAAAATTAAACCTGCACTTTTAACTACATTAAGTCCATTTAGAGAACAATCTTCTCTTTATGTACATATAAATGTTGATCCATATGATGTATAGAAAGGAAAAATATTATGGTCATTATTAAAATTTATTCTCAAGACATTTATGTCGCTGCTGAAATCAGTGTTAAATACGCTGATGCTATTGCTAAAACACTAGGTTTAACAAAAGAAGATGTATTCTTACTCGGTAGTGATGGTGCTTTAATCGCGGAAGGTGTTGATCAAGTAAGTTGGTTTACATATTTAGAAGTTACTATTCCTGCAAATTTAAAGCACAAACAAGATGCATTAAGCAAAACGCTTTTAGAAATATTCAATAATTATGGTGTCCACCTTATGATTAAATATGACTATGTAACAAAAGATAATATTGTTAAAATTTTAAACCCTGATTTTAAAGTTTTTAATGAAACAATGGTTGAAGTTTTGCCTACTGGCAATTACTACGATGAAGATGATGTCGACTGGGATGATGATTGGGACGAAGACGAAGACAAAGACGACTAATTTTCTAATTAATTAGAAACACCTTTAAAAAGAGTGATATACTAATATAGGTAGGTACATATGATAAAACACATTTTAGACACAACAGAAAAAATCATTGATGGGAGTCTCCCTTATCAACAATTTAGTAAGGACTTAAAGCAAGATAATAGTTACTCACAAAGTGAGAAGCATCAGTTTCGTACTTTAGTTAATGCTCTTTTAAACAGATACTTCCGTTATTTGTATTCTTTAACTGAAGGCGAAGAAACAACTCTAACTCAATTTGAAGTTTTAGCATTAAGTCTCTTTAGTTTTAATCGTGAGAAAAAAGTTGTGCCTTTATCTTATGAAGAGTTTCTTGCTGCGCTTCCTACTGATATACAAGTTAAATTTGAACAAGAATATCCTGATGAAAGTTTTCCAATTCGAATTCCAAAACATTTTCATAGTGAAAACCCAGCGCTTTCTTTAGCCGCTCGCTTTAGTGTACCATTAGCACTTACCGAACAATTAATTGCAGATATAGGACGGAAAAACCTCCTTAAATTCCTTACAAATAGATATCGTGAAACATATGGTCTTATTAATCAAAATGTAATTAGTGATGAAGATTTCTTTGCTAATATGCCACTTTTTATTCGTGGCTTAAAACCTGGTGAATATGAATATAAAGGGAAAGAGTATATCAAGAAAACACCAGCGTACAATAACAATGAAATTGTAATTGCTAGTCAAACATTATTAGATGTTGTCGATATTATCGAAAGCAAAAAACCTAAAAATTTGTTATTTGTGCAACACGAAGATACATCCTTAATGCTTGTACTTGCGCTTAAATATCCTGAAATTCAAATTCATTTTTATAAAGATGATAATCGCTCAAAATATATCGTGCGCCATTTAGTACGGAAGTTTTCATTAGAAAATGTTACTTATGTAGATAAAATTACCCAAACTTATGACTTTGTGCTCACAACACTGCAAAGTTCAAATATTAATGGTGATATTCGCCATCGTGATTTTTACTTCCGGTTACCAGACAACTTACAATTCTTTGCTGCAAAGGGCCGGGAAGAGTTAGAAGAGCTAAAAGATTATGTAAATGAAGATGGACATTTAATGTTTATCACGACTACCGTATTGCGGTTTGAAACTCACTTGCAAGCAGTGGGTTTTTTGCGTGATTATCCAGAGTTTGAATTAATACTTGAAAAACAACATTTCCACTTTACACCTAATAATGAAACGCTCTATTATGCCCTTTTAAAGAAAGGTGCCCATGTCGAAGAAGCTTAATTTTTATGACTATTCTTTACCTAAACTCCAAGACTTTTTATTAAATGAGGGGTTTAAAAAATATAGTGCAACTCAAATGTTTGAGTGGGTCTATTTAAAAGACGAATTAGATTTTAATAATATGAGTAATTTAGCGTTAGTTACACGCGAATTTATGATTAATAATTTTACTTTTGCATTACCAACAGTTCATGAACTACAAGAAAGTGAAGACGGTACTGTTAAACTTCTTTTAAAGCTTGGTGATGGATCACTCGTCGAAACAGTTTTGATGCGCTATCGTTATGGCAATAGCGTCTGTGTTTCAACGCAAGTCGGATGCAATATGGGGTGTCGCTTTTGTGCGTCAGGGCTTTTAAAGAAAAAGCGCGACTTAACACCTGGTGAAATGCTTGGTCAAGTATTAATGATTAATGAATATCTAAAAGGTCGTGGTGAATTAAAACTTACAACGCATGTCGTACTTATGGGGACTGGGGAGCCGTTTGATAACTTTGAAAATATTTTAGATTTTATTGACTTATTAAATAACCCAAAATCACTTGCGATTGGTGCTCGTCATATTACAGTTTCAACGGTGGGTTTAGTCCCTAAAATTAAAGAATTCGCCGATTTAAAATTACAAGTAAAGTTAGCCATTTCTTTACATGCGGCTACTGATGAAAAGCGGAATCAAATTATGCCAATTAACAATGCTTATCCTTTAAAAGAAGTACTTTCTGCCGTGAAATACTATGAAAGTAAAACTAATAAGCGCGTGACTTATGAATATATTATGCTTAATGATTTTAATGATACTTTGGAAGACGCAAGAGCCTTAGTTAACCTAGTTAAAGGCACAAATGGTTTTGTTAATTTAATCGCGTATAACCCAATTGCGGAATTTGATTATGAACCATCAACTCGTGATCATGTTTATAAATTTGCTAATTATCTAAAAAGCATGGGAGTGCAAACAACTGTACGTAAAGAGTTTGGTAGTGATATAGATGCGGCCTGCGGACAATTACGGGCAAAAGTGGAGAAGAAACGTGGCAACAACAGTTAAAGGAACATTCGCTGCTAAAAGTGATCGTGGCTTAGTTAGACTTCACAATGAAGATCGTGCCGCAGTCCTTTTAAACCAAAAGGGTGATTTACTCTTTGTTGTTTGTGATGGTCTTGGCGGTCATAATAAAGGTGACTTTGCATCCAAATTAGCGATTGACATGCTGATGACTGCTTTTGCTAATAACCGTGGTTTTTTAACGACAAATAGCATCAAACGTTTCTTTAATAAAAATATTCGCGCTATTAATAAAGCCATCTTTGAAGAAAGTATTTTATCCCCAGATATGAACAATATGTCAACAACATTAAATGCTGTAGTATTAACGCGGTCAAAATTGTGCAATGTTAATATTGGTGATAGTCGTTTTTATTTATGTACGGATGATGAAATGTATTTAATGAGTGAAGACCAAACAGTTGTCGGTTATTTAGTGCGCACAAATCAAATTACCCCCGAAGAAGCACTAGTGCACCCCAAACGTCACATCTTAACAAATGCGCTTGGTACGATGCCAACTGTTACTTTTGATTTTAGGAAGTTTCAATATCGGGGTGAACGAATTTTAGTGTGTAGTGATGGTCTTTACAACATGCTTGATAGCGAAGATATTTTAGGAATATTACGCACAACACAAACAGCGGAATTTAAAGTAGACGCACTCGTCGCTCTCGCCAATCATCGCGGTGGAGCCGACAATATAGGAGTAGCATTATGGGAGCCAGATAATGATTAGAATAGGTGATTTAATTGACAATCGATATCGGATTGTAAGTTTGCTTGGTGAAGGCGGAATGGGAACAGTTTATGAAGCAGTCGACATCATTACCAAACGTAATGTCGCGCTGAAGTTTTTAAAGGCTAATGTCGCTCGTGATAAAGTGAATCTTGCCCGTTTTGAAATTGAAGCCAAAGCAACTGCGACTTTAAATCATCCAAATATTGTTCGTGTCATTAGTGTAGGCAAGTATGAAAATTTACCTTACATGGTGAATGAATTAATAGTCGGTAATAACTTAGAAGATGAACTGCAAACGCGCGGTCGCTATACATTTTTAGAAGCTGCTGATATTATTGATCAGCTGTGTAACGCTGTTAGTTTAGCGCATAAAAACGGGGTAATTCATCGTGATATAAAACCAAGTAATATTTATATTACTAAAGAAGGACTTGTTAAACTTGGGGACTTTGGTATTGCTCGTTATAGTGACTCAAAGCGTGTCACAAGTAACACAAATATTGTTGGTAGCGCCCATTACTTAGCGCCCGAAGTGTGTCGTGGTGGCGAAGCTTCACCACGCAGTGATATTTATGCTTTAGGTATTAATTTCTTTGAATTAATTACAGGTCATGTTCCCTTTGACGGTGATTCGAATGTGGCAATTGCGGTAAAACAAATTAAAGAGAAGTTTCCAAGTCTGCGTAAGTATGTTAAAAATACCCCGAAAGCTATTGAGAAAATTATTAAAAAATGTTGTAAGAAAAATCCACGGGAACGCTATCCTGATGTTGAATCATTACAACAAGATATATTACAACTTAAGACTAACCCAAAACTTTTACGGCCACGGCAATCAATTTGGGTGCGCTGGTTTGGGTTTGTCTCTGAGGACTAGATGGCTGGATTAGTTATTAATAAACAAAAATCAAGTTTTATCGTAGAGAAAAATGGTGAAACTTATGTAACTAAACCAAGCGGTAATTTAATTAAATCGCGCCAGACTATTTATGTCGGGGATTATGTTGAAATTGATACGGAAAATAATTTAATTAGTGAGCTTCTACCACGACGAAACTTTTTAGTAAGACCACCAATTGCCAATGTTGATATTGTGTTAATTGTCATGTCAATGGTGCAACCTGATTTCAGTCTATTTTTAGTCGAAAAGTTTCTTAGTTACGCTAATTTTGCGGAAATTAAGCCACTAGTCATCATTACAAAGCAAGATAAACTTGACACTGATGACTTGTTAAAGGAAGTACAAGATAGTCTTGATAAACTACACGTTAAAAATTATGTTGTCAATAATAAAAGTGGTGAAGGACTTGATGCTGTGCGCAAATATTTGCATGGCAAAGTTGTGGCACTTATGGGGCAATCTGGTGTCGGAAAATCAAGTTTTATAAACGCTTTAACAGATTATGACCGCGAAGTTGGTAAGTTCTCAATTAGCATTAACCGTGGTCGACATGTCACTAAAGAAGTAATAATGCTTCCGTTTAACGCCGGATATTTAGTTGATACACCAGGCTTTTCTTCCTTTGAATTACCGCTAACGAAAGGCGACCTTGCCGAAAACTTCCCGGGATTTAAAAAGTATATTGGTACTTGTAAATTTAATAATTGTCTCCATCTTAGTGAAATAGGCTGTACCGTTAAGGCCGATGTTGAAGCTGGGCTTATCAGTGAAGAAAGTTATAATAATTATGTTATGATAAGTGATGAGTTAAAGTTATATAGTGAGGATTATAAATGAAACAGAAAGTTTATGTTGCCCCATCTTTATTAGCTGCGGATTTCAAAAATTTACATCGCGAACTATTAATTTTGCAGCAAAACAAGGTTAAATATTTACATTTTGATGTTATGGATGGACATTTTGTTCCAAATTTATCATTTGGGATTCCAATTTTAGAAGCACTTAAACCTCATTATAAATTTATTTATGATGTACATTTAATGGTTACTAATCCTGAATTTATTGCTCCAAAATTTGTGGAAGCTGGAGCGGATATCGTTACTTTTCACCTTGAAGCAATGAAAACTGGTAATGATGTTGTTACACTAATTAAAGAATTACGACTGATGGGTGTAAAGGTAGGTATTAGTATTAAACCTGATACACCTGTTGAAGACTTAGCGCCGATTTTAAAAGATATCGATTTAGTGCTTGTGATGTCAGTTGAACCAGGCTTTGGTGGACAAAGTTTCTTACGTAGTGCTTTACATAAAATTGAATGGCTTGATGAAGAGCGCAAAAAGTATAAATATAATTACTTGATCGAAGTTGATGGCGGTATCAATGCTGAAACTGGGGCACTTTGTGCTGAAGCAGGCGCTGATATTCTTGTCGCGGGTTCATACTTATTTGGTAAAGAAGACATTAATGAAAGGATAAAGGGATTACGTAATGGATAAGAGTATTGTTCATATTGCTTTTTTTTCATCATTATCACTGTTTGTGATTACTTTAATTTTTCAATTATCACTTTATCGCACTAAACAAAATCGGAAGTTTTCGTTTCGTAATGAGCTGCCGTTTGAACTTGTACAAGGCGCCGATATCAAATTTATCAATTATCACTATGTATTATTGTTTCTTGTGACGATCGCTAATTTATTATTTGCCTTTAAATATTTAGATCATATTTATAATTGGTACGAATATTTATTAGTCGGTTCACTCGTATTAAGTGCGATAATGCTCTATCTTATTTTCTTTATTAAAGTATTTGAAATTAAAAAACATATTATCGTTGTTATCTTACAAGCTTTATCTGTTGTCACAAGTTATCTTTCATTTGGTTTATTTGCGCACATTAGTCCATTTGGTAAACAAAATATCGTCTTTGGTATTTTTGGTTACTTATTTGCGCTTATTGGGATGTTAGTGTTACTTAATCCACGACTTCGCAAATGGCCGATTATGGATAAAGTTTTACAGCAAGATGGAACGGTACTTATTTTGCGACCGCGCTATTTTATGCTAGCGCTTTATGAATGGGGTTTTATTGCCGCACAGTTTTTATTAATGATTGTAATGTACGCTTATCTTTATGTTTAAGTAGAAAGAAGAAGATAATAAAAAAAACTCACTTTGTTGTGAGCTTTTTTTTATACTTTGGCGGACTTGTTAAGTGAGCGATATGCTCTTGCAGACATCCGGACGGTTTGGACTTTGCCATCAACTTCAACTTTATAGTTTTGTAAGTTTACGCCCCAGCGCCGTCTAGTTGCGCGAAGAGAGTGACTGCGTTTATTGCCACTTAAGGGTCCTTTGCCTGTTACTGGACAATGTCTAGCCATAATTTCCTCCCCATTCAATAAATGCTACATTAAGATAACATTAATGTTATAAATTTGCAAATATAAAAAGTTAAATTTTGAAAATTATTGCAAATTTGCACATATTGTTAATAAATACCTTTGTTATTAATGTGTATTTTAGTCCACATTATGTTATACTCTCTCTATGGATTTAATTAATAAGAATATCGGTGAAAAAATAAAAAGTAGAAGATTGCGTTTAGGCTACTCACAATTAATGTTATCGGAACTTGCTCATGTATCCCGTGACCAAATTTCACGGATTGAAAGCGGGAAGATAAATTTTACATTAGCGACACTATTTAAAATTTGTCGGGCGCTTAGAATTAAACCTCATAAATTGCTTAAAGATGCTGAACAAGAAGAATATATTAAAAGTGGGGACCTTCGTCCTTTTGTTAAATGGGCGGGTGGTAAAACGCAAATATTAGACGAACTTATGCAAAGAATTCCTAATGAGTTCAATAATTACTTTGAACCTTTTGTGGGGGGTGGCGCGTTCTTTTTAAAACTCGAACACCCGCGTTCCGTCATTAACGATATTAACAGTGAACTAATGACTGCTTATAGTGTTATTAAAGATAAAGAAAAATTTATTGCACTGAAGAAACTATTACTACAATATGAAGAAAAACATAATGAGGAATTTTACTATGAGGTTCGCGCGAGAGACCGTGACCCTTCATTTTCGACTTTAAGTGATGTTGAAATTGCCGCTAGGTTTATATACTTAAATAAGTCTTGTTTTAATGGTTTGTACCGAGTGAATTCCAAAGGTTATTTTAATGTGCCATTTAATAAAAGTGAAAAAGTAAAAACTTTCGATGAAGATAATATAAATAAACTACATAAATATCTGTCATTACCTAGTATTAAAATATGTTGTGAAGATTATAAGAATATGACTAACAAAGCTAAAAAAGGTGATTTTGTTTACTTTGATCCACCTTATGACACGCTTAAGGATGATACATTCACTGCCTATGATAAAGAAGGCTTTGGTCGTAATGAACAAATTGAACTTTCGGAAGAATTTAAAAAATTACATAAAAAAGGTGTGAAGGTTATGCTTTCAAATCATAACACACCACTGATTAATGAACTTTATAAGGAGTTTAATATTACGATTATTCATGCTCGTCGCGCTATTAATTCACGTGGTAGTGGGCGCGGTAAAATTGAAGAAGTGATTATTACTAATTACTAAAATGAATATCATTAATGTTGGAAAAAGCGCACTTAAGATAAACGATGATGATTTTATTTTAGTGCAAGGTAATGCTTTGCGCGTTTTAAAGAAAATTGCCCCAAAATCAGTTGATGTTATTTTTGCTGACCCACCTTACTTTCTATCAAATGACGGTGTTACATGTGTAAACGGTAAAATGGTTTCTGTTAATAAGGCTTTGTGGGATAAAAGTATCAGCGCGACAGATAAATTAAATTTCAACCGTAAATGGATTAGATATTGTCGCGATGCTTTAAAGGATGATGGAACAATCTGGATTAGTGGTACAATGCATAATATTTTTTCAATCGGGGTAGCACTTGAATTAGAAGGATTTTCTATTATTAACAACATTACATGGCGCAAACCTAATCCACCACCGAATATTGCTTGTCGCGCTTTTACCCATTCAACCGAGACCGTGCTTTGGGCTCGTAAAATCATTAATAACCGAAAAAAGGGCAAACATTTCTTTAATTATGCACTAATGAAAGAAATTAACGGCGGTAAGCAAATGAAGGACGTGTGGGAATTAAAAGGTGCGCTAAAAAAAGAAAAAGAACACGGTAAGCATCCTACGCAAAAACCGTTTGAACTACTAGAACGAATTATTCTTGCATCAAGTAATGAAGGTGATATTATACTTGATCCCTTTGCCGGAAGTGGCACTACTGGTATTGCCGCAAAAAGATTAAAAAGACGTTTCATTGGGATAGAAATTGAAAAAGAATATATTGGAATTATTAAAAAACGTTATAAAGCAATACAATAAGTTTGTATTATTAAAATAGGAGGCAATGATTATGAGTCGAAACTTTGAAGAGTGGTTAAGCACTTTTAGAGAAACTATTGCTACATGGGATTATTATACTGATTTTAATAAGGTTTATCGTAATGTAGATGCAGTCAAAGTCGAATTAAATATTCTTAATAGTCTTATTGGCAGTGATGATATTCGCAATGAATTTATTAGTCTTGTTGAAAGTTATCCGCATGTTTTACAAGTAGTGCCTTTACTTTTAGCCAAAAGAGAAAACACAATTAAGATTAATACTTCGGAAACAATGTATGACTTTGATTTTAAAAATACGAACTATTCCATTGAAGAATACGCAAACTTTATGGATAAAACCGGATTATTTAACTTGCTGAAAAATCGTATTCTGCGTAGCTTGCTCGATTATGTTACTGGAATAGAAGTCGGCATGGATACGAACGCCCGTAAGAACCGTATGGGCAAAGCAATGGAAGACTTAGTGGAAGAACATCTTAAAAAGAAGGGCTTTGTGCGCGATGTTACTTATTTTAAAGAAATGAGTCGAAGTGAAATCCAAAGTAAATTTGGATTAGATTTATCTAATATTACTAACGAGGGAAAAGCTGAAAAGCGTTTTGATTTTGTAATAAAAACAAAAGACCATGTCTATGCGATTGAAACGAATTTTTATTCTTCTTCAGGCTCAAAACTTAATGAAACCGCCAGAAGTTATGAACTTTTAGCAAGAGAAAGTGCAACAGTTCAAGGTTTTACCTTTATTTGGATAACAGACGGCTTAGGGTGGCGTTCGGCTAGAAATAATCTCCGTCAAACATTTGAAGTTACTCGTCATATTTATAATATTGCCGATTTAGAAAATGATGTTTTAGCAGTTGTCCTAAAATAAATGAGAAATATTAGTAATTACTTTTGTAATTATTAGTATGTTGTATTTAGGTGATTGCACGAAAGTAATGAAAACACTAAAAGCAAATAGTGTAGATTTAATTTTTGCTGATCCTCCCTACTTTCTTTCCAACGACGGTTTAAGTATTAGAAGTGGTAAGGTTGTGTCAGTAAATAAAGGTGAATGGGACAAAAGAGATAATTACGATAGTACATACATGTTCACTTATAGTTGGTTAAAAGAATGTCACAGGATTTTAAAACCAACAAGTTCAATCTGGGTAAGTGGCACTCATCATAATATTTTTGAAATTAAAAAGGTGATGGATGATCTTGGTTTTCGGATAATTAATTTAGTAATCTGGCAAAAAACAGACCCACCACCATTAATTTATAAAAACAAATTAAAGTTTTCGCATGAAATATTAATTTGGGCTAAAAAAGGAAGGTCACACTTTTTTAATTATGACCTAGCCTATAGTTTGCGTAATAGTGAACTTGGCGATGTTTGGAAATTTTCGGCAGTACAAAATCATGAGAAAAAATTTGGTTATCATCCCACACAAAAGCCTGAAAGATTATTAGAAAGAATCATTCGATTAACCACAAACAAAAATGATGTGGTACTAGATCCATTTATGGGTAGTGGCACTACTTGTTTTGTCGCTAAAAAACTTCAGCGTCAATATATCGGTATTGAATTAGAAGAAGAATATTTTTCAATTGCAAAAAGAAGGATTGATAGTATAAAAGCTAATACTTAATTTTGGGGAATCTGCGTAATAATTCCTCTTTATCGATAAGATTAGTGCAGCGTTCAAGCATCGTGTTATACACTTTTTTCTTTGGATCATGCGCTAAATAGCGCTCATCGCCAATTCGCGTAAAGAAGCGGATACTAAGTTTCTTCCCGGAATACACTTTATCAATATAAATGATGTCATCAAATTTATAATAAAGGATATTGCTACCTTTATGGTGCACTATTTCATGTTTTGTTAGTTCATAATAACTATTTTTATAACCAAATATTAAATATATTGCAGTAATAATTGTCCAGCCACCCACTGTTAGATAGTGATTTAAGGTTGGTGGAAACTTAATACCAACTATGAGATAGAAGATGATACTCATTAATAAATATATTGGTAAATAAATTAAAAGTAATCCTCTAAAACTTGTGTAAATTCGTTTGTCTTTCATGTTGTTTGAATTCGCGTACTAAAGTCATTAAATTGTGCTTTAAAATTATTAACTTCTTTCCGCACTCCTTGTTCTAATTTTTTAACTTCATCAAGGTCATTTGTGAAGTCATTTATTTTAATCCGCACGGCTTCATAAAGTTTAAAGTAAAGTGATAATAAATATTTTTCAAAATCTATTTCGAGCCGTAAATCTTCTGGACTTATTAAATATTCGTGGACGAATAACGAGGCAAAGGCATAATGCGAATAAAGGTCAACCATGTTAATTCTTTCAAGTAGTGTCCGTAAGGAATAGTCGCGCGATTTAAATAAATCACCCGCCCAACCGTAACGTTCTGCAACATAATCTGGCACACCTTTAAAGCCTAGTTGTTGTTTAGTTTCTTTTGCTTTGCTTTTTTGTGTTTGCCGACTCGCATCTACGACCTTAACACGCATCAGCGCAATGTTGCGTCTCTCATTAAATTTACCAACTAGATTATCGTTTTCGTAAAGTATTAACAAGGTCGTTGTTGTTTCTAAGAGACTGCGCCAAATGATGAAGGAGTCATTATAAAATTCGCGTTCTAAGAGCATTATTCCTGACACTAATTCTTGAAAGAACCGGCTTGTTAAGTTGTAAAGAGTTAGTTTTGGATCTTTTATTTTTTGAAAATCATATCTTAATAAATTTTGATAACGATGATCGATTAAATTTTCAAATTGTAAGATTGTCGGGTCAACATATTCATCACGTGTAAAAGTGTGTTCAGGATTTTGTTTAGCCTCCTCCGCTAGGATAAAATCTTCAATGATATGGTAAATATAAGCATCATTTTTAAAATATGTTTTTTGATGTTTAATGCTGTTATTTTTAATCGTATGATTATGTCTTTTGATAATGATTTCCGCAAATACTGCAAATGAACGAGCACGATGTCTAAACTTTTTTTGGTAATCAGGATAAGCATTTTTAATTGCTCTACGGAAGTAATCAAGTTTCTCATTCGTGTTTGGTGAAATTTGAATATTATCACTTAAAAGGTCACTAACAGTATTGCGACTAAGTTCATAATTTGCCATATGTTACCGCCTTTCTATTATTATTTTAAACGAAATTAAATATTTCTCTTTTATTATACAAGTTTAATACCAATTCATTTTTTTATATGTTAATATAAAACATATAACCGAAGGAGATTATTTTTTTTGAGTCTATTTACAATCATACCTAGTAACTTCTTCTCGATTCTTGCGAGTAAGAATAAAGAGATATATGCTGAAGCACTTCTTTTACTACACCATTCAATTCAAGACAATGAATTATTAATAAAGAAGCGCGATTTTACTCGTAATTTGCGTGACCGTTTAAATGAACTAGCGCTTAGTGTTGATTTTGACGCGGAAGAAGAAGGCGATGAAGACGAAATCGTTAATCATAGCGATAAAGCGGCATTTATCGTTCGTCGTTTAGAAGAATGCGGCTGGATTGATGTTGAAGTTAATCCTGATAATTTTGAAGAATACATTGCGCTTCCAAGTTATAGTATTAATGTTATTTCCTTATTAAACGATTTAGTGAAAGAAAGCACTGCTGAATACGTTTCGCTTGTGCACGCGACTTATAGCGAACTTAAGTTAGAAGATGATATGCGCGATGAATTTATGTATGCGACATTAGTGCGGGCATTTGAAAATACAAAACGCCTTAATGTCGAACTTATCACCTTAGCGCACAGCATCCGCATTTTCCAAAATCGCTTAGGAAAAGTATTTAGCACTAATAACATTTTAAGTGATTATTTTGACTTATATAAAACGCGCGTGAGTGACCGTTATTATCACCCGCTTAAAACATTTGATAGTGTCGCTAAATTTAAGCGACCAATTTTACAAATTTTACAAAAGTGGTTGTATGACGATGATATCCGTCAACAACTAGTGACACAGTCATTAATGTGGAGCCGCAACAAAGACGCAAAAGCGGCCGAAGCCGATATTATTAATAAAATTAACTACATTGCTGATATGTATGAAAGAGTTAATGAGACAATTGACCAAATTGATCAAAAACACTATGAATACACGAAAGCTAGTGCTTCAAAGATTTTATATTTAAATGCTGCGGATAAATCGATTAAAGGTCACCTTGATTATATTTTTAAGACTTATGCTGAAACATTAAGTAAAGGTGAAAGTGTCGCGCCGATTCTTAACGGGATTAATCAATCAATTACATTCCAACAACATGGTTACATTACCCCTGATTCATTAACCTTACCAATTGTTCGTCAATTACGCGCTGAAAGTATTCCGATGTCACTTACTGACTTTGATGATGTGCGTGATATGTTAATGCAAGGGTTCCTTGATGAGACAAGTAGCCAATTTTCTAATGATGCAATCTTTGAATTTATGGATATCGCGTTTGATGAAGAAAGTGAAGTACATATTAGTGATATTGCTTTACCGTCATTTGACGCATTCTTACTTTTAATTTTAGCAACAATTAAAACGAGTGATGAACAATGTTTTTACATAATCGAAACCGAGGAAGGTAGTGTTAGTAGCTATGGTTACCGATTACCGAACTTAACATTCGTACGAAAGGAGATTACCTTATAATATGTTTGAAGAAGCCTTTTTACAATTAACAAGAGCAGATCAAGACGCCTTTGCTAAAGCAATTAATGAATTATTACTTAATAGTTTTATCGTGCGTGATGAATTTGATCGTCGCGAAAAAACAATTAAAATTAATCCGACTTATCGGTTTATTGAACGCTATTACGACTTAATTAATGCCTATTTAAGTTTTGCAGGCTGGCGTGTTGATAAAGATTTAATATTAGGTGTATTTAGCCTCGTTAATGAATATAATCACAACCGCTTACGCTTTGATCGTGAAGTAAGCTTAGTGTTATTTGTCTTGCGCCTAATTTATGAAGAAGAACGGAAAGAAGGGGGACATGTTGGCGATTCTGTGTACTTAACAACACCACTTGTGATGAAAGTAATGCATGATCGTGGCATTGGTTTTCCAAATAAACGCCTAAGTGGGCGCTTAATTGGTCGTTGTTTAAAAGAAATCGCGGCACATAATATTATTGCTAGAGTCTCGGGAAGTTATGATGAGGGTAATGTTACTTTCTACTTATTACCATCGATTACTTTTGCCGTTGATAATGAAAAAATTGTCGCAATTAGCGAAGCTCTCGAAAAATTAGCCTTACGCGATGCAGGCACCGAGGGAGGTAATGTATGAAATTATTAAAAACAGTCAAAATTATTAATTGGCACTATTTTTGGAATCAAACCTTAAATTTTGAACAAATCGTCTTCCTGACTGGGGTGAACGCTAGCGGGAAGTCAACACTTATTGACGCAATGCAAGTTGTGCTCCTTGGTGATACTTCCGGCCGCCACTTTAATAAAGCCGCCGCGGAAAAATCAAACCGGACATTACGCGGATATTTACGCGGGGAACTTGGCGACTCGTTAGAAGGCGGATTCCACTATTTACGGAACGGACGCTTTACTTCTTACATTGTTTTAGAGTTTTATGATGATGTTAATGATGATCACTTTAACTTAGGGATTGTCTTTGATGTGTTTGATGACGGCGGGGTTGATCATCGCTTCTTTATGTTAGAAGCACCAATGCCGGAAAACGAATTTATCATCGATAATGTCCCGATGGAATATAAAGATTTAAATTTATTTTTCCAAGAACATTATCCAAATAAATACAAATTCTTTGACACGAACCGTCAATATCAGGATGCCCTTAAACGGAAACTTGGTAATTTAAAAGATAAGTATTTTAGTCTCTTAAAGAAAGCTGTTAGTTTCTCACCCATTACGGATATTACGACTTTTATTACTGAATATGTCACTGAAGCACAAGGCAATATTGATATTGCACCAATGCAAGAAAATATTTTGCAATATAAAAAGCTTGAAGACGAAGCAGCGCTGATGCGTTTTAAAGTTGAACGCTTAAATGAAATAGCTAAAAACTATGAAGTATACAAAGGTCATAAAGAACAATTAACACTTTTTGAATATGTCTTAGAAAAAGCAACACTACAAAATGACTTAAATCGACTAGCAACTTATGATAATCAATATCTAGGTTATCAAAAACGCTTAACAGATATTGAAAGTGAACTTGCTGATTTAGATGTTGACCTTGCTGAACTTAATAAACGCCGTGTTAAATTAATTCAAGATAGTTCAAGTAATGATACTTATCGCATCACTGATGAAATTAATGAACATAAAAAAGTCGCAGAAGAAAAAATTAAAAGTCTTAAATTCTTAAATATGCAAGTCCGTAGTGACTTAGAAAATTATGTCCTAACATTTGATAGACTCGCTAATGAAGTTTTAGAAAAAGTTAGTGCGATGGATGAAAAACGGCTAAAGAAAGACGGATTATATGCGCGCGAAGAACTACTTGAAAGCGCCGAAACAATTATTAAAGAAAATCATAAAATCACTAGTGTTTTAAATAAAGACATTAATGAACTTAGTGAAACAATGCTTAATGATTGGCGCAGTGCTCAAGCGAAATTTAAGCAACATCTTGGGGCTTTTAACTTAAGTCTTGGTCGTTTAATTAATGACTATCAAGTAAATGAAGCAATTTTAAAACAACAAGAACTAGATTTACGCGGTGGTGGTAAACCATATGAATATAGTCTTGTGCAAATTCGCAATGAATTACAAAATAAACTTTCGGCAAAATATGGTCATAAAGTCGAAGTAAGTATTTTTAGTGACTTAATTGATATTCGCGATGCGAAGTGGACAAATGCGATTGAAGGTTACTTAGGTGGCCAACGCTTCCATCTTTTTGTTGAAGGTGAATATTTCCTTGATGCTTATGAATTTTTAAAAGGACTTTTACAACAATATAATTTCTATGGCACAAATTTAGTGGACGTTGACGCGATAATTGAGCGCCGCTTTAGTGCAATGCCAAATTCTGTTGCTGAAGAAATATTAACTGACCACATTGGGGCAAGAGCATACGCTGATTTCTTGCTTGGTCGTTTACAAAAATGTAATACAATTCAAGAAGCACGCAATAGTGGTAATGGTATTACGCCTGATACTGATCTTTATCGGAACTTTACTTTTGGGCGTATTAATCCGCGCTTATACCAACAAAAATATATTGGACGCCGCGTAGAAGAGGCGGATGTTAACGCGAAGAAAGCTGAACTTGCTGCTCACGCTGAAACATTACGGTCTTATCAAGAGTTACTGCAAGCACTCTTACCAGGCAATGATGTCGAAATTGTTAACACTAACGAAATCGCCGCCCTTGGCAGTCAAGTTAAGCGTATTCAAGAATTACCGAGTCTTGAACAAAGCATTGTCTTTTATGATGAAGAACTTGGCCGTCATGACTTAACACTAATTGAAGGGATTCATCGCCGGATTGGCTTAGTCGAAGCAGATATTAAAGGTATTGAAGACCAAAAATCAAGTTTAGTGGAAGAGCGCGGTAAGATTTCCACAAACATGCAAATTTTAAAGAATGAAAGAATGCCGGAAACAAAAGCAATCATTAAAGAACGGCAAAGTAAACTTGAAGAAAATTATGATGCTTTCTTTATTAACGATGTCGCCGAACCATTCTTCCAAAACTTAATTGCCGAAGGTAAGAATCCGCTTGATATTAATGCTGAATATCGGCAAGCATTTAGCAATGCGCTCTACCTCTCAAATAGTGTCTTCAATCAAGTGAAGAAACTGCGTAAAGAGTATGTTGTTGATTATCGTTTAACATATGACGTTGAAACTTTACACAATGACGACTTCCAAATGGAATTAAATGACTTGTTAGAAGTTAAATTACCAGAGTACGAAGAAAAAATTGCGGATGCATATCGTAAAGCGGTTAAACAATTTAAAGATGACTTCATTTCGAAATTGCGGAATGCAATTGAAACGGTTGAAGATCAAATTGCTGAACTTAACGAAGCACTTAGTATGTCTACATTTGGTGAAGACTCGTATCAATTCACGGTTAAACCAAGTACAGTATATCGGCAATATTACGATATGATTAAAGACGATTTATTACTTAAAGTAACGGATGACGATAGTGAGTTCTTCCAAAAATATGACGATGTGATGAAAGATTTATTCGCGCAAATCGTGTTAGCGGGAGACGGTGATAAAAATGCGGCAGTGCTCGCTAATGTTGAAAAATTCACCGATTACCGTAATTATTTAGACTTTGACTTAATTGTCCGCAATAAAGATGGCCACGAACAACGCTTATCACGCGTATTAATGAAGAAGTCTGGTGGGGAAACACAAACCCCGTTCTACATTAGTGTACTTGCTAGTTTTGCTTATCTCTATCGCGTTAATGAACCAGGTGAACTTAGCAACAGCGCCCGTCTTATTATCTTTGACGAAGCGTTTAGTAAAATGGATAGTGGGCGGATTAAAGAATCAATTCGCTTATTACGCCGCTTTGGCTTACAAGCAATTATTAGTGCCCCAAGTGATAAAGTGGCTGATATTAGCCCCTTAGTCGATGAAACACTTGTTGTATTACGCGGTAAAAATCATAGCACAGTGCAATTATTTGCGAGAGAAGAGGACTTAACTTAACCGCAAAGAAAGGAGAATTATGGAAGCAAAGTTTGTTGACGGAATAAGAGCATATCACATGCGCTTACGTCGCCGCTACTTAGTGGAACTATTTGTTACCATTAGCGTTTTACTCGCCTTTTGCATCGCCTTAATTGTCCTTGATCTCTTGAGTGACTTTAATATGCGTGAACCACTTTTTGTTCCGCTATTAGCGAGTGCTACTAGTATTTCCTTACTCTTATTTATTCTTATTTATTTCCCAATTCGCTTTAAAAGGCTGCAAAAAGCGCTCAATTTAGAGTTTTTCCAAAGAGCAAAGACAGTAAAACTTGAACTTATTCCTAATCCGTTAGGCGGTACGAAGTTTGATTATTATACACTTTTTAATGAAGCTGGGATGAATGTTAAAAGTGGGGCGATTAAAGGTGTTGCGCCTTACGAATTTAATAAGCGGCTTTTTCATGTTGTATATGTGTATGACGATGAAAAATATAGTGCGATTATTCACTTGCCAAGTATTGATTCACCTTATTACATCCAAATCCATAACGGTAATTTTGCTCCACCTGAAGCTTACGCTGATAATTTAATTGTAAAGATTTCGTATGTTTCTCCCTACAAACTACAATACTATGCCTCAAGTAGTGCCACAAATGCTAAAATATATTTACGAAAAGAAAATGAAACGCGCTTTGTTAAATTTATCAAAATTTATCAGGCGACTTATCAATATGTGACAACCTTCACTGATGAATATTTAAAAGTTGAAGGGCTAACTTCACCGGGTCGATTACGGCTAGGTGAAAAATATGATAATAAACATTACCATGAGCTTTTAACGAGATTACGCTTGTTACAAGCCTTAATGTCAGCGATGCTTGAAAGGGGGGAGTAAAAGGATGGCAAAAGAGCTTATCGCAATGATTTTAGCGGGAGGTAAAGGGACACGTCTCTACGAGCTAACCCGCAAAGACGCTAAACCAGCGGTGCATTTTGGCGGAAAATACCGCATCATTGACTATGCCTTAAGTAACTGTGCGCATAGTGGCATCGATACAGTTGGTGTCTTAGCCCAATATGAATCGATTAGTCTTAGTCGTTATATAGGTAACGGCGAAAAATGGGGATTAAACGGGATTAGAAGTAGTACAGTAACAATTGCGCCCCGGCAAACTGATAGCGGCAGTAATTGGTTTATTGGTACTGCTGATGCGATTTATCAAAACTTGGAATTTATTGATTCGTATAATCCCGAAAATGTTTTAATTTTAAGTGGTGACCATATTTATCGGATGGATTATTCGAAAATGCTTGAAACACATTTAGAAAATAACGCTGATTTAACAATTTCTGTCATTGAAGTCACACTTGAAGAAGCTAAGCGCTTTGGGATTCTTAGCGCTGATGAAGACGGACGGATTACTGAATTTGTGGAAAAACCACCAAAACCAAAATCAACACTAGCGAGTATGGGTATTTATATCTTTAACTATAAAGTATTACGCGAAGCACTCGTTAAAGATGCCGCTGATGAAAATAGTTCCCATGACTTCGGTAAAAATATCATTCCAACTTTATTAGCGAATAATAATCGCTTATTTGTCCATCGCTTTGATGGGTATTGGAAAGATGTTGGTACGATTGATTCATTATGGGAAGCAAATATGGATTTAATTGAAATGATGGATGAAGATTTCTATCAAGCCGATAAACATTACTTCAGGCTTTTTAGTGAAGACACAAATAGTGTGCCGCAATACATTGGTAAAAAGGCGAAAGTCACGAATAGTATTGTCAATCAAGGCGCCATTATTTTAGGTGAAGTTGAAGGATCAATTATTAGTAATGAAGTTTTTATTGAAGTAGGGGCAGTTGTAAAAGACAGTGTCATTATGCCTGGCGTTACTGTCGGGCGTAATGCTTATGTTAATAAAGCAATTGTCGCTAATGATTTAGAACTTCCAGAACATTCTAAATATAACGAAGCGGGTGAGAAAGTATTACTCATCCATGAAGGAGTAGTGCAATGAAAGTTTTAGCTTATCTTAATTTACACCATGCCCCACGCCTTGGACCATTAACGACGCGGCGTTCGACTGCTGTTGTTAGTTTTTTAGGGCGTTATGCGATTATGGACTTTATGCTTAGTAACTTTAGCAATAGCGGATTTGACCGGATTGCAACACTAGTCGATAATCATCCTGATTCAGTATTAAAACATTTTGGTAGTCGTAATACTTTTAACATTAACACTAAGTTAGGGTTAGAGATTATTGCTTACAACGAAGGCGGTTCGAAAGCTGGTCCGCGTTATAACACGGATATCGCTAATATCGTCTTTAATGACTGGATTTTAGAGCAAGCTGATCCAAATTATGTTGTCGTTGCTCCAAGTTACTTTATATTACCAATTGATTTTAGGCCGATTTTAAAGCAACATATTGCTAAAAAATCAAAAGTAACAGCGGTATATCAACGCGTTAATAATGCGCGAAATGAATATATTGGACGCGCTATCTTTGATTTAAATAAGGACGGTCATGTTATTAATATTTCACGAAATAAAGGTGAAAAAGATGCACGCAATATCGGACTTGAAATTTATATTTTCAATCGTGAAACATTTGATTTCCTCATTCGTGATGCCCAAAACATTAGCTCATTTTATTCCTTAAGTGATATTGTTGCTTACCATGCCTTAAAAGATATAACGGTCGATACTTATGAGTATGTCGGGTATATGCGCTGTATTGATAGTTATCAGCATTATTATGATTATAGTTTTGAATTACTTAACTATCGTATCCGTCGTCAACTCTTCTTACATAATTGGCCGATTTACACCGTAACGCATGATACCCCACCAGCGAAGTATGAAGCAACGGCTGATGTCAAAAATGCGTTTATCGCCAACGGATCATTAATCAGCGGGATGATTAAAAATTCGATTATTTCACGGAATGTCAAGATTGAAGAAGGGGCGGTTGTGGAAAATTCCATTATCTTTACCGATTCAATCGTTAGACGCAATAAAGTGATTAGTCATGCTATTATTGATAAGAAGGCGGAAGTGGCGGTTGCTGCTGAACTAGCGGGTACGCCGGAAGATATACTATATGTTAGAAAAGGAGATCGAGTGTAATGAAAATATTAATGGTAGCAAGTGAAAGTAGTCCACTTGCAAAAACTGGTGGCTTAGCCGATGTCGTCTATGCCTTAAGTAAGGAACTTGCGATTCTTGGGGAAGAAGTAAGTGTAGTGATGCCATTTTACGGCAATATTAAACGGAGTCCTGATCAAGAAATCCGCTTTGTCGCGAATGTCCAAGTCCCTTTAGGCTGGCGCTTTCAAAACGCTAAAGTGTATAAAACATTTATTGACGGTATTACCTTTTATTTATTAGAAAATGAATACTATTTTGGCCGTGAAGGGTTTTATGGATATGACGATGATACGGAACGCTTTGCGTTTTTTAGTGTCGCTGTTCGCAATATGATGCAAGCATTAAAAATTAAACCAGATGTCGTCCATGTCCACGATTACCATGGCGGCATGGTACCAGCGTTAATTAAAATTCAAAATTCACGCACAAAATTCTTTAATAAAATGAAATTTGTTGTTACAATTCATAATCCAGCATTCCAAGGTGAATTCCATCCGGATTTACTCCCTGATTTTTATGATATTCGGAAGGAGTATTTTGATGACGGAACATTACGTTATCGTGACAAGGTTAATGCGCTTAAAGCTGCGATTGTCTTCGCTGATAAAATTAATACCGTTAGTCCTACGCACGCGGAAGAGCTTTTAACGCCTGAAGGTTCAAAAGGGTTAGACGGTATTTTAAAATTACGGAAAAATGACTTCAGCGGTATTCTTAACGGCATCGATTACGATGAATTTAATCCACAGACTGATAAACATTTACCGTTTAGATATGGTAAAACTAGACCAGGAATTAAGACGAAAAACAAACTTGAACTATTTAAAGAATTAGGCATTAAAGGTGATGTTGATACACCGCTATTTTCGATGGTTAGCCGTTTAACGTGGCAAAAAGGCATTGATTTAGTGCTTCCCGCTATTGTTGAAGTATTAGAAAAAGGTGGCAATGTTGTCGTTGTCGGTAGCGGGGAACATGGGTATGAACAAGCGCTTGAAGAACTGCGCGCTCGCTATCCAGACCGTATGGCAATTTATATCGGTTACAATAATCCACTTGCGCACCGCGTTTACGCAGCGAGTGATTTCTTCTTCATGCCAAGTTTATTTGAGCCGTGCGGTATTGGGCAAATGATTGCCCAGCGCTACGGGACGCTGCCAATTGTGCGTACTACCGGTGGTTTAAAAGATACGGTAATTGGGTATGATGGCACTAATGAAGATGTCGCTGATGGTTTTGTCTTTGATAATTATGACGAATACTGGATGAAACTCACGACGAATTATGCGCTTGAACAATACAAAAATCAAAAGGTCTTTAAAAAGCTTCGCCGCAATGCGATGGAGAAAAATAATGACTGGTCTGAAGCTGGTAAAAAATACCTAGCGCTCTATAAAAGTATCGTTAAATAATTATTGTGATATAATTTTATCGCGAGTGAAGAATAAATAACTTATATTAAGTTATGTCTCACCTTCAGTTAACTCGCTGTGCCCTAGCATTAATAGGAAATGAAGTTATAAAATAAGGTGGTACCGCGGACTTTCCGCCCTTTGGTAACACCTTTTATTTTTGGAGGTAACATTATGGCTTATGATTTTCGTGCCGCAGAAAAGAAGTGGCAAAAATATTGGGAAGAAAATAACACATTTTATACAGATATGTATGACTTTAGTAAACCAAAGTATTATGTGTTAGATATGTTTCCCTATCCTTCAGGCGACGGACTGCATGTTGGTCACGTTGAAGGGTATACCGCGACTGATATCGTCGCTCGCTTTAAACGGATGCAAGGCTATAATGTCTTACACCCGATTGGATTTGACGCCTTTGGTTTACCAGCGGAACAATATGCGATTCGCACGAATAATCATCCGGCTATTTTTACTAACGAAAATATCGCTAATTTTAGACGGCAATTAAAGTCGCTTGGCTTTAGTTATGATTTTAGTAAAGAACTTTCTACTAGTGAACCAAAGTATTATAAATGGACCCAGTGGATTTTCACTGAACTTTTTAAAAGCGACTTAGCCTATGTCGATAATATCCCTGTTAACTTTTGTCCTGAACTAGGAACAGTACTCGCAAATGAAGAAGTAATTGACGGTAAAAGTGAAGTTGGCGGATTCCCGGTGATTCGTAAACCGATGCGCCAGTGGTTATTACGCATTACGGAGTACGCGGAGCGGTTATTAAGTGATTTAGACGGTTTAGATTGGCCCGCTTCTACGCTTGATATGCAACGTAACTGGATTGGGAAGAGCGAAGGCACAACGATTACTTTTAAAGTAGCGAATACAAATTACGAGTTTGATGTCTTTACAACGCGTGTTGATACGCTTTATGGGGCGACTTATGCATGTTTAGCGCCTGAACATCCGCTTGTGTTAAAAGTTGTTAGTGACACGCAAAAAGAAGAAGTAAAGCGTTATATTGAAAGCGCTAGTCATAAGAGCGACTTAGAACGGACAGAACTTAATAAAGATAAATCAGGGGTGTATTTAGGAGTTAACGCTATTAATCCGCTTAATAACAAAGAAATCCCGCTTTATGTTGCTGATTATGTTTTAGGGTCATATGGTGAAGGCGCAGTAATGGCGGTTCCAGCGCATGACGAACGTGATTACGAATTTGCTAAGCGCCACGGCTTACCGATGGTTCAAGTGTTAGCAGGCGACATTAGTGAAAATGCTTTTATTGATGACGCCCCCCATATTAATAGTCCGCTTATTAACGGGCTTAATATTGAAGAGAGTAAAAAAGTACTTAATGAACACTTAACGAATAAAGGAGTAGGTAGAGTAACGACTAATTATAAATTACGGGACTGGTTATTCTCACGTCAACGCTACTGGGGTGAACCAATTCCAATTATGATTAAAGAAGATAACACTTTTATCCCTGTACCTTTAAGTGATTTACCGCTTACTTTACCGCCGTTAAAGGAATATAAACCTAGCGGTACTGGTGAGTCGCCACTTGCGCTTGCAACTAGTTGGGTTAATACAACTTATGAGGGTGAAAAAGTTAAACGCGAAACAAATACGATGCCGCAATGGGCGGGGTCATGCTGGTATTATATTCGTTATTTAGATCCGCATAATGATGAAAAAATTGCTGATCCAGAACTTATTAAGCACTGGCTCCCTGTTGATCTTTATATTGGTGGGGCGGAACACGCGGTCTTGCATTTACTTTATGCGCGTTTTTGGCATAAGTTTTTATATGATAAAGGTGTTGTAAATACAAAAGAACCATTTACTAAATTATTCCATCAAGGGATGATTTTAGGGGAAAATGGTGAAAAAATGTCGAAGTCACGTGGTAATGTCGTTAATCCTGATGATATTATTGCTGAATATAGTGTTGATGCTTTGCGGCTTTATGAAATGTTTATGGGTCCACTTGAAGCAAGCTTACCGTGGTCAAATACAGGGTTAGAAGGTGCGCTCCGTTTCTTAAATCGTGTCGCACGAATTAATAGTGAAGATTTCCCTGGAAAACTTGTGGATACGAATAATGGTGAGCTTGATTACTCGTATCACTACACTGTTAAAAAAGTGACTGAAGACTACGAAAAATTAGCGTTTAATACCGCGATTGCGCAGATGATGATTTTAGTTAATGATATGTATAAAGCGCGTGAAGTTTATATTCCTTATTACGTCGGTTTAATTAAATTACTTTATCCAATCGCTCCACATTTAGGCGAAGAACTTTACTCACAATTCGTTGATGTTGACACAATAACTTATGAAGCGTGGCCAACTTACGATGAAGCAAAGTTAGTCGTAAATGAAGTTGAAATTGCTGTGCAAGTTAATGGTAAATTACGCGCGACAATTAAAGCTAAACTTAATGAAAGTAAAGAAGAACTTGAAAAGGCCGCGCTCACTAATGAAAATGTCCAGCGTTTTATTGATGGTTTAACGATTAGACGGGTCATTGTCGTCCCAAATAAAATCGTAAATATCGTTGCTTCTTAGGAATTATATATTATAATATATTACGCACTTATTTAGTAAAAGTGGTGGGGAGAGCTTATGTATTTAACAGTTGATATCGGAAATAGTGTAATTAGTATTGCGCTATTTAACGCTGGTGAAATTGTTGATGTTTTTAATCGTGAAACGCCGAAAGCGCTAAAAGAAACGGCACAAGCAAACTTTGATACCGTTCGTCCCATCATTAACGAATTTAAAAAGCAATATGCGCACAGTACATTTAAGAAAGTGCTTATTTCTAGTGTTGTCCCGAAGTTAAATTATCCAATGTCATTTGTGATTAAAGAAATTTTAGGAGTCGATGCTGAGATTGTTTTACCAAATCCTAAAACTAGTGTGAGACTAGATGTTGATGTTCCCGAAAGCGTTGGTAGTGATATTGTGGCTTGCGCTGTTGGTGCTTATAAATTTGGGAAAGGTCCTTTTATTGTTATTGATTTAGGGACGGCTAATAAATATTTTTATGTTGATGATAAACATGTTTTTCACGGAGTGGCAATTAGTCCTGGTGTGGAAGTATCGTTTAAAGGTTTAGTAAAAAATGCAGCACAATTATTTAATGTCCGCCTTACTTTACCCGCGAAAGTACTCGGTAAAAATACACCCGACTCGCTTAATAGCGGTTTATTATATGGTTTATTAGGGGAGATGAACGGGTTTATTAATTTAATAAAAAAAGAAGTAGGAGATAATCCAATTGTGTTATTAACTGGTGGTAATGCACGCTATATTAAAGGTGCTGTGGATGAAAGTGTAAATTATGTTCCATATTTAGTGCATTACGGGTTATATGACATGTTGGTAAATGGCAATGAAAAATAAAAAGTTAGTAAGTGATATTGCAATTGATGGGTTATTTATTGCCCTTATTTTAGTGTTAAGTCTTGTCCCGTATTTAGGCTTTATTCAAATCGGAGGGATTTCGGCGACAATCTTACCAATTCCTGTAATTTTAGGAGCGGCACTTTTAGGACCTAGACGCGGTGTGCTTTATGGCGCTGCTTTTGGTTTTTCGTCCTTTTTAATTGCTGTTATTCGTGGTACTGCTGGGGACGCATTATTTGTTGATCCTTTAATTAGTATTGTGCCGCGGATATTATTTGGATTTTGTACCGCAATATTTTCAGCGGTTTCATTTAATGAACGCACTAGTTTTAAATTAAAACGTTTCCTGATATTCCCTTATTCAGCAATTATGATGCTGTTACATTCATTTTTTGTCTTACTTGCAATGTATTTGCGTTATGTAAATGCTTTTATGGAATATATTTTCCCGATTCTTACTCCGCTTGTATTACTTGAAGCTTTAGTGGCAACTGTTATTGTTCCTGTTTTATACAATGTTTTATACATTCCTTTTGAAAAATATAAGGATAAATTCACTACGAAAAATAAATCAATTTATGGAACGATTACCAGTGTTTATTTTGCCGATGCTTTAAATTCTTTAAAAGAATTTGTGAGTATTAATTCGGTATATGACGAAAAAACAGTTACGAAAAAGACACCATATGGTAAAGGGGTTAACGAAGCATTAGAGTATATGAAAAATCTTGCCACAAATGACGGATTTGAAGCGAAAATTATTGATGGCCGTGTCGTTGAAATATTCGTTGGTGAAAAGTATAACAAAAATATTGCTGTTTTTGCTCACGCTGATGTCGTGCCAGCAACTGGCGAATGGGATACACCACCATTTACCGCTGATATTCGTGAAGGAAAACTCTACGGCCGTGGCACAAGTGATGACAAAGGACCAGCGATTGCTGCTTATTACGCAATTAAAACTTTGAATGATAATAACTTATTAATTAATTATAGTGTCCGTCTTGTAATTGGTGGCGACGAAGAACGGGGTAGCAGTTGTATGCACTATTACTTTAATGAATATAATGCGCCTGCACCGGTACACGGTTTTACACCTGATGCGGAGTTTCCGCTAATATATGGTGAAAAAGGTATTACTAATTTCACTGCGACAAAGATGATTGATTTAGGTCCAATAAGCACGATTACTGGTGGTGAAGCTGCTAATAGTGTGATTGACAAAGTCGTCATTCGGCTTTTAAAAGATGAAGATTTTATTAAATATTTAACGGATAATAAGGTTGAGCATACAGTAAAAATGTTACCGAAAAATATGGATGTAACACTTTTTGGTAAAAGTGCGCATGGTAGTTTACCTGAACTTGGTGTGAACGCTGGGGTACTTGCTTTTAAACATTTAGGTGCTTTCTATAAACTTCCATTTCTTACCCATTTAGCGGAAAAATTTAAAAATCCAAACGGTAAAACTATGGATGCATATATAGCAACCTCACTGCTTGGTGCTACGACATATAATATCGGATTACTAAATTATGAAAACGGGAAATTAAGTTTTGTTGTTAATTTCCGTTATCCGGAAAATGTGGAAGTGGAAACGCATTTAGCAAAATTAGCGCAAACAATCGATGTCGAATTAGAAATTGGTAGAAGTAGTAAACATTTATTATTTGATCCAAAGAGTGAATTTATTCAAACACTCTTAAAAGCATATCGCGATGAAACAGGCGACACGCAAAGTAAGCCACTTGCTATCGGGGGCGGAACTTATGCTAAAGAATGTCCTAATACTGTTGCATTTGGTAGTGCTTTTCCTAGTAGAAGCGGGGATATTCATTCCGCTAACGAACATATTTATTTAGATGATTTTTATACACAGATGGCAATTTACGCTCGTGCTATTCATTACTTAGGTAAGAAGGTATGAGGGTAAAATTTAAACCAGGTGCTATTGATTACTTAAAATCATTAGCGTTTCACACTCACGTTGATGATTTCGCATTGTCAAAAATTAAAGATATTAATAAACCGTTAGTGCTAGAAATTGGTGTTGGTAAGGGCGATTATCTTTTAGAAATGGCTACTAACTATCCCGAACACTTTTTTATTGGTATTGAATTAAATGCAAGCGTCCTTAGTGTTGCCGCACAAAAACTTGCGGACGCAAACTTAAATAATGTCCTAATCTTAACAGGTGATGTTAAATATTTATTACCAAAATTAAGTGCACTTTCACTTAATTACATTATTTTAAATCATAGTGATCCGTGGCCAAAAAAGCGCCATGAAAAGCGCCGTTTAACTTACTCGACACTCGTTAATGAGTATTATAAGCTTTTAGAAGAAGGTGGCACACTAATTTTTAAAACGGATAATGATGACTTTGCAGATTACTCATATATCACTTTAAGTAGTGTTCCCTTTAAAGAGCTTATTTTTATAAAAGATTATAAGGGTGATTATGATTTTGATGCTAAAACGGAATACGAACGTAAATTCCTTAATAAAGGTGTTAAAATTAAAATGATTATTGGAAAGAAATAGGTGTTTATATGTTAACAAAACGTGAACTCAAATTACTTGAAAAAGTAACGCAGATCGATGCAATTCCTGGCTTAGAACAAGAATTAGCAAAGTTTGTCAAAGGCGAATTAGAAAAATACGGTTTTACAATCGTTACGGATAATCTCGGGTCGGTTTTTGGTGTAAAGAAAAGTAAAGTAACTCAGGCACCGCGCATTATGGTTGCTGGTCATTTAGATGAAGTTGGTTTTAGTGTCCGTGAAATTACTGATAAAGGTTTTATTCGTGTTGATGCTAGGGGCGGTATTAACGCTAACACGATGTTAGCGAGTCGCGTACGTCTTACGCTTGATGATGGCACTAAATTAATGGGAAGCGTTGGTGCGACCGCGCCGCATTATGGCGTAGAAGGTAATCCAACGATTGATAAACTTGATTTTGACTTCGGCTTTATTAGTAAGGAAGACGCAGTTAATGCTGGTGTTCGTGTTGGACAGATGATTGTTGCAGATGGTCCTTTTGAAGTATTAAATGGTGGCAAGCGCTTACTCGCTAAAGCTTTTGATAACCGCTACGGGGTATTTATGGCGCTTGAAATGGCACGGTACTTTGAGAATGTTGATTTACCATATGACTTATATGTCGGTGCCACCGTGCAAGAAGAAGTAGGATTACGCGGGGCAACAACTATTGCCAATGTAATTAATCCAGATTTAGCGATCATTTTAGATTGTTCGCCCGCGCGCGATAATATTAGTAGCAGTGAACAAGGACAACTCGGCGAAGGAATTTTAATTCGTTATTTAGATCGCTCGATGATTGCTTTTCCGGAATTATTAACATTCCAAGAAAAAAGTGCTGAAGCACTAAAAGTTCCCTATCAATATTTTCATAGTCCAGGTGGGACTGATGCTGGAGCAATTCATTTACACGCTGTTGGTGTTTTAACACTGACGCACTGTGTTTGTGCGCGCTCTATTCACACTTCCGCTAGTGTTGTTGATACGACTGATATTAAAAATGCTAAAAAAGTATTAATTCGCATGTTAAGAACATTAAATCGCGATAAGATTAATAAATTTAAAGAAGCTAGGAGATAAGAAAATGACAGAAATTGAAATGAAAAACAAAGATCGGAAGTTTCGTTTAACAAACAAAACCTTTAAATTTCCAAGTGCGATTAAAGATCATTTTTATACCGCGAATTACTTTGTAAAAACGATGGAAATTGCTGAAAAACATTTAGCGGACACAGTCGTGACGATGCAATTTTTCCAACGGCGGGATAATGTGATGGCGTGTGGTGTAGATGAATCACTAGCCTTACTCCAAGAATTTGCGCGTTATCCTGAAAAATTAAAGATTGAAGCGTGTCATGATGGTGATATTGTTAACGCGAATGAACCAGTGTTAAAAATTACAGGTTTATACAAAGATTTTGCGTATTTAGAAAGTCTTATTGATGGCATTTTAACGCGGAGAACGACAGCAGCAACCAATAGTTATGAAGTGTTGCAAGCTGCTTATCCAACTGAAGTTTTTAGTATGGCAGACCGCCAAGATGATTATTTAACACAGGCGGGAGATGGCTACGCTAGTTATATTGCGGGGATTAAAAAGTTTTCCACTGATGCGCAAGGTGCGTGGGTAAATGTTAAAGGGATGGGAACAATGCCACATGCTTTAATTGCGATGACTAATGGTGACTTAATTAAGGCTTGTGAACTTTATCACAAAACTTTCCCAAATGAAAAGATCAGTGCGCTTGTTGACTATCATAATGATACAGTGACAGAGGCCTTAAAAGTAGCGCGTCATTTTGGTGCGAAATTAGGCTCGATTCGTCTTGATAATAGTAAAGCATTACTTGATGAATATTTTGTGCGTCAAGGTTTAAATGATCCAAGTCTAAAAGGTGTTAGTCCTGAACTAGTCTTCGCCGTGCGTGAAGCACTTGATAAAGAAGGTTTTAATTATGTAAATATCGTCGTAAGTTCTGGCTTTACTCCTGAAAAAATCAAATATTTTAAAGCCAAAAATGCTCCTGTTAATCTCTATGGTGTAGGCTCTTTTATTGTGAACAATAAAGAGGTCGGATTTACTGGTGATGTTGTCGTTGTTAACGGCAAACCGCAGGCAAAAGTTGGACGGCAAGAATACTTCAGTGATAAGCTTGAAAAAGTAACACTTAAAAAGCGAATGTAAGGGCTTTCTCTTCTACATTGACAATGAAAATATTTTCAAGTAAAATTGGTATGAAAGAAGGCTTTTAAATATGAGTGATGCATATAAAGACAGAGTAACAATCTACGAAGTAGCAGCAGCAGCAGGCGTTAGCCTAGCAACTGTGTCGCGTGTCATTAATAATCATCCAAATGTCACACCAGCGACGCGGGCTAAAGTCCAAAACGCCATTACGCGCCTTGGTTATCGTCCAAGTGCTTTAGCGCAAGCGCTTGCCACGAGTAAAACGACGAATATTGGCTTAATTATTCCTAGTGCCAACTATGTATTTATTTCAAATATGCTCCACGGCATCGTGATGCGTGCGAATAGTTTAGGGTATCTAATTACTTTATTTGTCACTGGTACAGAAAAAGAAGATGCACTTGACGCTATGGATAAATTAATTAGTTCGCATGTTGATGGGGCAATTATCTTTGATGACTTATTTGAAGAGGAAGAAGTAACGCAAATTACGAATTATCAAGTTCCTGTTGTTGTCGTTAATAATCGTCTTGATGAAGATGAAAAAGTTGCATGTATTACTTTTGGTTATGAAAATACATTACGTGAAGATATTATTCGTCATCACCTAAAAACAAGTGATGTGATGATGCATTTTGTAGCACTTAATGATAATGGTCGTTTGTTAGATCGTTTACAAAGAAGCTTTGTTAACACACATAAAGAAGAAAATCGTGAATATAAGATTCACAAAGTACAAGACGGATATCACGCGCATTATGCTTACTTTAAAGAACTATTTAAGACGACAAAAGAAGGGTTCTTTGTTGCTTATCGTGACTCATTAGGACGCGCGATTGTTAATGCCGCGCTTGAAAATGGCTTACGCATTCCAGAAGACATTGAAGTAATTAGTTTAATTGGGACACGCTATGCTGTGCAAGGCCGCCCAAAATTATCAAGTATGATTCTTGATATGGAAGAAGTTGGTAATAAAGCATTAGAAATGCTAATTGAAATATTAGAGGGTAAGACACACTTACCGCGACAAAAAGTTGTAGCCGAATACATAAAACTTGATACAACTCGCTAGAAAGGTTCGTTATGAATATATTTGATGAATTAGAGTATCGTGGTTTAATTAAAGATTACTCTAACGCTGCTAACATTAAAGAAATGTTAAATACGCCACAAACAATCTATTGTGGGTTTGACCCAAGTGCTTCAAGTATGCATATGGGAAATTTTGTGATGATTATGACTCTGATGCGCTTACAAAGAGCAGGGCATAAAATTATTGCTGTTGTCGGTGGTGCGACGGGGATGATTGGTGACCCAAGCGGTAAAAGCGCTGAACGTAATTTACTTGATAAAGATGCTTTACGACATAATACCGCGCAGATTCGCGCTCAATTAGAGAAATATCTAGATTTAAGTGACCCCCAAAAAGGTGAAATTGTTAATAATTATGACTGGCATGGTAACATTAATGTTTTAGAATTTTTACGCGATTACGGCAAATATTTTACCGTTAACTATATGTTAGCAAAAGACACTGTCGCGCGTCGTCTTGAAACTGGAATTAGCTATGCTGAATTTAGTTATATGCTCTTACAAGCCGTTGACTTTTTATATCTCTATGAACATTACGCTTGCACTATGCAAATTGGTGGTAGTGACCAGTGGGGCAATTTAATCAGCGGACTTGACCTTATTCGTAAGGTAAAAGGTGCTGATGCAAAAGTTGAAGTAATGACGGCACACTTATTAACAGATGCGGAAGGTAATAAATTTGGTAAGAGTGTGGACGGCGCACTTTTCCTTGACGCAAAGAAATTTAGTCCATATAAGCTTTATCAATACTTTTATAATGTCGGTGACGCTGATGCTGAAAAGTATCTTAAAGTATTTACCTTTTTAAGTAGGGAAGAAATTGAAGCAATTACTAGTGAACATAAAGAAGCACCACACCGCCGGCTTGCCCAAACTAGACTAGCTGAAGAAATTGTGACAATTGTTCATAGTAAAGAAGCCTTACTCCATGCCCAAAATATGAGCACTGCCCTTTTTAGCGGGAATGTTAAAGATTTAAGTGCCGAAGACATTGAAGATTTATTCGCCCATGCACTAGTGGGGCTTGACAGTGACCAAAAACTCGAAGATGTTCTTATTACGCTAAAAGCGGCGACAAGTAAACGTGAAGCTCGTGAATTTATTCGTGGTAACAGCATCAGTGTAAATGGCGAACGTCTTACTGATCCAGAATTAATTATTACTAAAGATTATTTATTACACGATAAATATTTAATTATCCGCCGTGGTAAGAAGAACTACTTTGTAGCCGAAGTAAAGTAAAAAGCTGCAAATTGAAAATCAAAAAAACTCCGCTATTATGCGGAGTTTTTGATTAAGTCTGCTTAATTACATTGAACGATTGTAGAATTCAATGATTAAGTTTTCTTGGATGTCTTGAGCAACTTCAGTGCGTTCTGGCATCCGGTCAAATGTACCGCTTAACTTTTCAGCGTTAAGCGTCACAAATGGAACTGTACGACCAACTTTTTCAAGATTGAACTTAAAGAGTTTTAAGTCGCGACTATTTTCACGGACCGTAATGGTGCTGCCAACTGGGACTAAGAAGCTTGGGATATCAACTTTTTGACCGTCGACTTCAATATGGCCGTGGTTAACGAGTTGACGAGCTTGGTTGCGGGTCGCTGCGAGTCCAAGACGGAACACTAAGTTATCAAGGCGTGATTCAAGAATTTGAATAAACGCTAAACCGGTAACGACTTCTTTATTCTTTTTCGCTAATAAGAAAAGTCTTTTAAATTGGCGTTCATTTACACCATAAGTATGGCGTAATTTTTGTTTTTCCATTAATTGTTTACCGTATTCGCTGACTTTACGACGGCGGTTATTACCGTGTTGACCAGGACCATACGGACGTTTTCTTAACTCTTCACCGGTTTCTAAAATAGAATAACCAAGACGACGAGACTTTTTCCAAACTGAACCAGTATCTCTCATGTTTTTTCCTCCTTTTCTTTACTTGCAGGCAAACAAAAGGTGCAAACCCCTCGTTTCTGGATGATGATTTTATTCGTTTCGCCTTATAGCTTTGGTTACTACGATGAGTATTCCTTAATCATCATTAGACAAACGGTGTTTACATGCTGCTTACATGCTTTGTTATAATAACTTAAATTATAATTTGTGTCAATCTAAATTGTGTTAAACTCCTTATAAAGGAGTGTTTTTTATTCTTTTGGGTCATTTTCTTTAATTACATGACAATAAGTCTCGCAACTTTTAGCGTAAGAGCACGAGTAACATTTCTTTTTATTACGGCGCACAAGATAGAAAATAATCCCACCTAAAAGGATGATCACAACGATTAAAATGATAATATCCGCAGCACTCATAATAAACCCTCCACGAAAGTCCCAACTTGAAAGATTAAAGTGGCAATGACTAACGCTGCTATTGTTTGCAGAAGCAGCGCTTTAATCATAGTCCGACGATTACCAAATTCATGATTCATAGCCCCAATCGCTCCGAAACACGGCGCACTAAATAAATTAAAGGCCATAAAAGCATAAGCTGAAGCAGGAGTAAAGAAATTAAAAAGCGGACTTTCAAAGATGGTGTTGCCCCCACTAAGTTTAGCAATAATTGAAAGTGAAGAAACAACTTGTTCTTTGGCAATTAGCCCTTGAATAATACTAACCGCAGCCGCCCAACTATTTGTGCCTAAGAACGGGTAAAACACAAACGAGAATAAGCGTCCAATATCACTTAAAATACTCTTCTCAATCGCAACGCCAAATTGCATCTTCCAGTTAAAGTTAAGTAAAAGCCATAAGATAACAGAGGCGAATAAAATAACTGAGCCGGCATTCGTGATAAATGACCATGTTTTATGTCCTGTATCACGTAATACATAGCGCATATTTGGTGCTTTATAAGTTGGTAGTTCTTGAATAAATGGTGAATACTTTTGCTTATAAAGGATGCGTTTTAAAAGCAAAGCTGTTAGTAAAATAATGATAATTGATAGGAAATATAATGAGGCACTTACTAGTCCCATTGAATCAGGGAAGAAGTAGGCCGCAAAGAGCGTAATAATCGGTAATTTTGCGCCGCACGGAATAAAAGGCGTAAGTAAAACAGTTAATTTTCGTTCGCGTTCATCTTCAATAACGCGGCTTGCCATAATCGCCGGTACACTGCATCCCGTACCAATAATAAAAGGGATAAGTGCTTTACCCGATAAACCAACTTTACGGAAAACACGATCAAAAAAGAAAGCAATGCGGGACATATAACCACTTGCTTCTAAGATATCAATCATAAAGAATAAAATGAGTAATTGCGGCACAAAACTAAGAATCGAAGTCACGCCTGTTAAGATGCCATCAACGACTAAACTAACAGACCACGCAGAAGCCCCAACATTAGTGAGAAAAGTTGCTAAACCTTCGTTTAGCGCGGCAAAACCCTGCTCAACTAGTGATGAGAGAAACATGCCAACTGGTCCTGCTGCTAAGAAATAGACAAGTAACATGATAATAATAAATATCGGAATTGCTAGATATTTATTTAGTAAAATCCGATCAATTTTATCCGTTAAAAGTTTTGGTTTTTCGCGGCTTGAAACAGCAATATCACGAACTTTTTCAATAAAATTATAGCGCTCATTCGCTAATACTTCGCTTATCCCAAGTTTGTAATGATCATTTAATTTTTTAATGTCTTTGCTTACATCAAGATCGATGCGTGGCGCTAAATCAATATCATTTTCTAATAGTTTTATTGCTAAAAATTCTTTAGCGTCAATCGGTAAAAGTTCGGCTGTTTTATTGATAGTTTCTTGCAGTGGATTGCTATATATAGTTAGGTAATTAGTAGAAGTAGGGGTATCTTTAGTAATTAACATTATTAAATCTTTTATCCCTGTTCTTTTTAAACATGATATTGGGACTACGGGAACACTTAGTGCCTTGCTAAGTTTATTTACATCAATCCGAATCCCTTGTTCAAACGCTAAGTCAGTCATGTTTAGTGCAATGACCATTGGAATATTAAAATTAAATAATTGCGTAGTAAGATATAAGCTACGTTCAATCGCGGTACTATCAATAATGTTAATTATTAAGTCAACTTTTTCTTCTAATAAGAAGCGCCGGACAATATTTTCTTCATGACTATATGGAGAGAGACTATAGATACCTGGTAAATCAATCACTTCGGCATTTGAGGTGCGTAAAATACCAGTTTTGCGCTCAAGCGTTACTCCTGGCCAATTACCAACCTTCTGATTATTACCAGTTAACAAATTAAATAGTGAAGTTTTACCACTATTTTGATTACCAATTAGTGCAATTTTCATTCGATAACCTCGACTTCAATCGCACTCACATCAGCGCGACGCACTAATAAGCGATAGTTGCGTAACTCTAGGCAAAAAGGGTCACCAAGTGGTGATATTTTATCAATTTTAACAATGACACCAGTCGTAATTCCCATATCTAAAAGTCGTTGTTTTAATGCTGGATTATCATCATTAATTCTTAAAACACGGGCTTTTTGCCCGATGGTAAGTTTATCTAGAGTAAGAGTATCGCTCACTTAGGAATAATCCCTTCTAGTGGTTATACAAAGTATAATCACACACCAAAATATACCCTAATAGCCGCTTATTATCAAGTATTTAACATAATAAATATATGTTAACGTATGAAAACATTTTCAAACATTGTATAATATACAATAAGTGAGGTGCGACTTATGAAAGTAGTAACATTATTAAACACACTCGATATTGTCTTCATTGTAGCAAGTATCATTCTTGTCCTAGCGGTTTTCGGATTTATTTTAAGCAAATTTGCCTTCCGTGGCACAAAAAATAAAAAGGCATTAAAATCTTTATCAATTAAATATTCATATGTGCGCAGCCTACTCCTTGGTGAAAATATTCAATATATTAAACGTATCGAAGCAATTAGTGATATTAATTTACTAATGCGTCCAGCTTATGAAGAATTCTTTACGCGCTTTGAACAATTACGCAATGTCGATGACCGTAAAGCAAGTCGTAGTATTCAAATATTAAATGAAGCACTCGCGGCAGGTAATAAAGAATTTAAAAAAGCTTTTAATGAACATCGCCCCATCATTCTTGATTATGAACGTAAAGTCACAGCGTTAAGTAAAGATTTAACGAATATGATTAAACCCGAATCAGAAATTAGGGAAGAGAGTGTTTACGATAAAGAGAAATTACGGATTATTAAAAATATTTATCGTGATCATAAAGATGAACTGGAAATTTGTGTACCAAGCTTTGAAAAAATATTTACACAGATTGAATTACTCTTTAAAGAATATGATAATGCTCTTAATGGTGCTTATTATGACGAAGCTCGTAGTTATTTAGAAAAGATTCGGACATTTAATGATCAACTTGAACGCATCTTACAAATTTTACCGCTTTTAGTTGTGAAGGCCACAGTGTTAATCCCTGAAAAAATTGCGACATTAAAGAAGAGTTATGAAGAAGCAACGGCTTATAATGTTCCACTTCACCATTTACGTGTCAGTGCTGAAATTGAAAGCTTTAATGAACAGCTCGAAGTGATTAAAGAACAACTTATTCGTTTTGATACACGCAATGTCGAACAAAGACTTAATCAAATTGCCGATACAATTGATGAATTAATAAATAGTTTCAATGTTGAAATTGAAAAACAACGCGAATTTACGGCAGAATACGATAAAACATATTTACATGTTAATGAATTAGAACAACGCTATATTCGGCTTGTTAATCGAATGCCGCAAGTGAAAGAGTATTATTTAATTAATCCTGAATATGAAAAGAAATTAGAAGAAGCTAACACTAATGTTAATACAATGATGATGGTTAAGCGTAGCTTAGATGCTTTTCTCCATAGTGCAACCAAACAACCCTATAGTGTGCTAGTTGAGAAAGTCCAACAACTGCAAGCTGAGAGTATGAAAGTTGAAGTGCTCGTTAGAGAATTTCAAACATATATTGAATCACTCCGTGTAATTGTTGAAGATGGCTTTGCGATTTGTAAACTTTTATTTATTCGCTTTAAAGAATTAGAAGTTACTTTGCGTAAGCTTAATGTCCCAGCGTATATTCAAAACTTTGAACAAGATTTTGATAGTGGTTACGCAATGATTAGTGATATCAGCACGATTATCCGTGAACGACCAATTGATGTGAGCCAAGTCGAAGTTTTAACAAATGAATTACGTGCGCTTGCTACACGCTTAGAAGATGTGATTACAACTGATGTAAAGTACGCTCATTCAGCGGAAGAAGTTATCGTTAGTCTTAACGCTTTCCGTCCACAATTTAGTGAATTACATTCAAAACTCCGTGATGAAGAACAACGCTTCTTTAATGGGCTTTTTAAACATACTTACGAAAATTCAATCGAACAATTAAAGAAATACCAAAACCGTAAACAATGATTTATTTTGATAACGCTAGTACAACAAAAATTCATCCTGAAGTTTTAAGAACATACATTGAGATTCTTGAAAAATATTACGGCAATCCAAGTGGGATGCACACTTTTGCGCGTGAAATAGCAAGATTACAAGATAAATCACGCGAAGAAATTTTAAGAATGTTTAAGTTTCGTGATGGTAAAGTTATTTTCACTAGTGGCGCTACTGAAGCAAATAATATTGCGCTTATTGGTTTATATGAAGCTTATAAAAATCGTGGTAACGAAATAATTATTAGTGATTACGAACACCCTAGTGTGCGTGCCGCATGTGAATATTTAGAGAAAGAACGTGGGGCAATCATTCATAAAGTGCCGATTCGCTTTAAAGGTGGTTTTGATTTTGACGTTTTTAAATCGCTATTAAATGATAAAACGGTGCTTGTCTCCGTTATGGCTGTTAATAATGAGGTTGGTGATGTCATTGATTTAGGGGAGATTAGAGCATGTCTAAAAAAATATCCTAAAGTTATATTTCACACTGATGTCACTCAAGCCTTAGGCAAACTTGACTTTCATCCCAACGCTGCAGATGCTTATTCATTTTCCGCTCATAAAATCGGCGGATTAAAAGGAAGTGGTGCACTACTTTTACGGAAAAACTTAAAGCCAAAGCCACTAGTGTATGGCGGCAGTCAAGAAGAAGGGATAAGGCCGGGAACACATAATGCTCCGGCGAATATTGTATTAGCAAAAACAGTGCGTATCGCTGAAGGTAATATGGATAAATTTTATGATCATTCTTATCGCTTAGCACTTAAATTACATAATTTTCTTGCTACTCATAAAGATTTATTTATTATTAATTCGGTCGGCGGAAGTAATCCGTATATTGTTAACTTTTCACTAAAGACAATTAAAGCTTCAATCGTGCTCAACGCCTTGGAAAGTCGCGATATTTATGTTGGCACGACTAGCTCTTGTAGCGCTAAATTACATGCAATGAGTAAGTCAGTATATGCCATTTCGCAAGATGAAGAACGCGCTAGTAACTCAATCCGAGTAAGTTTTGGAATGGAAAATACGCTTGAAGAAGTTGAGATATTTTGTAACACATTAACCGAAATTATAAAGGAGTATGGCCGTGAGTAAAATGTTAATGATTCATTTTGGTGAACTTTATACGAAAGGCAAAAACCGTCGTGATTTTATTCGTCAATTGACTAATAACATTAAAGAAGTTGTCGCTAATTTCAAAGTACAAATTGAAACAAGGCATGACCATATTTATATTAAAAACATCAAAGAAAAAGATGTTGCTGAAATTACAAAACGCCTGCAAAATGTCAGCGGAATCCATGCAATTAGTGAAGTAATAGAATTCCCGTTAGACCTAGAAAAAGTTAAACAATTTGCGCTTGAACTCATCCTTGAACTAAAGCCAAAAACATTTAAAGTTATTACTAAACGTAAAGATAAACTTTTTCCATTAACGAGCGACGAAATTAATCGCAGTGTCGCGAGTCATATTTTAAAAAATGCTGAAATCAAAGTTGATGTCCATAATCCCGAATTACCACTTCGTCTTGAAATTGATAAAAGTCGTATTCTTGTTGTCGGTAAACGTTATGACGGCTTAGGCGGGTATCCGCTTGGTGCTGCTGGAAAAGGTTTAGTGCTCCTTAGTGGCGGAATTGATTCACCAGTTGCGGCTTATTTAATGATTAGACGCGGAATTAAAATTGCAGCAATCCACTTTGCGGCTCCACCTTATACAAGTGAAGAAGTATTAAAGAAAATTGAAGCACTAACCGCAAAACTTAATAACTATCAACCGCATATTAGATTATATGTCGTACCATTTACTAAACTCCAATTAGCGATTTATGAACACGCTACAAGTGGTTACGCTATTACCTTAATGCGACGCACGATGCTTCGCATTAGTACTGTCATTGCTAAGCGTCACGGTTATAAAGTACTAGTGACTGGTGATTCACTTGGTCAAGTTTCAAGTCAAACACTTGAATCACTCGTCGTTATTAATGAAGTCACTAATTATCCAATTATTCGCCCACTAGCGACGCTCGATAAAAATGAAATTATAAAAATTGCTAAAGACATTGAAACTTATCCAATTTCAATTTTACCTTATGAAGATTGCTGTACAATATTCCCAGTTACAAACTCAGTAACTAGTCCTAAACTAGAAGATGCAGTGCTTTTTGAAAGTAAGTTTGATTATGAATCTCTCATCAGTGAAGCAATTCGTGATACGAAAAAAGTTGACATTAGATTAGATGATGAAAAGGAAGATTTATTTTAAAAGAAAGATAATATGGAAAGATTAACTACTAAATTACCAAATATCTTAAGAGTGTTCGATATGGGTGACGCTTTAGCGTTTAAAGAAGAAGAGCATTATTACATCATCATTAAACGCAGATCTCACCTCCCAATTTATAATTGACGATATTTCGAACTCGTCATTAAAAATGTTTGCGAAATAAAGAATATGACGCTAATTTCTGCTCTTGAAATTGAAGATAATCCGTTTAAAGCTTACTTTATAGAAAAAGGAACACTAATTAAGAGGGCCATTTAAATGAATCAAAGTGAAATAATGAAAAACTTGAAACAAGAAATAAAAAGTAGTTATGAAGGCTTTTTAAAACTAGGTATCCATGATGAACAAGCTTTTCATGAACATAAAGAAGCAATAGCCTTTAGTGTGCATACAGTTAAAGCGATTGCTAAGATATTAGAACCCATCCCTAATGAAATTTTATACTTTAGAGGGGGAATAGGCGATACTCTTGCCGCTGTTAAAGAATATGCTAAAAATCTAGTTAGTAAATTTGGCACACTTAATACATATAAGTTATATGACTTTATGAGTATAGATTTACCTACTCTTCGTGACACTCTATAATTATTGAAAAGTGAAACATTAAAAAAGGGAGTAAACATAAATCTACTCCCATTTTTATTAAGAAAGAAATATTTATATTATTTTGCGAGTGCTTTTTTAGCTGTTTCAGTTAAACCTTTGAATGTTTCAAAGTCGTTAATTGCTAATTCACTTAACATTTTACGATTGATATCAACATTTGCAAGTTTTAAACCGTGCATAAATTGACTATAACTGATTTCACACATCCGACAGCCGGCGTTAATGCGTTTAATCCATAATTTACGATAATCACGTTTAATCCGACGACGATCGATATAAGCATAACGTAAGGAGTGCATAACTTGCTCTTTAGCAGTTCTAAAGAGTAAGCTTTTGGCGCCAAAGTAACCTTTAGCTTGTTTTAAAACTTTTTTTCTACGGGCACGTGTGACCGGTGAACTTTTTACTCTTGCCATGATTCCTTCCTCCTAATTCTGAATTAAATACTTAATACGTTTAGCATCACTCTTATGCACTAAACGCGCTTTTCGTAATTGTCTTTTTTGTTTTGTTGTTTTGCGGGGGGCTAAATGCGATGTATATGCAGCTTTACGCATTAATTTGCCTGATTTAGTCACTTTAATCCGTTTGGTTAAAGCACTTTTACTTTTCATTTTTGGCATGAAACTTCCTCCTATTTCTTAATTTTACTCGCTAAGATGACGCTTAAGTTACGACCTTCCATTAACGGTTTTCGTTCGACAATAGCATAATCCTCTAGTGATGCAACAAAGCTTTCTAATATTTTTTCACCAACATCAATGTGGGCCATTTGGCGTCCACGATAACGGATTGTAACTTTTACTTTATTACCATCTTCTAAGAAACGACGAGCCATCCGCCCTTTTGTTTCTTGATCGTGTACATCAATTACGGGTGACATACGAATTTCTTTAAGTTCGACAGTCTTTTGTTTCCGTTTTTGTTCTTTAGCGCGCTTTTGTTGTTCAAAGCGGTGTTTAGAATAATTAAGCATTTTGCAAACTGGTGGTTTGCCGTTCGGGTTCACACAGTAGAGATCTAGTTCGTATTCAGATGCCGCTAGGTCAATAGCAGCGCGTGTTTTCATGACGCCTAGTTGTTCGCCGTTAGGACCAATGACTAAGACTTCTGGAAACCGAATGTTTTCATTAACTAAATCGGTATTGCGTTCGGGCCGTTCTCTGTTTTGGTTGTAAATAAGCATTTCCTCCTTGTACTTAATAAAAGCGGGCGTCAGTAGACACCCGCGATAAAACGATTAATTCGTAGCATCAACCAATTTACCTAGTAAATCTGGTGAGAAGCGGGTGCTTCTACTTTCCACTTTTAGACGATATAAAGATATCATTAATATGATAATCTGTCAAATTTAATTGTTATTTTAATGCATTTTCGTATAAACGCGCGACTTCGTCCCAATTAATGACGTTAAAGAAAGCTTCAACATATTCTGGACGACGGTTTTGATATTTAAGGTAATAAGCGTGTTCCCACACATCAAGTGTTAAGATTGGGGTTCCTTCATCAAAGGGAATATCTTGGTTTGGGGTGCTAACGACCTTGAGTTTTTTGTCATTAGTAACGACTAGCCATGCCCAGCCAGAGCCAAAGCGTGATTTTGCTGCGGTAGCAAAAGCATCTTTAAAAGCTTCAAAAGTGCCAAAGGTTGCCACTAGTGCATCTTTAAGTTTGCCTTCTGGTCCTTTGCCGTTATTAACTTTGAGTAAAGTCCAGAAGAGGTCATGGTTATAGACACCGCCTCCGTTATTTCTAACTGCGGTTCTAATGCTTTCTGGTAATTTATCTAAGTTTTTAAGTATTTTTTCTAAACTCCAATCGTCAAACGATGGATCTTTCGCTAGTGCTGCATTTAAATTAGCAACATATGTAGCGTGGTGTTTTGAATGGTGAACTTCCATAGTTTTTGCATCGATATAAGGTTCAAGTGCATCATAAGCATATGGAAGCGGTTTTAATGTAAATGCCATAATTTTTCCTCCTTTTCTCTATTATTATCTCACAGAAGAAGGAGTTTGTGTTGCGTTATGCTTTGTCACGAATTTCACGCTTGATAAGGGCGATAAATTCACGATAAGGTACAGTAATTTGTGCTTTATCACCAAATTTACGATAAGTAACTAAGTTATCATTTCGCTCTTTGTCACCAATGACAAGCGTATAAGGAATTTTATTAATTTGACTATTACGTAAACGGTAACCTAACTTTTCATTACTGTCGTCAAGTTCAACACGGAGTCCTTGTTTTTCAAGTTTGCGCACAACACTTTTAGCGTGTTTTAAATGGGCATCGTTATTAACTGGTAACACAGCAATTTGTGTTGGTGATAGCCAGAGCGGGAAGGCCCCAGCGTAATGTTCAATTAAGATACCAATAAAGCGTTCAATCGAACCAAAGACAGCGCGGTGGAGCATAATTGGGCGTACTTTTTGGTTATTCGCGTCGATATAAGAAATATCAAAGCGTTCGGGTAAATTCATATCTAATTGAATCGTTCCGCATTGCCAAATTCGTCCTAAACTGTCACGCAATTTAAAGTCAAGTTTTGGGCCGTAAAAAGCACCATCTCCTTCATTAATTTTAAAAGGAATACCGCTAGCAATACACGCTTTCGCTAGTGCTTTTTCGCTTAAATTCCATGTTTTTAAGTCACCAATATATTTCTTTTCAGGTCTTGTTGAAAGTTCAATATGATAACTAAGATTAAATGTTTTATATACTTCGTCATAAAGTTTAAGCAAACGTTTAATTTCACTTTGTAATTGATCTTTACGGCAATAAATATGCGCATCATCCTGAGTGAAACTCCGCACTCTGAATAATCCGTTAAGTGAACCGCTTGGTTCATGACGGTGGACATGACCATGTTCAGCCATCCGGATTGGCAAATCTTTATATGAATGTAAACCATTATTATAAATAAGGATTGAACCAGGACAATTCATCGGTTTAATGGCAAAATCGCGTTCATCAATAAGAGTTGTGTACATATTTTCACGGTAATTAAGCCAGTGTCCGCTTGTTTCCCATAGTTCACGACTTAAGATCTGCGGAGTTTTGACAAATTCGTAACCTGCTTCGCGTTGTTTTTTAATCCACCAGTGTTCAAGTTCGTGATAAAGAGTCATTCCTTTTTGGAGCCAGAAGGGGAAGCCTGGACCATATTCACTAAGCATAAATAGTCCAAGTTCGCGACCTAATTTACGGTGGTCACGTTTTTTTGCTTCTTCAAGGTTATAGAGATGCTTATCAAGTGCATCTTTGGAGAAGAAGGCGACCCCATAAATTCTCGTTAATTGTTTACGACTTGCGTCACCACGCCAATAGGCTCCTGCTAAACTAAGCAGTTTAAAATGTTGGACATAACGCGTACTTGGCATATGTGGACCGTAACATAAATCAACAAAGTCACCTTGCGAATAAATAGTAATTCGCTCCTCAATTTCATTAATAAGTTCAACTTTATATTCATTTTTAGCAAAGATTTCTAATGCTTTTTCTTTACTAACAACTTGGCGTTCAATACGGTGGTCTGCTCTAGAGAGTTCCATCATTTTGGCTTCAATAACCGCTAAATCGCCATCGTTTATAACAACATCACCAAAATCAACATCATAATAAAAGCCTTCACTAATATCGGGACCAATCCCAAATTTAGCGCCAGGATAAATACTTAAAATTGCTTGTGCCATGAGGTGGGCAGCGTCATGATTTAAAATCGCAAAAGCTTCTTCGTCCTCTTTTGTCACAAAGGAAAATTCACCATCTTGCTCAACTGGAGTTGCAAGGTCAAAAAGTTCACCGTTTAGTTTATAAACTAAAACATTACTTCTCCCTTCGATGTTTAAAATTTTAAGTAAGTCAAAACCTGTTGTGCCGTCATTAACTTTTACTAGTTGATTGTTATATTTGAGTTCTTTCATATACCCTCCTTTTTAATAAAAAAACGCCCATTTAAGGACGCTATATTTGCGCGGTACCACCTTAATTCATGTTGCCATGCACTCTGTTAGTCGTAACGTGACTAGCGACTAACTCATCGTTAGTAGGCTCGAAAGTGGTAAGATTAATGCTCCCTCCTAGTTTGCACCACCCACTAGGTCTCTATAAGTGAAGTCATTAAGCTCTTGTCTTTGTCTTCGCCTAAATAATTTTACACATATTTGCCTAAATAGGCAAGAAGTAGTTACTGTGAGGCAAATACTTTAAAACCGTAACTTGCCGCACCGACTAATCCCGCATCTTCACTAAAATGCGCGATTTGAATATTAGCGTTAGGGACACGTTCGATTAATTTGTCCCAAAATAATTTTTTCGATTTTAATACTCCGCCCGTAACAGCAATCACATCAGGCGTAAAAGCTTCATTAACAAAAATGAAGAAGTCAGTAATCAAATCTAACCATTCATCAAAGATTTTTAAGGCATAAGGCACTTTATAAGTGACATCTTTGAAAAAAGCTTGGGCATTTGCGTAATATATCTCATGTAGCGCTGCAAGATTAATTACTCCGTCACCTGAAGCAATCTTTTCTAATTCATAAAAATTACCGCGATAAGGCACTAGTGTATGCCCGATTTCTGGACTGGGGTTTTTAATTGTGCGGTCAACAATTAGGCAGCCGCCAATGCCAGTGCTAATAGTGACAAAATAAGTGCTTTTTAATTCTTTACCCGCTCCTAATGCTGCTTCAGCAAAAGCAGCCATTTCTGCATCATTACGGACTGAAACAGGGAGCTTAAAAGTCTTTTGCAAAGCACTAACTAAATCGATATTAGTAATGCCAATATTTGGTAATTCATCAATAAATCCGTTTTGTCTAACGCGACCCGGTACACCAATGGAAATAGCAATAGGATCATATTTACTTAAATCAAGTTGTGTAATAATCCCCTTAACTTGCGTGATAAAAATTTCTTTATCATGGCGCAGTGTTTTTTCTTTTACAACCTCAAGTAATTTCCCGTTTTGGTCAGCGATTGCTGCGCGAATATTTGTGCCACCAATATCAAGTGCAATAATAAACATTAAATATCTCCTAATTTATTAAGGGCGACAATCCGTAAGAAGTTTGTCGAACCAGTGCCAGTTGGCGTACCACCAGTAATGATGATATTATCATTTGGTTTTAACCCAAGTTGTCGCATTTTAATGAGCGCAAAAGCTTCCATATCTTCAATTAATTGTGGTAGTGTTTTTACCACGATACTATAAATGCCAAAGTAAGGTGCAACTCGCATTCCCGCCGCGGGACTACTCGTGACCATAATGATCGGACACTTAGGACGTGATTTAGATATGCAAATCGCACTTTTACCCGTTTCACTAAAACAAACAATCGCTTTAGCGTCGATTAAATTCGCCGTTGAGGCGACGCTTGTGGCAATCGCGTCACTGCGCTTTTTCTTTGAATAGTTATAGCCAAAGTTTGCAAGTTGAGTATATGGTAAAAATTCTTCCATAGTAATGGCAATCCGTTGTTGCATTGCTGCACTTTCAACCGGATATAAACCGCTAGCCGTTTCCGCACTAAGCATCACAGCGTCAGCGCCTTCTTTAATGGCAGTCGCGACGTCACTTACTTCCGCCCTTGTTGGGAGCGGATTAGTTTGCATTGAGTCAAGCATTTGTGTAGCAACGATAACTGGTTTGCCGACCTTCCGACATTCTAAAATGATATCGCTTTGCATCACAGGAACGACTTCAGGTGGAATGTCAACTCCCATATCACCACGGGCAACCATGATCCCATCAGCGACTTCTAAGATTTCTTTAATATTATCAACACCTTGTTTATTTTCAATTTTAGCGATAATTGGAATTTCAGGGGCACCAAGTTCTGCTAAAAAATTTTTAAGTTGAAGCACATCAGCAGCACAGCGCGTAAAACTTGCGGCAATCATATCAATGCCGTTATCAATTCCAAATTTAATATCTTTTTTGTCGCGTTCACTTAGTGCTGGTAAAGTCATTCGTTCACCAGGAATATTGATACCTTTACGGTTGGAAATAACATGCGTGTTAAAGGCTTTAACTTTAATTAAGCGCTTTTCTCTATCAACTTCAATAACATCAAGTCTTAACTTGCCGTCATCAATCTTAATCATGTCGCCAACAAGAATATCATCGACTAATTTTGGATAATTAACACTAAATTCTGTAGCGGTGCCTAATACTTCTTTCATATTGATGGTGACGATGGAGTCTTTGACAATTTCAACTTTCCCATCTTCAAAGAAGTGACAACGAATTTCTGGTCCAGCTGTATCAAGCATAATCGGAATATAAATATGTTCTTCGATTAGTTTTTTGGAAATATCAATAATTGTTTTGTGTGTTTCATAAGTGCCGTGCGAGAAGTTGATGCGCATAACATTCATCCCGGCATCAATTAATTCTCGAACTTTTTCAAGAGTATTCGTCACTGGTCCAATTGTGGCGACAATTTTAGTTTTCTTGGAAATATTTAACATAAAGGTGTTCCTTTCTATTTGAGTTTATCAATTACATTTAGTAATTCATCTAAATTTGGATTAGTTGATTTAGTAACTTCAGCGATGGCGTGATGTCGTAAGCGCCCATCAACTAAGCCGACACAAACATTGTCAATACCCTTAGCAATTAAATCAATCGCATATACACCAAGTCGACCGGCAAGTACCCGATCACTAGCCGTCGGTGAGCCGCCGCGTTGAATGCGCCCTAACACTTCAATTTTAGCGTCAAAGCCTGTTTCTTCAACGATACGCTCCCGCAATTTTTCTAAATCTTCAAATTGTTTTTCACTAACGATCACAAGCGCGTGTCGTGCGCGATTTAAGTTAATGTTTTTTAGTGTTTCAATAATTTCTTCTTCGCTAGGTCTATATTCGGGGGAAATAATTAAATCAACCCCACATGCCGTTCCGCTATAAAGCGCTAAGTCGCCACAGCGATTACCCATAACTTCAATAATTGAACAGCGGTGATGGCTGCTAGAAGTATCACGAAGTTTGTCAACAGCTTCCGTAATTGTATTAAGCGCTGTATCAAAACCAATTGTTTGTTCAGTACCCATTACATCATTATCAATTGTCGCAGGAATCCCGATAATTTTAATGCCGTGCTTACTTAAAGCATATGCACCACGATAACTACCGTCACCGCCAATAACAATTAGATGAGTAATACCATAGAAGCGTAAGTTTTCCGCTGCTTTTTCGACAACTTTTGAATCACGAAACTCGGGAAAACGCGCAGTTTTTAAAATAGTGCCACCGCGCATAATAATTTCACTAACGAAAGTACGGTCGACACTAACTATTTTATTTTCGATAATTCCGCGAAAGCCTTCAAAAATAGCAAACATCTCATAGCCAGCAAGGAGTCCGCTACGGATAACTGCCCGAATCGCGGCATTCATCCCTGGAGCGTCGCCACCTGATGTTAATACTGCTACTTTAACTGTCATATTGCTTCCTCCATACATTTTATATTTTATCATGTTAACAATACCTTTGACTTATCTATAATAGTCAATTTTAAAGAAAGTGCGAATATTTTCTTTCTATTCTACAAAAAAGTGTTAACTTTGGTAATTATTTGTTCTTTGTAAAAAAATACATACTTACCTTAACGGTGCGTTATTCATTGTGTTATAATAATTTTACTATGCGATTAATTAAAAGTAATGATTTCTATAGTGTGAAAGTTCGCGGTTATGTAACATCGTTACATCTTGAAGTTTTAGATATTTTATATCAACCAATCATGGGCTTTGCCGCGACAGCCTTATATCGCTATTTATTTACAATGCGTGATTTTAGAAAAGGTGATCCGCTATCGTTTACTTTAATTCATGATCATTTTGGGTTTAGTTATGACCAAATTAGTATCGCCTTTAGTAAATTAGAAGGTCTTGGTTTAATGCGGTCATTTTATGTTGAATATAATGAATTTAGTGAATATGTCTTAGAATTATATGCACCAAAAGACCCAGCAGCGTTTAGTCAAGATCAAATCTTTATGAATTTATTAAATGATGTGCTTGGTCCGCGCCATACACAAGACTTATTATCTTTATTTACGCTCGATCGTGAAACATTAAATAAAGAAGAAGTTACATCAACTTTTGCCGAAATTTACGCTGATCGTATTTTCGATATTAAAGGTGATGACCTATATAAGGGTGAACCATTAGAAAATGTTGTCGGTAATATTAAATTTGAATTTGATCGCGCTGCTTTTGTTAATATCTTAACGCGCGAACGTAAAATTTTGCCCTCAGCACTAAGTGCTGAAGAGCTTAAAAAAGCTGAGCAAATGGCTGGTTTATATAATTTGACGGAAGTAGCAACAGCGGAGCGTGTCGGTGATTTTTATGACGCTCTACAACCCTTTGGCGCTAGAGTCGATTTTGTGGCGATGAATAAGCACTTGCAAGAACTTGTGAAGTACCCCGTTTTAAGTAAACCATTACGCCGTCCAGTTCAAGAACTTGCGGGTGAAAGTCAAAAAATTAAGCGGATTAATTTAATGGAAACATATAGTCCCGTTGAATTTTTACAATACTTAAATGAAGGGACGAAAATTGCTCCTGCTGATTATAATATTTTAACGACGCTAAGTCATGATTATAATTTATTATCACCAGTAATTAATGCCCTTGTTTATTACACGCTTTATCATAATAACAATGAACTTATCCGTGCTTTAGTGGAGAAAAACGCTAGTTTACTAGCGAGAAACAAAGTAACTACCGCGCTTGATGCCCTTGATACACTTGAACGGCCGATAAAAAAACGCGGACGCGCACCTAAAAAAGCGCCAATCCTTAACGATGACAAGAAAGAAGAAGCAACACCGCAAGTTGATGATCTTGATGATCCAATTTGGGATGAATTGAAGAAGTTAAAATGAAAAAAGTAGAATTAGATATTGACACCACAAATGTTGAAGAAATACGCCAAGAAATGTATGACAAAATTATGAGTCATAAATCTTTCGTTAAACTTTTAGAAGAAAAAGGTGCAACTCCAGAAATAATTAAGAACAATGTTGGACTTTTAAATGATTATTTAGAAAGTTACTTAAGTGTAGAAAAATGTCGTAAAGCTGGTCACTGCGTTAGTGATGAAAAGCATCATGCACTCACTATTCAAATTGACGCGCCGTTTGTGACAGTGGAAAGACATTTATGCCCAGTTTATCTAGAAAGTCAATCATTAGCGATGCGCTTTATTGTTCGTGATTTTCCCGAAAATTATTTGGATTTGAGAGTCGAAGACTTACCCGCTAGACGAGGCTTTGCAGCTTTTATTCGTGAACTTATGAAAGTTTTAAAAGGTGATATCTACTTTATATATGCTTATGGTACAGCGGGGATTGGTAAATTAAAAACAACGATTCCGTTTGTGACTAAAATGCTTGAAGATGATAAAAATAAAACAGCGGGAGTTGTCAATTTCCCTGCTTTTGTTAGAGCATCAATTGCTGATTACTACGATAAAAAAGATATCGTTGATTCTTATTTACAACATTATATTGATTTAGATGTTTTAGTGCTTGATAACTTCGGTAATGAAGAAGTTAATAAGATTGTCATTGAATCAATTATTTTTCCACTTCTAGCAGCGAGAGTCAGACAAAAAAAGCCCACTATTATTTTAGCGGGTCTAAGCACGAATGACTTACGAAGTCTTTATGTTGGTCGCAGTGTCCGTGGCCATCAAATTGTTGACTTAATTAAAGCCAATATTAAAGAAGAAATTTATTTACAAGGCACTAAACTTTAAAAGCTTTAAACTTTTCGATTAAATCTTGTTCACTACCGTCATTAACGATGATTAAGTCTAGTTTATGACGGTTTTTCATATATGCTTCATCAGCGTTAATTGTATGCGTATCTCCGCGCTTTTCTAAATTCTTAAGTTGCTTTTCAACGCTTACTTCAACCCCAATCATAAAATTAAATAATTCATATATTTTATGCGAGAAAAGAAGCGGTACTTCAAAATAAAGAATCGCTTCATTACTCGTCTTAATAATTTCAATAATTTCTTTTTTTACAAGCGGATGAATAAAGTCATTTAGTTTTTTTATTTCATTTTCATTTTCCACTAGATAATTTCGTAAATATTGAAGGTTAAAAGTAGTGTTATCATGTAAATTAACGCCGAGATGTTTTTCTAAATCAGTTGTAATTTTAATATCTTTATAAAGCTCTTTAGCGAGTTTATCAGTGTCAATAACTTTGTGTCCATTTTTCCGTAAGTAATTAGCGATAAGTGTTTTCCCACTTGCTTTTTGACCAGTAATGGCGACAGTTAATGGCACAGCGGGATTTTTTTGACAACTTGGACAATAAGTTGTACCGCGCCCACCAACAAATATTTTCTTGAATTTAAAATTACAAACAGGACACCTTTCACCCGCCTTACCATAAGCATTTAATTCTTGCTGGAAGTTACCGTGCACTCCTTCAGCAGGACTATAACTTCGCACGGTTGTGCCGCCTTTTTTTATGGCCGCGTTAAGTACTTTAATACTATTTTCGATAAGTAAATTTATTGCCATAAGTCCTAACATATTCGTTGGTGTTTCTGGATGAATTTTACTTAAGTATAATACTTCATCAACATAAATATTACCGAGCCCGCTCATCAGCTTTTGGTCAAGTAAAGTTTGTTTAATTGGTGTAGTGCGGTTACTTATTTTATTAAAATAATCGATCGGATCAATATCAAAGGGTTCTCTTCCTACATTTTGCATTGATTTTGTTTGTAAGTAAGTGTCTTTAGTTGATAATTCAAGCGTACCAAATTGCCGTGAATCGTCATAACATAGGCGCCTGCCATCGTTTAACACAAAAATTACACGAGCGTAACGCGAATCTTCAGCACCCGGTAAAACTTCAATATACTTACCTTCCATCCGTAAGTGACTAAGCATAATTAAATCACTTTCAAAGGTAAAGATTAAGTATTTACCAATGCGTTTTACTTCACTAAAAGTTTCACCAATAAGTGTCTTTTTAAAAGTGTGTGGGTCCCCAGTGATGATGTTTTCTTTATGAATAATAACATCAGTAATTTTTGCCCCAACAATGACTTTATTTAAGATTTTTTTAACTGTTTCAACTTCTGGTAGTTCTGGCATAATTATTAACTCGCTTCAAACCATGTTTTTCCGGTTTTAACTTCCACTTTTAATTTTACTGGTAAATCAAGGACATTTTCCATAATATTCACTAAATCGTCGACAATTTCATGTTCATCTTGATCAAGCGCAAAGATAAGTTCGTCATGGACTTGTAAAATTAGTTTTGTTTTACACTTATTCTTTGTTAGAAATTCGTCGACTTTAATCATTGCCATTTTAATTAAATCGGCAGCGCTGCCTTGAAGCGGAGCATTCATCGCGGCACGCTTTGCAAATTCGCGTGTTTGATAGTTAGGATCATTAATTTGCGGGATATAGCGTTTACGACCAGTTAATGTTTTAACGTAACCATCCTTAATTAACTCATTAATTACTTCTTGTCTATAAGTCCATACCTCGGGATAAGTCTTGAAGAAGGACTGAATGATAGCGCGGGCGTCTTTTACTGTTGTTTCAAGTTGTTCGCTTAAGCCAAAATCACTAATGCCATACACTATGCCAAAGTTAACGGCTTTTGCTTTCCGTCTTGCGTAATTTAAGTCTTCAAGCGGAAATAGTGCTATTGCGGTTTCACTATGAATATCGCGGTCACTGTTAAAAATATCAATAAGACTAGGAACATTAGCGATAGCGGCAAGTAAGCGTAACTCAATTTGACTATAGTCAATTGCTAAAACATCCTTATCTCCGGCATTAAATGCTTTTCTTATCTCGCGTCCCTCTTCATGGCGAATGCTAATATTTTGTAAGTTTGGATTATTACTGCTTAGTCGACCCGTTGTCGTTAAGGCTTGGTTAAAGGTAGTATGAACTTTCCCGTCACGATGAATATGGGGAATAAAGCCATCAATATAAGTTGAAATAATCTTTTGATATTTGCGGTATTCAAGAATAGCAGGAATAATTGGATGCTTATCTTTTAAGTCATTTAACACATCAGCGGAAGTGGAGCGTTTACGATTAGCCTTGAGCCCCAATTCATCAAAAAGGATTGTCGCTAGTTGTTTTGGGGAATTAATATTAAATTCATGACCTGCGAGCAAGAAAATTGTACGCGTTAAGTTATCAAGAATGACTTTATATTCACTTCCAATTGCGGTTAACACATCTTTATCAACATTAAACCCGGCTTTTTCCATCTTTATTAATACATCAGTCAGTGGTTTTTCAATGTCTTCATAAACTTGGAGCAAATTTTCTTTTTTAAGTTTATTAATGCCTTCTTGATAAATAGCACTTAATTTCGCAACTAAAATAGCGTAAGTTTCCTCTTCCTCACTACTAGCGTTAACCCCGTAAGTTAATAAGAAAGCGCTGATGTTAGGTGCCACATTCGTGTCCCATACATAAGTTAAGACAAGTGCGTCATTAACTGTGCCCTTTATATCTAGAGCGTGGTTACTTAGCATAATGGCATGACGTTTATAGTCATAAGTATATTTAAGAAGTGCTTCATCACTAAATAAAGCTTTAAGCTTTGGATCAAGAAGTAAATCGTTAAAGCTTATTCGATATACATTTTTCCCAAGTGAGAAATAAATAAATTCTGGTGTCGCCTTGTAATAATCTTCATCACTAGCGGTAACATAAAAGGAAATATAACTATAATCTTTTTCTTTAACTTCATTAAAACTTTTGATTTCATGAGCTTTAATTTCTTCTTCAACTTCACTATTTGTATATTTTAAGTTATTTAAAAATTGGCGCATTTCATACTTTTGCGCAAAGGCGTGAACAGCACTATTGTCAAAGCCTTTATAATGGAAGTCATTAAGCGGACACGGTAGCGGTAAGTCAGTGAGAATCGTCGCTAAATGTTTTGACTGTAAGGCAGTAGCTTTATGTTCTCGAATGTTTTCCCCAAGTTTACCTTTAATATTGTCGGCATTTTCAAGTATTTTTTCTAAAGTGTCATATTCTGCAAGTAATTTTGTTGCGGTAACTTTACCAACGCCTGGCACTCCTTTTAAGTTATCACTTGCGTCCCCCGTTAACGCTTTAAAGTCTGGTACTTGATAAGCGTGATAACCAAATTCTTCATATAGTCCTTTTGGGTCTAAAAAGCGCACGTCACTTAGTCCGCGGCGAATAAGCTGCACGCTGATATCTTCATCAATTAATTGTAAATAATCTTGATCACTAGTGTATAATTCGACTTTAAAACCTTCTTTCCCTGCCGCTTTAGCAAGACTTCCTGCTAAGTCATCAGCTTCATATCCCACAACTTCGTCGTGACGAATCGAAAGCGCATCAAGAAATTCACGAGCAATCGGAAATTGAGTTACTAATTCATCGGGTGCTGCTTGGCGATTAGCCTTATAATCATCATATTCTTCATGTCTAAATGTTTTTTCGCCGGTATCGAAGGCAACAAATAAATGATCGTCAGCCTTTAAATCATTAACAATGCGCACAATCATATTCGCAAAAGCAAAAATGGCGTTTGTCGGTACGCCAGTGCTTGTGCGCATAATTTTATCTGTGCCCATATATGCAGTAGCGTAATATGCTCTAAAAAGCAAAGAATTTCCATCTATAATAATAAGTCGTTTACTCATTTTGGACCCTTTCTAAAGTGTTAACTACAAGTTGCTTTTGGCCGTCCCTGGTTTCAAGTTTACCAGCCATAATATAAATATTATTGCGGGTTAACATCCCTTTAACTTCCGCAAGTACACGCGGAAAGAAGACAAGATTAATTTCTTCTTCATAATCACTAGCGGTCGCAAAAGCCATCTCGTCACCCTTTTTCGTCTTAATAAGCCGTAATGATGTTAGTACACCATAAGTTTTAATGTAACCGTCTTCTAATTCTAAAATATGACTAACGCGTTTAATGTCTTTTAGTTTAAGTTTATCAAGCGGATTACCTGAAAGCGGGAAGCGCAGCCTACTTATTTCTAAATCAAGACGGTCGTCACTCTCTTTTATCTCAGGAACAATAATCGTATGTAAAGCCGCTTCATTATCAAATAAGCCAATGTCTAAAGTTGGTAAGTAGGTGTTAAACATTACTTTTAACTGTGCGCGATTAGTGTTAAAAGAGTCAAGTGCCCCAGCTTCAATAAGGGCGATAAATTCTTCAGCGGTAACACCAGCCTTAAAACTGCGGAAGAAGAAGTCTTGCACACTACTAAAAGCTTTTTGTTCACGTAATCTAATAATGATATTCGCGGATTCCCTGTTTAATCCGTTTATCGCACTAAGTGGGAAATTAATCGAGTTATTAGTGCGAATAAATTCAGTTGTAGATTTTAAGACACAAGGCCTACTTATCTTGATGTTAAGTGCTTTTAATTCTTGTCTCGCTAAGGAGAATTTAACATTATCACTTACTAAACCGCGTAATATTTCTTGATAGAATTCATAAGGATAATAAGTTTTAAGATACGCTAAAGCAGTAGTGAGCATCGCGTACACTACAGAGTGCGATTTATTAAATCCGTAATCAGCAAAGCGTAAAATATCATCAAACACTTTTTCGGTATCTTTTCTTGAGTAGCCTCGCTTTTTAGCACCAGCGAAAAATGCATCTTTTTGCTCTAGGATGATTTTTTCATCTTTACGCCCAATCGCCCGTCGTAAGATATCGGCTTGCCCAAGGCTAAAGCCAGCCATTGTCGCGGCAATTTGCATAATTTGTTCTTGATAAATCATAATGCCGTATGTTGGTTTTAGGATATCAATTAAGTCGTCATTGATGTAAGTTATCGGTGACTTTCCTTCCTTACGCAGAGCGTATTCATCAATATATTTCATCGGACCAGGACGATAAAGCGCAAGTAAGGCGCTAACATCATCAAAATTAGTCGGTTTAATTGTCGCAATTGCTTTCCGCATCCCGGCGCTTTCAAGTTGGAAAAGTCCTAGTGTATGACCATTACGGATTACATCATAAATCCGCGGATCATCAAATTTTAAATTATAAAAATCAATATCGATATGATGATTTTCTTTTACTAAACTAATGATGTTATGAACAAAAGTAAGGTTTGATAGTCCTAAAATATCAACCTTTAAAAATCCGTGTTCTTCAAGAAAACCCATTTCATATTGTGTAACGCGTAACCCGTTATTAAAAAATGTTGGTAAGTTTTTCGCGAGCGGTTCGCCGTCAATTATAATACCAGCAGCGTGAAGCCCACTTTGCCGCGGAAATCCTTCAATTTTAGTAGCATTTTTAATAATTTCTAAGTTATAAGTATCGTTGTCCACTAAATCACGGAATGCTTTAATGTTACGATAAGCATCACGGAAGTTATAGTTAGTGTTACCTAAAGAGTTACTTAAGCGATTAATAAATTTGGGATCAATGTTAAAAACATTACCTGTATCACGCAACGATGCTTTTGCGGCATTAGTTTGGAAAGTCACAATATTAGCGACTTTATCTTCACCATAAGTCTTTTTAATATAATCAATTACTTCACCGCGTCTAATATCCATAAAGTCGATATCAATGTCTGGCAAAGAGACACGTTCAGGATTTAAAAAGCGTTCAAAAAGTAAATTGTGTTCAAGTGGATCAGCGTGGGTGATACCTAAAAGATAACTAACAAGTGAACCCGGTGCACTACCCCTACCGTAACCGACTAAGATTCCAGCTTTTTTTGCAAAATTGACATAATCACTAACGATTAAGAAGTAGTTAACATAGCCTAAATTACGAATGATACTTAATTCATGTGTGAGTCGTTCTATGTATTTTTTATTATTATCTAAGCCTTTTGCTTTAAGCGCATTTAGTGTCAATTCATCAATTTTCTTATTAGGATCATATGCGCCAGGAAGCGGGAAATTTAAGTCGTGTTTAACGCTTAAATCAAAGTTAATTAAATCACTAATTAGATGCGTATTTTTAAGTTCATTTTCACTATAATAATTATTAAGTTCAGCGTCACTTAAAATATAATCGGGACCACTAGAAATATCATAAATGGAAAACGATTTACCTTCTCTAATTGCCTCAATCATTAAAAGTGTTTTATGGTCTTCACTTTTAGCATATTTAATAAGCGGGAACGCTACTAGTGCATAGTTATATTTATCACTAAATTCTCGCAAAAAGGCTGTTAATTCTGCATTTTCCCGTTCTAAACCGATGTATAATGATGTTGTATTAATGGCAAAATTATAAAAATATTTTTGCATAATTTGCTCTTTTAACTCTAAATTATGAATAGCGGAAGAGGGAATAATAACAATTAAATTTGTGCTATTTTCTTTTAAATCTTGCAGCGTTAATTCGCGTTTATTTTTGACTTCAAGGAGCGCTAAAAGTTCACGATATCCCTTTTCGTTTTGAGGATAAATAACTAGTGAAGAACCTTCAAAATTAAGCCTAACACCATAGAGTGGTTTTATATGAAATTCCCTACTTTTTTTGGCAAAGTGCGGATAACTAAAAAGGGTATCAGGATCACTAACACCCGCTGCTTTGATGTTTCGATTTTTAAGTGTCTTTAAATAATCGTCCAAAGTAAGTGCACTTTGAAGGAGCGCATAGTTTGTAAATACATTTAAAGGGATAAAAGACATATAATTATTTTAACATATTGAAGAGACAAGAAATGAAAATAGGCTTATTAGCCTATATATTCATCCATTTCTTTCACAAATACATCAATTTCTTCACGGTTTAAAAGTGAAGCACCACTAGCTTGCACATGGCCACCGCCTCGCCATTTTTGGGCGAATTCATTAATCGGTATACCAGCACTGCGTATTGATACCCGCCACTCGTTTGTGTCAGTGCGTTCGGTAATGGCGGCCCAGACTTTAATGCCGCGAATATCAGCGAAAACATTAACATTTTCTTTTGCGCGTTCGGCAGTGATATTGAGCTCTTGCAGTGTAGCCTCATCCATCACGTAATAGGCAAAACCATTTTTCGTAATTTTAAAATTATTTAAGATATAACCAATACAGCGTAAGTCATCTAAGTTTTGGATGTATAAACGATTGTATATATAATTTAAATCAATGCCTAAACTTGTTAAGATTTCGGCAATACCGAAGGTAAGTGAAGTAGTGGACGCATATTTAAAGCGTCCAGAATCACCAACGATACCACTAAATAGATAACTAGCGACATCTTTTGATATAGTGCGGCCATCTGCTAAAAGCATAACGGCAATCATTTCGGCGACGGCAACACTAGTAACATCAACAAAACATATATCACCGTAGGGATCAACATTTGGATGATGGTCAATTTTAATGAGATGGTTAGCTTTTTCATAACGATTATCACTAACACGGTCAAGCGTCGCGGTATCAACAATAATTGCTAAAAAATCATCATTAAACCATTCATCCTTTACTTCATCCATTTCGGGATAAAGTTCACCGTTATAAAGTGGTAAACTTTGCCCAATAATTTTGATGTCTTTCTCGGGGTAATGGTCGCGTAAATATACTCCTAAACCGAATTGAGAACCGAAGGCGTCAAAGTCTGGTGAAAGGTGCGTGAAAATAGCTACCTTATCATACTTTTCAACAAGACTAAAAATTGCTTTGGTTGTTTTTTTATACTCTTTGATTTTAAGTTCAATTTCTTTTGAATATATGTGCATTAATTACACCTATTTTTTCTTTTTATTTTCAGCGATTCGCACACAATCTCGAACAATCATTAATTCTTCATCAGTCGGAATCACATATACTTTTACTTTACTATTTTTCGTGGAAAGTAAACCATAAATTCCACCTCTAGTTAAGCTATTTTGTTCGTCATCAAATTCAATGCCCATCGCATCTTTAACTTTGTCGATAATTTGTTTACGAATGCCTGGGACATTTTCACCGATACCAGCCGTAAAGACAATGGTGTCAGTACCACCTAAACGAATATGATATTGACCAATATAATCAGCGACACGCCGACTATATAAATCAAAGGTGTGTTTAGCGCGTTCATTGCCTTGAAGAAGAGCATTTTCAACATCGCGTACATCACTAGAAATACCGCTGACACCAAGCATTCCTGACTTTTTATTAAACATGTCATAAACTTCTTCGGGTGATTTATCTTCTAATTTACTAACAAAATAAAAGACGCTTGGATCAAGGTCACCAGTTCGTGTACCCATCATGATGCCTCCTAAAGGAGTAAAGCCCATTGATGTAGCAACACATTTTCCGTCTTTAACAGCAGTAATACTTGCGCCGTTCCCTAAGTGACAGACGATAAGATTACACGGTTTCCCTTTATTAATTTTTGTAACTTCATCAGCAATAAATTTATGTGAAGTACCGTGTGCTCCGTAGCGACGGATGTCATACTTTTCATAATATTCATAAGGAATGGGGAATAAATAATCTTCTGGTGCCATTGTTTGATGGTAAGAAGTATCAAAGACAGCAACATGCAGTGCATCTGGCAAGATTTTCTTAAAAGCTTCGTAGCCCGTTAAGTTTGCGGGGTTATGAAGTGGGGCAAAAGGACTAAGTTTCTCTACCAACGCCGCGACTTCATCGGTAAATTCAACGCTATCATTGTAATATTTACCGCCTTGAACAATACGGTGACCCACTGCGTTAATTTCATCTAATGATTTAACGATTTTAAATTCAATTAAAGCCTTCGTTAAAACATTAACCGCTACTTCGTGATTTGGTAGTGGTAGTTCGCGTCTTACTTCACCCGTTTCGGTTTTAATGCGAAACGCTCCCATTTTTTGTGTAATTCTTTCAAAAAGTCCACTTGTAATTACTTTTTCACTTGGAACTTTGAAAAGTTTGAATTTTAAGGAACTGCTTCCCGAGTTAATAGCTAACACTAATTTTGACATATATTTCACCTCTCATTTTTTTATTATACACAAAGACAAGTTAGCGTGCTGTGATTTTGTTACAAAAAAGTTGATTAATGATTTCCCCCTATATTATTAATAATAAGAGCAAATTATCTCTTTATCTTGTTTGCGGATTAATATTTTGCGATAAATAATTTGGCAATAAGCTAGTAACAACTCTAAAATTGTAATAACTCAAATATTTAAAAAATACCGATAATGCATAAAATTTCAATAAATTGAATATTATTCGTCTAAATTTGTCGGTAAATTTTCATTTTCTGTCAAAATTGCGATAATTCCGGTGTTTAAACTACCATTCTTCGTCCTTTTTTATTATAATAATAAAACGAGGGAGGTTGATTATGAGTTTTATAGATGAATTCCTGATGGGGTTTACAACGAGTGCACATAAATACTTTGGCGCTCATTTTAATCCCGCGAAAGGTAAAAAGAAAAAAAGTGTAACATTTCGTCTCTATGCCCCAGCGGCAAGTGATGTAAGTGTGATTGGGGATTTTAACGGTTGGGATCCAAATGTCCACAAGATGGAGAAGGTCGATTACCGTGGTATTTGGGAAATTACTATTCCTGAATTAGAAAATTACCAAAACTATAAATTCCGATTCCGGAATGCCCATGGTCATTATGTAGATAAAGCTGACCCATATGCTTTCTTTAGTGAAAAAGCACCAGGTACTGCTTCACGGCTATTTGACTATGAAGGTTTTATTTGGCACGACGAAGATTGGATGAAAAGTAGATGTAGAGGTCATGATAAACCAATTAGTATTTACGAGATCCATTTAGGCAGCTGGAAAGGAAAAGAAAATGGGCGGATTTTATCTTACGAAGAAATCGCTGATTACTTAATTCCTTATATGCGTGATAATGGCTTTACTCATGTCGAAATCATGCCGATTACACAATATCCATTTGACGGGTCATGGGGTTATCAGGCTACTGGTTTCTTTAGTGTTGATAGTCGTTATGGTAACCCAATGCAACTTATGTCATTTGTCGACCGTATGCACCAAGCCGGTTTTGGCGTTATTTTAGACTTTGTTGCTGTTCACTTTGCCATTGACCATTATGGTTTAATTGAATTTGATGGGACAAGAATGTATGAATATCAAGACAGTGAGCATACATTTAGTCAATGGGGTTCCCCGCAATTTGATTTAGGGCGCGATCCAGTTCGTAGCTTCTTAATTAGTGCGATTTTCTATTTCTTAGAATACTTCCATTTCGACGGAATTAGAATTGACGCTGTCAGTAACATTGTCTACTGGCACGGTAATAGTGACCGCGGAGTAAATCACGGCGGTGTTGAATTCTTAAAACGACTCAACGGTAAAGTTCATTACCATTTCCCTGGTGTTATGATGATTGCTGAAGACTCAACAGCGTTTGACGGTACAACGCGGGACGTTGAGTGGGGTGGTTTAGGCTTTGACTATAAATGGGATATGGGGTGGATGAATGACACCTTACGCTATTATAGTAAAGACCCAATTTATAAGAAATATGACCATAACCTCTTTACATTCTCGATGCATTATTTCTTTAGTGAAAACTTTATGTTACCACTAAGTCACGACGAAGTAGTGCACGGTAAAGGGACAATTATTAATAAGATGTTTGGTAACTATGACCAAAAGTTTGCCTTAACGCGTAACTTATATACTTATCAATTCGCGCATCCTGGTAAAAAACTTACCTTTATGGGTAACGAAATTGCTAGCTTCGATGAGTGGAATGAAAGTAAGAGTTTACCGTGGAACTTAAAGTCATATCCAAAACACGATTCAGTTAGTCGCTTAGTGCGCGACTTAAACTTAATTTATCGTAGTGAAAAAGCGATGCATGTTGGTGAATTTGACCCTCGTAACTTTAGATGGTTAATGGTCGATAATCGTGATCAAAGTGTGTTTGCGTTCCAACGTAAATACGGTGAAGAAACATTAATCTTTGTCTTTAATATGACTGGAAATTATTACGAATATTACGATATCGGTGTTGAAGAAGAAGGTACTTACACTGAAATCTTTAATAGTGATAAAGATGTCTATGGTGGTTATAACCAATATAACGGTTTACCAGTGACAACACACGCTGGTCCAGGACCAGAAATGCGTCCATACCGCTTAACACTTAAACTTGGTTCATTTGCCGCGATGATTTTAAAGAAAGATTTACCCGCAAAGAAAGAAGAACCAAAGGTCGAAGAAGTTAAAGCAAAGAAACCAGCAGCGAAAAAAGCGCCTGCTAAAAAAGCGGCGACAACAAAAAAGGCTGAACCTAAGGCAACAAAAACTGCCACAAAGAGCACCGCTACTAAAAAAGCAACAAAAAGTGCTACAGCCAAAAAGACTACAACAAAAAAAGCAACTACTGCTAAAACAAAAAAAGACACTAAATAATTTAGTGAGTTAAATAAATAAAGGAAGGAATAATTTATGTTTACAACAACAAAAAGTTTTATTCATGAATTTAAAAAGCGATTAACAGAGAAATACGGCGTTGGCCTTGATGATAGTCACATCACTGAACGTTATGACATTTTAGGTTCAATGGTAAGAGACTACGCGAACATCAACTGGCGCAAAAGCCGTGACGCTGTTAATAAGAAAGGTAAGAAACAATTAATTTATTTCTCAATGGAATTTTTAATTGGTCGCTTACTGACAAACAACCTAATCAACTTAGGAATTTATAATGTCGTTAACAAAGGCCTAAAACAAATTGGGATGAATCTTCATGATTTAGAAGAACAAGAAAGTGATGCTGGCCTTGGTAATGGTGGTTTAGGTCGCCTTGCCGCATGTTTCCTTGATTCAATTGCGAGTCTTGGTTACGCTGGAAACGGTCACTGTATTCGTTATGAATACGGGTTCTTCCGGCAAAAGATTGTCGACGGGAAACAAGTCGAATTACCCGATCAATGGTTAGTCAATGGCAACGTCTGGGAAGTACGGAAACCAAAGCACGCGGTGAATGTTAAGTTTTACGGTCACGCTGAAACTTATCAAAAACGCAATGGTGAATTTGGGATTAGAACTGTTAATCCCACTATCGTTAAAGCAGTGCCCTATGACATGAGTGTTGTCGGCTATCGTAATGACGTCGCAAATACTCTCCGCTTATGGAGCGCTGAACCAAGCGATGAACAATTACCACGTGACGAATCATTTGATGATTATTTACGGACACTCCGCGAAATTAATCACGGGTTATATCCTGATGATTCTACCGAAAAAGGTAAAATGCTCCGCTTAAGACAGCAATATTTCTTAGTCAGTGCTGGCTTGCAAAGTGCGATTCGCGGTCATTTCCGTCGTCATAAAACATTACGTAATTTCCATGAACACTATGTGTTCCAACTTAATGATACGCACCCCATTTTAGCAATTCCGGAATTAATGCGTATTTTACTTGATGATTATGAATATGGCTGGGATGAGTCGTGGGATATCGTTACTAAGACTTTTGCCTATACAAACCATACAATCATGGTCGAAGCACTTGAACGCTGGCCAGTGCGTTATGTCCATCATTTAGTGCCACGCAACTACATGATTATTGAAGAAATTCATCGTCGTAGTCAACGCGAATTCGTTAATAAAGGCATCAGTGAAGGTGATCGCCAAAATATGGCAATTATCCGCGACGGGATGATTCATATGACAAACTTAGCGATTTACGCTAGTTTTAGTGTTAACGGTGTCGCAGCGCTACACACTGAAATCTTAAAAGCGCAAACATTTAAAGAATTCTACAGTCTTTATCCTGAGAAATTTAATAATAAAACAAACGGGATTACGCATCGTCGCTGGTTTGTGGCAAGTAACCCGGAACTTAATAAATATTTAACAAGTCTTATTGGGGACTCTTATATTACTAATCCCGATGACTTTGAAAAACTCTTACCTTTTGTAAAAGATAAGAAAGTGCAACGGAAATTCTTACAAATTAAACGCCTCAAAAAGCAACAACTTGCCGCCTATATTAAGCGCGCTAACGGCATTAAAATTGATGTTGATTCGATTTTTGATGTGCAAATTAAACGTTTACACGCTTATAAACGGCAATTAATGAATGTATTCCGCATTATGATGCTTTATTTCCGGATGAAGAGTGATGCTGATTTTAGAATTCATCCTGTCACCTTTATCTTTGGCGCGAAAGCCGCACCAAGTTACTACTTTGCGAAGAAAGTAATTGAACTAATTAACGGTGTCGCTGATGTCGTTAACAATGATCCAGAAATTTCGCCATTTATGAAAGTTGTCTTTATTGAAAACTATGGCGTCAAGACTGCCGAAATTATTATTCCTGCGACCGATATTAGTGAACAAATTAGTACCGCTGGGAAAGAAGCAAGCGGCACTGGTAATATGAAGTTTATGATGAATGGTGCCTTAACTTTAGGGACACTAGACGGCGCGAATGTGGAAATTCATGAGCGCGTAGGGGACGAACATTCCTTTATCTTTGGCTTAACTGAGCCAGAAGTGAAAGCACTTAGAGAATCAGGTACTTATAATCCGTGGGATGTTTACCATAATGACCATGAAATTCGTCGGATATTAGATTCATTAATCGACGGTACATGGAGTCAAGGTAACCCCCATACTTTCAAAGCAATATTTGACGAAGTAATGAATAAGGGTGACGAGTACTTAATCTTAAAAGATTTACCAGCCTACTTTAAACGCACAGACGAAATTGTCACGTATTATCGGAAGAAATCAAGCTGGGCGGAAAGTGCGCTCTATAATATTGCTAAGAGCGGGTTCTTTAGCAGTGACCGCACAATTCATCAATATATCGATGAAATTTGGCATATTGACAAGGTAAAAAATGGAAATTAATCTTGCACCATTACTCCTTAAACAACGTGAACTTGACGCTGATATAAATAGTCGTCATAATGTCACTCACGAAAGTACTAAAACGGAGCGCTTTTTAGCGCTCCTTGTGGAAATAGGTGAACTCGCTAATGCAACGCGTGCCTTTAAATATTGGTCGCTTAAAAAAAGTGAAAGTCGCGATGTACTACTTGATGAATTCGCGGACGGTTTACATTTTTTCCTCTCAATTGCGATTGTCTTTAATTTTGCAGTCGGTAAAGTAGAGTACGAAAGTTTACCGGCGACTAAAGAGGAAGTAAATAATGCCTTTAAGCGTGTTTATTTACGGATTACGGACTTAATGCGGAAAGAAAGTAAACGCTGTTACATAGTCGCTTTAAAAGAATTTTTAAGTCTTGGTAGCGCTTTAGAGTTTAGTGCCCAAGACATAACTAATGCCTATAACGCTAAACTAGTGGTAAACTATGACAGACAACAACATAATTACTAGAAGTAATAGAAAGAGGTCATGATGGATAAAAAACGTTTAGAATTATTAAGAAAAGTAAGTGAAGTCAAAGGCATCAGCGGTGCTGAACGCGATGTCGCTCGTCTTATTAAAGCAGAATTAAAAGATGTTGCAGATTCTTTTGAATACGATAACCTAGGTTCAGTTATCGCAAATTTAAATGGAGAAGAAGACGCACCCCGTGTCTTAATCGCTGCGCATATGGATGAAGTTGGCTTCCTTGTTAAACAAATTGAAAAAGGTGGCTTTTTACGGCTCCATAATGTTGGTGGGTGGTGGGGTCACGTTATCCCAGCCCACGAATGGGTCGTGACAACGCGTGATGGTAAAGAATATATTGGTGTCACTGGTGCTCAACCTCCGCACGGCATGCCCGCTGAACAACGCAATAAAGTGATGGAACTAAAAGATATGTACCTTGATATGGGTGTCGGTAGTGACGAAGACATTAAAAAACTTGGAATTAAAGTTGGTGACACTGTTACACCCTTACAAACTTTCCGGGTATTAAATGACGGTAAAACACTTTTAGGGAAAGCGTGGGACGACCGTGTCGCAGTTGCAATTGGGATTGAAGTTTTACGTCGCCTGAAAAAAGAAGGCCATACCGCAAATGTTAGTTTTGCCGGTACTGTCCAAGAAGAAGTGGGACTCCGCGGAGCACGCACTAGTGCATACAAAGTTAAACCTGACCTAGCTTTTGCCCTTGACGTAACAATGAGTTACGACTTACCTGGGTCACCCGCAATGGATACAAAACTAGGAGCAGGAGTAGCGCTTAGCATTATGGACGGCAGCGTGATTGGCCATCGCGGACTTTTTGACCATGTTGAAAGTGTCGCAAAAGAAATCGGTGTTAAATATACTTACGATATGTTAACTGCTGGTGGCACTGATAGTGGGGAAATTCATAAGGTGCATGACGGTGTCATTAATATGACGCTATCTCTACCGTGCCGCTATTTCCATAGTCATGTCTCACTTGTGCATAGTGATGACATTGATGCAGCTATTGATTTACTCGTCGCGGTCATTAAAGGCGTTGATAGTAAGTTAATTGAACGCTTAAAAGCGACTAAATACGAATAGTTAAATAATTTAAAGTGTAAGAGTACCGAGGGTAAAACTTCGGTACTTTTTATTTATAGAATAAATAGTGGTACAATAAATTATGGAGTATGAGTTATGAAACTTAAGAAATTATTGCCTTTATCTTTTATCTTTTTAGTTATTACTAGCTGCGATAGCGGCATTAAAGTATCTAAACAAAACGCTAATAAAGCGGTATTTGCGGCGAAAGAAAAGTCACAATTCCATAATTTTGATTCTGTAAATTTTACATATATTGGGGAAGTATTAAGAGGAAAAGTAGTTTATAACCTTGATAAAACGACTGAAAGTGAAGTAAGTCATTTTTCACTAGATGTAAAAGCAATTGCGACCGATATAGGAAGCGATGACCTAAAAATGGCCGTAAATTATATTCATTATGAACCTAGTGAAGATGATGAAAATGTTTTTGAGCCACTTTACAAGCGTGACAATTACTACACGGAAGAATGGTTCTACACCAAGAAAGAATCAATACCACCACCAACAAATGCCGGTGTAAGTGATAAGTTAAATAAAAAACTCAAATGTAAAATGGGAAAACTTCCCGCGACGGATGTTTTATATTTTTTTAACAATTATTATGGTTCATTATTAATAGAACGTGTTCCGCGCGGAATTGCGGAATACCCTGGCTTTTTATCAATAGTAAATAATGTTGAGGCGCGTAAAACTAAAGATAAACTAGTGGTGACTTATACAATGTCAAAAGAAGAACTAGCGTTTTTCTTAAAGGTAAGTTTTGGTAAAAACATTGATGAAATGACAAGTGAAGAAATTGAATGGTATAAAACTCATCCGTGGTATTCAGAAAACATTGAACGAGCACTAAACGGTTTAAATATTACTAGCCATACAACGACTATTGAAATTAATAAGGATGGTCTTATTAGTAGAGTCACTAATGACATTAATTATACAGTTACATATTACGAAACAACGCATTCGGTAATCGAAAAAACAACAAGACATTATAAATTCAAGAATGAAGCAAATTTTGTATTTAATAGTAAAACCACTATAACATTTCCCGAATTTATTGACTATCTCGATCTTACTAATGTGTATTACCCCGAAAACATGTAAATAAAAAGTGCTGTCATTATTTATTCTTCAAAAATATTAATTACTCTCTCATGATACAATAGATTTATGTTTAATCATACTATCAGTGTTAATACTAAAAATGGTGTCGTTAACTATACTTTAAGTCTTACTTATAAAAGAATGAAGACGATTGTTTTTCGACCGTGTGAAACGCAAGAAAATACATTTAATGTTTCGCTTCCCTATGGCACACGAATCTCAAAATTAGAAGAAGTGTTTATGAAAAATTATAAGAGTCTTTTAAGACTACAAAAAAAGACAAGCACTGTCCCTTTTAGTGATACGACTTACATCTTTGGCGAAGAAAAGAGTCTTAATGACATAAAAATAAAATATAACTTAAAAGAAGTACCGACAAGTCTTGAACACTTCTATGCTTTAACAAAAAAGTTACTTTTAAGTCATCTAGAAGAAAGTGTGAAACACTATTCTAAAATTATGAATATACCTGTCACTTACAAAGTAAGAGTTAAACGGATGAAAACAAGGTGGGGTAGTAATAGTAAACATACAATGAGTTTAAGTTTTAATGAAAAATTAATTCACTTTCATCCGCGTATTATTAATGCCTTAGTCGTCCACGAATTAGTGCATTATTTCGTTAATGGGCATGGCCCTAAGTTTTATAAGCTGTTAGAAAAGTATGAACCAAATTATAAAGATTTAGATAGAGTGTTAAAGGAGCAATGTTATGAATATAATAACGAGTAAACAAAACCCTAAAATTAAAGCACTAGTGGCTCTTAAAGCTAAACCAAAAGACGAACTTTTAATTGAAGGTAAACACCTTATTGAAATGGCTATAGATGCAAACTTAGTCACTGAAATCTTTAGTGTTGAAAAACTAAATTACGATGTTCCTATGACGCTTATTACTCCTGAAATAGCGGAAAAATTAAGTGGTAAAGTAACCACTGATGGCGTGTTTGCTCTTATAAAAAAACCATATCTAAAAGTTAATAAAAATAAACATTTACTCTATTTAGATGAAGTAAGTGATCCTGGTAACTTAGGTACTATTTTACGCACCGCTTTAGCCTTTGACTTTGGCGCAGTTTTGCTTAGTGAAGGTAGTGTTAACGCGTATAACGAAAAAGTGTTAAGCGCTGCACAAGGTGCACACTTTTTACTCCCCATTAAAAAGTCTTCACTTGATGAATTAATAGCACTTAAAAAAGACGGGTATAAAGTTGTTGCTACAACGCTTAACGACGCTATTACTATTGAAGAAGTTAAGGCTTCTAAATTAGTGCTCGTCCTAGGGAATGAAGCGCGTGGTGTGAGTAAAGATGTTCTAAAAATCGCTGATTACAATGTAAAAATTCCAATGCAACACATTGATTCGCTTAATGTTGCTGTTGCGGGGGCAATACTGATGTATGAAATAAGTAAAAGAGACTAACAAGTAGCAATAATTTTATTGTTTTGTTGCATCAACTTCCTTTTTTTAACATTTTCTTACAATTTTTATATTTAAAATAGATTATTTGCACCGAATGTTGTATAAAATCCGGTGCACCAGTTAAGATAAAATAGTCTTAATTGAACAATACGAAAAATGTACATTAAAGAAGAATAGTGTTTTAATAATTGCAAAGACTTTATATGTAATTGGCTACGCAGCGCATAGCGAATTGAGAATGACACAATGCTACGCGGTTTTATACATGGCTAAAGTTAGTTTTACCCGCCCTTATTTTCGAATAAATAAATTATATTGACCCACTAATTAACGAGTAAACAACAAAGTAATTATTACTAAAAGAATTTTTTTAGTTATAAAAAGAACAAAATGGTTGTACTTAGATAGTAATAGAAAGAGATTTTAACTATCGAAAATAATTTTTATAATGAAATTAAAAGCATATTGATAAATGCAAGAAATAAAGTTTATAGTACTGCTAATTTTGCGATGATTGAGGCATATTGGAATATCGGTAAAAAAATAATTGAGAAACAAGGTGGGAAGGATAAAGCAGAATATGGACTAGGATTAATTAAAGAATTATCAACGCAAATGACCAAGGACTTCGGTAAAGGATTTACAGTCACAAATTTAAAATATATGCGTCAATTTTATCTAACATTTCCAAATGGTCACGCACTGCGTGGCGAATTGAGCTGGACCCATTATCGCAGTTTAATGCGCGTTGAAAATGAAAAGGCTAGGAACTTTTATTTAGAAGAAGCAATAAAATGTGTTTGGAGCACGAGACAACTTGATCGACAAATAAACAGTTTTTTCTACGAAAGACTCTTATCTAGTAAAAATAAAGAAGAAGTCTCACAAACAATAATAAATTTAGAGAAAGGCGCGACACCAGGAGACATCATAAGAGATCCATATGTATTAGAGTTTTTAGGTTTAGTGCCAAATACCGATTTTTATGAAAGTGATTTAGAACAAGCCTTGATAACTCATTTGCAAAAATTTATTTTAGAATTAGGCCGAGGCTTTTCCTTTGTGGCAAGGCAACAAAGATTTAGCTTTGATGGAAGGCATTTTAGGATTGATCTTGTTTTTTATAACTATATTTTAAAGTGCTTTGTGTTAATTGATTTAAAAATTGGAGACTTAACACACCAAGATTTAGGACAAATGCAGATGTATGTTCATTATTATGAAAGAGAAATGATGAATGAGGGTGATAATCCACCAATAGGCATTATCTTATGTGCGGATAAAAGTGATTCGGTTGTTAAATACACTTTACCCCAAGATGAAAAACAAATATTTGCCTCTAAATATAAATTATATTTGCCTAGTGAAGAAGAATTACTAAATGAATTAAATAAAGAATATTTATCAATCGAAAATTATATTGATGAGCAAAAAAAATGAATGAGTTACCCCGCTAATCAAAAGAGTCGTTTACATTTTGTCCTATTGCCACATTCATAATTTTGCCAATTTATATTATATTAAGGTATAATATATGCGGCGTTGAAAAGAAGTAGTAATGTCTTAAAGTTCTTTAGATAGCGACGGTGAGATGGTGGAAGCACCGCTAGAGAAGAGACACGAATTCACCTTGGAGCCGGTTGATGACCCGTTGACTGTCGTTAAAGTCGTAACTAAGAGTGGAAAATTAGGATGGTACCACGGCGAAAGTCGTTCCTATGGGGACGCTTTTTTATTTAATAAAAGGAGAAATTCTTATGGATAAAAGGTTTGAAAGTATAAAAGAAGAAGCTTTAAGTAAAATAAATAACGCTAAGAGTGTGAAAGCATTAAATGAAGTAAGAAATGAATATTTTGCTAAAAGCGGCTTAATCGCTACGCTTATGAGTAAGATTCGCGAACTAGCGCCTAATGAGCGGAAGGATTACGGTCAAGCTGTAAATACACTAAAAGTGTTTCTTGAAGAAAAACTTGGCGCAGCACTTAGGGAAGCACAAAGCAATGAACTTAGTGAAAAGTTAGAAAGTGAAAAAATTGATTTAACACTACCTGGAAGAAACCTAGAAACAGCGCCGCAACACCCCTTCCACCTCGTTAAAGATGAAATTTGCGATATCTTTATCGGGATGGGCTACATTATTGCGGAAGGCGACGAAGTTGAAGAAGATCTCTTTAACTTTACTCTTTTAAATATGCCGGAAAACCATCCAGCGCGTGATATGCAAGATACCTTCTATATTAATGAAAAGTTATTACTTAGAACACATACTTCACCGGTACAAGCACGCGTAATGCAAAAAAATAAAAATCAACCACTAAAAATGATTAGTCCGGGGAAAGTATTCCGCAGAGATGATGATGATAATACCCATTCCCATCAATTTGGACAAGTTGAAGGCTTAGTAATTGGGGAAGGCATTTCTTTTAGTCACTTAAAAGCAACACTTGACTTATTTGCGAAAAAAATGTTTGGTCCGAAACGAGAAATACGCTTACGTTCAAGTTATTTCCCGTTTACTGAACCTAGTGTGGAAGTTGATGTTAGTTGTCACGTATGTAACGGTAAAGGGTGCTCGACTTGTAAAGGCACTGGTTGGATTGAAATCTTAGGAGCGGGAATGGTTAATCCTAATGTGTTAACGATGAATGGCTACGATACGGAGAAGTTTACCGGATTTGCCTTTGGTGTCGGGATCGAACGCGTAGCGATGCTCCGCTACGGGATTGATGACATTCGCCGCTTTTATCAAAATGACATCCGTTTCTTAAAGGAATTCCCAAAAAGGTAGGTAATAATTATGAAAATTTCACGAAATGCATTAGAACGATACATTGATTTAAGTACTTTAAGTGATAAAGAAATTGCGGACGGACTCACTTTCGCGGGAATTGAAACCGAAGACTATTATAAACTCGCTAGTGGTACGAATTTAGTAATTGGGCATGTTTTAACTTGCATTAAAGTTGAAGGTAGTGATCACCTTTCTTACTGCACGGTTGATGTTGGTAGATTAGGAACACGCGAAATTATATGCGGGGCGCCTAATGTGCGAAGCGGACAAAAAGTTATTGTCGCGCTTGAAGGAGCAATTTTACCAGTCGGTGAAATTAAACGCGTCACGATTAAAGGACATAATAGTGAAGGGATGATTTGTTCACTTAGCGAATTAGGAGTGCCTAGTGAATTACAGTCGCACGACGATTTAGTAGGTATCCATGTTCTAAGTGAAGACGCACCAGTTGGAAATACACAAGTTTTAGAATATTTAGGATTAGACGACACTATTTTTGATATTAGACCACTCGCTAACAGGAGTGATATGCTTGCGCTATATAATGTTGTCCGTGAGCTTGGCGCGATTTTTGACTTACATTATAATATTCCGGAAATTGAAGTTAATCCGTCTTTTAAGACAAAACTTAAACTAGAAGTTAACACACCGCTTGTGCCAATCTTTGCTTTAACAGAAGTAAGGAATGTGGCAATTAAACCATCCCCTCAGTGGATGGCAACTTTCTTACGTAAACACGGACACAGACCTGTTAATAATATTGTTGATATTGGAAACTATGTGATGCTTGTCACAGGTCGGCCGTTACATATGTATGACTTAGATAAAGTAAAAGATGAACACTTTATTGTTAGTAGTGACGCCACTACTAAGTTTATTGCGCTTGATGAGAAAGAATATAACATTGTTCCAGGGGACCAAATCATTAGTGACAAAGAAAAAGTATTATGTTTAGGCGGGATTAACGGCGCTAAAAGTTCAGCAGTCACAAATGAGACAAAACGCATTGCCATTGAAGTAGCAGCTTTTGACACGGCGCATATTCGGATGAGTGTAGTGCGTCACAATTTACCAAGTGAAGCAAGTACGCGCTTTGGTAAAGGTGTTAATTTAAATAACACAACTGAAGCAATGAATTTAGCGCTCTCGCTTATCTTTGACTTAGTGCCTGGTGCTGAATTTAGTAATACAGTTACAGTCGAAAAGAGTTTACCAGCGCAACCTGTAATTTACTTTGATAAAGATAAGATTAATAAGTTACTGGGCACTACTTTTAGTGAAGAAGTAATGCTAAGTACACTTAACCGTTTAAATATTACGGTGAACGAAGATAAGAGTGTTAATCTCCCACTTTACCGGCAAGATTTCTTTTCTCTAGCCGACTTAGCCGAAGAAATTATTCGCCTTTTAGGCTTTGAACATGTCGGTAACGAAATTCCCGCATTATTTACGACTGTTGGGAGTTATGATGAAGTACAAAGAAAGCGTTATGATATTCGTAAATTATTACGCAGTAAAGGGCTTTATGAAGTGTTAACTTATGCCTTAACTGACGAAGAAAAAAATAAAACATTCGTGTACTTAAATAAAGATGTATCTTTAAAATTACTGCACCCGATGACACCAGTCAGAAGTGAGTTACGACTTAATCTTTTACCAAGCGTTATTGAAACACTTACTTATAACGCTAGTCGGCAACAAAGTGATTTTGCGCTTTTTGAAATTAGTAACATAACTTCAGAAAATTATAAAGGTGAACACCTAGCGTTTGCATTCTATGGTAATGAAGTGTTAAGTCGTGAATTAAGTAAAAGACCATATGACTTTTTTGACGCTAAAGGGCTCATTATTAGTGTGTTAGAGTATTTAGGGATTAATGAATCGCGTTATGAATTTGTGCTTAATCCACATAAGAATGAAGAGTTCCATCCAGCGCAAAGCGCACTCTTAAAAGTTCAAGGTAAAGTAGTTGGTGTTTTTGGTAAACTTCACCCCCTTGCCAGAGAAAAAGCATTACTTAATAATGAAGCAATTATTGGTGAACTTAATTTAAGTGCATTGCTTAGTCTTAAAACAAGCTTAAATAAAGTTAACCCACCGGCAAGGTTCCCGTTTGTAAGGCGTGACTTAGCGCTCCTTGTTAATGAAGACTTAAGTGTTAAAGAATTAATTAATGTTATTCGTAAAGCTGGTGGTAAGTTAATAAGTGACGTCACTGTATTTGATGTTTACACGAAACTAAAAGATGAACCGGGTAAAAAATCAGTAGCGCTGACACTTACCTTACAAGACGCTAATAAGACATTAGTTGAAGATGAGATTAAAGAAGTGATGACTAAAGTTATTGAAGAATTAACGAAAAAATTACAAGTAGTGGTACGCGGAATATGAAAATAAAAATAGCTGATGGAATTAAACTCCATCAAACTCTAACAGCAGAAGTTGATTTAAGTGATGTTGATTTACACGCTAATTATTCGCTTAAAGCGATTAAACCTTTTACCGTAACTGTTGACTTTGATACATTTACCGATGTTGTGGAAGTTCATATTAGAGGCAAAGTCACACTTATTTTAGAATGTGCCTATACTTTGGAACATTTTGATTATGAAGTAGAAATGGATGACGAACTTACTTTTAACTTTGTTAATCCGAATATTGAAGCAGAAACGGATGACTGTTTTTATGAAAAAGGACCGGAAATCTTTTTAGATCCATACTTATATGCAATTATCTTAAGTTATATCCCGCTTAAAGTTATTAAGCCTGGCGCTAATTTACCAAAGAGTGGCGAAGGTTATGAAATCTTAAGTGAAGAAGAATTTGAAGCTAAACACCAAACGCTTGATGATGAATTTGGTGATCTCTTTGATAAGCTAGATTTAGACGATTAATTATTATTCTCATAGAATGAGCATAAAAGAAGGGGCAACTCTTCTTTTTTATTTTTTAGTGTTTTTTTTGTTTACAACGAAAGGTCATTTATGTATAATGTAGTCAAAGAAAGTGGGAGAAAGTGGGAGATGAAGTTTTTTGGGACTTATTATCACAGTTTAGACGCTAAGGGACGGCTTGTCGTACCTGCTCGTTTTCGTGAAACACTTAAAGACTTAAAAACGCTTTACATCTTACAAGGCTTTGATGGGGCAATAAGTGTGTATCCCGAAGAAGCTTACCACCAAGAACTTTCTTTCCTTGAAGCACAAAACTTCAAAAATGCTGACGCTAGAGCGTATATTCGTACAATTTACGCAAGTATTGAAGAGTTAGAAGTAGATGCAGCAGGCCGTATTACCTTACCAGTTCGTATTCAAAAGAAATATGACATTGGGCAAAAAGTAATTGTAATTGGCGTCGGTGATCATCTTGAAATCTGGGATGAAGAACGCTACTTAAGTTACGAAAGAGATGCGTGCGGTAACTTAGAAGACCTAGCTGCTAAGTTACAGGAAAAAGCCTAATGAGTACGCATTATCCAGTATTACTTAATGAAGTAATAAGTGGCGTAAATGTCAAAGATGATAGTATCATTATTGACTTAACCTTAGGACGAGCGGGGCATAGCAGTGCCTTACTCTTCAAAGCCCGCAACGGCTATCTCTACGGCTTCGACCAAGATGAAACTGCGATAAATGAGTCGCGGGAAATACTCAGTAAAACATTCCAAAACTTCACGCTCTTCCATCAAAACTTCAAAGACTTCGATGTTGCGCTAGAAGCACTTGGAGTCACAGGCGCTGACATCATCTTACTTGACTTAGGTGTCAGTAGTCCGCAATTCGATGTAAGTGACCGCGGCTTTAGTTACCGCTATGAAGGTCGACTTGATATGCGAATGGACCGGACGAACAATACCTTAACAGCAGCGATTATTGTCAACACTTATTCAGAACAAAAACTAAAAGAAATATTCTACCGCTACGCAGAACATCGCTACAGTGCCCGCATTGCTCGCGAAATCGTAAATGCGAGAAACGAGCAAGAAATAAGAACAACAACCGAGTTAGTCGAAATTATAAAAAGAGCCTTACCAAGCAAAGAATTACGCAAGAAAGGCCATCCCGCTAAAACGATCTTCCAAGCACTTCGCATTGAAGTAAATAACGAATTAGGAGTACTTGAAAAAGTCTTGGAACGCGCTCCACACTTCTTAAATGAAGGGGGGAGACTCGCAGTAATAAGCTTCCATAGTCTTGAAGACCGCTTAGTAAAAAATGTCTTTAAAAAGTTAGCGACACTGAGTGACGAAGGACTGCATCCTTACACACTACCTGATAAAAATAGAGTAGCACCCTTCACACTTGTCAATCGTAAAGTCATCGTCGCCACTGACGAAGAAATAGAACTCAACCCACGCGCTAGTAGTGCAAAACTGCGAATCATCGAAAAAAGGAGGACTAAATAATGCGTGACAAATTATACAAAACGAATAAAAAAGTCGGATACTACCGCTTTAGAGCCTTTCTTATAGGGATTTTACTTGTAGCGGTTGGAGCGGCAGCTTTAACGATTCCTTATCCGTATGTCGCTAAAGCGATTAACGAGGCACAAGCACGCCGTGCTCAGGCCGAAGAAGAAAGCAGTGAAGAAGCTCCTTTAGTTACTGAAGATTTAACCATTTAGTTTTTTTCCTTTCTTTAAAGCCTTAGTGAACTCTTCCCCTTTTCCTCTCTCACTAAGGCTTTTTTCTTAAATTTGTGATAATTAAGCAAATATTAATTAGTTGCAATTGTTATTATTCGTTAATTATTGTAAAATAATTACATTATTGGAGAATTATGGATATTAAAATTAGTACATTAGAAATTAGTGCCAGTGCCGTCAAACTCGTTGTCGGTTATGAACTTGAAGGTAGTCCCTATGTGCTTTATGCAAATAAAGTGGCGCTTTCACAAGCAATAAGTGCGGGAGAAATAGTCGCGCCTGACCAAGTCATTAACGCGATTAAAGTTTTAGCAGCGGACGCTCGTGAAGCATTAGGCGAAACGATTAGTGAAGTAGTGCTAGCCTTACCAACGATTGATTTTGAAGTGTTTAGAGGAACACAAACGACAAACACGCTTTCGAATAAAATTGATCGGATTGATATTAAAAATATCATGGCACTTTTCCGTAAAAACCGTGTTGATCCAAATAAAGTAATTGTGGCGATTTTACCGCAAGTTTTTAAAACAGATAGCGATCAAGTGTATCGCTTACTCCCACTTGGTGAAGTAAGTAATACGCTAACGGTAGAAGCTTTCTTACATGTTTTACCGATTTGGATTTATAATTCCTATATTGAAACAGTGCAAAAAGCTGGACTTAAAGTAAGAAAAGTTTATCCTGATAAATATGCCTTAACTGAACTTTTAAATAGTCCTGCAACGGCCACTAATACGTATTTCTTAGTTGACTTTGGCGCAAAACAAACTTCTATTACTTTTGTCTCTAATCATAACTTATATTTCTCACGCATTATTAATGAAGGAAGTGATGACTTAACTTACCTTTTAGCGCAGAAGTATGGGCTTGAGCTAAAAGAAGCCGATCGGCTTAAAATAGACTTTGGTCTTGATCATCGTAATGTTAGTGTTAATTTCCCACTTGCGACCGGAATTGGTGAACGCGGTGAAGAAATTAAAGTGTTTTTAAGTGATATTTATTCGACATGTCAAACATTTTTAAATAGTCACTTACAAAAGGTATTAAGTGAAATTAAAATTGTGGGAAAAAGTCAAAATATGCCAAACTTAAATAAATATCCACTGCTTTTTGTTGGTGGTGGTAGTACTATTTATAATTATGAAGAAATTATTGGGAGTGACCGTTCATTCCCTGATAAATATATTGTTAAACTCGATACCATTGGGGCAAGAGACTTAACTTACGCTGTTAATTTAGGACTCATTAAAGCTTATAGTAAGTATGCCCAAGATATCGGGGACGAGAAAGCAAGTATTGGGACACTAACAAGGAGTTAACTATGATTGGAACGAATGATTTAGACAATTTTGAACCTGTAGCTAGAATAGTAGTTATTGGTGTCGGTGGCGCTGGTAATAATGCCGTAAATCGCATGATCGATGATCAAATCGATAGCGTATCTTTCTGGGTGGCAAATACCGATAAACAAGCACTTGCCACAAGTAAAGCGAAAAATCGTATTGTGCTTGGTGAAGAATTTACACACGGTTTAGGTGCGGGTGGTGAACCAAGTGTTGGGCGGAAAGCCGCCGAAGCTAGTCGTCCCGAAATTGAAAAAATCGTTGAAGGTGCTGACCTTGTCTTTATCGCTGCTGGTATGGGTGGTGGAACAGGTACAGGTGCCTCCCCCATCATTGCTGAAATTGCGAAAGCCGCTGGTGCTTTAACAATCGCGATTGTTACGCGGCCCTTTACCTTTGAAGGTAAAAAACGTATCGCCAATAGTGTTGAAGGACTTAATGCCTTAAAAGAAATCGTTGACTCCATTATCGTTGTTAGTAATGATAAATTACTTATCACTGGTGGTAATCTCCCGATTGCTCAAGCTTTTAGTGAAAGTGATAAAGTATTAGCGCAAAGTGTAAAAACAGTTGTCGACTTAATTTTAGTACCGGCTGTGATTAATCTTGACTTTGCCGATGTCCGTAATACCCTCTTAAATAGCGGTATTGCCCTTATTGGCTTTGGGATGGGGAAAGGGAAAAATAAAGCGCACGACGCAGCACAAACAGCAATTAATAGTCCGCTTTTAGAAGCAAGTCTACAAGGGGCAAGAAAAGCAATTATTGCTGTCACATGCGGGACGAATGTTTCACTTTTTGAAGCACAAGAAACAGTTAATGAAATCGTTGAAACAAGCGGATCAAATCTTGATGTTAAATTTGGTGTCGCATTAAATGAATTACTTGAAGACTCCATTATCGTCAGTGTCATTGCTAGTGACTTTGAAGAGCAATATGACTTTACTAGTACGCACACTTCAATTATTAAACCAGTGACACCAGAATCGCGTACTTATCACGCTGAAGACGATGAAGATGATGATAGCTTCTTACCAAATATCTTAAAAGAGTTAGAAGCAGAAGAAAATTAATGACATTATTATACTTTAATGTATAATAGTAGCGAAATCGGACGAAGACACGGTGGCGGTAGAACCTTACAAAGCGACTAGGGAAATGGTGCAAGCCCTAAGAAGAAGCTACTCCCATTATCACTTCTGAGTGCAACTATGAACAAGAGTAATAGTTGTCGCTTAATCTCACGTTACGAGATACAAAGTGCTAGATTAGTCTAGAACACAGGTGGTACCGCGGAGTAATTCGTCCTGTGACTAGACTTTTTTTATTGAAGGAGAGAGACTATGGAACTTAAAGACACATTATTAATGCCAAAGACAAAGTTTGAAATGCGGGGTAACTTAACCCGCAAGGAACCAGGTATTTTAGCGCGTTGGGAGGCAATCGATTTATATAAATTAATGGTTAAAAAGAATGAAACAAGTAAACCTTTTATTCTCCATGACGGACCACCTTACGCTAACGGGAACATCCATAGCGGACATATGCTTAACCGTAACTTAAAAGACTTTGTCGTACGCATGAAAAATATGCAAGGCTATGACACGCCCTTTATTTTTGGCTGGGATACACACGGTCTCCCAATTGAAAACCAAGTCACAAAAAGTGGGGTTAACCGTAAAGCAATTCCAATTACAGAATTCCGCAAGTTATGTAAAGAATATGCACTTAAGCAAGTCGAAATTCAAAAAGCTCAACTTAAGCGTCTTGGCTTAGTCGGTGACTTTGAAAATGCTTATTTAACTTTGACTAAAGATTACGAGGCTGATGAACTTCGTGTCTTTAAGCGTATGGCACTTAAAGGTTTAATTTATCGCGGACTAAAGCCCGTGCAATGGTCACCAAGTAGTGAAACTGCACTTGCTGAAGCCGAAATTGAATATAAAGATGTCGTTAGTGACTCAATTTATGTGCTTTTTAATGTAACAAAAGGCAATGATAAAGTACCTGTTGGCACTAAATTTATGATTTGGACAACAACCCCGTGGACGCTTCCTGCTAACTTAGCGATTAGTGTCCATCCCGCCTTTACATATGGGGTTTACGAAAGCGCGTTAGGTGACGTTATTTTACTACCTGAACTTGTCGAAGAAGTAAGTAAAGCGAGTGACTTAACTTTTACATTAAAATATGAAGTCAAAGGTGCGGATTTAGATTTAATTGAAACGAAACACCCGCTTTATGAGCGTATTTCCCTTGTTATCACCGGGATGCATGTCACTAGTGAAAGCGGGACTGGGGCGGTTCACACGGCGCCGGGTCACGGGCTTGAAGACTTTGTGGTTGGGCAAAAGTACGGCTTAGATGTGTTATGTCCAGTTGACGCTCGAGGATACTTTACTAGTGAAGCTGGGAAATATGAAGGACTATTTTACGAAGACGCTAATAAAGTTATTATTAATGACTTACGGGAAGTAGGAGCGCTTGTCGCCCATACGAAAGTAAAACACAGTTACCCACACGACTGGCGGACGGATAAACCGCTTATCTTTCGCGCAACACCGCAATGGTTTGCCAGTATTGAACCAATTCGCAGAGATTTACTTAACGCTGTCCAAAAAGTTGACTGGTATCCAGCGTGGGGTGAAGGCCGGATTAGTAATATGATTAGTGATCGCGGTGACTGGACAATTAGTCGTCAACGCGTATGGGGTGTCCCCATTCCGATTATTTATAATGAAGATGGTAGTCCGATTCTTGAAGAAGTAGTATTTGATAACATTATTGCGGAAGTGGAAAAGCATGGCAGTAATATATGGTACGAAAAAGATGCGAAATATTTCTTACCAGAAGGGTACCAAAACGCATTATCACCAAACGGTAACTTTACGAAAGAAGTTGACACGATGGATGTGTGGTTTGATAGCGGCATCAGTGCGATTCATACACTTAAAAAACACGGTTTACCTTTTCCCGCTGATTTATATTTAGAAGGTAATGATCAATATCGTGGTTGGTTTAATAGTTCCTTAACTTTAAGCGTTGCGGCCTTAGAAAAAGCACCATACAAAGCCGTAGTGACACATGGCTTTGTTGTTGATGATAAAGGCGAAAAGATGTCTAAATCCAAAGGTAATGTGCTTGATCCAAGTAAATTAGCAAATGAATATGGTGCGGATATTTTACGCTTATGGAGTGCGACGATTGATTATCAAGAAGATGCACGGCTCAGTGTTGATCTTTTACGCCAAACAAGTGAAACTTATCGTAAAATCCGTAATACTTTCCGCTTTATGCTTGGTAATTTACCTGCGTTAGACACAAGTTTTGCTGAACTTAAAGCATTATATAAAGAACCAGACTTTTATCTTGATAAATTAATGACTAATAAATTACAACAAGTCATTAATAAAATGATTGATAGTTATAATGATTACGACTTTGGGGCAGCTTTTACTACACTGATGAATTTTGTTACGAATGAATTAAGTAGTTTCTATCTTGATGTGGCGAAAGATATTTTATACTGCGAAGCTAAAGATAGCGCTCGACGCCAAAGTGTTGTGGGAACACTTTATAAAATTACGGTAGCACTTTTACCACTGATTGCTCCTGTATTAGTGTTTACCGCTGAAGAAATTTATGAGCACTTACCAGTGATTAAGCGTTTACCTTCCGTACATTTAATGGATTTCCCCTATCAACTTGATGTCGATAACGCTAAACTTGAAGAATTTAGTGCTTTACTAAAAGTACGAAGCAACGCCTATCAACATATTGAAAAAGCGCGCCAAGAAGGAGTACTTGGCAGTAGTCAAGAAGCAAGCCTAACTTTACCGCATAGTGAAGTAGAAGTAGCGCCACAGTTAAAAAAATTAGACAAAGAAGAACTTGCACGCTTCTTTATTGTAAGTGAAGTTAAGTTTGGTAATACTTATAAAGTAGAAAAGCACACTGGTCATAAGTGTCCGCGGTGCTGGAATTATCATGATGAATTAGTAAGCGTTGCTGAAGAACAAGTCTGTGAACGATGCGCAAAGGTATTAAACACATATGAATAAAGTAAAACAGTACTTAAAATCATTCTTTTATTCCTATGCTTGGTTAGCCGTGCTCCTTTTAATCATTGACCAATTAACAAAAGTATGGGCACTAAAGGCGAAGTTAGACATCACGCTTATTCCTAATTTCTTACATTTAACATATGTGCGAAATACCGGCGCAGCGTGGAGTATGTTTGATGGTAACATGCTCGCTTTAGCACTGATTAGTTTTGTTGTCGGTACGCTGCTTATTGTAGCGCGCATTAAGTATCGCACAAAGTTAGATACATTTAAGAAAATACTTTTTGCGGTTGTCCTTGCCGGAACTTGGGGTAATTTTATTGACCGCGCTTTCTATAAACTTTTAACAGGTGCAGAAGGTGTTGTTGATTTTATTCATTTCCAGTTTGGTAATTATCATTTCCCTGTGTTTAATGTCGCTGATATTTGTATTACTTTAGGCATCTTAAGTTATGTCGTTTTATTATTAGTGGAAGAGTTTAAAGCGCTAAAAGCTCCAAAAACTGAAGAAAAAGTTAAAGACGACACTAATGAGGAAAAAGATGGAGAATAAACTTTTAAAAGTTGATTTTGAGCATAGTGGTAAGCGCGCTGATGTAGTGCTTTCTTCTTTATTAAGTATTACGCGCGCGCAAGTGCAGAAAATGATTAAAGACGGGGACATTAAACTTAACGGCACCAGCGTTAAAGCAAGTTACCGTATTGAAGGCGGCGAAGAGTTTAGTGTTACTATTCGCGAAAAAGAAGCACCAAACTTAACACCCTACGAAATTGAACTTGATGTGCGTTATGAAGACGAATATTTGCTCGTTGTCAATAAACCCGCGGGATTAGTCGTGCATCCTAGTTTTGGTCATAAAAAAGAAACTTTAGTGCATGCCCTTTTAGCGCGCGGTGACAAATATAGTGATGTTAACGGTGTTTTTCGTCCTGGTATTGTTCATCGCCTTGATAAAGAAACAAGCGGTCTTCTTATCGTATGTAAAAATAATGAAGTGCATAATAAAATTGCTAAACTCTTAAAGAAGCGTGAAATCACTAGACGATACACAGCGCTTGTGCGCGGTAAAGTGCGTGAAGAAGCGGGTGTAATAAAGACATACTTAACACGCAGTAAAGACAATTTTAAAAAGATGGCTAATACTCCCGCAACTGGTAAACTAGCGATTAGTCACTTTAAAGTTAAAGAACGCTTTAAGGGCTATATGCTTTTAGAAGTGGAATTAGAAACAGGCCGTACTCATCAAATTAGAGCGCACTTAGAATTTATTAATACGCCAATTGTTGGTGACGCGCTTTACGGTTTTAAAAAAGACCCGCTATATAGTAAGGGTCAATTATTACACGCTAGTTATTTAGCGTTTACGCATCCGTATACCGGAGAATTAGTAGAAGTAAGTGCAGGGCTTCCAGATTATTTTACAAAAGTCCTCCGTCGTCTGCAAAAAGATCTTTAAAATTACGGAAGTTTTGTTTCACGACACTTAATAAATTATTTTTACCAAATTTAACCAAAAATTCTTGCGCAAATTTATCAACAGCATTTCCCGCTCCAAGCGGGATTTTTGTATTATAACGAATGTTCAATACTTCGATTTCACGAAGGAAGTAGAAGCGCGCTAATATACTAGCAGTAGCAATCGCTAATGAATTACTTTCTCCGTCTTTTAGTTGGATGACTTTTGCTTTACTCATCAGTGCCGTATAGTTTTCGTAATGCTTATCACTCGTAAAGGCGTCAAGATACAGTTTACCATCGTATTTTTGCCGTTTAGCAAGTGTCGTTAACACATTTTGATGGAGCATTGCTTTCATTTGGTTCATATTGTAACCTTGTGCGATAAGTTCATTATATTTCGGGTTATGCACAATATTTTTAGTGTGGGGGATTTTATCTTTTAGTAAATTACCAAGTAAGACAATTTTTGTATCATCAAGCGCTTTTGAATCTTTCACATTAAGACTTTCCACTAGGGCTTTTAATTCTTCATCTAGATAAGCGGCAACAACGACAAGTGGACCAAAGAAGTCACCAAACCCGACTTCGTCACTGCCAATATGCGGGAAAGTTGTTATCTTTTTATCGACTATTTTAGTCGTAACGCTTTTACTTTTAGGCGTTTTAATTTCTTTTTCTTTTAAGTACGGTTCAAGATATTTAGGTAAACGCGCACCAACAAAACGCGCTTTATATGGTTCATTTTTCGTATTATCATAAATTGAAAACTTAATGTTTCCTTTTTCATAATAAATAATCATATATGAATGTTTATTTGAAACACTAGGTAATTTTGTTTGTTCAATCACAATACCTAAATCTTCACGCGGAATTCGTAATTCATAGTTATGCATGAGTATATTTTAACATAAACGACAATCTTGTTCGTTATTAGAAAATAATCATTAATGATAAAATACAAATATGGATATATTTACACTTTTAGAATTTAATGAAATCGTTAGTAAAGTTAAAGATTTAACAAAGACAGAATTAGGTGGTGAGTACGCTAGTCTTATTAGTCCTTTTGAGAGTGAAGAAGAAGCAACTTACGCACTTAATTTAGTAAGTGAAGCAGAGTCAATTTTAACACGCTTTGGTGCGTTGCCACTCGCTCCAAGTCATAAACTTGCCCCGCTTCTTGAAGAAGCACGGCGCGGTAATATTTTAACACCACACGACTTTTATTTAATAAGTGCGGACGCTATGAATATTGTTAAGATTAATTATTACTTAAAAGATAAGCTAGATAATGCTCCCTTATTAAAAGCAATGCTTAAACGCGAAAAAGATTTAGCGGTGCTCGCTAATGAAATTAATAAAGTAATTACGCCTAATCTTTTAGTAAAAGATAATGCGAGCCACGAATTAGCGCGCATTAGAAAAAACATTGCCTTGAGTGAAGATCGCCTTAATAAAGCAGCGCAAGGTTTAATTAGTAAGTACGGAAACTTCTTAGCGGAAAATCTTATTACTAAGCGCGATGGTCACTTTGTGATTCCTGTTAAAACCGCCTATAAAAATAAGGTTGACGGCATTATTTATGATATTAGTAATTCCGGCCAAACAATATTTGTTGAACCTAGTGAAATCGCCGCACTAAATAGTACTTTAATTAGTTATCAAAATGATGAAATAATTGAAGTTAATCGCATTTTAAGAGCATTAACTTTAGAAACTTTAAAATATGAAGACGAAATTATAAATAATAACATCTTACTTGCGGAACTTGATTTAATCTTCGCTAAAGCGACTTATGGTCAAAGTATTAATGGCTTTGTCCCCGTTTTTCAACAAACAAAAGGGTTACAATTTAAAAAAGCCCGGCACCCGCTTATTGATAAGAATCTTGTCGTTGCTAATACTTTTAATTTAAAAGATGATAAATTCATCATTGTTATAAGTGGGCCTAACGCTGGTGGTAAAACAGTAGCGCTTAAAACAATGGGTCTTTTAGTCTTGATGGCAAAAAGCGGACTCATGTTACCCGTAAGCGAAGAACCTAAATTATTTTTTTATAAGAATGTGTACGCTAGTATTGGCGACGAGCAAAGTTTAAGTCAAAATCTTTCGACATTCAGTAGTCATGTGAAGCGTATTGGGGAAATAATGGATGTTGCGACTAGTGACGACCTTGTATTACTTGATGAACTCGCGACTGGCACTAGTCCTGAAGAAGGGGAAGCACTTGCCTTAGCAATCGCTACTTATTTATTAAATAACAGTATTAGCAGTGTAATTAGCAGTCACTATAGTAGACTTAAAGAATTTGCCTACTCCCGCAGTGGCATCATTAATGCTTCAATGGCGTTTGATGAAAAGAAATTAACACCGCTTTATGAATATCATGAAGAAGTACCAGGACGCTCCTACGGTTTAGTTGTCGCTAAGCGCTTTGGGATTAAAGAGGAAGTTATTAAAGACGCGGAGTCCTTTTTAAGTGACGGCGTTTATGACTTTGAAAGTACAATTGGTAAATTACGCAATGAAATTAGAACACTTGAACTTGAACGCACTGAACTAGAAAAAGAGCGCGCAGCACTCCTTAAAAAAGAAGCCGAATTAGATAAAAAGCTTAAGCGACAAAGTGAAGCAGAAGAAGACTTTAAGTTAACGAAGAATGAACGCTTAGAAAAAGAAATTAATGAAGCAATAGCAACACTTGATACTTTAGTAAAAAGCGCACTTGCTAGTGGCGCAAAAGCTCACGAAATCATTGCCGTGCGTGATGAGATAAAAAAACTTGGTAAAGAGAATAAAAAGGAAGTAAAAACTCCCGCTAAAGACTTCGAACTAGGCGACTATGTTGAAGTTAAAAAACTCCATGTTAAAGGCGAAATAACGCGTATTCGTGGCGAAGAATATACTGTAACGCTCGCAAGCGGGAAAATACTTAAAGTTAGTGCAAGTGACCTTGAAATAACGGAGCGCACTAAACGTAAAAGCACACCAACAATTACGGTTAAAGGTTTAGAAGAAGACTTAACTAGTGTCAAACCCGAAATTAATGTGATTGGGATGCGTGTTGAAGAAGCGCTTAATGTTATTGGACCCTACCTTGACCGCGCTCTACTTAAACGCTATCCAAGTGTCCGGATTATTCACGGCTTTGGTACCGGGGCACTGCGGCGCGGTATTCATGACTACTTAGCGAAACTTTCATTTGTAAAAAGTTACACTCTCGCCGGAGAATACGAAGGCCAAGGAGGGGCGACGATCGTCACCTTCTAAATGAAAAATAAGAAGTTACAATTTTTAATTGACCATTTACCTAGTGACCCTGGTGTGTATTTAATGCTAGATAGTCATGGTCGCATTATTTATATTGGAAAAGCAAAAGACTTGAAAAATAGAGTAAGTCAATATTTTACGCGTCCCCAACCACCAAAAGTCGCGGCAATGGTAAAGCGCACCGCTAAATTTGAAACAATTGTGACAAACAGTGAAAAAGAAGCATTTATTCTTGAGCTTAAATTAATTCAAACGCATTATCCGCGCTATAACATTATGCTTAAAGATGATTCGCATTACCCATATATTGCACTTACTAAAAAGGGTGATCCGGTCGTTAGTATAAAACGCAAAACAAGTGACGATAAATATATTTATTTTGGGCCGTTTCCCGCGAGTCAAAAGGCGTATCAAATCGTTGATTTAATTAATAAAATCTTTATGACACGGAAGTGTAAAGGTAAAAGTAAAGATCCGTGCTTTTACTTTCATTTAGGGCAGTGTCCGGGGTATTGCTTTAAAGATATAAGTGACTTAGAAAAAGATAAAGTACGAAGTGATATTCTCACTTTTTTAAATGGTAAAGATAAAGATACATTAAAACGCTATGAAACAAAGATGAAAATAGCAAGTGCGGAACTTGACTTTGAAAAAGCGCGTGATTATAAAGAAATAGTTGACGCGATGCTCCATATTTATAGCAGTCAAAATATTGAACTTAAAAATAAAGTTGATTTAGATGTGATTGCCTTTACCCAAATTAATGATTATATTGGGTTAAATATTGTCTCTTATCGTGCTGGAGTATTACTTAATGAACAGTTTGATGCCTTTCCCTCTTTTAGCGACCTTCATGAACAAATTATTAATTTAATTGGGCAATACTACACAAAGAATCCATTGCCCACTAAATTAATGGTCGGTAATTCATTTATCGCTGAAGCCTTAACGCTTTATTACGATAAAGAAGTTATTGTTCCTAGTCGCGGTCAAAATCTAGAAATTCTCAATCGGGCTTATCAAAATGCCACAAGTGCATTGCAGAAGCATTTACTATATCATCAAGCTTTAGGCACTGAAAATGAAAGTTTAACGGCGCTAAGTGAAACGCTTGGTATTAAGTATCCTAGTCATATTGATTTTGTTGATATTGCTCATCTTTTTGGTAGTAATGCCCAAGGAGTCGTTATTACTTATATTAACGGTCGACCATTTAAGAAGTTATATCGTAAATATAATATTGAAAATGAAAATTCTTTTGATGATTACGCTAGTATTAAAGAAGTGCTCACACGCCACTATAAACGAAAACTTAGTGAAGGTAAACATTTACCTGATTTACTAATCGTTGATGGCGGTAAAGGTCAACTTGGCGTTGCGCTTAGTGTGAAAGACGAATTAAATCTTGATTTCAACATTATTAGCCTTGTGAAAGACGATAAACATACAACAAAAGCACTTATTAATGAAGAAGGTGACGAAATAAGTGTTAATAAAAATTTACTCACTTTTCTCGCCGCGATTCAAAATGAAGGGCACCGTTACGCGATTACTAGTCACAGAGCTAAAAGAGGGAAAGGGACATACACAAGCGCTTTAGACGGGATTAAAGGTTTAGGCAAGAAACGGAAGATGCTCTTACTAAATACTTATAAAAGTATTGATGTCTTAAAAAGTGTCCCACTAACAGAGCTAAGTCAACTTATCCCGCGCGAAGTAGCGGAAGCCTTACTTACTAAATTAAATAGGGTTGATGACACGGAAGGAGGAGTTTAATATGACTAAAGTAAAGACTAAAAAAGGACCAAAAATAATTCTTGCCGTTGCCTCACTCTTAGTTGTTACTATTCTTTCTTTAAGCATTGTACGCATTGTTAAAAATAATCCGCCCAAGCATAAAGATTATGCCATTTATCTCTATGGCGAAGAACATGGGGTCGCTAAAATCAATAAAAAAGAACTAGCGCTCTGGGATGACTTTTATCATAAGCAAGGTATGCGTCATCTTTTCATCGAATCAGCCTATTTTGATGCAGCAATTCTTAATTTATGGATGCAAGAAGAAGATGACACACGCTTTGAGTTTCTTTATGATGGTTGGGAAGGAACATTATCGCATAATAAAGAGACCCGTGACTTTTATTTTGCCTTTAAAGAAAGTTATCCAGAAACAATATTCCACGGCACTGATGTTGGCCATCAACATGAAAGAGCAGGACAGTATTACTTAGATTATCTTATTGATAACGGTTTAGAAAACACCGAAGCATACACTTTAACACTTGAATCAATCGCTCAAGGCGAAGAATTTACTAAAACTGGCGACTTAAAATATCGTGAAAGTAAGATGGTAAGTAACTTTATTCGTGAATTTGATGCTTTAGATAATGAAGTGATAATGGGGATATATGGTAGTGCACATATTAGTAAAGACTTTATTGCTTTCTTTTTAGGCATTGAACCAATGACAATTCAACTTAAAAAGCATTACGAACCGCAAAATATATTAATATACGCTAAAGAACTTACGCGCTTATAAAAAGGTAAAAGTGATAATTACATTAATTTTTAATGTCACTTGTTGAAACTAATATTCTTTTATTGTAAAATAACTTGCGTGTCCCGGTAGCTCAGTCGGATAGAGCAACAGCCTTCTAAGCTGTGGGTCGGGCGTTCGAGTCGCTCCCGGGACGCCATTAATTAATGAAGAAGAGTTAGTGTTTACCCCCTAGATGCTGACTCTTTTTTTCTAACATTAAATTGAACTAGTTTTGTGATAAAAACATAACATAAAGGCTAATGGTAATTAATTAGTAAATAATTAGTAGAATATTTAGTAGAGAAAGCATTAAATAGCTTATTCTTAAGTGTTATAATAAAAGTATGAAAGATTTAGAAACATTAGTGAAAGAGTTTAAGAGTATTATTGATAATAGTAATAATGTTGTCTTTTTTGGTGGCGCTGGTGTGAGTGTCCCTAGCGGTATTCCTGATTTTAGAAGTGCCGACGGAGTGTATAGTAAAGACACAAATACAATGTACTCAGCAGAAGAAATGGTATCACGCACGATGTATTACCGTAATACTCCTTTCTTTAACGACTTTTATTTTAAGTATCTTGTCTATCCCGATGCGCTTCCTAATCCGTGCCACACTTATTTAGCTAGACTTGAAAAAGAAGGTAAATTAAAAGCAGTAGTGACACAAAATATTGACGGTTTACATCAAGCCGCTGGTTCAAAAGTCGTCTATGAGCTTCACGGCAGTGTGCATCGTAATTATTGCACTTTATGCAAAGCATTTCATGATTTAGCGGCAACACTAAAAGAGCCGCGTGGTAAATGTAAAAAGTGCGGCGGTTATCTTAAACCTGATGTTGTGTTATTTGAAGAAGGACTAGATCAAAACACGATTACGCGTTCAATTGAAGCAATAGCAAAAGCTGATACTTTAATCATCGGTGGCACTAGTTTAGTCGTGCAACCCGCTGCGAGTTTTATTAATTTCTTTCGGGGTAAAAACATCGTTGTTGTCAATAAAACAAGTATTAGATTACCAATGTACTTAAGCACTAATATACTTTTTATTGAAGCTGATATTGGTAAGACCTTTGAATTACTAAACAAGTTATAAAAAGCAATCGTATAATCGTGCTATTATATTAAGCAAGAGAAAGAATCATAAATGTTAAACAAAGTTATTAATGATATTGCTTCCCTCGTTGAAGTAAGTTACGACAAAAGCACCACTATTGCCTTAGTGTTATTTATTGGTGTAATGGGTTTAACGATTATTACACTTTACTATTTCCTAACAAAGAACAATAAAAAGAAGAAGTAACACTTCTTTATCAATAATTATGTAAACAAAAAAAGCGGGTGTTTATTATTAAACAGTTAACAACTTTTTTGCAAATAAAAATTATGAACTTATCATCAAAGTTTTAATGCTTTCTTAATAATTCATTATTAATTCGCTCCTTGCAAAGTTTTATTATTTTGTCTAATATGTATACTAGATATATATGTGCGTAATATCCTAAAAAAATAATAAGGAGGAAATAATATGCGCAAAATAATTAAAAAGGCATTAGGACCATTAGCCATTTTTGCAATGGCACTAATTGTCGGTCTTAGTGTGGCAAAAGAAAAGACACCTGTAGGGGTGAAAGCCGCGACTTACACCCAAATTACGAATGTAAATCAAATTATTTCGGGTGAAAAGTATTTAATTACATCAATCCAAAAGGACAAAACTGCGAAAATTTACCTACCAGCAGGAGCTTTTAATTCTACTCCAGCGGGTGTTGAATTTACGGATGTTAATTTGGTTGATTCCGTAAATGCATGGACTATTAATCTTGTAGATGGTGGATATGAAATTACTGATGGCACTAACTATATGTATACAACAGGAAGTAACACCGGCCTTCGTTCAGGAACTACCACAAATAAAGTTTGGTCAATATTCAATAGTACATCTTATCCTGGACGATTAGCCTTTAAATATACAGGAACGGATCGATATTTGACACTCTATCTTAGTCAAGATTGGCGCTCATATGAAGTATTTCATGATGGCTCACAACAAATGAGTCATTTAATCATTTATCAAGTAGACTCTTTAGCAACGCCAAATGTAATGACAGCTATTGATGTCACACCGACAACAAAAAGTTATTTCTTAGTAGAGCAAGGTATTGGTTCTGGTGGCACAATTAATCTTCCAACACCTGATCAAGTTGAAACTTATGAAATGGGTGCTACCGGTTTCAAAGTTGCATTAACTAATTCAGCGACTGCTCCACTTAACTCAAATGATGCTAGTGTTATTGATTTCCTTGGTGCTAACGCTAATGATTATGAGAAAGTTTCTGCTCCTGCTCCATCTAACACTCAAAGTGTTGCGCGCATATTAGATGACAATGGTGAACCGATTGATACTGATAACAATGGTGCAGATTTTGTTAAGTCCGACCCAACTCCAAAAAATAGTGCTATTAGCGTCGCAGATTATGTTATGGCCGCTGATACAGAAGGACAATGTGTGACTAAGTATCCTATTGCTAAAGCTAGAGTATTAGGGATGAATTCTGATCAAATTACTCACTTTAAAGGTATCACAAACGCCAAACTTCGTTATGAAGCATGGGCTATTTACCATAACGACCTTGCTAATGCATATCCATCAGGTGGTTCTCCTGTGCAAAATACTGCTGAAGAAAAGAACACGGTGGCCGCTACAGCAGCAATTGGATTAATTGGCTTAACATCAATGCTAGGCTATTACTTCATTGTTAAACGCAAGAAAATGGTTTAGTTAATCGAAAAATTCATATATTAATTTAGATACTCAAATTAGAAAGGAGATATTTATGAAGTTTTCAAAAAAAGTAACAAGGAAAGGATTGATTGTTACATTCACAGCAGCTATAATTGCTGCAGGTAGTACATTCCTTTCTATAACAAAACAACCTGTTGCTACAAAAGCAGTACCAACAAGTGTTAGTTTTTCAACTACCGCTCAAGGTTGGACAAATAATCAAGTAATCGATGAATTTGATATCGATACAAATTGGAATGTTCGTTTGTCACAAAAAGGTGGAACTACACCACCAACTTATTACAATAACGGTACAGCACTTAGAATGTATGGTAGTGGCGTTGGTGATGGTACTGAATTACTAGTACAACCAATAGCTACTAATAGTGATCAAGTTTTACGTAAATTTGTTATTACTTCTTCAGGTACTAGCTATACACCCGCAATTAAAGTTTGGACTGGAGAAACTGAAGATAGTTTAGTTGAAGTAGTTCCAGCAGCAGCTTGGAGCGGGACAAGTTACACTTGGACAGGAACAACTAATATACGTTTCATCAAATTAAAAATGGTTGCAAACGCAACAACCCAAATCCGCTTAAGAAATATCGATTTAGAATATGATACAGGTACATTAACTTATGATCCAATTACTAACCTTGATGCAAGTTCGATGAATAATTATGCACTTAAGGTCGGTGAAAGATTTAGAGTTGCTCCTACTATTTCACCTGCAACGGCTTATAAAGGAGTTACTCTTGGCGTTAGTGATGCAACTGCCGTTAGTGTAAGCGGAATGGATATCATTGGTCTTAAACCCGCGACCGGCATCATTATTACCGTTACTTCAGTAGCCCAAACTTCAGGTGGTACTAATTTAGTTGATACATTTACTGTTAATGTAGACTATGAAACTGTAACTGTCGCCGAAGCATTACTTTTACCATCTGGAACCGGTCAAATTTATAAAGTGATAGAAGCAAAGATTGAACCAAATTATACTGTTACTGACCGAGAAATTTTATTGGTTGATAAGCTTGATGAAACTAAGACAATGTTAATTTATCAATATGGGATTAATCCACCTGCAGTTAAACGTTACATTGCAGAAGGTTTGATTTCCTTTACTGCAACCATTGGAACTTATGGGGGTAAAAATCAATTTACTAGCCCAACTATTACTGCTTACACTGATGAAGTTGAAGAATTTGCCACAAGTATTTTAACTGGTGATACTGCTGGTCAATGTAATACTCGTTTTGCAGATTATAAAACTCAAGTGTTAGCATTTAGTGCAGCGGAAAAAGATAAAATACAAAATGGTACAGACACTAATATTGTTAATGCTCGTGCTCGTTATCTTGCGTGGGCAGCAGCGTTAGGCGAAAGACCATGGGAAGCAGGACTTGTTGCTGTTAACCAAACAGTTAATAATGAAAGTAACAATATAAACATAATATTTATTATAATTGCTATCTTTGGTGTAGCTTTATATGGTTTAGTTTCTTTCCGTAAACGCAAATACAATAATTAGTAAAGTGTAGCTTACCAATAACGAAAGAGTCAGGATGTCAAATTCCTGACTTTTTCTTATGAAAGGAAGTTATGATAATATTATCCTTTTTTAAATAATAATTATTTAAATTTACTATAATATACTAAGTGGAGGTAAGAGTAACTTATGATTAAAAGAAGGCCTGAATTTGATCCGTTTCGCGATAAAAAAGTATTCCGTTGTAAGTTTTGTAACTTCCCAATTACTAACCCTGGACTTTATCCTGGGAAGAAGATCATGATTAATCGCTATTGTCCAGCGTGTCATAGCAATAACACTTTTGCGCTTTTAAATAAACAAGATCAAACATTTTTACGGATGGGTTTCTTTAGTAACCCGCTTTATCCAATTAGCCCACATCACTTAAAAGGCGTGCCACTGAAGTTTAGTTTAATCGTGTTCCCCTTAAGTGTGTTCTTTAACTTTGTCGCGAATATTGTGTATATGCCGTTTGGCTTAATTTATAACAATATTCAAATTAAGAAGGCACTGAAAGAGTTTTACGCTTCTTATAAAGACCAAGACACTAATTTAATCTTAATTGATATGTTAGAGAAGAAAGCTGGTCCAAAGAATCAGTACGCTAGTTATAAGACAGGTATAGCGTACTTAGAAGGCATTCATGTTCCTTATGACTTAGAAAAGGCGGAATCTTACTTTAAAATAGCAAAAGAAGAACATGAAGGCGGCTTAGTTAAACTTGCAGAAACACTGATTCGCAGTGAAAACCCAAATTACGACAAAGCTTTTACGATTCTTAATTTAGTAAAAGATAATCCGCTAGCGAGTTATTATCTTGCTTATCTTTATTTTTATGGCTACGGTGTAACGCCTAGCCTCCGTATTGCGACAATTTACGCTGGTACTGCGCACACGCATAATATTAAAGATTATTACGACATTTATCCAAAAATCTTACAAATCTAAAATAAAATAACATACATTCTATGTTTGCTTTACTAATTGTAAAGACTTTTTTACAAATTTAACACTCCTCATTACTTTGGTGAGTAAGTAGTCTTATGCTATAATGCGTTTGTAGCAAAAAAGCTTATCTAGTGGGGAGAAGGAGTAAAAGAGTATGGAAAAATTAGTGTTTGAAACAATTGAAAGTTTATTAGAAATTAAAAAGTTACGGATTGAAGAACGTGGTCCAGTATTAAGTAGATTAACGGATGATGAAATCGTCTTATTAATCGACAACTTAGTGGAAGCCTTACAAAGTGAATACTTAGTGCAATAATAAGTATTCATTTTTTTAGTGAAGCACGGTATATGGCCGTGTTTTTTTATTCTTTAAGCGCTAGAATGCTATCAATAATCTCGCTATTTTCTAACTCTTTAGGATAAACAAGGTAAATTCCCCGTTCTAAGTGGAAGTCGCGTAAATCGATTTGTTTAAGTGTACCAACTTGCATATTTATTTCACAAATTGCTTTACTCATTACACTTAAGCCGTGACCGGCAATAATAAGTTGCTTAATCATTGCCGTATTATCGATTTCTAAAATAACATCAAAGTTATTAATATTATCGAAGTGGTTACTTAAATAATTTTCAAACGCTAGGCGTGTATTAGCTTTTTCGTGACGAAGAATAAACTTTTCTTTTTTTAATTCTTCAATACTTACATTTTTCTTATCAGCGAGCCGATGATCTTTAGGTCCAATAATAATTAACTCATCACGGAAGAGCAGTTCAATATTAAATTCATCAGTCTGTGATGTGCCGTCGATTATCGCAAAATCTAATTCATTTAAGCGCATTCTCTCTAAAATATTTTCGGCGATATCCGTATGAAAATTAAAGCGTAAATTTGGATACTTATCTTTAAATACCTCCATGATTTCGGGAATGAAGTAGCCCCCTGCTGTTAAAGTGATGCCAATATCAAGTTTTTTAGGTTGACCTTTTTGCTTTTTAATTTCTTTTTGAATATTACGTTCAAGCGCAATAAGCTTTTTAGCACTATCGACAAGGCTTTTCCCTTCATAAGTTAAAGTAAGATTACGGCCATTACGGCGAAATATCTCGATGCCATAACGACTTTCAAGTGCTTTAATGTGCTGCGTTACTGCGGGTTGTGAAAGATTACAGAGCTCGGCGGTCTGTGTATAGTTTTTTACTTTTGCTAAGATTATAAGTGTTTTTAATTTATCATCAATCATCGTAAATTTACCTCTGTTTCTAATTATAAGTTTTTCTTATATAATTATAACAAATTATAAGTTGTTATATTAGTAATAAGTGTGTATAATCATAGTACAACACTATATAAGGAGGCAAGTTATGGTCCCGTTTTTACTTTCAAGTCCGTTTAAAGACACAAGTGTACCAACAGTACTGATGGCTTTAAGCATTATGTTACTTGTTGGCTTTCTTTTAACGCGGCTCACAAAACCCCTAAAGTTACCAAACGTGACGGCTTATATTTTTGCTGGTATTATTCTTGGACCACTTGCGCAACTTATTTTAGGTGGTAAACCCTTATTCCCCGATGAACTCCGTAAAGGAATGGAGTTTATTACTGACCTTGCTTTAGCGTTTATTGCTTTTGGTGTTGTGCGTTACTTTAAATTCGACATATTAAAGAAAAGCGGACCAAAAATTCTCATAATTACATTATTTGAGAGCTTAATGGCTGTTGCTTTTAGCTTTGGAGCGATGATGCTGATGAACTTAATTCCCGGAGTTAAAATGGACTGGGAATTAGCGATTTTACTCGCAGCGATTGCTAGCGCTACAGCACCTGCTTCCACGATGATGACAATTAGACAAACAGGCGCTAAAGGGGACTTTGTTAATACAATCTTACAAGTAGTGTCGCTTGATAACGCCATTGCTTTAATTCTTTTTAGTGTGGCGATGGCAATTATTACTGGTAAAGAAAGTGGGGGCATTAACTTTATGCAACTTGCTAAACCTATTCTTTTAAACCTCGCTTTAATTGTCGCTGGGTACTTAATGGGTTTACTTTTATATTGGGTAACACCGCCAAAAAGAACGAAAGACAACCGGCTTATTATCGCTGTCGCCTTTATGCTTGGCTTTAGCGGGGTCGCTTCACTCTTAGACATCAGCCCACTTTTAGGCGTTATGGCAATGGGGATGGCTTACACTAATATTGCACCAGACGAATCACTTTTCCGGCAGATTGATGCCTTTTCACCACCGATTCTGACGATTTTCTTCGTATTAAGTGGGATGCGGTTACAATTACATATGCTTGCTAGTATCGGTGTTGTAGGTGTTGTTTACTTTATCGTCCGTATTATTGGTAAGTATACAGGTGCGACGCTTGGCAGTATCGTGGCGCGTAGCACCGAGAATAATAAGAAGTACTTAGGTCTTGCTTTAATCCCGCAAGCGGGCGTTAGTTTAGGGCTCGCCGCGCTTGGTTCACGGATTTTAATGGGATATGGACATAATGATTACGCTGATATGTTGACGACTATTATCGTTGCCGCCGGTGTGCTTTATGAAATCTTTGGACCACCAGCAGCGAAGTACTCACTCTCAATTACGAAGTCTTATACGACCGAAAAGACGGTCGAAATGATTGGACCAAAACCAAGCGAAATCCCTGTTTCGGCTGAACCTAAAGAAGTACCAGTCGAAGAAAGTATCGCCGAAATTAAAGCGGAAACAAAATAATTATATTTAATAACTTAATAGCATATATTATGCTAATATAACCTTATTATGATGGATAAATTAATTGACTATTTTGAACGCGGTGAAATTGATAAAGTTATCGCGCTAAGTAAAGGGAGTAAAGATCCTGAAATCCAGTTCTTTTATTTAGCAGCGCTCCGTTATTTAGGGGAGTACCAAATTGCTCTATCATTTATCAGTGAAAATCAAATGCAATTATACACAAATAATGCTGCGCAACTTATTGATTGGCATATTGATATATTGCTTGAATTAGATGATTTAGATCAAGCTTTAAATACACTTAAAATCTATGAAACTTTCCCATACTTCAGCCTAGAAACAAATGAACTTATCGCTAAATTAGGCGATAAAGTTCAACAAAAACGTAAAGAAAAGAACAGGCAACATAAATTTGACCTTTTTGAATTAGAACGAAGACTATTGTGCCGTAATGTTGAACTTGCTTTTAATGCGGTTAGTTATATGGTAAGTAACTTTCATGAAGCTTATATTGCCCTATTTAAAAGAGCGCTGCTTGATGCACCAATTAACAATGTTAAATCAATAATAATTTTTGCCTTAAAAGAATTAAAACATAATGAAACTGTGCAAGTGAATAAGTTTGGGAAATTAATTAAAGTAAACCCCGCAACAGCGCCTGATCCTTTTAAAACGAAAGGCGGGGCTAAATTAATTAAAAAAATGCAAGAAGTAGCGGCGCTTGATGACTATAATCAATTTAGTGAAGTCGCTGATTCTTTAATTACAGGTCATGCGATGTATATTTACCCGCTTACTTACGAAGTAAAAGATGTTGACGGACTAGTGGACGCCTACCTTTATTACATTTATCGTGCGTTAGGGCGTGTTAATAATGTTAATGAATATATTGAAGAACACGGTCTAAACGCTGAAACACTATTTGCGATATTTACAAAGTATCACTTTACCTACTTTGATTAATCATGTCTTTTTATGATTTAACGAAATAAAATGATTAAATTGTCCTTAATCACGGAAATATTACATAAATAAGCCACTTTATTACTAATATGAGCGATATTTTAGTATACTTACTAAGGTTATAAATGGAGGAATTTTTATATATGAAATTAAAAGTAACTAAACTTGAAACAAGTAAATACGAATTAGAAGTCGAAGTTAGTGAAGCTAAATGGAGTGCGGCACGTGAGAAAGCCTTTAAGAAATTAGCAAAAGACGTCACTGTCCAAGGCTTCCGTAAAGGTAAAGCACCAGAACACTTAGTGCGCGCTAAAATTGATCCCGTTAAAGAGTTAGATGAAGCAGTGCACAGTTTACTCGATGAAGCTTTCCAATTTGCGATTAAAGAAAGCGGACATTATCCAGTAATTCAACCTACTTACGACGTCGTTAAAGTAAGTGATACTGAACTTGTCCTTAAATTTATTATTGTTGCTGCACCAGTTGTTACACTTGGCCAATATGAAGGGCTTAAAATCGGTCGTGGTGAGGCTAATGTTGAAGACAGTGCCGTTGAAGTACGCCTTAACTCAATCTTAGAGCAAAATGCCGAACTTATCTTAAAAGAAGACGCTGCTGCTTTAGGTGACACTGTTGTGCTTGACTTTGAAGGGTTTGTCGATGGCGAAGCTTTTGAAGGTGGTAAAGCCACTAATCACGAATTAGAACTTGGCAGTGGTCAATTTATCCCAGGTTTTGAAGATGCACTTGTCGGTGTAAAAGCAGGTGAAAGCCGTGATGTTAACGTTACTTTCCCCGAAAATTATCATGAACAACTCGCTGGTAAGAAAGCTGTCTTTAAAACAACAGTCCATGAAGTTAAAGAAAAACGTTTACCAGCGTTAACTGATGACTTTGCAGCCTCACTTAATATGCCAAATGTTACGGATGTTGCTAGTTTACGCGTCCATGTCTTATTTGAACTTACTAAACAAGCCGAAGCCGCTGAACGCAATGAATATGTTGAAAAAATCTTAGCGAAATTACGCGAAACATCAACCTTTGAACTTGCGAATGACATTATTGACCGTGAAGTCGAACATATGGATGAAAGACTTAAAAATCAAGTCACGCAACAAGGAATGGAATGGAAACAATATTTAGAATTAACAAAACAAACTGAAGAAGAAATTAAAGAACGCTTTGTAAGTGAAGCAACCGTTAATTTACAAAACTTCTTAGTGCTTAATGAAATTGCCAAAGCTAAAGAAATTGAAGTTACTGATGCGGAAGTCGATTTTGAAATTGCGATGATGGCGCAACAATATAACATGGAAGAAAAACGCATCCGTGAATTACTTGGCGATAACATCAACAATTTACGTAATGATGTCCGCCAAAAGAAAATTATTAATTTCTTATTAGAAAATAATGAATAATTATTAATTAGTTAAGTTTTACATAAAGAAAAGGAGAGGTTACATGGCTAACAAAAATACAGCAAAACGCTATGAGTTACCGCTTATTATTACACGCAATCAAGTGTATTTTCCGTTTAATCAAAGTGATGACTTAGATGCGGGACGACCGGCGACTGTTGAAGCGATTAAATACGCTAATAATAGTGATGATAAGTTACTAATTGTAGCAACGCAAAAGGTTTTTACGGTTAATAACCCATCGATGAATGATATTTATGAAGTCGGCGTACTCGCACGACTAACAAAAGTGCGTGAAAGACCGCATCACATTACCGTACAACTTGAACCACTTGCCCGTGTTTTCATTAATGAACTTGATGAAAGTGGTCCCTTTATTATTGCTGACGCTACTGTTACTTTTCATGAGCCACTTGACCCTGACGCTAATCCTGAACGCTTAAAAAATGCCTTATTTGATTTCTTTAATGACAAATTAGAGTTAACAAGACGGTTACATATCGATTTAGATGCCTTAAAGGCTGCCGATATGAATTTAGAAGAACTTATTTACTTCTTAGCGAATAAAACGCTCAATAGCACCGAACAAAGAATGGCTGTCCTTGCCGAAAATAGTCTAGAGCGACGCATTGATATTTTACTCAAGTTTCTTGAAGACGATGTCGCTAATGATGCTGTTGGAGCGATTACACAAATTGTGCGTAACCGCCCACAAAGCGGTGAAGGACTTGACGAAGTTGAACGCGACGGCTTACCGCTAGAAGACGATGAAGATGAAGATGAAGACGAAGAATTTGATACTGGCGAAGAAATTCTAGCGCAACTTAAAAAGCGCTACTTCCCCAAAAACTTCGTAACGCGCATTAAAAAAGAAGCGAAAAAGATGGGCCGCGTTGAACCAAGTGAACGCTCACGGATAATTGAATATTTAGATTGGTTAATGAAGTTACCTTATGACCAAGAAACAATTGATAATCTTGACCTTGAAAATGTCCGTAAGGTCTTAGATAAAGATCACTTTGGTTTAGAAGAACCAAAAAAACGCATTGTCGAATTTATGGCCGTAAAACGCCTTGCTAAAGAAAATAGAGCAACGGTTTTATGTTTTTACGGACCACCTGGCACTGGTAAAACTAGTCTAGCGACAAGTATTGCAACCGCGATGGGCCGTAAACTTGTCAAAGCTAGTTTAGGTGGGGTTGATGACGAAAGTAAGTTACGTGGCTTTTTACGAACTTACGTTGGTGCGCAACCTGGCATTATTATTTCCTCAATGCGTAAAGCAGGAACGATTAATCCAATTTTCGTCCTTGACGAAGTCGATAAATTAGGGAGGAGCAATCGTGGTGACCCAAGCAGTGCACTTTTAGAAATTCTTGACCCTGAACAAAATAAAGGTTTTATCGATCACTATATTGATGAACCTTATGACTTAAGTAAAGTCGTCTTTATTGCCACCGCTAACTATTACTGGGATATCCCGCGTCCACTTCGTGACCGGATGGAAATGATTGAATTAAAAGGGTATACCGAAGAAGAAAAAGTACAAATTGCTGAAAAGCACTTAATACCTAACGGGATTGAAAGTCACGGGCTTAAGGGCTATGACATTAAGTTTACTGATGAAGCCTTACGCTTTATTATCGGTGGCTATACTTGGGAAGCTGGTGTACGGATGCTTAATCAAAAAATCAGCGCCATTTTCCGTAAGCTAAGTGTTGAAGTACTAAGTGACGTGGAAAGTAACTTTACGATTACCCCTGAAGAAGTGCAAAAGCATTTAGGTAAACCGCGTAACTTTTTTACCAAAAAAGAACCAGAACCAATCGTCGGTGTTGTCACTGGCATCAGTGTCGCTGGTAATATTGGTGACATCATGAAGATTGAAGTAACAACATTTAAAGGTAAAGGTGTTGTTAATGTAACAGGGAACCTTGAAAAAATGCTTAAAGAATCAGGGGAAATTGCTGCAAGCCATGTTAGAAGTTATGCTGAAAAGTATGGGATTAATCCTGATGTCTTCCTTGACACTGATATAAATGTACACTTCCCACAAGCAAGTACGAAAGATGGCAATAGTGCGGGTGTCGCAATGACGATTGGCATTATTAGTGTATTAACTGATCGTAAGATTAATCCAAATGTGGCGATGACTGGTGAAGTAACTTTAACTGGCCGAGTACTTGCCATCGGCGGGCTTTATGAAAAGATTTTAGGCTGTATTAGAGCGGGGATTGAAACAGTATTATTCCCTGAAGAAAATGTTGTTGACCTTGATGAAATCCCGCAAGAAGTGAAAGATAAAGTTAAACTTGTGCCGATTAAAAATATTGATGAAGCAGTAGCCATCGCGCTTTTACCGAAAAAAGTAAAGAAAATAGCTACTGCCTAAAAGTACTATGATTAATTTTCAAAATACATTGTTCGTTGGTAGTTTTACAAACAAAAACGAAGGGGCAATCGAAGCTTTGCCGGAGATTATTTTCATTGGGCGTAGTAATGTTGGTAAAAGTAGTTTAATTAACGCGATTATTAATCGTAAAAACCTAGCGTATACTTCCAAAAAGCCTGGATTTACGAAATTATTAAACTATTATAATGTTGATGATACATTTTATTTAGTCGACGCTCCTGGCTACGGGTTTGCAAAGCGTGAAAAAGATTTAAGCGCTAGTTTTGCAACTATGATGAATAATTACTTTAATAAAAACACTAATTTATCCATGATTTATTTACTAATTGATAGTAGACGAACACTAAGCGCGGATGACGAAGCTTTTTTAGACTTTGTTAGTCATCATAAATTTCCGCTGACCCTTATTTTTACAAAGTCTGATAAATTAAATCAAAGTATGCGCGCGAAAGCCTTAAACTTTTATAAAAAGACATTTAAAGGTGAAGTTAAAGCGATTTTTACTAGTAGTCACAATAAAGAAAATATAAGTAAAGTGCATGAGCATATTAGTGATACACTCAAAAACCTTAAAGCATAAGTAACTTGTTGCAATTAAGTGCTTAAGAGTGATAAAATAAACAGGCATTGTCATTACAGAAGTAAGATTACGAGGCGACACAGAGAGTCGAGCAAGGTGAAAGTCGACACGCAGCCACTTACTGGGTCATAGTGACTAAAGATGTCCGGGTAATGTCCGTTATCACATCTAATGAAGTGCGTATACATATATACGAAATAAGGTGGTACCACGGAGCAATTCGTCCTTAAAGTGGTACTTTTTCATTTATTGGAGGGAAATATGAAACTTGATACCCATTATAACCATCTAAAGGTGGAAAAAGGTCGTTATGAACATTGGAAAAAAAGCGGCTATTTTAAAAGTGGTGATACATCTAAACCAAAATTCAGTGTCGTGATCCCACCCCCGAATGTTACTGGTGTTTTACACTTAGGACATGCTTGGGACAATACATTCCAAGATATTATTGCTCGCTATAAAAAAGCGCAAGGGTTTGATGTTTTATATTTACCAGGAATGGATCACGCTGGTATTGCTACACAAGCGCGGATTGATGGACGGCTTCGGGAACGCGGCTTATCACGTTATGACTTAGGACGCGAAAAATTCTTAGAAGAAGCATGGAAATGGAAAGAAGAATACGCGAGTACGATCCGTAGTCAATGGGCAAAGCTCGGGCTCATGCTTGATTATGACCATGAACGTTTTACGCTTGATAAGGGACTAAATGACGCTGTTAAGCATACATTTGTGGAACTTTATAACCGCGGTTATCTCTATCTTGGTGAACGGATTATTAATTGGGACCCCGTTTTCCAAACAGCGCTTAGTAATATTGAAGTCATTCATAAAGATGTTGAAGGCTCATTTTATTACTTTAAATATAAACTTGAAGGCAGTGACTTTTATTTAAGTGTCGCGACAACGCGACCGGAAACAATGTTTGCCGACGTCGCCCTTGTCATTAACCCACGCGACGAGCGATACACAAAATACTTAGGTAAAAACTTCGTAAATCCAGTAAATAATGAATTAATTCCGTTAATCGCTGATGATTATGTTGATTTAGAATTTGGTACTGGTGTGATGAAATGTACGCCCGCGCACGACGCAAATGACTTTAAAATCGGTGAAAGACATAACTTAAGTCGCCCGATTTGTTTAAATAAAGACGCAACACTTAACGAACGCGGTCTTGAACTAGCGGGTCTAGATCGCTTCGATGCACGCGAAAAACTCGTCGCCAAGATGAAAGAACTTGATTTACTTATTAAAGTGGAGAAAATCGTGCATAATGTCGGTCATAGTGAACGAAGTGATGCCATTATTGAACCGTATTTATCAAAACAGTGGTTTTTACGCATGGATCACTTTGCTAAAAAAAGTATCGAAGGGCAAAAAGGTGATGACCCCATCCGCTTTTTCCCGAAACGCTTTAATAAAACTTATTTAAATTGGATGGAGATTGCTGAAGATTGGTGCGTATCACGCCAAATTTGGTGGGGTCACCGTATCCCGGCTTATTATCATAAAGAAACTGGTGAAATAGTAGTAAGTGTTACACCACCTAAAGACTTAGAAAATTATCGGCAAGATGAAGATGTCCTTGATACATGGTTTAGCAGTGCACTTTGGCCTTTTTCAACGCTAGACTGGCCAAATACGGATAGCGAACTCTTTAAACGCTATTACCCGACCGATGTAATGGTGACAGGCTACGATATTATTTTCTTCTGGGTATCACGGATGATTTTCATGGGGTTAGAGTTAACTAATGAAAAACCATTTAAAGACGTCGTTATTCACGGTTTAATTCGTGATGAACAGGGCCGAAAAATGTCAAAATCACTCGGCAACGGGGTTGATCCAATTGAAGTGATTGCGAAGTATGGTGTTGATAGCCTCCGTTATTTCTTAGCAGGCGCAAGTACCCCAGGCCAAGATGCGCGCTATAGTGAAGCGCGTATCCAAGCAAGTGTCAATTACTTAAATAAGATTTGGAACGCAGCTAGGTTCTTACTTTTAAACTTACCAGAAGACTTTAAACCAGGTAAGATTAATCATAAGAAACTGCATCCTGTTGATGCTTTTATCTTAAGTCGTTATTACGAAACAGTGCGTAAAGTCACAAGTTTAATGGATAAGTATGAGCTTGGTATGGCTAGTAATTATCTCTATGCTTTTGTTTATGATGATTACTGCTCAAATTATATTGAAATGGTTAAAGTTATTTTAAATAGTGATGGTGATCATACAAATACATATAATGTTATGTATCACACTTTACACGGAATCTTAATGATGATTTATCCTTATTCACCTTTTATTAGTGAAGAAATTTATTTAGCGCTCCCAAATCATCTCGATTCTATAATGTTAGCGAGTTATCCAAAAGCTAGTCGTTTACGCTTTAAGCGCGAAGCGGAAGAAGTAAATACGATTATTAACTTAATTAAAGAAATTCGTAACTTTAAGAGCACTAATAACTTAGCGCCCAATACTAAAATGAATTTATATGTCGCTGATGTTAGCTTTGATTTAACGCCTTATCTTGATATTATTCGCCGTTTAGGTTTTATTAATGAATTTAAGTATAGTGATGTTCCTATTGAAGTAACGACAGTTAGTCTTCCAAAAGCTACTTTTGGCTTAGAGTTAGATGTTGATCGCAGTGTGCTGATTAGTCAACTTGAAAAAGAAATCGAAACTTTAACGAAAGAAGTTGAAAGGAGCACTAAGCTTTTAAATAACCCTGGTTTTAAAAATAAAGCTCCCGCAAGCAAAGTTGCGGAAGAAGAAGAAAAAGCTCGCCATTACGCTGAAAGTCTGGCGCTCGCGGTTGATAAACTAACTAAATTGCGATAAAACATTAACTTTCCTTTTACTTAATAGTAGGAGGAAATTATTATGACTTTATTAACTAATGCCGAAATGGCAAATATTAAAGGTGGTGAACCAATCACTTTAGCAGCGGTAATGACAATTTTAGTCATCGCTATTGTAACGGTGATTGTGTATAAGTTATTTACTTCAAACGCCGGTTCTACGACAATACCGGGAGGTTTTAAATTTGAATGGAAGTAAACGCATTAAAGAGCTACCCCATTTAAAAAGACCACGTGAAAAGGCGCTTTATTACGGAATTGGTAGTTTAAGTGACGCCGAAGTACTTGCGCTGTTAATTGGTAAAGGCACAACGAAAGATAATGCGTTAAGTCTTGCTAAGAAGCTTTTAAATAAACATATATCCTTACAAAATATGTATCGGATTGATGACCCGAAGCTCCTTTTAATGCCAGGAATTGGTGAAGTTAAGGCACTGCAAATTTTAGCGGCATTTGAATTAAATAAAAGGCTTTTGTTTCTTGAAGGAAGTCACGACCGCCCAATATATCGCGAAGACGAAATTGTGCGTTCCTTTCAAAGGCGGATTGGACGCTTACAAAAAGAAACGCTCTACCTTTTAGCGCTCACGAATCGTAATTATATTATTAGTGAAAAACAACTATATCTAGGGACGGAAAAAGGCTTTAGCCTTGACGCTAAAGAAGTAGTAAGAGAATTATTAATCGCTAACGCTGATCGTTATATTTTGATTCATAATCATCCTAGTGGTCATGTTGAACCTAGCGCAAATGACTTAGAAACAACGATAGAGTTGGCAACAATAAGTGCCCAATTTGGTGTTACTCTTTATGACCATTTAATTATTGGTGCAAATGCTTATTTTTCATTAAGAAAGCTTGGTAAGTTGTAAAATGGTATTATTTTAGTAGTTGTTTAGTAGATAATAAGTTTTAGCATTATTATTTATATCTCTATACTATTATGTCTGCGATTGTTTTTAATATCTCAATTGTATCAAAGAATTTAATATCGGCTGCATAACTATTTTTTTGCATGAACTTTTCCCACTCATTAATTAGCTTACTATTGTTTTGCATATTATTTAATATTTCTTTGCTATCCTTAATAATCTTTGTTGTCTTTCTCTTGTTGGAAGTATTAAAAATAGCTCTTTTTAAAGTTTTAAAATTAATTGCATTATGTTTAAGTTTAAAAATCATATAAACATCGTAAAAATCTTTCATTCTTGTTGTTTCTATATTGCGAACAATTATTGTTTCATATTTTTCTGCGATGATTGTTTCAATATTATATGCATATAACCTGATTTTTTCTGATGTTAAGAGACACGAATATTCATATACTATTTTGCTTGGTGTAATTGGATCACCAGTTGTTATATCTAGTTTAAGAGGAATTCTAGTATTTTCTAACATTGCTACAAGCGATATACGAAAGTTATCATAGTAATCGATTTCCCTAATAATTTCGATGTTTGTAAAAATAAATTCTACGCCATCATTTATGTCTATATTGATAATTTCTTTGATGACATTAGTTATCATTTCTTGTTCTAAATTCATGTCTTTAATATTTGTATCTATATCAATAGTTGTCCTATTAGTGATTCCGATAATTGAAGATATTAAAAACCCACCTTTAATAATGAATTTGTCTTTATAGAGTGATTTTGAAAGCCGCATCAAAAACCTCTCAAAGAAGTACATCCTTAAAATTATATTTGCACTTAAACCGATTTGTGAAGCAAGATTTCGTGTTTTAGCTTTAATACTTGTAATATTAATCATGAAAGAATCTCAATATAGCGTAAAATTTCATTTTCAATCTTAAATTGACGACTATATTTGATTAACTTTTTGATATCTTTATCTTTTCGACGAAAATATCTTGTAATTGCATCAACAAAAACTTCTTTTTCGATATTTTCTCGATCAGCGATGATATCACAAATGGTTCTTTCCATATCATAAACTAAAATTTTGTTGCCAAAATATGTTTTCATCGTAATAATACCGATTTTATGATGTTTTCTTTTGACATATCTTGTTTTTAAATTTATATATCTTTTCTTAATATGTGAAGTGTTATATCCTTGTGGTACTGTGATGTAGAGTCTATCTGGCATTCGATCTGATAAATCATGGAGAATAAGAGCGGTCTCATGCGAAAAACAAACCTGATTACTATTAGCAGAAACTAACATGAAATCATCAATAACTTCGCCGGCCTTTTGATAGACACCAGGTCTTAGTCTCTCAAGTTTTCCCTCTTTCACTAATACTGAAAGTAGTTGGCGATTAACACCAATTCTAGCAGCGTCTTTATTAGTGATTACTGGCCTTTCATTTAAGTAGTTTTGTAAACTTGTCATAGCATCCTTTCTTACACTTTCGCTTTAATTATACGAAATTAAAGAGTAAATGTAAATATATGTAAGAAGCACTTCCACATTACTTAATAGTCAAGAGGTAGTGCTTTCTCAATATAAAATACAATCGAAATAAGTATTTTTACTACAAATAAATGATTTATATGACAGTTTAATGTGAAAAAATCATTGTTTTATATTTTAACCCTTGCCTAAACCTATGGTTTATGATATTTTACATATGTTATCGCCTCACAAGCTTTAACCGCCTAGAAATGGTTAGTGTGCAAAGAAGAACAATTAACTTCTACCATAATAGCGAGTCCAAGTGGAAATATATAAAGGAGGTTAGCACATGTACGCAATTATTGAAACAGGTGGCAAACAAGTTAAAGTAGCCACTGGTGATGTAATTTATGTCGAAAAACTCGATGTTGCTGAAGGAGAAGATTTCGTCTTTGATAAAGTCTTACTCGTCGGTGGTAAAAAAGCTAAAGTTGGAACCCCATATGTTAAAGGTGCCACCGTTAGCGCAAAAGTAGTGAAACACGGCTTAAATCGCAAAATTAAAGTATTCACCTACAAGAACAAAAGTAATGTTAGACGCATGCTTGGACATCGTCAACCATATACTTGCCTTGAAGTTGTGGAAATTAAAGGTTAAGTATGATTAATGTCGTTATTACTACAATTGATGAAGAAATCTTAAAGATTCGCATTAAAGGTCACGCTTATAGCGGAGAACCAGGTCATGATCTCGTGTGTGCTGGTGTAAGTGCCGTAAGTATTGGTGCACTTAATAGCTTACATGAAGTTGATACTGCCTTCAAAGTTACTGTTGAAGATGGTCTAGTGGAAATAGTCCCATTATATAGACCAAGTTACGAAAACAAGATTGTGCTGCAAGTATTAATAACGAGCTTAAAAACTATTGCAGAATCATACGGAAAGTATGTACAAATCCGTGAAGAAAGGAGAGCACAAGCATGAAATTCATTCTAAACTTACAATTATTTGCCTCGAAAAAAGGTGTTGGATCAACGCGCAACGGCCGTGACTCCACTGGTCGTCGCTTAGGTGCTAAACGCGCTGATGGTCAACTAGCGAAAGCTGGGGCAATTTTATATCGCCAAAGAGGTACTCGGATTTATCCAGGACTTAACGCCAGAAGAGGTAGTGATGATACAATCTACGCGACTGTTGAAGGTATTGTCCGTTTTGAACGCTTTGGTAAAACACGCAAACGTGTTAGCGTTTATCCTGTTAACTAATTAGAGAAACAAAATGACCACCGCTCACTTAAGTCGGTGGTCTTTTTTTCATATATAATATAAAATATATTATTGAAAAGAGGTACACATGGCTAAAAAATTAGTGACGGTTGTCGTCCCAATGTATAACGAAGAACCGATGGTTCCCCATTTTTTAACAAAAATCGCCGAAATTATTAAAGAAAATGATGGCTACAACTTTGAAGTAGTAGCGGTTAACGACGGGAGTCGTGATAATACGCTGGCCTTACTTTATGATTTTCAGAAAAAATATAAATTTTTACGTGTCGTAAATTTAAGTCGTAACTTTGGCCACGAAGCAGCAGTGGCGGCAGGACTAAGTGTTGCCAAGGGTGACGCTATTATTCCAATTGACGCTGATTTACAAGATCCACCGGAACTTATTAAACCGATGCTTGAACTTTTTGAAGAAGGATATGATGTCGTTAATGCCCGTCGTGCTTCGCGTAAAGAAGATACATGGATTAAGCGTTACACTGCTGGTAAATTTTACAGAGTAATTGATAAGTTATCAGGGAAAGTACGTATTCCGCAAAATGTTGGTCATTATCGGCTTATATCAAGACGCGTGCTTGATGAAGTTTTAAAATTACCGGAAAGCAATCGCGTCTTTAGAGTAGAAGTTCCTTATGTTGGCTTTAAAACAGCGGAAGTAGCGTTTGTTAGACCCAAAAGAGAACATGGTAAAACGCATTACAATATGAAGTCAATGATTGATTTAGCAATTAACGCTATTACAATTACGAGTACTAAACCACTTAACTTTGTCTTTAAGTTTGCAATGTGGCTGGGGATTATCTTTGGTTTAAGTGCCGTGACGCAACTTGTGCTATTTATTTTAGAAATGACTAAGGTATTAGTGCTGCCTTTTCTTAATCACGGTGTGTGGTTATTGATAAATGTTAGTTTATTTTTAACAACAGTTATCCTTTTAGCGCTTACAATAATCTCAATTTATCTTGGCAAAACATTTAATGAAACGCAAAAACGCCCATTTTATGTTATTGAATCAGTAAAGGAAAATAAATAAAGAATGTTTATCGACCAAGCTAAAATAACACTTAAAGCGGGTAATGGCGGTAATGGGATGGTCTCTTTTCGCCGTGAAAAGTATGTGCCAAAAGGGGGGCCAGATGGCGGGAATGGGGGTCGCGGCGGTTCCATTTACTTTGTCGCTACAAGTAATATTTCAACACTTACTGATTTTCGCTTTGGTTTAACGATTAAGGCTAATAACGGCGGTAATGGCGCAACTAAAAATCAGTACGGTAAAAGTGGTGAAGATCTCTATGTCAAAGTACCAATCGGCACTGTTGTTTATCTTGAACCAAGCCGCGAAGTAATTGCCGACTTTAAACTTGAGGGTGAAACAATGTTAATCGCTAAAGGTGGGAAAGGTGGTCGCGGGAATGCTGCTTTTAAAAGTAGCACGAATCGCGTGCCGCGTATTGCTGAGCACGGTGTACCTGGTGAAGAACTACTTGTGACACTTGAATTAAAATTACTTGCGGATATTGGCTTTATTGGCTTACCTAACGCTGGTAAATCAACACTTTTAACCGTGATCAGTGAAGCACGACCACAAATTGATAATTATCCTTTTACAACACTTAGACCAGAACTAGGCGTTGTAAAAGCTAATAGCGGTAACCGTTTTGTGGCTGCGGACTTACCAGGCATTATTAAAGATGCACATTTAGGACGCGGACTTGGCTTACGCTTTTTACGGCATGCGCAGCGTTGTAAGGTGCTCGCTTTCATCATTGACGGTGAAAATAGTGAAGATTACTATAAAGAATATAAGTTACTGCGTAATGAAGTGAAGGAATATGGGTATAAATTAGATGAAAGACCCTTCTTTGTGGCTGTAAGTAAAGATGAAACAGTAGATACTCATAAAAAAGTAAAAGCACTAGCGAAAAAACTAAAAGATATTAAAGTGCTTGGTTTTAGTAGTCTCTTACATGAAAATATCGATACTTTAATTAATACGATGGAAGAATATATTGTTAACGCTCCCGAAATTGAAATGGTTGATGAAGAAGGCGTTGCGGTTAAGTATCGAGAGTACGACTTAACGGCGACTATTGACCCTGATTTATTTACGATTGAGAAAGTTAGAGCCGGAGTGTACCGTATTGTTGGGGAAAAAGTTGAGGAAAGATATCATAAATACATCTTAAATACAGAAGAAGCGATTTTATCACTTTTAAATTATCTCCGTGAAATTGGTGTCGAAGATGCCCTTGATAAAATGGGAGTTAATGATGGTGATACTGTGATTCTCGTTGACTTTGAATTTGAGTATTTCCGCTAGGGAGGAATTATGGGACAAGAAAGTTTACAAAATTATTTACAGTACTTAGTGCGTTACTTAAAGCGTAGAGCACGCGGATTTAATGGTTATATTTTAGGGTTAAGTGGTGGTCTCGATAGTGCAGTTGTGGCACTTCTTGCCCAAAAAGCCGTAAAGGACGACTTATTATGCGTCATTATCGATATTGAAAGCGAAAAGTGTGATATGGATGATGCCTTAGAACTTTGTAAACTACATAATTTAAATTACTATTACATTGATTTAACTGCAGAATACCGCGCGGTTGTGAAAAAACTTGAAGAAAGTAAAAAGTTAACCGAACTTAGTAAAATTAATACGAAAGTTCGTTTACGTATGGTGACGCTTTATGCTTTAGGGCAAACACATAGCAAATTAGTGCTCGGCACTGATAATAAGGCGGAACTCTTTACTGGTTACTTTACAAAGCACGGGGATGGGGCTGCTGATTTATTCGTCCTTTCAAGCTTAACAAAGGGTGAAGTCTTTGCCGCAGCGCGCTTACTTGGTGTTACGCCAAACATTATTAATAAAATTCCAAGTGCTGGGCTTTATGTCGGACAGACTGACGAAGCCGAGATGGGCATTAAATACGAAGATCTTGACGCCTTTATCAGCGGTAAAGAAGTATCGCCAAGCGTTAAAGCACGCGCAATAGAACTGCACCGCATCAGCAATCACAAACGACGTCCAATCCCTCGACCACGGGAGAAAAGATAGTGAAAAAGCAAAAATTTGTGAGTAACACGATTATTAGTGGCCTAGCTGCCGTACTTTTATTCGTCGTGTTACTTATATTTATAAGGATGGTGGGAGTATGATTTATGGATTAAAAGGCATTGTTACAAAACAAACGGCGACAACGATTGTCTTAGATGTGCGTGGTGTCTATTACGAAGTTAAAGTGCCGTCTGTGCCACAACAACAACAGTTTAGTGAACTATTTTTATATACATATCAAGTAATTAGAGAAGATGAGCATTATCTTGTTGGCTTTTTAAGTCTTGAAGAAAAAAGCTTATTTACCGAGCTTTTAAATGTTTCAGGCATTGGTCCAAAGACTGCTTTAGGGATCATGACGGCCACAACACCAGAGCGCTTCTTACAGGCAGTCACGAGTGAAGAACTTAGTTACTTAAAGAAATTACCGGGCGTTGGTCCAAAAGGCGCGAGTCAAATTATTCTCGACTTAAAGGGTAAATTACAAACTGACACTTCAAAAGGCTTAAATCCTTATGAACAAGAAGTAACGCTTGGATTACAAAACTTAGGGTTTAAGAAAAGTGAAATTACTAAAGTTTTAAAGAAAGTTAGTAATAAGTCGCTTGACGCTAATGAGTTATTACGTCTAGCGCTTAGTGAGTTAAGACGGTAATGAGTAACAGATTAGTGAGTGATAAATTAGATCAAAGTGAAGCAAGTGTGGAATTAAGTCTCCGCCCGTTAACATTGAATGAATATGTCGGGCAAACTGCGCTTAAACATAATTTAAATATTTTTATCACTGCCGCTAAAGCACGGAATGAAGTACTTGATCATACTTTACTTTTCGGACCACCAGGACTTGGAAAAACAACATTAGCGCACATTATCGCTAATGAAATGGGCGCAAATATTAAAGTAATCAATGGTCCAAGTATTGAAAAAGCCGGTGACTTAGCAGCGATTTTAACGACTTTAGAAGCAGGTGATGTGTTATTTATCGATGAAATTCACCGTTTACCGCGTGTCGTTGAAGAAGTCTTATATAGTGCAATGGAAGACTTTAAGTTACAAGTGATGATTACGCTTGATGGTAATGTTAAAAATTTACAAGTTGATTTACCACCCTTTACGCTTGTTGGTGCAACAACAAGAGCCGGTGACTTAAGTAGTCCGCTCCGGGCACGCTTTGGCATTAGTGAAAAAATTGATTATTACGAAGAAAGTGATATTTTTAACATTATTAAACGGACAAGTCGTGTGTTTGAATTACCGATTAATGATGACGCTGCGCTTGAAATTGCACGCAGAAGCAGACGAACACCGCGCATTGCTAATCGGCTCTTTCGCCGCATTCGTGACTTTGCGACTTTCGCTAGTAAGCGAGTGATTGAATACGAACTATGTCTTGAAGCTTTAAAACATTTACGTGTTGATACGCTTGGGCTAGATGAAGTTGATATTGCCTACTTAACAACACTAGTAGAACGCTTTCGTGGTGGACCAGTTGGGCTTGAAACCCTAGCGAACGCGATTGGTGAAGAAGTGACGAACTTAGAAGATGTTTATGAACCATATCTCTTACAAATTGGGATGATTGATAAAACACCGCGTGGTCGTGTGGCCACAGAAATTTGTTATGCACACCTTAAAAAACCACGACAAACACATTTATTTTAAAAAAATGCCGATATTTTCACTAATTAGCGTTATTTTGGTTGTGAAAAAAGTCATTTAATAGTAATCTATTAAAGCGATTATGTGTATCGAAGTATTTTTAGTATGACGGAGGAATTCTTATGCGTAGACTAGCAGCATATCTAACATTAACATTTACACTGATTTTTGGCGCCGCGCTAAATATGTTTAGCCCGCTCCGTAATTTAGTGAGTAACCACGAATACCAAACTGGTCGTGAGTTTGTTTATCGGATTAGTGATAAAGATCCCGATAAAGATTTAGATCCAAAAGCAATTGATGAGATTGTGACGATTATGGACCGCCGGATGCAAAATTATGGCGTTAGTGAATACAATATTGCTAAAGAAGGCAAAAACATTGTCCGTGTCTCCACAACCTTACAATCAACCGAAGAATATAACCGTCTTCAAGTTTATCTTAACTATAACGCTAATTTCACGATGAAAATTGGTGATGATGATAATACGGAAGCGATTTTAAGCGCTGATCAAATCTTTGCCGATAAAAAAGCCCGTGTTGAATATCGTGGTCCTTATCCTTTTATTGTCTTCCCGTTAAGTGACCCCACTTTATTTGAAACGACAATTGTTGATGTCGCGCAAAAAATTCAAGAAGAAAAAGGTTCACAAGAAACAGCAGAAGGCGAAGATAAGCCAGCTTTAGTCAAAGAAGCAACAATCGTCTTATGGAGTGATTATGACCCTGATAAAGATAGTTATATGAGCCCAGTTGGCGATACACAAGGTAAAATTTTCCTCTCCTTTGACTATCGCTCGATGTGGTGGAATGAAGACAAGACCGAAATCGGTGTCGCTAGTCCGCTTGAAGGGACGTCGGAAAACCATAAATATACAACGGCTCAAATTAAAAAAGCTAGTGAAACCGCCCGTTATATGATGAATGTCTTTAACGCTGGTACACTTGATTATAAAGTTGATTTCTTATATGCCAATAAAGCAATGGCGCCAACGGTTGAACCACTTATTAATTTAGGTACACGCGATAATATTGCCTTAAGTGCAACATTCTTTGCTAGTTTAGTAACAATGGTTGTCGTCCTTGTTATTTTATTTGCGATTTACCGTTTACCAGTCTTAAATGCACTAAGTAGTAGTTTATTAACATTCTTAGGCACAATGATTATTTTCAACGCGATTCAAGTCGAATTTAGTACAAGTGCCATTATTGGTGTACTGATTGTGACCTTTGTAAGCATTTTAAGTACGATTTTATACGCTGCTAAGTTTAGAAATGAAGTGTATAAAGGCCGCACCTTTAAAAAGGCCCACACTGAAGCTATTACCCGTTCAAGTTTCTTAACAATTGATATTTTAGTGTTATTACTCGTCACGGGTATCTTTACATATTTCTTTGGTGGTGCAGCACTCACTGGGTTTGCTACAACCTTAATCTTTGGTAGTATCGTGATGGTGGCAAGTGTTTTAATCCATAACAGTTTACTCTTACCACTTTTAGCCCATAACCGTGTAACTAGTAAAAGTTATACTTATTACGGCATTAATGAAAGCAAAGTACCTGATACTTTAAAAGATGAAAAACAAACATACTTTGGGCGTTTTGTTAATCATAAACCCGAAAATCGCGCGAAGCTTAGCATGATTTTAACTGGTAGTTTAAGCCTTATTACTGCTGTTTTACTTATCGTCTTCAGCGCTGTTAATATTAACCCATACAACTTAGTGAAACACGACGAAAATATTACGCGTGTTTACTTCCAAGTCAGTGAAAATAGTGATATTAACCCACTTTCACCAACCGCAAGTCCTGTTACTTTACTTAATTATATTGAGTTAGACGGAGAAGCCTTAACCTTTGAAAAGAAAGAAGGTACGCCAGTTTACGAAACGCAAGTTTATAAAACAATGGAACTTGATATTGAAGACGAAATTGAAGTTACTTACAATTTCTATGTTTATAACTTAATTGGTGTTTACACTGGTGAAGAAGAAGTTAACTATAAAGTGACTGCTGACGCGCCAATGCAAAGTGCAACGTTAAGTGAAGCGCTTGATATTATTGTTAAAAATATTGACGATAAAGCCGTTATTTCCTTTAACGCTGTCGAAAAAGAAGCAATTACACCGCACTTTGGCCGCATTGCTTGGGTTAGTTTAGTAATCCTTGCTGTTACTTCTTTCTACTTAACAATTCGCTTTGGACTTACGCGCGGTATTACAAACTTTGTTGAAAGCTTTGTCGCTGCTAGTTTAGTGTTCCTATTCTTAATGGTAACGCGTCTAGCAATCCCGCCACTAGCGACAATGGGAGCCTTCGTTGCGATTTTAGCCGTTAGTTTCTTAAATGTTGTGATTTTTACAAACATCAAAGATGTCCAAGAAGAAACCGCTAGTAAAGGGCTTACGCACCGTGAACACTTCGAACTTGGACTTCGTTATAGTTTAAGTGTCATTTATATTACTGTCTTAATGTTTAGTCTTGGGTTCTTAGTCTTTACCCTGATTGGTCCGCTTGCTGTTAGCAGTGTCTACCTTGCTAGTGCTGTAGCGATGGTTGCGGCACTCCTCGTCGTTGTTAAATATAGTACGGCCTTCTTAAGCGGTTCGTTAAATGTCCTTGATCGCTTACCAAAACTTGAACGTAAACAAAAAACAGTCACTGGTAAACAACGGACAAGTATTAGAAGTAATGAACCAGAAGAAGCCATCTTTATTGGCATTAATGACTAATATTAATTAAATAAATACAAAAAGTACTACCCGTGTGGTAGTATTTTTTTATGAATAAATTCCTCGATAAATTATTAAAGTATTACGACTTATCACTAAGAGATTACGAAAAATTAACGGCAGAAGTCACTAAAGAAAATTTACCAACGGCCGAAGCTTTTTTCAACTTTGAATCTTTTATTAGTCGGATTGAAAAAGCGATCGCTAGTGATGAAAATGTCGTTATTTATGGTGATTATGATGCTGACGGCATTCTTGCTACGAGTATTTTAAAATATGCCTTTCTTAAACGCGGTAAAGATGTTTTTACGATGATTCCCAGCCGTTATAAAGACGGGTACGGATTAAACACGAATGTGGTCGAAAAGTTTAGTAAACGCGCTATTAATTTAATTATTACGGTTGATAACGGCATTAATCAGCATGACGCAATTGATCTCGCTAATGAGCTCGGTATTGATGTACTTGTGAGTGATCACCATGAGTTAAGTGAAACGCTCCCGAATGCTATTGCGATTTTGCATCCTGAACTAAGTAATTTGGTACGTCTTAATAGTTGTGGCGCGTATATGGCGCTAGTTATAAGTTACGGGATGCTAGGATATTATGATGATTATTTAATTAGTTTAGCGGCGATTGCAACACTGGCGGATATGATGCCACTAATAGACCGTAATCGTACTCTTGTCCGTCTAGCGATTAAGGCCACTAATGACCACCAATATTTCCCGCTTGTTAAATTAAATGACAGTACCTTTTTTGATGAAACAAGTATGAGTATGAAAATAGCGCCAAAAATTAATGCATTAGGGCGCTTAAGTCAAAATTATGAAAGTAATGTGTTAGTTGAATACTTTACGACGACTGATGTTAAACGCCATTATGATATAAGTGACTACATTGAAAAAGTATATAAGAAGCGTAAAGCGATGAGTCGCGGGGAAGAATTAAGCAGTGAAGAGTTAAAAAATCCAGTAATTGCTTTAATTACTGATGAATTAGAAGGCGTACTTGGACTTATTGCCCAAAATTATATGCTTGAACATAATAAACCAGCCTTTATCTTTACCGAAAGTTCAGAAGACCCTTCTTTACTTAAAGGTAGCGTAAGAAGTAAAAGCGGTTTTAATGTTGTTGATGCTTTTAGTCATTTGGAACATTTAATACTCACAAGTGGTGGCCACAAAGAAGCTGGGGGCTTAACGATTAGAAAACAAGATTTTATAGTTTTTAAAGAAGCACTGAATAAATACGCGAAAAATTATCCGCTTATAACGCAAGACGAAAAATATTTAGATGTCACGCTTGACGAAATTACAAAAGAAAATTATGCACTCATTAAAAATCTTTCACCATTTGGTCATAAGTTTAGAGCGCCGCTATTACGAGTCGCTCCAATTACAAATGTAAAATACTTGTATTCGCGTGATGGGAAACACATTATTACCCCACTTGAAAGCGGTGTTAAACTAATTGGCTTCTCTTTAGCGGAAGAAAGTAAAAATGCACTTAACATCGGCTTTACTGCTACTTTTGCCGAAAGTGAATTCCGTGGCCGAAGAAGTATTGATTTAATTATCAAAGAATTTTTCACTGCCTAAATAGTAATAATTAAGAAGTAATTATTTTTTGTCTTTTTTTTTGATTATGTTATGATTAATATGTAGTAATTAAAGGAGGAAAATAATGAAAAGAAGAAAATTACTTTTACTACCAGTTTTCTTGCTGCTACTAGCCGGATGTAAAGATACATCATCTAGTGTCAGTGTTGAAGACTCCCAACCCACTGTCACAAGTACAAGTGAGGTTGAACCAAGTAGTGAAGAGCCACAAGTTACTTCAGTTGAAGATACCGAAGCTCCACCAAGTATTCCTACTAGTGAAGCACCAGTATTTGAACACAAAACAATTGAAGAAATTCGGGCAATGACCGAAGACGGTGCTTCCGCAACAGCTGATCAAAAGCAATTGTTCTACGAAACTTCAGGTGTCGTCACCGCAAAATTCCGCGGTGCTAACATCGATGGTGTCGGACCAGCTTGGAACATTGCAATTCAAGATGGTGAACACGCATTATTACTATATGCTGTAACCGAAGAAGCTTACGCTGCGGACTTTGCTGATGTACCAATTGGTTCAAAATTAACTGTTACTGGTAACTTAGCCGCCTATAATGGCCTTCGTGAACTTAGCACCATTAAATATGTTAGTCATGAAGCTGCATCTCCAGTAGAACCAGAAGTCCTCGCAAGCATCGAACAAGCTGACTTAGCCGGAAAAGACTCCAAATTAGTTAAAATTGAAGGACTTAAACTCCACGCTAAACCACAATTAGAAGCTTATGTTGATGGCGACCGTAACCGTATTACTGTTAATATGGACTTACGGAAAGATGGTGTCAAAATTGGAACATATATGCACTATAATATTCCACTTGCTGATGCCCAAGCCACTGTCGAAAAATTACAAACCGTGACAAGTAATAGTACTGTTACTTGGACTGGTATTCTTGGTATGCACAATAAGGATTTCCAACTCACAAACGCAAATGCCGATGAATGGGAAATCGAAGTTGGCGCACCAGTTGTGCTTGAAACCATTGCTTTCAGAGATGAAACAAAAGAACTTGCACCAGGCGCAACATATCAAACAACATTAGTGTCAACACCATTTGACGCAGTCGTTGGTGAAGTTACTTACGCTAGTGATGCCGCAGCAGTTGCTACTGTTGACGCTGAAGGTGTCGTAACTGCCGTTGCTGTTGGTACTGCAAACATTACCGCTACCGCTAGTGGTAAAGTAGCGACAATGGTTATTACTGTTGCTGACGCTGCTGAAGGAGTTTACGATATTACTGTCGTTGATTCATATACCACAACTTCCGAAATTAAAACCGAAGAAGCATTCCTCGCCGCGGTTGAAGGTTATCCAGTTGGCATGACTGTACCAGAACTTGTTAAAGTTTTTGGTATTGCTCCAACAATGGCTAGTTCAAACCATAATGATTACACCGCTACGACTGGATTTAAATTCAGTACTGGTAGTGCTAATGCTGCTTTAACCTTAAAGATGCCTGCTGGTGTCGAAATTGCTAAAGTAAAAGTTGAAGGTCGTGCCTGGGGTACTGAAACTGCAACACTTGCAATTAATGAAGGTGAAGCACAAACATTCATGGTTCGTGATGCTGATCCAAACTTACTTGAAACACGCGAATTCGTTTTAGCTACACCAAGTGAAACCTTATCATTTGTGTTTACTAAACGTGTTATCGCTTCAAAAATTACGCTTGAAGTCGCTGGCGCAGTTACTCCTCCAGAAGAAATTGAAGGAACAATTGCCCACTTCTTAGCGCAACCACTTGATTATGTTGGTACTTTAGAAGCAGTTATTACTAACTTAGGTCCATATAACTCATTCGGGATGGAAGATGCAACTGGTGCCGTTGCCTTCCGCAAATCTGGCATTAACGCTGCAAATGCACCATTTGCCGTTGGTGACAAAGTTAGCGGCTCCTTTAAAAAGGTTGATTATAATGGCTTAATGCAAGCTGAACTCCAAGACGCTGCACCAACAGTCGAAGCCGGGCCACATGCTTTAACTTTACCACGCGTTAACTTAAATGAAGTTGGTCTTACCGCTGAAGCTTTAGGACCATATCAATCACGGTTAGTTACTGGTGAATTAACAGTGAAAACGATCGCGGCAAAAGACGGCAAAGGTAACATTACGCTTCTCTTAACTGATGGCACAAATGATATTACCCTACGGCTTGATAGTCGTTTGCCAAAATTTGCTGAATTTGAATTCTTAATGGATTTAGTGGTTGGTGATAGCGTTGTCTTAAAAGGCGCTGTTATTGGTTGGTATAATGGTCCACAATTAGCCGCTGATGATGCTGCACAACTCGAAGTCATTCGTCAAATGTCCATTGAAGCATTCTTAGCGTTAGAAATTGGTGCACTTGGTAAATTAAGTGGTGTTATCACGAATATGGGTCCACATAACTCATTCGGTATGGAAGATGCGACTGCTGCAGTTGCCTTCCGTAAATATAACATCGACTCCACAACGACTTTATTTGCCGTTGGTGATAAAGTTAGTGGCACCTTTAAAAAGGCTGATTTCAACGGCTTAATCCAAGCTGAACTTCAAGAAGATGCACCAACAGTTGAAGCTGGACCACATGCTTTAACACTTGAAAAAGTTGATTTAGGTGTCGTTGGTCTAACCGCTGAAGCTTTAGCACCATATCAATCACGGTTAGTTACTGGTGAATTATCAGTAAAAACCGTTGCCAAAAAAGATGCAAATAACAATATTAGCATTGTATTAACAAATGGAACTGATGATATTACCCTACGGCTTGATAGTCGTTTGCCAAAATTTGCTGAATTTGAATTCTTAATGGATTTAGTGGTTGGTGATGTCGTCGTCTTAGATGGCGCTGTTATTGGTTGGTATAATGGTCCACAATTAGCCGCTGATGATCCAGTGCAAGTTGTGAAAAAAGTTGCTTCATAATTAATAATTAATTATTAAATATACGACTCACGGTGTCCCCGTGAGTCTTTTCTTTACTATTTCTTTACAAGTAACATAAATTTAAGCATGGTAAAATTAAAGTGAGAAAGGAGAACTTAATTATGAACCGCAATCAAATTGAAAAAGTATTAATGAAAGACGAAAAAGTATTATATACTTATAAGCCAATGTTCATTAAAACAGTAATTATTACCGTTATTTGTTATTTATTCACGCTTTTATTCGTCTTACTCGCTTTACTTATTCCAGCGTCAGCTGAAAGCATGGAAATAAATGTAACTGGGGGAATAGTGGCACTTGCCGTTATTGGTATTACAGTATTCTTTGGTGTCGTATTACTACTTTTAGCTCTAGCGTACCGTAATAAGTTTTATGCCGTCACGAATAAACGCTTTATTATTCAAAGCGGGCTACTTGGCATTGATTTTTCAAGTATTCCAATAAGTGGTGTCCAATTTATTAGTGTCAATGTTAGTGTGCTCGATAAAATACTCGGTAAAGGTACTGGTACTGTGTCTTTTGGTACTGTTAGCACACCAGTAACACCAGGCCAAGGCGCTAAATTTAATTTCTTAAATATTTATGATGTCTATGAAAATTATCGAATCTTTAAAGAATTAAGCGATAAAGCCCAAACCGAAGATAAATAATTAGAAATATTACTTACGAACTCGACTCTCAACAGAGAGTCTTTTTTTATTAAAAACAGCTTATTAAGTAAAGCATAATCAAAGCGATTATTAATTTGTTATAATTAATAAGAAAGGAAACGCATAGTATGGAGAAAAAAAGTCATAACCTACCAATGCCAAAAGTCCATTCGTGGCAAGACGTCAAAGATGTCTATTTTCTCTATATTACTAATGCTGAAGACCGCGCTAATATTGAAGAAGCATATAATTTTGCGCTTAAAAAACATGAAGGGCAATTTCGTAAAAGCGGTCATCCTTATATTACGCATTTAATTGAGGTTGCCTTTATTCTTGCTGAACTAACAGCGGGTCCAAGTACGATTATTGCTGGTTTACTGCATGATGTCGTTGAAGACACTGATGTAACAGTTAGTGAGATTGGTAAAATGTTTGGCAAAGATGTGGCGATGATTGTCGATAGCGTCACGAAAATTCAACGCCTAAAACTTAGTAAAAAAGTTGATGATAGTGATTTTGTGTATGAGGATCACCGTAAAATATTCTTAGGGATGGCAAAAGACATCCGTGTTATCATTATTAAACTTGCGGACAGATTACATAATCTGCGAACATTATACTTTTTAAGCCATGAACGACAACTGCGTATTGCTAAAGAAACGATGGCGGTTTACGCTCCGATTGCTGGACGCCTAGGGATGGGGAAAATTAAAGCAGAAATGGAAGACTTAAGTCTAAAATACATTGAACCAGAAGCCTTTAATCATGTAAGTGAACTCGTTGAGCAGCGCTCCCCAAACTTACAGAAGGCGCTTGCGGAAGTTAGTAAACGAATTGCGGATATCTTATTTAAAAATGACATTAAATTTGAAATGAAGTTTCGTGTGAAGTCGATTTATAGTATTTATAAGAAGATGAAAGAGAAAGATAATGACTTTGAACGGATTTATGACCTTTTAGCGCTTAGAATCATTACTCCAACGGAACTTAATTGTTATGAAATTTTAGGACTAATCCACGCGACTTATCGCCCAGTTACGGGACGCTTTAAAGATTATATCGCGATGCCAAAAAGCAATATGTATCAAAGTTTACACACAACTATCTTTACAGGGGACGGTAATGCTTTAGAAGTGCAAATAAGAACGCCAGAGATGGACCGTATCGCTGACTCAGGGGTTGCAGCGCACTGGGCATATAAAGAAGGTACAAATTATAATCCAGAACGCGAACAACGTGAGATTGAAAATAAATTACATTGGCTCCGTGATTTTGTGGCAACGGGTTATGAAACCGGTAATACCGCGAAAGAATACATGGATACGATTACAAAAGAAATCTTTGAAACTAGTGTGTATGTCTTTACACCAAAAGGTAATGTTATTGAACTCCCAGCGGGAGCAACACCACTTGACTTTGCCTATAAAATTCACACTAAAGTCGGAGATACAGCGGTTGGGGCACTTGTTAATGATAAGCTTGTAGCAATGAATACGCCACTTAAAACCGGTGATATTTGTGAAATTAGAACGAGTAAAACGGCTACAGGACCAACAGAATCATGGCTTAATATTGCCACCACGAATAGTGCACGCAGTCATATTCGTAAAGTGCTAGCGAAGAAACATCAAGCTTTAACGCGCGATGATAATATCGAAAAAGGGCGTGGCTCACTAAATGACGCCTTTAAAGAACGCGGCTTTGCCGAACATGAAGTTGAACCACATGTGAATAAACCAGAAGTCTTAAAACATTTTAATGTTAATACTTATGAAGACTTACTATTACTTGTTTATTCGCGGAATATTACCGCTAGTGCCGTATTAGATTACTTAAAACTTGATCGCCGTGACCATATGGGCAAACTTTTAAGTAAAGGACGAAGAGTAGTAGAAGACGCTAAAAATCCCGTAATCGTCCCAGGGGCGGGCACTGTTGCGGTCACACTTGGTAATTGTTGTACACCAGTGCCAGGTGATAATATCGTTGGTTATATCACGAAAGGGAAAGGGATTACCGTTCACCGCATTAATTGTCCAAATATCGCGCGTAACCTTGACCGCACGATTGAAGTACTATGGAATCCAAATAGCGAAACTAAATTATATCCGTTAGATATTAGTATCAAGTGTAATGACCGTGATAACTTATTAGTCGATATTATGAATGCTTTAAGTCAAGCAAAGGTTAGTATCTCAAAAATTAAGGCTACTTATCACCCATCGACCCAAACAAGTGTGATTGATGCAACGATTTTAATTCCGAATGTTGATAAATTAAATAGTGTGCAAAATATTATCTTGCAAGTTGACTCAGTTTATAAAATTGACCGCGTAATTCATTAAAATAACGCTAAAAGTATTTTATTAGTAGTTTAATAGTAGATAATTAGTGAATAATAGTCGCCGCTTACATTGACTATTAAAGTTAATTATTTTATAATTAAAAAGTCATTGATATGGATTTTAACAAATATTCCGGAATAGAGACTAGTTGGTTGGTGCAAAACTAGCGAAGTATTGTTAAAGGACACCATGGAGACAAGTCTTGTAATAAATAAGCAGGACCGTTACTCACGTTACGAGTTAGAGATGCGTTTAATTAACAAACGAAATAAGGTGGTACCGCGGCAATCCCGTCCTTATACTACCTTTTTTATTTAGAGGAGGATATATGGCTATTATTACGAGCCCTAAGGGCACACATGACTTAATTGGAAACGAAGACCGTGCTTATGCTTATATAAGTGATACATGCGGCATCGTTGCCCGACTTTATGGTTTTGATCCACTGACAACACCGATTTTCGAGGCTAATGAACTATTTGCCCGTGGTGTCGGTGATGCGACAGACATTGTACGGAAAGAAATGTATGTATTTACCGATAAAGGTAACCGCTTAATGGCACTGCGTCCTGAAGGTACCGCAGGAGTAATGCGTAGCATTATTGCTAATAAGCTTTACGCTACGAATGATTTACCGCTGCGTTATTACTACAGTGGACCAATGTTCCGCTATGAAAGACCACAGCTTGGGCGTTATCGACAATTCCATCAATTTGGGGTTGAAAGTGTTGGTAGTACGAGCATTATTGCTGATCTTGAAGTAATTTTACTTGCAATCCATTCTTTACAAGCTTTAGGACTTGAAAATATTACAACTAAAATTAATAGTCTTGGGAAGCAAGAAGCGCGTGACGCCTATCGCGAAGCACTTAAAAAATATTATGAACCACATTTAAAGGATGTATGTCCTGATTGTAAAGTGCGTTATGAACAAAATCCGCTACGGATGCTTGATTGTAAAGTACCAAGTGACGTCGAACTTGCCAAAGCGGCACCAAAAGTTACTGATTTCTTAACTGAAGAAGATAAAAAAGACCTTGAATTCATTAAAACTTCACTGGAAGAATATGGTGTTAATGTGGAAGTTGATTACGGATTAGTGCGCGGACTTGATTATTATTCAGGCATTATCTTTGAATTTGTCTATATCCCGCCTTCAGGTAAAGATTACGGAGCGATTGGTGGCGGTGGCCGCTATGATAAACTTGTGGAAGAGTTAGGCGGTCCAAGTTTAGAAGGTGTTGGTTTTGCTTTTGGCCTTGAACGGCTCTATCACATTTTAAATGAAGAAGGAAAACTTGAGCACACCGCAGTTAAAGATGACTTTATTCTTGTCGCGATCGGTGAAGAAGCACGGACTGGTGGTTATAGTTTACTAACTGCTTTACGCGCGAACGGGCTACGCGGAATCATGAATTTTGAAGATAAATCATTTAAATCACTCTTTAAAATCGCCGAAAATCGTGGAGCACGTGTTGCTTTAATTCTCGGCGAAGCTGAAATTAAAAATGAAGTTGTCGGTGTACGGAACTTAGAAACACAAGAGCAAGTTGAAGTACCGTTTGCCGAAGTGATTAATTATATACTTGACCTTTGTGAAGAATATCACGCCTGTAATTGTGGGTGTGACCATGAAGATTGCGATTGTGATAATCATGATCATAAATGTAAATGCGGCTGTGAACATGAGGATTGCGACTGTGACCATGAAGAGTGTGAATGCGACTCTCATAAAGAAAACGGTGAATGCTGCGGCGAACATCATCACGATGAAAAGCATGAATGCTGCCGTAAACATGAACATGAAAAAAATCATGAATGCACTGGCAAAGGTAAAGGTCGTGGTGTGAACTGCAAAAAACATGAAGAAAAAGAAGAAGAGAAGGCATAAACTTATGTATCGAACAATTGAAAACGGAAATATTAATGAGAAACTAGTTGGACAAACAGTTAAAATCATTGGTTGGGTCGCTAAAAAACGTGATTTAGGCGGCTTAACATTTGTGGATTTACGTGACCGAAGCGGGATTGTCCAAGTGTTAATAAACGAAGGCGTAGCGCGCCCTGATATTCGCAATGAATACATTATTCAAATCGAAGGCGTTGTCACGCTTAAAGAAGTGCCAAATAAAAACTTAAAGACAGGGAAAGTTGAAGTCGTGGCAAGTAAAGTCACACTTATTAATAAAGCTAAGAACCCGCCGCTTATTATTGCCGATGAGACAGACGCTTTAGAAGATGTGCGGCTAAAATATCGTTATTTAGATTTACGGCGTAAAGTATTACAAGATAAACTTATCGCCCGCGCTAAAATAACGAAAGTAACGCGTGAATTTTTAGATAATGAAGGGTTTATCGAAATTGAAACACCAATTTTAACTAAAAGTACACCTGGTGGTGCTCGTGACTATTTAATCCCCTCACGCTTAAACCCAGGCACTTTCTACGCCCTAGCGCAGTCACCACAAATTTATAAACAACTTTTAATGATTGGTGGGCTAGAAAAGTATTATCAAATCGCCCGCTGCTTTAGAGACGAAGACTTACGTAGTGACCGCCAACCTGATTTTACCCAAATTGATATTGAGACAAGTTTCTTTACTTACGAAGAAGTACTTGATTTAAATGAAAGACTTTTACAAAAAATCTTTAAAGAAGTGAAAGGCTATGATTTAAAATTGCCCTTACCACGCTTAACTTATCACGAAGCTGTAGAAAATTATGGTAGTGATAAACCTGATTTACGTTTTGATTTAAAAATTAGAGATTTAAGTAAAGTTTTAAGTAATGAAGAATATTTTAAAGCAAAAGAAGATGTTCGTGGTCTCATTATTAATGACCCGACAAACATCTTATCGCGTAAAACACTTGATGAACTTAACTTAATCGTTAAGCAACACGGGCTTAATTTCTTAGGTGTTTTAAAGTATGACGGCACCGCTTTTAGCGGTAGTCTTGCAAAAAACATTACTAGCAGCCACACTGAAGTAGCAGAGGCTTTAGGTTTAGCGGCAAATGATGTCGTCTTACTTGGGTTTGACGCCCCGCTCGCGCGTATTTTAAGTGCACTAGGCGCAGTTAGAAAAGAATTAGGCGTTCGCTTTAACTTAATTGATGAAAATGCTTACTCCTGTTTATGGGTCGATTCCTTCCCACTTTTTAGCTATGATCCTGAAACTCGTCGCTTCGCTAGTGAGCACCATCCCTTTACGCAACCAAAAGAAGAAGATATTGCTAAATTAACGACAGCACCAGAAGAAGTTTTAAGTTATGCTTATGACATCGTTATTAATGGGTATGAAGCTGGGGGCGGAAGTATGCGGATTTATGACCAAGATTTACAAAATCGTATCTTTGAAATCTTAGGCTTAAGTGAAAAAGAAATTGAGTATTTATTCGGTTTCTTTATCGAAGCACTAAAATACGGCACCCCACCGCACGGCGGGATTGCTTTTGGGTTAGATAGACTGACGATGATTTTAACGGGTACTGATGATATTCGTGATGTAATTGCCTTCCCCAAAAATTTAAAGGGCGCAAGTTTAATGAGCGGTGAACCTTCAAAAGTTTCTAATTTACAATTAGATGAATTATATATTAAAATAAATACAGGAAAAGATGGAGAAGAGGAATAATTTATGTGTTTAAGAAAACGTAATACTTACGATGCCTTAAGTGTCGCGGCGATTCGTGCGACTGTTATTGACATTACTAATACCGCTAATTCGGGACACCCTGGGATGGCGATTGGGAGTGCCCCATTAGTTTATAATCTTTATAAAAATCATTTGAAAATTGATCCGCGGAATCCAGAATGGATTGCCCGTGACCGTTTTGTGCTTAGTGCGGGACATGCGAGTGCCTTACTTTATACTGTGCTCCATTTAGCAGGTTACGCCATTGAAATTGATGACTTAAAAGCCTTTAGACAACTTAACTCGATTACCCCAGGCCACCCTGAATATAAAATGACACCAGGAGTCGATGCCACAACAGGACCACTCGGTCAAGGACTTGCGAATGCCGTGGGGATGGCGCTAGCGGAAGCTAGTTTAACAGCGCGTAATCCAAAGTATGCGCATCTTTTAAGCCATTATACGTACTGTTTAGTGGGCGATGGCTGTTTACAAGAAGGAATTAGTCAAGAAGCAGTCTCGTTTGCTGGTCATCAAAAACTTAATAAATTAATTGTGTTTTATGACGCTAACGATGTGACGCTTGACGGACCACTGAGCGATTCATTTAGTGAAAATGTTGAAGCTCGCTTTAAAGCAAGTGGCTGGAATGTTTTAAAAGTTGATAACGGTAATAATCTTAAACAAATTGATAAAGCAATTAAAAAAGCCAAACGCAGTGATAAACCAACACTTGTAATTATGAAAACGATTATCGGTCAAGGTAGTCGGCAACAAGGTACACATAAAGTCCACGGCTCACCACTTGGTGAATTAGATGGTACTTTTGCTAAAGGTACTTATCACTATCCAAATGCGCCATTTGAAATCCCGCTTCCAGTATATGAAAGTATGCGAAGCCAAATCGCGCGTAACGGCCAAAAGGCGTATGACACCTGGGCAAAGAGTTATACATTATTTGAAGCCGACAGTGATGTTGAAGCCGAAGACTTAAAAATCGCCTTAAACGATGATACTGAAAGTAGTCTAGCAATGATGAAACTTACATTTGAAGACGAATTAAGTGAAGCAACACGCAACACTAGTGGTAATGTACTCGCTGCTGTTAATCGTCATTTACCGCATATTATGGGCGGAAGTGCTGACGTTGCTAGTAGTGTAATGACACTAATTAACGGTGAAACAAACTTTACGGCTAAAAACCGTAGAGGACGGAATATCAATTTCGGGATTCGTGAATTCGCGATGGGAGCGATTAGTAACGGGATGCTCCTTCACGGCGGACTACGCACTTATGTAGGGACATTCCTCGTCTTTAGTGATTACCTTAAAAACTCAATGCGTCTTGCTGCACTAAGTCACTTACCAAATATTTATTTATTTAGTCATGATAGTGTGAATTTAGGAGAAGACGGACCAACCCATCAACCGGTTGAACACTTAGCGATGATGCGCGCAATGCCAAACTTTGACTTATGGCGGCCGGGTGACGCACGCGAAACATTTGTGGCGTGGAAAGTAGCCCTAGAGAGCAAAACGCGGCCACACGCCTTAATCTTAACACGGCAAAAATTACCACTTATGGCTGGTAGTGATAAAGAAAAGCTAATCCGTCGTGGTGCTTATGTTGTAAGCCCTGAAAATAAACGAAAGAAACTTGATTTTATTATTATCGCAACGGGTAGTGAAGTAAATATGGCCTTAAAAGCGCAAAATACTTTACTCATCCACGGTTATAATGTCCGTGTTGTCTCGATGCCGAGTATGGAAGTGTTCCGTCGTCAAGATGACGCCTATAAAGCTGAAGTATTACCACTTGGCAAAGATAAACGCATCGCTGTTGAAATCTTAAGTAGCTTTGGGTGGCACGAATGGGCAGATCATACGATGTGCTTAGATCGCTTCGGCTTTAGTGCCCCGCAAAAAGATATTTTAGAGCACTTAAAATATACACCAGAAATGCTCGCACGCCTTGTTGAAGGGATTATTGATCCAAAGACACTTAAAAAAGGTGAAGAACTCTATTCCGGTGAAGCACCTAATCCAATCCCGCCCGTTTTAAGTGATCTTGACACCCCAGCGGAAGGTGAAGAACTTTTAACACTAGAAGATGTTGAACTTAAAGTTTCAGAAAAAGTTGAACCTGAAGTAACCGCTAGTGAAACAAAAGAAAAACAAGAAGCAACTGAAGCAAAGGCCGAAGTAAAAACTGAAGCAAAACCAAAAACAAAGAAAACAACTAAAAAATAATCAATTAGTAGTTTATTAGTAGTTAATTTTAATTAGATTACTTAGAATGGCGCATTGCAAATATGCGCCATTTTATAATTCTCACTATATAAAATTTATTTTTTAAATTGTTAAATTAACTTATTCAATTATCATTCAATAATAAATTATTGGTCAAAAGCAACAAATATTGTAAAAAGGTGTTTGTTTCGTTATAATTAAAGCCAGAGGTTATTTATGGCAGAGTATGTTTACATTCAAAAATACAATAAGCAAGGCATAATGGGTATTAGCTATCAAGTATTCGATAAAATTGCCGAGATTGCTACTAATGAAGTTAGTGGGGCAACGGTTTCACGTAAACGTTATTCGCTTTCTAAACCAGTACGTTGTACGATCCGTAGTGGTACTGTTAATGTGAAGATTTCCGTAAAAGTTAGTCCGAATACAAATGCTGAAGAAGTTGCAAATGAAGTCCGTGAAAATGTCGCGCTTAGTTTAACGCAAATGACCGAATTAATTCCGTTTGACATTGATGTTGAAGTAATCGATGTCGGTTAAGCATTATATTGATGAAAGAGAAGTCACGAATAAATCCGAAAAAGATCGTTTTTAAGTTAATTAACTTTTTTTTATTATTAATCATTTTTAGTAACTTAATTGGTAATTTCTTTGGCATCAGTAGTGATTATACGTATTACCACTGGGGATTAAACAGTATTGCGATTTTTTCGCGTTACATTGAAAATAGTGTCTTAGAAATTGGGATGCGCATCTTTTTATTAGGCTTAACGACAATGGTAAGCAGCGCTCTTTTATTTCTTTTGTATCATTTTGCGAGAAAAGGTAAAATTGTACCGCTAGTGTTAGCAATTATCATTTATGTAATTGATTACTCACTAGTGTTTAGTCCGTGGTACCGTGAAAGTACCTTTAGTTATATATGGTCGAGCTTTATTCATTTAATTATGATCGCATTATTTATGGCTGCCGGACTATTCTTATTACTACTAAATCCAGGAGGAAATAAGGAATACTATGATTTCACGGAATAAAAGTCATGAGTATGGTGTGCAAAGTGTCTATGCAATGCTCGTTTTCATTAAAGAAGACATTGCTTTTGATTTACCTGCGGTTGTAAGCGGTGTAACTGGTACAGAATATAGTGAACTCCCCGTATTTCTTAAAGAAACATTAATTAACATCGTTAAGAACTATAGTGAAATTGTGACGAACTTAACACCTTATTTACGCGACTGGAAGTTTGAACGTTTAAATTTAGTAACCCAAGCCATCTTAATTTATAGTTACGCTGTTTATTTTTATACTGAAGATAAAGGTAAAAGTAAAGCAGTGATTATTAATGTCGCTATTAAATTATCAAAACTTTTTAATCCGACCGAAGATTATAAATTTATTAATGCTGTGCTTGATGGGGTTTTAATTTAATGCGAAGTATTTTATCAATTAGTGAACTTAATGCATACGTTAAAAATGTTATTCAGCGTGACGCATTTTTAAGTTATGTTGAAGTACGCGGAGAAATTATTAACTTAAAACGCTATAATACTGCGATTTACTTCACCTTAAAAGAAGAAGATAAGGCACGCCTTAGTGTTGTAAGTTTTAACACTAAAGCGTTTCCTACGACGCTAAAAGATGGTGACGAAGTAATTGCCACAGGTCGTATTACGGTTTATGAAAAAAGTGGTAACTACCAACTCGTGGCCACTGAAGTTAGTTATTACGGACTTGGTGCGAAGTTGCTTGAACTTGCTAAACTTAAAGTAAAGTTAGACAAGATGGGGCTTTTTGATCAAGAAAAGAAGCGCCCATTACCTAAATTTCCCAAAGTTATTGGTATTATTACCCCAAAAGATAGCGCGGCACAGAGTGATTTAGTGACGAATATTAACCGTCGCTATCCGCTTGTGACTTTAAAGATTGTTAACGCTACTTTTCAAGGGGAAAGTGCGCCTTCTTCACTCATTAGTGCCTTTGAAGTTTTACAAAATGAACATATTGATGTCTTAATCATTGCCCGTGGCGGTGGAAGTAGTGACGACTTATGGGCATTTAATGATGAAAGTCTCATTATGGCCTTAAGTGCAAAGAAAGTCCCACTTATTAGTGCGATAGGACATGAAATCGATACAACATTAGTCGATTATCTTGCCGATGTGCGCGCTAGTACCCCAACTGCTGCCGCCGAACTTGTTGTTCCTGATCAAAATGAATTACGGCAAACGCTTACTGATTATAGTGTTCGTCTTGAAAACGCTATGAGTACTGTGCTCATACAACGCGAAAAAGAACTGAATCACTTAATAATAAGACCAGTACTTGTAAACTTTGGCGCAATTGTGGAAAACTTAACGACAAAGCTTTTGACACTGAGCACTAAATTAGGAGCCCGTAGCGCCGAAAACATCGCTCGAGCGGAAATTACCTTGCATTCATTAAAAGAACGCTTAAATAAGGCGATAACTCGTACGTATAATGTTATTAATGAAACGCTTGTCGCTAAGAGTACACGACTTGAAGCACTTAATCCGACGAATGTATTAAATAGAGGCTATGCTTTTATTAGTAAGAATGAAGAAATTATTAAATCAGCGAAGAAGTTAAAAGTAAAAGACGAAGTTAAGATTACATTTAGTGACGGCAGTGTACTAGCCGAAGTTAAAGGAGGAGAAGATGAGTAAAGAAAAATTATCATTTGAACAAAAACTCGCACGCTTAAATGCTATTGTTAGTGAACTAGAAAGCGGGAAACTTAGTTTAGACGCTAGTTTAAAACTCTTTGAAGAAGGCAACGCTTTAAGTAAAGAACTAGCGACAGAATTAAATGAAGCAAAACTGAAAATTGAAGAATTACAAGGAAAATAACGCTAAAACGACCCTTTAGTATGTTATTAGTAATTAGTTAGTAGTCTTTTAGTTGCTTTATAGTGTTATAAAATAGGACATTCGTTCCTATTTTTTATTAGGAACTTATTATTTACATAATTATTATGTAAACCAAAATAGTGAGTTATAATATATTTATGAGTAAAGTTATCTTACACATTGACCTTAACGCTTTCTTTGCCGCGTGCGAAGTACTGCGTGACCCTACCCTAAAGGGTAAACCTTTAATTGTTGGTGGGGCTAACAGGCGCGGAATCGTTAGCACGGCGAGTTACGAAGCTCGGAAATACGGTATTCATTCGGCCATGCCGACATATAAAGCGCTGCGCTTGTGTCCTAATTTAATTATTAAAGAACCTGATTTTAAGCTTTATCATCATTATTCTTCGCTCTTTTTTAATTATTTAAAAGATCATGTTAGTCCCCTTCTTGAAGTTGCTAGTATTGATGAATGCTATATCGATGCGACCGAACGGCTTAAAAATAACCGTAATCCAATCGGTTTTATTAAAGAGTTACAACAAACTTTACTACAAGAAATAGGACTTGGCTGCTCGATCGGTGTTGCTCCCACTAAATTTTTAGCAAAGATGGCAAGTAACTATAAAAAACCACTTGGTATCACTATTTATCGACGCCGTGAATTAGCGAACACTTTATGGAAATTACCAATTAATGAAATGTACGGGATTGGTAAAGCGACCGCACCCCGTCTTTTAGCGCTCGATATTAAAACAATTGGAGACCTTGCTACAACTGAAGACCCGGAAGTGAAAAAGTTGCTTGGTAAAAGCTTTTTTACCTTCAAAGAGTGGGCAAACGGCAGAGGGAGTGACGAAGTAATTGCCGAAGAGGAAGATCCAAAAAGTATTGGTCACTCATCAACCTTTATGTTTGACACTGAAAATTATGAAGAGATAAGTGCTTTATTTAAAGAAATGTCTAATAGTGTTAGTGAAAGAGCAAAGCGTGAAGGAAAGGTCGGCTTAACGATTCAAATTGTCATGCGCTATTATAATTTTGAAAATGTAAATCGCAGTGTCACGCTTAATAAACCCACAAATAATGCCATCACGATATTTTATGAAGCGATGAAGCTTTTTGATAAAAATTATAAAGATGAACCGCTCCGGCTTGTAGGGGTAACACTACAAAATCTTAGTGACGAAGGGAGTCTTGTCGAGCAACTTTCATTATTTGACGACTTTAATGAGAAATCAAAAACAGAAGTTATTATTGAATTATTAAATGAAGAATACGATAAACCACCGTTTTTACGGCTAAGTGACTTAAAAAGGGATGATTAAAGATGCATATTGATGAAGCAGTGAGACGCTACACTAATTTCTTATTACTTGAGAAAAACCTTGCTAATACGACGGTAAGTGCTTATTTAGATGATATTAATCTCTTTCATACGACCTTTAACTTCACAGTTACCGAAGAAATTTCGCCAATGCATGTTAGTGACTTTATTAATTTAGAAAGTCAAAAAGGACTTAGTGCATCAACAATAATGCGGAGACTATCAAGCATTTATAATTATTTGCTCTTTTTAAAAGATGAAGGTGATTATAAATATGAACTTAAACGCATTCCTGGACCAGCAGTCACTAAAACATTGCCAACATATCTCACTAATGATGAAGTTGATCGACTTTTAAGTATGCCAAACTTAAACACTCATCGCGGTGTTCGCGATAAAGCGATGCTTGAAGTAATGTATGCTAGCGGATTACGAGTTAGCGAGCTTTTAAGTTTAAAGCGTGAAGAAGTAAATTTTAATCGTGGCATCATTAAAATTCGCGGGAAAGGTGGGAAAGAGCGGATTATACCAATTGGTGAATTCGCCCTCGAATACTTAGCGGATTATATAAATAATGTTCGCTTTCATTATGAAAAAAGTGATAAACGCACTATTTTCTTAAACACTAATGGTAAACCATTAAGTCGTCAATATTTCTTTAAAATGATTAAAGCTTATGCGCAAGAAGCTGAAATAACCGCTAATGTATCACCGCATACATTACGCCACGCTTTTGCCACACACTTACTCGAAAATGGCGCCGATTTAAGAGCCGTACAAGCAATGCTCGGCCACACTAATATTGCTACAACACAAATATATACACATGTGTCCACTAAACGCATCATCAGTGCATATGACAAGATTATGAAATAATAAGGTGTTAAATTAATAAAGCACAAACTATTATTTGTTATAATAAAAAA